>Ga0187781_10004651_pt1 | contig 10218 bp, 14 predicted proteins | sample 0715_SJ02_MP02_2_FD_132447 | JGI IMG/M metagenome (GOLD analysis project Ga0187781, IMG submission 132447) | Tropical peat soil microbial communities from peatlands in Department of Meta, Colombia - 0715_SJ02_MP02_20_MG | ecosystem: Environmental > Terrestrial > Soil > Wetlands > Peat | place...
CGACAGCGGATCGCTCGCCCGAAAGGGGCGAGGTCTTGATCTACGCGGCTGGAGCGCCTCATGCTGCGGCGCAGCATCTTTGGCCTACAGCAAGCCGGCGTCCAAGTCAATCTGGAGTTTGCAGTCTGGCGCACTGCGACAGGCGATGATGAGAACTTTGTTTGCGCCATAGCCCTATGATCTGCGGCAGAGCTCGACCCTGGCCTGGGCCGACCCGGCTGGGCCACTGCTATGGAGCCGAGGAATCGCTTCCAGAATGTTGGACCTGATGAGCCCGCATACATGAGTTTGGTCGAGAGTTCTAAGGTAGCGGAGGAGCGCTACCGCCGTAAGCCTCCGGTGTAGCTTTCAATTACCCACAAGTAGCTGACTCTATGGGGCGATCGCGCGAACGGGAAAGTTGAATCGGATGAATCAGTTGTGATTCCTTATTGAGCACCCGAATCGCTTGCGCGAGGTGCTCCATGTGCCCGAAGCCTGCTCATTCCAAGACTTTCCCCGGTTTGGAACCGGACAAGGCTCTTCCAAGATCGAGGCCGTCGCCACATTGGACGGAGCGCGAGGTAGACGAAGCCGCCTTCAAGGACGCCCGTCTTGGCCGACGATGCGCCGAGCTTTTGAGGCAGATCGGCGACGCCATGGGCGAAAGCATCCCGTATGCCTGCCAGGACTGGTCGAACACCAAGGCCGCCTATCGGTTTTTTTCTAACGCGCGCGTTGATGAGGGAGACATTTTGAGCGGCCACTTCGCCGCCACGCGCGCCCGCTGCGATGCGTTCGACGGTCCAATCCTGTTGCTCCAGGACACCACGGAGTTCTCGTTTCAACGCGCCAACGTGAACGCCGTCGGCGTGACGAAGAGCGTCAACAGCGGCCGCGATAAGCAGGGGCGCGTGCGCCACCATACGCTCTGCGGAATGCTCATGCATTCGAGTTTGGCCGTGACGACCCAAGGGCTGCCGCTCGGCCTGGCCGCGGTAAAATTCTGGACGCGCAAGAAGTTCAAAGGAACCAAGGCGCTGAAGAGGAAAGTGAACCCGACCCGCGTGCCGATCGAGAAAAAAGAGAGTGTGCGCTGGCTCGAGAATTTTCGACAATCGATCGAGCTCCTCGGACAGCCTGCGCGCTTCATCCATGTCGGAGACCGGGAAAGCGACATTTTCGAGCTTTATTGTCTGACTCGCGATCTCGGCTCGCACTTCCTGGTGCGGGCCTGCGTGGATCGGCTGGCAGGCGATGGCGGTCACACCATCGCCGACGAAATGAACGCGACCAGGCTCTTCCTGTCAGGCGCGTCCAAGGGGATTCGAAACTTGCCTCCAGAGTCGTAGTTTCCAGTTCATGCGTGGGAAAGGAGTATATACCGCACATTTGGGCATTGTGGTGAAAAACGGTAGCGTTCCTCCGCTACCAAACAAAATCAAACGCTTAGACGTAAAATCGGCCTCCAAAGCCTCGGATGTCATGTTGCATCGTGTTGCAGTGATTTTCTTTGATTTCCAATGATTTCCAAAGAGGTGCGGCGGCTTCGCGCAACATGAAACGCGACATGAAAGCCGCCCCTCTCAACGCGAGTGCGGCTTTGGGGGGCAAGGCAATGGCTTGGAATAGTCGGACTAAACTGGGTGCTATCATCGCGGTAGGGGTTCTCGTTGGGCTCAGCGTCCTTTGTGCTTGCCGTGCTCCTAGCCGCCTTTCTGATAGTTTGGGGTCAGGAGCCGAAGCGCACAGAGGATTTCATCGGCGGCCTGCCCGGCGGTGATCTCCTTTTGGGAGCGTTGGCACAACTGAACCCGGATAATCCCTCGCAGGCGCAGTAAAGCCCCAAAAGGCGCCCCGCCCGTATATCCGGGGCCGAGGGCCTTTTTGTTGAATTCCAACGGAGGAGTGGAAGATGACCAGCAAGATGCGGATCGATCAAGCCCAGCAAAAATTGAACGCGGCGCGCGGCGAGTTGCGGGCTGCGGTGATCAATTTCCGCGTACCCGACGAGACGGTGCTCGAGCTGCGGGCAGCCGTTCGGCGTGCGGAAGAGGAATTTCATCAAGTGAATCGAAAAAAGGGCCTGCTGGGATTTTTGGGGTTTTAGCGCGATTTGCTCGAATTATCCCCATGCCCCTGCCCGGCTTGGCGCCCTCGCGCCAGTGCGAGCGTTACGGCCATCAGGCCGATCGCCGCAGCCCGCGCATCGCAGCCGAGAGCGGAGGGAGCGAACCTCGACCGCGCCACGAAGCGTAGAGACGTCGACGAGCGCGCGGCGCCGCATGGAACCAAATCGGGCCTAAGTGGTTATCCATACGAAGGGCTACGTAGCCCTTAGCGCAGTGCGCTTTGACCGGGAGAGGATGCAGGAAGCGTCTTTCTCCCGTTTTTTGTCTCTCGCGCAAGCGCCACTTTTTCGCAGATTGTGCGGAACCAAGTTGAGCTTAGGGGACTTTCCTTAAGTGGTGGACACTACGTGGGGGGCACTACGTAGAAATTCGCCATATCGGGGGGCGGAGGACGCTCCAATGCCACTCCAAACAATCAACGCAGAGATCGAGCGGGAGGGCAACGGTTTTGCTTTCCCGATGCGGATCGCAGGCTCCGTGCAGACGGTGCAGGTCAACGTCAGTGACGAGGTTTTCACGGCGCTCGGCTGGCCTATAGACGGCATGCTACGCGCTCAGTTCGATGCGGACCGATCTGAGCTCGAGGCGCTCGCCAATGAAAAGTTCGAGCACGGTCGCGCAAGCGCTAACGGCGTCGTCTCGATCAGCTTGAGCGATGTCGTCAGCTTCTTCGAGTAAAGAAGCGCTCATCAAAAAACGCCGCGCCTTCAACTCCGAGGTCGCGGCGCTTCCTTGGTGACAGGGGGACTGCCACTCTTTGGACAACTTAGGCTGGCCAGCGCAGGGACGCAAGCGAGGCCATAAGTCGGTAGTGGGCCAGTTTGATTGTGGCATTCTTGACCGCTCTGGAATGACTCGACGCCGCATGCCATATTATCCGTATGATAGAAACTCCGCCCCCGCCCATGACACCTAGCAAACGCGAGGACGGCTGTGGATGGCAGGTCATTGTTTCATGGCCAGACGGATCGAACGAGCGACTGATCGGATTCCGTTCGATGTCTGATGTGACAAGTTGGCTCTCTATTGGCGTCCAAGAATGGCTTAAGAAGCAGCCTCGGAACAAAAATGCCTCATCATCCTAACCCCATCCTATTCATGATGCGAGGGATTATGCATTGCGTGGCGATGCGGTCGCGCGGGATCTTTCCGCTTTTTTCGCGGCGTCGCCTAAGCATATGCCGCGGCCGGGCTGGTCGAGCTTTGGCCAAGTGAATGTTGTAGCTTGAACTATCTCATCTGCTCGGCGTTCGCGAAACTGGCGTGGCATATCGCTCCGACGGGCCGCCGGACCAGCGGGCGCGCCACGGTCGATGAGATGGACCTCAACTTCGCCGTGGGCTGTGGCGGCGGCCGAAAAGGCCGTCCTCTTGTTGTTCGCGAAATTCGCTCTATGTCTAGAAGATCGGGTTTCGGCCAGACGATCTTGCTATCCTCTCTCGCCTCTGCCGCGTCGGCTTGTGACTTCCTCTCCAGAACTTCGACCGAGGGCGACGGCATGAAGCCGCCGCATAACAGCTCCTGGAAAGGACATTCCATGCAAGTCGGCGTCGTTAAATGGTTCAATGCGAACAAGGGCTTTGGCTTCATCCAGCCGGAGGCCGGCGGACAGGACGTCTTCGTCCATATCAGCGCGATCGAGCGCGCCGGACTTCGGACCCTCGTCGAAGGGCAAAAGGTCGGCTTCGAACTGATGGTCGATCGGCGAAGCGGCAAGTATTCGGCGGATCAGCTACAACTTCAGAATTGATCAGCATCGACCGAGCCGGCGGAAGATGCGTTGGGTCGGGGTAACGTCGGAGCAGCGCGTTGATCGCCGCTCTTCGCTCCCGCAACCAGAAAGCCGCTGGACATGTCCAAGAATGAACCTCTCGGCAATCGCGAAGCGAAAAAGGCTAACAGAGATAAATCAACGGCTCCACCAGCTGCGACGAGCGGGGCGCCTTGGTCTGCCATCGAAAAGCTCAGGGCTCGCGGACTGAGCCGCACCGTCAGAGGCGCCGTCGCCCCCGCACACAGGTTCGGTGTCGGAGTTTATGTGGCCTATCGCCAGGGGCCTGGTTCTGGGCTCTACCGTGTGACTCGCCTTTTGCCCGACGAAGGGCAGGGACTGCAGTATCGTGTCCGGTCTGACCGAGACGGTCAGGAGCGCGTCGTTCTCGAGGCCGCGCTCCAACGCGCGATGTGAAGCCCTCTTGTGCTCGCGGCCCAGAGTAAGCGCATCGTCACGTGACCAACGCGGAGTTGGCGGCAGGAGCATCCGATGGACGCCAGGGACTATAGGATGGAAGCCTCGCTCTATTATGCGAAGAGCGCGAGCCCGAAACCAAAGGCGCTGGTCCTCCGGCGTTTCGCCAAAGCCGCCGAGGCCATTCGCTTTGCCGTCGAGGATCTTTCGCCCGCGCTTTTGCAAAGCTGCTCCCTTGAGGTCAACGAATCCCATTACCTCGGGCAAGAAATCCGACCGCTCTACGACGACCGCGCTTTTCCTCTACGACGCCGCGCAAAACATATTAGCGAAAAACAAAACCCGCTGGAGTCAACGGGGGAGCCCGAGGGGCCTAAATCGCCCGCGATGAAAGTATCCGCCATGCCGCTTCCTCAAAGTTCCCCTCTCGCCATTGAACGAGCAGCGTGTCGACAGCGAAGAGTCATGGCGGGTTATTCCTTCAATCTGCGGCGCGGCGAAGCGAAAGTTAGGGACATGATCTTGAAGGATATCGGCCGCTTTTCGGACCTCGGAGCCGAACGACGCGTGTCGGATTTATTTGCGGTCCTGAAGCAGTTCGACCTCGCGCATCCTTCCACGCCGGCAGATGGATAAGCTTCTCCAATGTAAGCAATGGCTCCGCGTCTCAAACTGCCATCGTGTCGCGACACGAGGATCTAATGGACGACCTGCGGCGGCAGAGACGGAGAGACGCGGCGAGTCCGGTTGACGCCCAAGCCAAGGCGTGGGTGGCAAGCCGTCCTCGTTCGTGAGCGCTGATACAGCAGCAGTTGCTCCACGAAAGAACGCTTAGGCGAACCCCAAAAGGAGAATGACGTGGCTAAGGCCGAACTTGGTATGAAACGTCGATGCCTGAGCTGTGGCGCGGCCTTTTTTGATCTTAATCGCGAGCGGATCGTCTGCCCGAAGTGCGGTGCTGTTTTTCAGGTCGTCGCGCTGCAGCGTTCCGAGCCAAGAAGAGCCTTTTATCGCCTCCCCGCCAGCGACGGGACTCTCGGCCAAGACCAAGCTGAGAACGACGGCGGCGAGACGGTCACCGCGCATGCGGAAGCAGAGTCTGTCGAACTCGATGAAGGCGTCATCGAGCCGACTGAGGAGGAGGATCGGATCGAGGAGATCGATCACTTCATGTCGGGTCCCGACCCGGTTTAGGCCGCCACACCCGCGAAGTCGATTCGGACACGCATCAGAGCGCGACGCTTTCCTTGTCGTCATTCTGGGCGCGTAGCGATCCAGACGACGTGCCGCGCCCCACGCGACCCATTGGCGCGCACCCTGAATTCCTCCACGCTCAGCCCCGCCCGGGAGAGACGCTGCGTGAAATTGCGATCCGGGCTCGACGACCATACGGCCAGCACGCCGCCGGGACGTAGCGCCGCGCGGGCGGAACTCAGTCCGCGCAAGTCATAGAGCTGATCATTTTCTGCGCGCGTCAGCCCCTCCGGGCCGTTGTCGACATCGAGCAGGATGGCGCCATAGGTCGAGCGAGCCGAGCGGATCAGGCGACCGACATCCGTTTCCTCGATGCTGACGCGTGGATCCGCCAGGCTCGCGCCGAAAACTCCGGCTAAGGGACCGCGCGCCCATGCGACCACCTGCGGAACGAGCTCGGCGACGACGAGCTGCGCCTTCTCTCCAAGAAGGGCGAGCGCCGCCCGCAACGTGAAGCCCATTCCAAGTCCGCCGATCAGAATTCGCGCTCCTCCGCGGGCGCTGATTCTCCCGCAGGAAAGCCTGGCGAGCGCGGCCTCGGAGCCGCCGACGCGACTGTTCATCAGCTCGATATCGTCCAACATGATGGAGAATTCGGAGCCGCGACACATGAGGCGGAGCTTGTCCGCGCCGCCGGGTATCTGCGCCGTGTCGAGCAAGGTCCAGGGAAGCACGGGAAACCCTTCGGTTCGTTGGAAAGCGTTTCCTGCGATGACATGCGTTCCCGCAGGCGTTGGGGCTTCTTGTTCCAGGAAAAGGCTTTAGGCCGACATGAATACGGTCAATTCTCCCCGAATGGCAAGCGCCACGCCCGCGCAAGCCAAGGCGTCGAGGCTTCTTTGGCGAATAGATATTCCTTCGGCGGCATCGCGCTCAACCCTCTCGCAGATGGCGCTGGCGCGACAACTGGCGTAGTCTCCCTTCCGCGGAGCTATCGGTTCCTCCGAGCCCAAATTGAGCGCGGCGATCATCTTGCCGCCCTGCGCCCTCCACCCTCCAGGCAAATTCACCCGTGACCTTCCTCAACGCCAGTCCCGCGCTCGGCAAAGCCCTCGCCGGGCGCAATTACACTTCGCCTACGACCGTGCAAGCGGCGATTTTGTCCCATGAAGCGCAAGGCGGAGACATTCTCGTTTCGGCCCAAACCGGTTCGGGAAAGACCGTCGCTTATGGTTTGGCCATCGCTTTCACGATTCTCGGCGACGCCGAGAGCCTACCTGCCGCAGGAGCGCCTCTCGCGCTCATCGTCGCGCCGACGCGCGAGCTCGCCTTGCAGGTCAATCGCGAGCTGAGTTGGCTTTACCAGCATGCCTCGGCGCGGATCGCCGCTTGCGTCGGCGGGATGGACGCACGCCTCGAGCGCCACAAATTGTCGGAGGGAGCGCACATCGTCGTCGGCACGCCGGGACGCCTGCGCGATCACATCGAGCGCGGCGGATTGGATACGACCGGCATCGTCGCCGTCGTTCTCGATGAGGCCGACGAGATGCTCGACTTGGGCTTTCGCGAAGATCTCGAGTTTATATTGGAGGCCACGCCTCCGGGCAGGCGCACGCTGTTGTTCTCAGCTACGATGCCGAAAGGCATCGCGGCTCTGGCCAGACGCTATCAGCGTGACGCACGGAGGATCGACGTCGCCCGTGGCGAAGGCGGTCACGGCGACATCGACTATCGCGCGGTCCGCGTCGCCCCGAAAGAGACCGAGCTCGCGACCGTCAATCTCCTGCGCTATTTCGAGGCGCCGACGGCGATCCTGTTCTGCAACACGCGCGAGTCCGTTCGCCATCTGCATGCAATCTTGCTCGAGCGCGGCTTCGCGGCCGTGCTTTTGTCGGGCGAGCTCAGTCAGCATGAACGCAACCACTCCATGCAGGCGCTGCGCGACGGGCGCGCGCGGGTCTGCATCGCGACCGACGTCGCGGCGCGCGGCATCGACCTGCCCAATCTCGACCTCGTCATTCACGTCGACCTTCCGCAGGATGCGGAAGCTTTGCAGCACCGCAGCGGCCGGACGGGGCGCGCCGGCCGCAAGGGCGTGAGCGCGCTGCTCGTTCCGCCGTCGCGCCGCCATCTCGCCGAGCGACTGCTCCGAGACGCCGGCGTTCACGCCCATTGGAGCGGGCCGCCCTCGGCCGAGGAAATTCGCGAGCTCGATCAGAAACGCATGATGCAGGACCCGCTGCTGCTGGAGTCGCCAACCGAAGAGGACTTCGAAGCGGCGAAGCTGCTTCTCATCGAGCGAACGCCCGAGCAGCTCGGCGCGATGCTCGTTCGCCTCTACCGGGCGCGGCTTCCTGCGACCGAGGCCGTCGTCGATCTCGGGCAGGAGTTCCAGCGTCGCGAAGCACGCGGGCCCCGAGCATCAGGCGCAAAGTCCGGCAACGGGCCGCGTCCGACCCGTTTGCCCGGCGGCGCTGCGTGGTTTCGTCTCGACGTCGGCCGCAAAAAGAACGCCGATCCGAAATGGTTGCTCCCCATGCTTTGCCGCAAGGGAAACGTTACGAAACAAGACATCGGAGCGATCGAAATCCTGGAGCATGAAACCAGAGTCGAAATCGCCAAGCCGATCGCTGCGCAATTTGCCGCCAACATGCGTCGTCCGGGCGGCGATAATATTCGCGCCGAGCGGCTGAGCGACATGGTCGAACCCAGGGACGCCAAGCCGCGAAATAAGGGCGTTAAGCAGCGAAGAGCAAGCAAAGAGCAATCGAAGAGCTGACCACCGCGGAACATCAGGAACAGCAATCCCTTGGCGATGATGGTGACGCATCCGGCAAGGACCAGAGAACGATCGAAGAGCCGCGGTGTGTAAAAGAGTCCGAAAGCGATAGGGATCGTCGCTTAAATCATCGTCGCTCCGCTGAGGGCTTTACGTTGCGACATCCAAAGGCTGCGGATTTTCCAGCAACGCCTCGAACGCCATGCGTTCGTGTCCGTCGGCGACGCTCTTCAGCCGATATTGCAGCCCTCGACCGCCATCGGGTAGATGCCGCACCACCTGAAACAACGCTGTTTCGGATCGATAGCCGATGGGGCAGATGACGAAAGCGCCAACGTCGAATTTGTGCCTGACGGGCGAAGAGCTTCGACCGCCGGAAAAGCGCCTGCCGGGATATATTACCTCGCCCATATGTTGCTTCCCTTTTTGGCCGTCAGCTCGCATCGCGAGCTTCATGGCGAGGCGACAATTTTGCTCGCGGGCTGCATTCGCCGGATTGGGCGACCACTGGCGGCGGATCCGCGGCCGATAGCGGCTCCGGGCGTGAGCCAGCAATTCGCGGAAGACCCTTCGGCTCTCGGCCGAGCCAGTCAGACCCGCCCGCTCGAGCGCGCAGAATCTGGCGGGCTTGAAGCCTTAAGCCGAAGTGACTTTAGGTGTTGCCGAACTTACATGCCGGTTGCGCGGATGGTCAGCTTCGCGCCGTCGCAGGTCACGTTGCCGATCAAGCCGGTGGACTTCCCTGCAGCCGTCGCGTTCTGGGCGTGACCGGTCCAGACGCAACCCTTCTTGTCGTCCGAACGCTTGTCCAGCTTCACGGTATAGACGCCGTCTTTGACCGTGCCTTCCAGGCTGTAGGTGAGCGGATTGCCGTTGTCGAGCTGCAAAGAAGCAGAGCCGCTCAGCTTGTCGCCTTCGGCCGTCACTGCCCAAGCGCCCTGAGCGCTCTTTATGCCAACGGAGTTTTCCTCGGTGACGTTCCAATTCTGAGCGCCGGCCATGGCCGGCGCGCTGAAGGCGACGATTGCGGCGGCGGTTGTAAGAGCGAGCTTATGCATGTTTCCTCCTATGGCTGATGTTCGCATGATGAGCGCCCCGTCGCGTAGGCCCCGCTGAGTCACGCCCGATCAGTAAATCGTGCCCGACCCGAGAAAGGACCTGAATGTTCAAGGCGAGCGGAGCGCCTCAATGCTTGTGGTCCCGCGATCTTGAAACCTGCCGCTCGTGCGGCGTGCGTAAGCGGGCGCGTTCTGGCGAGACCTCCCACTCATTCGAGATCAGAAGCAAAAAGCCCCCTCACCTGATTATGGGAACGGCGCGGGGGCTTTTCGCTATAGATCCTGAAGGGCGCCTCAGCTCCCTGCCAGTACATCCGTGGTCAAGGAGCAGAGACGATTGGTCAGGCGGCCTGAAGATTTCCAGCTGACGTTTTTCCGGACCTGTTGTCGCGGACGAGTTCGAAACTAACCTTCTGTCCTTCGGCGAGCATTTGCATTCCTGCACGCTCGACGGCAGAAATATGCACAAAGACGTCGGCGCCCCCATCGTCAGGCTGAATGAAGCCAAAGCCCTTGGTGGCGTTGAACCATTTCACGGTTCCGGTAGTCATGACGATTTCCTTTCAATCGCACGATAGATTCCTCCCGCGCATGAGGATGCGCGGAACAGCGAGCCGATGTCGAAGGGAAGCGTCGTCGATGCGCCAGAGCGCATAAAAGAGAACTTAGCCGTCCAAGATCAATCCTATCTATAGACGTAGATTGGCGTCATCGCAAGGCGCCGGTCATTTTTTAAAATACTAGGACCTGTCATCAATTGCGGGAACGGTCCTCGGATAACTCTCCAGATTCCCAAGATTGGTTTTGCGTGATTCATAGGCAGTCGGCCGAATCGGAGGGGCCGACCAATGATGCGACGTCACGCTCTGCGAAACGATCAGTGGGAAC
>Ga0187781_10004652_pt1 | contig 10217 bp, 11 predicted proteins | sample 0715_SJ02_MP02_2_FD_132447 | JGI IMG/M metagenome (GOLD analysis project Ga0187781, IMG submission 132447) | Tropical peat soil microbial communities from peatlands in Department of Meta, Colombia - 0715_SJ02_MP02_20_MG | ecosystem: Environmental > Terrestrial > Soil > Wetlands > Peat | place...
AGGTGGCGCAAAAGCTTCGCTTCCATCAGCGTTAGTTGAATGGTGTTGCCGCCGGCGTGGAGTTCCAGGGTGCCGTAATCAAATGTCTTTCCATCAAATTTGAAGACTTCGTTTTGTTTCGACGAAGAGGAATCTACGGCCGCTCTTTCGGGAGTGGGTTTTTCATTCTTCAGGTCTTGGCTGGCACGCCACCATTCCGTTCGGCGCAGAAGCCCTTGCAGGCGAGCGAGAAAGATCGGCAGTTCGAAGGGCTTCGGGAGATAGTCGTCCGCGCCCGCGGCAAAACCCTGGAGCACGTCCTCGGGCCGGCCGCGAGCCGTCAGCATCAGAACAGGAACATAATTTTTTGCCTCTCGCAAGGCTGTGGCGACAGCGAAGCCGTCGATACCGGGCAACATTACATCGAGCACGACGGCATCGAACGGCTCCTTGTCTTGCAGCAGCCGTTTCAGCGCCGTCTCGCCATCGCCCGCGAGTTGCGCCGAATGTCCCTCGGCTTCGAGATTGAACTGAAGCCCTCCAGCGAGGTGAGCCTCATCTTCGACAACGAGCACGCGGCTCACGCGCGGCTCCTTGGCAATTCGAGCGTGACGGTCGTGCCGCGGCCCACACCATCGCTTTCAGCGAAGACACGTCCCCCATGCGTCCGGGCGATGGCGCGGACAATGAACAATCCGAGCCCCGTGCCTTTTACCTGCCGCGTGGTCCTGCTGGGAACCCGATAGAAACGCTTGAAGATGCGCTTCAATTGATCCGCCGGGATTCCGACGCCGCGGTCGCGCACGCGCAGAACGACGTGCTTCTCATCCGGCAATTCGATTCGCAGGGAAACGTCCACCTGCCCGCTCGAGTACTTGATGGCGTTGTCGAGCAGATTCGAGATGGCCGTGCCGAGCTCTTCGGGATCGGCATGCACAAAAATCTCGGACCCATCCCCATGTTGCTCGAGGCGCAGGGAGCCGGCTTCGAGATGGTGGCGAGTTCGTGCCAAGTCCATGCACTCTTGGACGACGTTGCGGAAATCCACCTCTACACGACTCGGATGAGCCGGCTTGTGGGTGGCTCGGCCCGCTTTCAGGACTTGCTCGACGGTTCCGAGCAATCGGTCCGTATCGAGCAACATCAATTCGTAGAATTGCCGCCGCTGCGCTTCGTCCACCTGCCGTCGCTGGAGTGTCTCCAAGTGGAGGCGGATGGAGGTGATGGGCGTCTTCAATTCGTGGGTCACGGCATTGATGAAGCTATCGTGCTGTTCGTTGAGCTTGATTTCACGCACGAGATAACCCGTATTGAGGATCAACCCCAAAATAATCGCGGCAAAAAACAGCACTCCGAGGAACAGCAGAACACCCTGGCGCCAATTGAGAATGATCCACCCGACATTCAGCGCCACCGCCAAGGCAACCAGGCACACGCCCAGCACGATGAAAAAGGCAATCGTTTTTCGGCGGCTGGATATGCGCATGGTGTCTCAATCGGATTGTACCGCGGAGAGCAGCGGAGTTACTCGAGAGATGTGCGTATCCGAAAAGGGGAGCGCCGGGAAGAGCATGGGCGCTCAGGCAAAGCTGACTCGTGCATTTGTGAGGCGCGGAGTTTAGGCGGAAACGAGATCGCTCTGGGCCGCGACGGTCTGTGCTGCGATATCCGGTGGGACGAGCTCCTCCGGGCGCGGCTTTGTGCTGATTTTAGCCAGGCGAATCTGGCGCGCGAGCCCAATCTTGTTCAGAAGCCAAATGCCGTACCAATTCAAATCGATTTCATACCAGGCCAATCCATGCCGCGCCGAGGTCGGGTGGGCGTGATGATTGTTATGCCAGCCTTCTCCCCACGTGAACATAGCCACCAAGAAGTTGTTCGTGGAATCATCACGCGTCTTGAACCGCCGTGAGCCCCACAGGTGCGTGGCCGAATTCACCATCCATGTGCAATGTAAACCTACGACGGTGCGCGCGAAGATTCCCCAAAGCACGAAAGGAATGCCGCCAAGAGCAAGCAGGATAACTCCCAGCACGATCATCGGGACGTAGTGATACTTCGTGATCCAGACAAAAAACTTGTCCCTGGCCAGGTCCGGAACGTAGCGCGCGAGAGTTGTTGTGTCGTGGTGCATGGATTTACCCATCAAAATCCAGCCCATATGGGACCACCACTTTCCGTCACGAGGCGTGTGCGGATCGCCCTCCTGATCCGAATACTGGTGATGGATTCTGTGCGTAGCCACCCAGAAGATCGGGCCCCCCTCGAGCGCGAGTGTGGCGCAAACGGTCAGAAAGTACTCCAACCAACGCGGGGTCTTGTAGCCACGATGCGTCAGCAGCCGGTGATAACACATGCCGATTCCGAGGCTCGTTGCCACCCACCACAAAAATGTGGCAACAAGGAACGCCTTCCAGGTGAAGAAAAACAGCGCCGCCACTGCTCCGATGTGAAACATGAACATGAAGAAGGCGGTAACCCAATTGACTTCGTTCTCGCCTCGCTGCTTTTTCTTCAGAACCTCGAGCTGCTCGATCATGTCATTTGCCTCAGGGCACTAAGTAGATTCCCGCATTCGGGAGACACAGACTAGCAGGAACGAAGAAAGGTGTTTGTAATAGTTCTGTAATACCGAACCCCAAGCAATAGCACGAGTTACCTGTCCTTTCGTACCATCCGAATAGGCTCTAAAAAATTGCTCGCGCGGCCTTGCCTTGACACTCCGCGCGAGCACCCAGTAGACTGAAATGTTCGAAGTTTGCGTGCGGGGTCTGAGGATGCTTCTCTCGCGGGATTTTGTCGGCTACATGGCCAAAGAAGTGGTCAAACGGCTGGTCGCCGGCAAAATGATCGAAACCAAAAATGTCGAGGGCGTAACGCAGGCCGTGCGGCAGGTCATGGCCGAGGAAGTTACGGTCGAGGACCGGTTGAACGAGGAGGTTCGCGAAATCCTGAGCAAGTACGCGGACGAAATGCGCAATACCGGCGCTTCCTACCAGGAAATGTACAAGAAAGTGAAGGGGCAACTGGCCCGCGACAGGAAGCTGATCCTCCGCTAGACCATAGACACCGATGCGATTGAGCCGCGAAAAGACCGTTCGACTCTCACACAAAATTATTGATTATTTTGTGTCCAGTCCGGAAGTGGATTTCATCGAGGACCGCGACACCATCCGCCAGGAAATCGTCAACATTCTCACTTCGCTGCTGAAGCTCGAGGAGCAAGTGGATACGGAAGTCCGCACCAAGATCGCCTCGCAGAAAAAGGAAATCCTGGAAGGCAGCGAAGAGTGGGACATTTTGTACCGCAAATATTACACCGATGGTTTGAAACGCCTGGGAATTGCCGAAGTTCAGCCGCGCTAGAATAGGCGTCCAAAACAAAAAGGGCACCCCACGTTTCACCGGGTACCCTCAAATTCGACCGCCAAACCAGAACCGTTTCCGTTTCTTCTAGCCTTTGCCCGACTCGACTACTGATCGTCCGGGCGGCGCTTGAGTGTCGGCCGGTCCGGATCATCCGAAGGATCGCTTCCACTGGAAGTCGTGCTGCCGTCGTCGGGAGCCTTGGAGGTTTTCGTCTGCTGGTCGGTGCGCTTCCGCAAAGTCGGCTTGCCGCCGGCATTATCCTGGACCTTGATGTTGTTCTCAATCATCTGCAGGCGGCGCTTCACCACGTCGAACTCGGAGGTCGTAACGATGTACTCATCCCGCGCCGGCAGGATCGTGGCAATTTCTTTCTGAATGGCCTCGATGCGGTCGGGCGTCGGTGGATGCGTCGCAAAAACCTTCGGAATTGTTCCGGGCTGTTTCTTTTCCTGCGCCTCGATCTTTTCAAAGAAGGAAACGAATGCGTTTGGGTCGTATCCGGTCTTGTACATGTACTGCAGGCCCAGATAATCCGCTTCCCGTTCCGCATCGCGCGAGAACTTGAGGAAGGTCAGGGGAATCAGGAAATTCATGCCCTGATAGAGGGCATAGCCCGCCCAGGTGTACGGGATAAAAATCATCGCAGGAATCGAAGCGAGCTGGACAATGTCGGCTTTGGTCGCGTTCTTCGTTCCGTGGCGCGCGCAGACGTGCGCGATTTCATGCGCCATCACGCCAGCCAGTTCCGATTCCTCGTCGGCGTGCAGGATCAGCCCGCTATTGACATAAAAAAATCCGCCGGGCAGCGCAAACGCGTTGACCACGTCGGAATCAATAACTTTAATAGTGAAGGGCACCTGTGCGTCGGAGTTGCGCACCAGGTTCTGTCCCACGCGGTTCACGTACTCATTGATCACCGGATCATCAATGAATTTCGCCGAGCGGTCCACTTGCTGCGCAAGCTGTTTCCCCAGGGCGATTTCGTGCTCGAGCGAATAGAAGTTCACACCCTTGCCGACGCCGCGATTGCCGATGGCGTTGACGTCCGCCTCGGAGCCGGGCTTAACGTTCGGATCCGCCGGCTGCTGAATCGGCGCCGGACCTTGGGCGCCGGCAGGCTGCGCCGTGCCATCCTGCTGCTGGCCGGACTGCGCCGCGGGCGGCTGCGTCTGTTGCTGTGCCGGCGGCTGGCTCGTTTGTTGGCCTTGCTGGGGGGCAGCGATGGTTGCGGGAACTGCAAGCAAAACTGATAGGACGGTTGCGCCCAGGCGCATCCTCAAAATCTTCCCCATAGGACCCTCCCGAGGAATCTTCTGGCATTATACACCCCTTCGGGGGCGTACGCCTTATGTCCTTTCGATGGTGCATCTCGGAAAAGAGTTTCATCGGACTCGTCGAAAAGCGTCCTCCTTCACATCATGTCACTGCCTACCCGAATTCAGCCGTTCTTGAGCCATGAGCTGGCCCTCTGTTTTGGCGCGATATTCCAGAAATTGGATCGCCGTGGCGACCCACTTGGCCGCACTACGCGTGTTTTCAATACCTTGGCGGGCTGGGGACCCTCAGATGGCGCATCCGCTGAACTCACTGGGCAGCTAGCAACCCCACGAGATGGTCAACGGGGGGCCTGGGGAATTCGATCCAATCAATGGCTGCGGCGACTGCATAGACCGGAGTCGCCCCATCATTCAACTTCCAAATCCTGAGTGCTTTGGCGTTCGCATGGGACAGAATGCAAGTCTCGCGGCGATCCTCCGAAGGGAGACAGAAAGTGAGTTCAAGGGGTGAATCAGCTTCAAAAGCGATCTCCGAATGGAACAAGAGGCCTGTCCGGGAGATTTCGCGCAGTTGACCTGCAAAAACTGCCGGGGCGAGCTGCGGCGACCGAATTTGCACCGGCACATGGACTTCAAATCGGGTCGCTCTTCTCTTTTCGGGCACAGTTTACGCGATTGGCCGGCTGCAAGAGAGTGACCAACACAATTGGACAGGTCTCATGGAATCTGCGCTACTTAAGACAGTAGGGGATTCCCATTATCGGAATGACGATGTGACGCTTCCCGAATCGGAGGACACCTAATCCTGATTCGGTAAGGCACGACGCCCCACGAACTGCGGGACGCCGCTTCCGCAAGTCAGAGATTAGGCCTTCTTTTTTGCTTTGAGGGCGTTCAAAGCCAGAGCAAGACGTGATTTGTATCGGTTGGCAGTATTCTCGGAAAGCGTGCGCTTCTGGATGGCCTTGTCGAGCTCGGAGTAGGTTGCGGGAGCGAGCTTCTCCGCGGAAGCAGCGTCGCCAGCCGCAAGAGCCGTGCGCATCGCGCGCATCGCGGACCGCACGCGGGTGCGATTCATGCGGTTAATGGCCTGGCGAGCCATCGCCTGGCGGATATTCTTCAATACCGACTTCGTCTTCTTCTTATGCTTTACGGGCGTACCTTGCGCCATTCAGTGCTCCTTGTTGGTGTAATCGCGAAGATCCAGACTATCTGACGGACTGGCCGCTGTCAATTTGAGTCTCCTATTCAAATTAGAAGCGCTCACCACATCCGGGGCATTGAGACAGGCGCGCGGGCTTGTTACAATAAATATGGAAGGTCAAAACAACCGACAGCATGGCTCCGCGCACGCTCTACGAAAAAATTTGGGATGCCCATCTCGTTCGCGAAATTCCCGGGCAGCCTTCGCTCATCTATATTGACAGGCACCTCATCCACGAGGGCACATCTCCTCAGGCGTTTTCCGGGCTGAAGGCTGCCGGCCGCAAGGTGCGCCGCCCCGACCTGACCTTCGCCGTGATGGACCACTCCGTTTCGACGAAGGACCGCCTGCTTCCCGTACTCGACGCCGACGCCCTCGGGCAATTCGAGGCGCTGGCGCGCAACTGCCAGGAATTCGGCGTGAACCTTTTCGACATGCACAGCAAGAACCAGGGCATCGTGCATGTGATCGGACCCGAGCTCGGCATCACGCAGCCGGGGCTCACGATTGTTTGCGGCGACAGCCACACCTCGACGCACGGCGCTCTCGGCGCGCTTGCCTTCGGCATCGGTACCAGTGAAATCGAACACGTGCTGGCCACGCAGTGCCTGTCGCAATTCAAGTCCAAGACCATGAAGATCGAATTTCATGGCAAGCGGCCTCGCGGCGTCACGGCCAAGGACATGATCCTCGCCGTGATCGGAAAAATCGGCATCGCTGGCGGGACGGGCTTCGTGGCCGAATACGCGGGCGAAGCAGTGCGCGGACTTTCGATGGAAGGTCGCATGACCATGTGCAACATGACCATCGAAGCGGGCGCGCGCGCGGGAATGGTCGCTCCCGACGATGTCACTTACTCCTACCTGGAAAAGCGGCCTTTCGTCCCGCGGGGCAGGGAATTCATGATGGCGGTGGACAACTGGATGTCGCTGCCGAGCGATCACGGCGCGAAGTACGACGCGACCGTGGATTTGCAGGCGAGCGAACTCGCGCCGATGGTCACCTGGGGCACGAACCCGGGCATGGTGACGCAGGTGACCGACCGCGTGCCCGACCCGCACTCGTTCCACGATCCGGTGGACCAGCAGGCCGCCGAACGCGCGCTCGTTTACATGGACCTGAAACCGGGCACTCCTATCGAAGATATTCCGCTCGACCGTGTTTTCATCGGCTCCTGCACGAATTCGCGCCTCGAGGATTTGCGCGCGGCCTCGAAAATCGTCGCCGGCAAACACGTGGCAAAGAATTTGAAGCAGGCGCTGGTCGTTCCCGGCTCCCGGCGCGTGAAGGTGGAAGCGGAAGCAGAAGGTCTCGACCGGATTTTCACCGAAGCTGGATTCGAGTGGCGCGATGCCGGATGCAGCATGTGCATCGGCATGAACGACGATGTCTTGCAGCCCGGTGAGCGTTCGGCCAGCACTTCGAATCGCAATTTCGAAGGGCGCCAGGGCAAAGGCGGCCGGACGCATCTTGTCAGCCCCATCATGGCCGCAGCCGCAGCCATCGAAGGCCACTTCGTGGACATCCGCAATTGGAAGAACACCGAGGGAGCCGAATAAAGATGCAGCCGTTCACAAAACACACCGGCCTCGTGGCTCCACTTGACCGCGTGAATGTGGACACCGATCAGATGGTGCCCAAACAATTCTTGAAATTCTTGACGCGCGAAGGCTACGGGCGCGTCCTCTTCTATGACTGGCGCTATCTGCCCGGCGAAAAGCCCAATCCCGAATTCGTGCTCAATCATCCGCGGTATAAGGGCGCTTCGGTGCTGCTGGCGCGCGCCAATTTCGGCTGCGGCTCGAGCCGCGAGCACGCTCCCTGGGCGATCCTCGATTACGGCTTCCACGCCGCCATCGCCCCAAGCTACGCGGACATTTTCTACAACAACTGTTTCAAGAACGGCATCCTCCCAGTCACGCTCCCCAACGAGCAGATTGACGAACTCTTCCACCGCACGGAGGCGAAGCAGGGCTACCGGCTGACCGTGGACCTCGAGAATCAAGTGGTTCAGGACGACTCGGGATTGAAATACCCGTTCACCGTGGATCCCTTCCGCCGCGAATGTCTCCTCAAAGGGCTCGACGATATCGGGCTTACCCTCGTGCACGAAAAGCACATCGGCGCCTACGAGCAGCAGCATCCGAATGTCCCGGTGATGTACGAAGCCGTGGATGTCAAGTACCACCAGCAGTAATCAGCCGTAATCCCTTCCTGTGGTTTCCGTGGCTCTGTGTGGGTCCACACATATGCTTGCCAATAGCAAGTAATTGTGTGACAATGACATGTATTGGAATAAAGAACGGGCAAGGAGGCGCTAATGGAAAGCTCACCTGTTAACCAGCGAATCGAATCGGTTCGGCAGTTCAATCGTTTCTATACACGTCAAATCGGGCTGTTGCAGGAACGCTTCCTCGATACTCCCGTCTCGCTGACAGAAGGACGTGTTCTCTATGACCTCGCGCATCGCGAATCTCCTATCGCCACGGACGTAGCGAAAGAATTGCGCCTCGACCGAGGCTATCTGAGCCGCGTTCTTCGCACTCTGGAAAGGCGGGGCTATATCTCGAAAGCCGTTGCTGAAGCAGACGGCAGACAAAGTCTGCTTTCACTTACCCGCAAAGGCCGCAAACTCTTTGGGCAGCTTGACGCGCGCTCGCAGGAACAAACGGGCGCCATGCTGGGCAAGCTCAACAGTGGCGAGCAACGGCGATTGCTGGACGCCATGAGGAGCGTCGAAACCCTGCTCGGCGCGCCTCGCAACGCGAGCGAACCCTACTTGCTTCGCCCGCATCAGGCCGGCGATATGGGCTGGGTGGTCTATAGGCAGGGTCTGCTCTATTTTCAGGAGTACGGCTACGATCAGGATTTCGAGGCTCTGGCCGCGCGCATCGTCGCCGATTTCGTCGCCAACTTCGACCCCCGATTTGACCGCTGCTGGATTGCGGAAAAAGACGGCGAGATTGTTGGTTCCGTCTTCCTCGTCAAACATTCACGCGAGGTCGCCCAATTGCGGTTGCTGCTCGTGGAGCCTTCAGCTCGCGGCATGGGCATCGGCAAGCGCCTCGTGGCCGAGTGTATCCGGTTCGCGCGGCAGGCAGGCTATCGCAAAATCACGCTCTGGACGCAGAGCGAACTGCACGCGGCGCGGCACCTCTACAAAAAGGCAGGCTTTTCCCTCGTCCGCAAAAAACGGCATCACAGCTTCAGCAAGGACTTGGTAGCGGAAACCTGGGAGCTCAAATTGTAAAGCTCGATTCCTAAGCGCGAACAGGCTCGGGAACTTCCTGGCGCGTCCGCACGCGGTCAATTCCCAATCCGGCTTGAACAGCGATTACCGCAAAGACATTCAAATCATCCACGGTGAACATCCCGCGTTGCGAAAGATTGTCCACATACAGCAAGCCGCGGACGCGGTTCCCGATTCCGAGCGGCGCGCACATGGCCGACTGGATTCCGGATCGAATCACGCTTTTCGCGGCCGCGAACCGCGGATCCGCCTGGCCCTCCGAAACCAGAATCGGAAGCCCCGACTGCATCACCTGGCGAATAATGCTTTGCGAGATGGTCAATGGCGGCAGACCCTTATCGTGGGATCCGATGGGCCGGTGCCGGTAACGAATCACCGCCGGCAGAAAATTGTAGCCGCCATGCATGAAATTCCCGCGTTCCATCGAGATCTCGTCGAGCAGCATGGCGTATCCGCGCTCCGCGCCTTCTATCTCGAGCACCAGGTCGAGAACCCGTTGAGTGACCTCTGTGACGCCTTTCAGCTCCGCGAGAGATTGATTCACGCGATAGAGCACCGTCAGCAGCCGGTTCTCGCCCTCGAGCGCGCGCATCTTCTCCCCGGGACTCACACGCTTCTCGGCTTCCGCGGAAACAGTTTCGGCCAGCATCTCGACGGGCAGCGACGCGCCGGCGTAGGCGGATTGCTTCCACATCTCCGCAAAACGCGGCGGAAGTTTCGCGGTCCCGTAGCTCGTCACTTTTCGCGCCACGGAATCCTCGAAACGCAGCCGGTATTCCCCGAGCATGATTTCATCGCCCGATCGCAGCACGGCCTCATTCGTCAGGTTTCCGTTGACGCGCACGCCATTCGAGCTCTCGCGGTCCACAATCTGCCAGCCGCCCTCTGGAGTCGCGCGCACGACGGCGTGCAGCCGCGAGACGCTCTGATCGTCCAGCATCAGGTTGCTCGATTTCATTCGGCCGATGGAAATGGGGCGGTCGCCGATCAGCTCGAACACACGCGAGCCTTCGCCGCCGCGGTCAATTACGAAGCGAGGCATGGATGAACTCCTTGAGCCATCTTCCGTGCAGTGAAAAGACAACGCAAGCGGCGCACCGGCGCAAGTGTCGGATGGTTAACGTCCGCATGGGAACGG
>Ga0187781_10004655_pt1 | contig 10217 bp, 5 predicted proteins | sample 0715_SJ02_MP02_2_FD_132447 | JGI IMG/M metagenome (GOLD analysis project Ga0187781, IMG submission 132447) | Tropical peat soil microbial communities from peatlands in Department of Meta, Colombia - 0715_SJ02_MP02_20_MG | ecosystem: Environmental > Terrestrial > Soil > Wetlands > Peat | place...
GGACCGAGCCTGTCCGCCATCAATTTTTCGGGCGGAGTAATCGCCTGGCTGGTGTTGATTCCGCTCGTGCTGTTCATCGATCCCGACCTGCCTCACCGCCTGGGAGCTACCACGGGAGGCACGGCGCCCTGGGACCTGGCGAGCTACACGGTGTGGTACAACGTAGTTCGTCCTATCGCCGTGGGAGCCATGCTGGTGGGTGCGGTTTATACGCTCTATAGCATGCGCGAGTCGATTCTGACTTCGATCCGCGGGGCCTTTCATGCTTCCGCCGCGGGCGGCGAGCACGCCGCCGCGCGCACCCGCCTCGATATTGATATACCTATAAAGTGGATCATCCTTGCTATTGCCGCGCTTGTTATTCCTATCACCATTATCTATAAGTACTTCGCCCAAAGCTGGGGCGCCGCCCTCACCGCCGCCATTGTGATGACCTTGACCGGCTTTTTCCTGGCCGCCGTGGGCGGCTACCTGGTGGGCTTGGTGGGCTCCTCGAATCAGCCCGTCAGCGGCCTGACCCTGGCGGCCCTGGTCGTCGCCGCCTTGATGATGGTGGCGATCGGCGTGAAGGGCCTGGGGGGAGTGGCCGCGGTGCTCGGCGTGGCCTCGGTGGTTTGCTGCGCGTGTTGCGTCTCCGGCAGCCTGATTCAAGACTTGAAAGCCGGATATCTGCTCGGCGGAACGCCCTGGAAAATGGAGATTGTCGAGGTGCTGAGCGTCTCGGCCGTCTCCTTTTTCCTCCTTCTGCCCATCATCGCGCTCCACGAAGCGAACCTCGCCACAGGCGGCATCGGCGGCAAGTTGCTGCCCGCGCCCCAAGCCGGACTGATGGCCCAACTCGCGCAGGGCATTGTGGGCGGGCAGATGGCTTGGGGATTGCTCCTGATGGGATGCTTCTTCGGTGTGGCGCTGGTGATGATCGGTGCGCCTTCGCCTATGCTCATTGCCGTGGGCATGTACCTTCCCCTCGAAACCAGCGGCGCCATTTTCGTGGGCGGGGTCCTGAAATGGGCCGCGGACACGTGGGCGGCCCGCAAGAAACTCTCCCCGGAAGAAAAGGCTAAATTCGAGGAGAGGGGAACTTTGCTGGCCTCAGGATTTATCGCCGGGGAGGCCATCACAGGCATTCTGCTGGCCGCGCTCTTCCTCACCGGCGTCTCTTCCCTAACCAAAGTTATAACCGGCCTCGACCAGTTGCCTTTCCTGGCTGGCTGGGGCGGCAGGATTTCGCTCGCGGCATTTGTTCTCATTGCCTACATCTTGATTCAGGTTCCGATGCGGAAGCTGCGCAAAGCGGATTGAGGAATTCCCTCGCCGAGGATTGTAGGGTAGAATCTAATCAGCCGCGCTCCTGAACTGGAATCAACCCACGAGCACACTCGCTCCGATTTATGCGGCTGGCAATAAAACGCAGCGCAACCTAAAGGACGCACAACTCGAGGAGGAACTATGACCAGGAATGAATACTACGAGATGGTGATGGACGCTTACCGGCCGGCCGAGAAGCTGATTGGAATGCTACCCGCGGACAAATTGGACTGGGCGCCGGGTCCGACGTTTATGAGCGCCGGCCAAGTACTTTGCCACCTGAGCGAAGGCGTAGGTGGCGGACTCGAGATGTTGGTCACTGGCAAGTGGCCCACCATGAAAGAAATGGAAGAAGGTATGAAGCTCGAGAAACTCCCTTCCTGCACCTCCCAGGAAGCGCTGGACAAGCTCAAGAAAGACAAGGAAATGCTGCGCCAGGTTTTGGATGGCTTGAGTGAAGCGGACTACACCGACAAAGTCGTCTCCGTGCCCTGGGGCATGACCGCCAAGATCGAGCGCATGACCATCTCCTTCCTGGAGCACTTCACCAATCACAAGATGCAACTCTTCACCTACCTGAAACTTCTCGGCCTGCCGGTCAATACGGAAACGCTTTACGGCATGTAGGACCGCGGTCGGCTCGGGCTTGCATTGTCGCAGGCTGGCATTAGGCCCTCACCACCCCCTCCCCTCCTCAAAGAGGAGGGGACAGGGGTGGTTTCCGTTATTGCCCCAGCGTCACGACGGCCACGGCGAGGCCGCGCAAGGTCGTCTGCTCCCCTTCCAGGCGAGCCGTTGCGGGAGGTTGGAAACCGGTGGTCTGGTCGACATACGTCACCTGTCCGCCGCTTCCGCCCGGAATCGACAAGTCAAAAGCGCGGTCGCGCTGGTTGACCAGCAACAGCTTGCGCTTGCCGTCTCGAGTCACAAAGCCCTGCGCGAAGACGTTGCCAGTTCCCGAATTCGTGTCGACCAGCTTGTCGCCGGGACCGAAATTGTCGTGGAGCAGCTTCAACACCCAGAAGCGGGCATTGGGTTGGCCGTTGTTCCAGTCCACCATCGAGACGCCCGGAAACTGCGACGGGTAACCCACCAATTGCGACTCGCCCGCCACGTCAATTCCGAAGCGAGACAACTGGCCAAAGAGGTAGCCATACACCGCGCCGCAGAGATTCCAGTAGGAATCAGGAATCGGTTTGCGCGGCACCGCGTTATCGTCAGCCGGAATGCATCCTAACTCGTCCAGGTCGGTTTGGGTTTTCGGCGACAGGCGCTGGCGAATCGAATCGATATAGCGGACCGAATTCACGAACCCGGCGGCTTGATCGAACACCGTGTACTGCTGCACCTCCGGACTTTGCTCGGCCGAAGGATTTGCGTAGAAGTGGAACGTAACCATATCCATCGGAATGCCGGGCTTATGGTTCTTGGGATTGAGGAAGTACTCGAAAAAGGCCGGCACATTCTCTATCAGGAAAATGTTGGGCGAAGTACCTGCCAAAGCGACACCCGCAAATTTCATCTGCGGCTCGACGCGACGAATTGAACTCACGATCGCGTCGTAGACGTGGGTGTAGGTTTCGGGCGTCATATTATGTTCAAAGTCGACCTCGTTCAATACTTCCCAATAGGGGATCTTGTAATGGTGATTGGAATCGTGCCGCTTGCCATACTCATCCGTGAATCCGCCTTGCGTGTACCAGCTCACCAGCCGCCCATAGTAGTCCCCCACTTCCTTCAAGCTCGGGTCCCGAAACTCCGTCCCCTTCTCATAATCCCAGGTCACCTGGTTCGGATCCGCCGGATAAGGCACCGGCTTCTCGGTTTTGAACATCCACTGCGGTATGGTGCTGAAATTGATGATCACCGTGTGGCCTTCCTGCGCCTTCATGAAATCTTCCATCATGGGATCGATCAGCGAAAAGTCCCAGGAGGTCTTGCCGTCAGCGGGCGGTTCCATCTCAGCGACCGCCAGCTTGGGGTAGGGCAGCCAGGGCACGTAGCGAACGTAGTCGGCGCCCAAATCGTGCAGCGCCTGATAGACGCGATCGTGAATCGGCGTGCCTGGACGCAAAGGCGGATTGACTACCACCTGAAGCGTGGGCGTGGTTTTCGAGACTATTACCACCTTGTCCCAGTTTACGGCGATCTTAGCCTTTTCCGCCGGCGCGGGTTTGGGCGCGGTTTCCTTTTGTGTACAACCTGCAAAGAAAATAGCGAAGGACAGAAGACACAAGCTAATCCGGGGCGAGCGGGCGTTTTGAGGCCTCGCAGCCATTGCGATGTTCATAGCATTCCCTCCAAAGCGGGTTGGAATTGTGCCGGACCCGATCCGACAATCAAGCGACGCATTCTATTACTCCCCGGGCACAAAAGCCATGATTTAGTAATGTCGATGTCGTCCTGAGGCGTTCGCTGTCACCCTGAGCGAAGCGAAGGGGCTGCAGTTCCGGAGCCAGGCGAATTAACGCAGATTCTTCGCTTCGCTCTCGCGAAAGTCCAGCGGAAGGGCGGGGCTTCAGCCCCGCCGCCTTGGGGCCGGCTAACGGTAGGGCCTTTAGGCCCTGAAGCCGCCTCACTTCAGGGGCTAAAGCCCCTTCTCCGTCAGGCGCGTTGGGCGGCGGGGCTGAAGCCCCGCCCTTCCGTCTCACTTTCATCTCCATGGGTGGGCCGCAGGCCCATGCCCACTCAGAAGGACAATGTTCCACCTGTGCCATAGGCCGAGATCTTGCACCTGAATTTACATTTTGCGGCCCAGGGTCATACAATATACGCCGTTTCGAACTGTGGCGGCAGCCCTTGTGGGCGCCCGGTCTGACTGGGGCCACCGACGCCGGGCGCCCACAAGGCGTGCCCCTGCAAGGAGGATCTGATGGACAGAAGAAAATGCTTTCAACTCGCCGTGGCCGGGGCTGCCGCCGTGGCGATGCCAACTCGCAGGCTTGCGGCCGAACAGCAGGCGGCGCGCGCCGCGCGCAGGCTGCCTTCCCCCGTGATCAAGGACATCAAGGTGATCACGACCCAACCGGCGGGCGTGCGCCTGGTGGTGGTAAAGATCTTCACCGATCAGGATGGCCTTTACGGCTACGGCTGCGCGACTTTTACCCAACGCGCGGATCTTGTTGTGCCCGCCGTAGAGAAGTATCTCAAGCCATTTCTGGTTGGGAAACCGGCAGACCGCATCGAGGACACCTGGCAGGCTTGCTATAACAGTTCGTACTGGCGCAACGGCCCTGTGCTCAACAATGCCATCAGCGGAGTCGACCAGGCGTTGTGGGACATCAAGGGCCGGCAAGCCAACATGCCTGTCTATCAGTTGCTGGGCGGCAAGGCGCGGGAAGCGGCGCTTACCTACGCCACGGTGGGCGGCATGGAGGCCGCGGAGGCCATCGATCGCGCTCGCCAGGCGATGGAAAAGGGATTTCGGTGTATCAAGATCATGACCGGCGTGCCCGGCATGGACGCGTACGGTCCGCGCGCCGGCGCCCCTCTCAAGGGCTTGCATGCGGGCCCCGTCTTCGATTCCGCTCCTTACATGCGCCACGCACGCCAAATGCTGGAAGAATGCCGCAAACAACTCGGCGATGAAATCGACCTCATTCACGACGTGCACGAGCGCGTGAGCCCGCACCAGGCCGTGCAATTTGCCAAGGCGCTCGAGCCTCTCCGCCTGTTCTACCTGGAAGACGTGCTCTCCCCGGAGGACATCGCCTACTTCCGCCAGATTCGGGAGCAGTGCTCGACTTCGCTCGCCATGGGTGAACTCTTTAACAGCCCGCACGAATGGCAGCCGCTGATTGTCGAGCGCCTGATCGATTACATCCGCGTCCACTTGTCGCAAGCCGGAGGCCTGACGCCCTCCCGCAAGATCGCCATACTGGCGGAGAATTTCGGCGTGAAGACCGCTTGGCACGGGCCCGGCGACGTCTCGCCGGTGGGGCACACCGCGCAACTGCACCTGGACCTGGCCAGCTACAACTTCGGCATCCAGGAGGGCGGCGTCATCCAAGGCGTCGAGGCCGAGATCTTCACGGGCTGCGCAGCCTACAGAGACGGTTACCTGTGGGCCAGCGATTCGCCGGGTTGGGGTATCGAGGTCAACGAGGAGTTGGCCGCAAAGTATCCTTTCCGTGACGGCCCGGAGCACCTCAACGGCGGCTGGGGCGTCATTCGCCAGTACGACGGCACGGTCATCAAGCAGTAATCGAACCCCGTCTGGGCATCTGCTGTACCGTAGTGCCGGACCCCCTCACCCGGCCCGCCCCGGCTGGTGAAAGCGCCGGGTCGGTCCACCCTCTCCCCCAAGGGGGCGAGGGGTGCCTGGATAGGATTTTGCCTTCGTATGATCCTGTCTCCCCTCGCCCCCTTGGGGGAGAGGGGCCGGGGGGTGAGGGGGTCCGTACAATCCGACATTACGAGACGCTTATGACCGCAACCTCATAACCACTCAGGGTGAGTGGCGCACCGCCCAATTGAGTGGAACCAGGCGGCTGGAAGTTGGTGGTTTGGTCAACAAACGTCACCCCAGCGCCTTGCGAGGCGGGCGTCGAGACCTCAAACGGTCGATTCCTTTTGTTGATCAGAAGGAGCTTGTGCTTGCCGTCGCGGGTCACGAAAGCCTGCGCATAAACGTAGGGAATGTCCACGTTCGTGTCCACCAGTTTATCGCCCGGGCCGAAGTTGTCGTGCAAAAGCTTCAGGACCCAGAAGCGGGCATTGGGCTGGCCGTTAGTCCAGTCCACCATCGAGACGCTGGGGAACTGCGTGGGGTAACCGACAAGCTGAGACTCGCCGGCAACCTCGACGCCCCGCTTGGCGAGTTCGGAATAAAGGTAAGCGTACATGCCCCCGCAGAGATTCCAGTAAGAGTTCGGAATCGGCTTCACCACGTGGCCCGGCTTGCCCTGATCGATGTCTTCAGCCGAAATCGATCCGAGTTCGTCCGTGTCTGTCTGCGTTTCCGGAGAGAGCCGCGCGCGAATGTCCTGGATAAATCCCACCACGTCCAGGAAATGGTCCGCCTGATCCCAATAGGTGTGTTCCATGACCTCGGGTGTCTCGTCGGCAGTGGGCACGGCGTAAAAATGGTACGAGATCATGTAAATGGGGATACCGGGCTTGTGGTTCTTGTGGTTCAGGAAGTACTCGAAGTACTCCTTCCCCGTGCCGCCCAAGGCCATCCCCACGAACTTGATGTTCGGGTCAACCCGGTGCACGGCCGTCACGATGGCGTCATAGACGTGCGTGTAGGTTTCCGGCGTCATGCTATGTTCACCGTCTACCTCGTTGAGGACTTCCCAGTAAGCGATCTTGTAATGATGCCCGGAGTCGTGGCGCTTGCCGAACTCATCCGTGAATCCACCTTGCGTGTACCAGCTCACCAGCCGCGCGTAGTAGTCCCCCACTTCCTTCAGGCTCGGATCCCGAAACTCCGTCCCCTTCTCATAATCCCAGGTCACCTGGTTCGGATCCGCCGGATAAGGCACCGGCTTCTCCGTCTTGAACATCCACTGCGGAATGGTGCTGAAGTTGATGATCACCGTGTGGCCTTCCTGGGCCTTCATGAAATCTTCCATCATGGGATCGATGAGCGAAAAATCCCAGGAAGTCTTGCCGTCGCCCGGAGGTTCGAGTTCGGCTACGCCCAGCTTCGGGTAAGGCAGCCAGGGCACGTAGCGCACATAGTCGGCGCCCAGATCGTGCAGAGCCTGATACACGCGATCGTGAATCGGCGTACCTGGGCGCAAAGGTGGATTGACCACCACCTGAAGCGTGGGCGTGGTCTTCGAAACGGTCACCACCTTGTCCCAATTGACAGTGACCTTGGCTTTTTCGGCTGTGGCCGGCTGCTGAGGTGCGGTTTCCTTTTGAGCGCAGCCAGTAAAGAAGACCATGAACAAGAACAAAGCAACGCCACGCGGACCTATGCCTTTGAGGTTCGCGCGTCTTTCGATTTTCATAAGAGTCCTCCACGTAGGGGCACCCCTTGTGAGTGCCCGGTATTATGTTCCCACCTCGGGCGACCACAAAGGTCGGCCCTACAAAACAAAAACTCACCACAGAGATCACAGAGGAAAACATTTATTGTCTCTCTGTGGACTCGGTGATCTCTGTGGTGAGTCATTTCGTTGAGTCGCAGGGGCGGTTCGCGAACCGCCCCTGCAACGACAGACTTTACCAGATCAGCTTGAACGCCAACTGTATTACCCTGGGCGGCTCGAGCAAGCCACCGATGACCCCGAAAGTCCCCGGCGCAAGGCCGGATGAGGGGGCGCTGAACTGGACGTGGTTCCAGGCGTTGTAAAACTCGGCGCGGAACTCCGTGTTCAAGCGCTCGGTGATGGGAGTGTGTTTAAACGCGCCGATATCCCAGTTGTTGATGCCTGGTTCTTCGATGGCATTGCGTCCCGCGTTTCCCTGGAGGTGGAGGGCGTTCGGGCAATTGGCGGCCGTTGGGGCGAAGTCGCCCACGGGACACCCGGGGTAGGTAAACGACTGGATGTTGTACCAAGTGCCGTAAGTTCGGGTGGCCTTGGGGGTATAGGCTGGCCCAACTTTGTCAGCGAAAGATGTGGAGAAAGCTCCGAAATCCTGCCAGTCTGCGGGCAGAGTGACGGACTGCCATTGGCCGGTTGAGAAGGTAGTGATGCCCGTCGCCTGCCAACCACTGACCAGTTTATTGAGGACGCCGGAGGCACCGGGTAAGTAGCGCTTGCCCCTACCGATCGGCAGGTCATAGACGTAGCTGGCCACGAAACGGTTGCGAACGTCGTAATCGCCGTTACCCTTGTCGAGCACTTTGAAGCAACACTGCGATGCCGAAAAGTCATCGGTATTGCCTAAATCGAGGGTGTGGCTGTAGGTGTAGGCGATATTAAGGAACATGCCGCTGCCAAAGCGCTTGGTAAACCGTGTAGCCAAGCCGTTGTAACTGGACCACCCGCCGTTGTAGTCGAGGAGGATCCAACTGTAATTCGGGTAGGGAATGCGGTCGGCGATAGGGATGGTGCCCGTCGGGTCAAAAGAGGGGTTGTCCTCATTCCGGCGCTGGGGCAACTTCTGGCCCACGTTGCCGATGTAGCCCACATCCAGAAACATGTTGTGCGAGAACGTGTGCTGCACATCAAAGTCCCATTGCTGGACATACGGGGTGCGGCTGCGCTTGTCCAGGCTGAAAGGCACCGTGGTTCCACTCCCGAAGGTGCCGACTGGAAACAGTTGCGACATTGAAAGGGTCGGCGTCTTGGGATCAGAATTCAAAGTCTGGGTAGTGTAATACTCGGGCGCAATCACCTCAAACTGGAGTTCGTTCCAGTTGTCGGTGGCGTAAAAAACGCCGTACGCGCCGCGCACTACGGTATTCTTGGTGAACGATGGGCTGTAGGCAAATCCAACCCGGGGAGCCCAATTCCGCCAGCAGGGATCGACGATGCCATTCCGCACCGCGCCGGTGCGCGAGTACTCCACAATTCGCGTCGAGGGATCAAACCAGGCGGTCTTGTTGCTGCGGTCCCACGGGGTCTGGCTGTACTCGTACCGTAAGCCGACATTGAAGGTCAAGCTAGGACTAACCCGCCAGTTGTCCTGCAAATAACCCGCGTAAAAGTTGCTGATCAGGTCCTGTGAGGAGTCGCCGACGGAGGCGGTGGCATTGTTCGGGTCGCCCAACAAGAAGTCGGCCAGGCTGTTGCCGGTGTAAAGGCCACCGAAACTCACGCCTGGAACGCCACCAAAATCGGTGATCTGATTGAACAACTCGTGGATGTAATTGAAACCCATTTTCAGGTTGTGCTTGCCGTGCACGATGCTGACATTGTCGACGAATTGTTTGTCCTGATCGAGCGCCCCGATGGATTCCGAGAAAGAGCCCGGATCGGTAAAATCGGCGACCCCGGCGTCGGGCACGCCGAAATCGAAGGGATTGGGCGAGGTGTTCGTCAAACCGAAAACGTTCGCAGCGTAGTTTTGCGTCAACGCGCCCAGCCCTACCAGGTAGGTTCTGCCGCGATTGTACCCCAGGCGCGCATCGTTCACGATGTTAGGCGAGAAGGTATGCGTCTCCGTCACCGTGACGAGCGTATCCGAAAGGGGCCACGAACTGCCTTGGGTGGGAAGCGCCCCGGGCGCCACGGTAGGCCGATTATCGTGAGAGACGGCGCCCCAGAGCTGGTCGCGGGGGCTTATGGACTCGTCGACCCGACCGTTATATTGATCGCTGTTGACAAACCCTCTCACCGCCGTCGCGTAGTTGTAATCGGGGAAGGCGCCCGGGGTAGGAATGGGCGCGTTCGCGACGTTGGGCGCCGACCAGTACGGAATCCACTTTTGCGTGGTCGCGTTGAGCATGGTGTTGGGAATCAAATTCCCAGCGAAGGGCAGCCCGGTGGAGGGATTAATAATGTCGACACAGTGAGGGGAACTCGGCAGACTTTGGCAGTAACTCGAACTGGTCGGGAAGAATCCCGTGCCGAAACTATTGTCGGCGAGGTTCCCTGCCAGTTGCTGGGTGCTGGGGTCGAGTGCCTGAACGTTGGTCAACGTGGGATTGCGCAGGCCCTCATACGAGAAGAAGAAAAAGGTCTTGTCGCGGCCGTTGTAATGAGGCAAAACCACGGGGCCGCCAATCGTCGCACCGAAGTCGTTGTAGCGCACCGTGCCCTTCGGGATGCCTGCAAGATTTGAAAAAAAGGTGTTCGCATTGAAGACGTCGTTCTCGACGTAGTCATAGACGTCGCCGTGGATCGAATTCGAACCCGATTTCAAGGTCGTATTGATCACCGCGGCGGACCTCCCATACTCCGCCGAAAAGTTGCTGGTTTGAACGTTGATCTCCTGGATGGCGTCGAAGGAAGGCCGCAGGTTGGCGCTGCCGAAGCGAGCGTTGCGGGACTCAACACCATCAACAATGA
>Ga0187781_10004659_pt1 | contig 10213 bp, 8 predicted proteins | sample 0715_SJ02_MP02_2_FD_132447 | JGI IMG/M metagenome (GOLD analysis project Ga0187781, IMG submission 132447) | Tropical peat soil microbial communities from peatlands in Department of Meta, Colombia - 0715_SJ02_MP02_20_MG | ecosystem: Environmental > Terrestrial > Soil > Wetlands > Peat | place...
CCACCCACAACGGGCGCCAGGCCCCGCCGCCCCGGCGGCCGGTCAAGACCCCCACCAAGACCCCGGCCAGGACCCCGGCCAGGACCCCGGCCAAGACCCGGGTCAAGACCCCGGCCAAGGCACCGGCCATGGCGAAGGCGCAGGCCGAGGAGCCCGCCGTCAGGAAGCTCAGCCCGCTCAACATGCTCGGCGTTCGCGAGACGGCCGGCGCCGTCCGCTTCCTTGGCCGGGTGGCCATGCGCCATCCGCAGGCGGTGCTGCGCACCGTGCCCGGCCTCGGCCAGGAGCTGGTCAAGATCAGCCTCGGCCGGTCCCAGGTCGCGCCGGAGAACGGCGACAAGCGCTTCGCCGACCCGGCCTGGCAGCAGAACCCCCTGTTCCGGGCGACCATGCAGAGCTACCTCACCTGGGGCTCCGGGATGGAGCACTATCTCGACAACCTCGACCTGCCGGGCATGGCCACCGAGCGGATGCGCTTCGGGGTGGTTCTGCTCCGGGAGGCGATGGCGCCGACGAACTTCTTCGCCGCCAACCCCGCGGCCGTCAAGCGCTGCTACGACACCGGCGGCGGCAGCATCCGTCGCGGGCTGACCAACTGGGCCGGTGACCTGCGGCACAACCACGGCATGCCGTCGATGGTCGACCGCAGGCCGTTCAAGATCGGCGAGAACATCGCGTTCTCGCCCGGGTCGGTCATCTACCGCAACGAGGTCCTCGAGCTGATCCAGTACACGCCGCAGAGCGCGACCGTCTACGACCGTCCCATCCTCATGGTCCCCCCCCAGGTGAACAAGTACTACGCGCTCGACCTCTCACCGGGCCGCAGCCTGTACGAGTACCTGCTCCAGCGCGGCATCCAGGTATACGGGATCAGCTGGCACAACCCTACCGGGGCGCAGCGCGACTGGAACTTCGACACCTACGTGCAGGCCACGGTGGATGCGATCGACGTGGTCCGCGAGGTCTCCGGCTCGCCGGACGTGAACCTCATGGGCGGCTGCCTGGGCGGGATGACGGCCGCCCTCACGCAGGCGCACCTGGCCGCCCTGGGCGAGGAACACCGGATCCACTCCTCGACGATGTTCGTCACCCTGCTGGACTGCCAGTCCAAGGGGCGGATGTTCCTGTTGGGGACCCCGCAGATGCTCGAGGTGGCCAAGCTGGTGACGGTGCCCACCGGCGTGATCAACGGCTGGCAGATGGGGTCGGCGTTCGCCTGGCTGCGCCCGAACGACCTGGTCTGGAACTACTGGGTGAACAATTACCTGCTCGGCCAGGACCCGCCGGCCTTCGACATCCTGGCCTGGAACGCCGACACCACCCGGCTGACCATGGCCTTCCACCACCAGATGCTGGACATGGTGGCGGAGAACCAGCTGGTGCACCCGGGCGCCATGACGGTCCTCGGCACGCCGATCGACCTGTCCCGCATCACCACCGACACGTACGTGGCCGCCGGGTTGACCGACCACATCACGCCGTGGGAGACCTGCTACCGGACCACCCAGGTGGTCTCCGGTCACTCCGAGTTCGTGCTGTGCTCCAGCGGTCACATCCAGACCGTGGTGGCCGACCCGAAGCACCGCGGCCTCGGCTACTTCGTCAACCCGGCCACGCCGCCCAGCGCCGAGGACTGGCTGGCGGACGCGGAACGGCACGAAGGATCGTGGTGGGAGCACTGGGTGCGCTGGCTGGCCGAGCGCTCCGGTGAGCAGAGCGAGGCTCCCCACGCCCTCGGCAGCACCCGTTACCCGCCGATCCAGGCCGCCCCCGGCAGCTACATCCTTACCTGACCCTCCGTAGGCAGTGACGTTCTGTTTTCTGCCGAACGAGCCGTGGTCCCAGCGCACAGGACGGGCTCGAGCTCCTCCCGGTCCTCGGACGGCTCGGGCCCGTCTTACTCGGCGCTGACCTCCACGGCGGCCGTGACCCCAGCGCGTGACGCGCGAGCGGTGGCGGCGCGGGCCTTGGCGGCCAGGATGCCGGTGCGGCCCAGCAGCATCGCGATGGACACGAAGATGAAGCTGTCGGTCAGGGCGCCGACGCTGACCCGGTTGGCCACCAGCCAGCCGCCCAGCTGATCGCTGAAGATGTGGCTGGCCCCATACTCGAAGTAGATGCGACCCGCGGTGACGGCCACCCAGACCAGGGCGTAGGGCCAGCCCGCCCAGGACACGGCCCGGCCGGCCGCCGGGTCGTACCGGACCCGGAGCAGCGAGCCGGCCAGCGCGCCGAGAGCGACCCCCGCCGCCAGCCCGCCGATCTCCAGCAGCAGCCCGTTTCCGGACGAGGCGGCGCCCTTGAAGAAGAACGGGATGATGATGGCCGCGGCGATGACCGGGCGCAGCAGCCGCATCACAGTGACCTTGCGGCGGCCCAGGTCGGCGGCCAGCACGATGGCCAGGAGGACGAGGTTGAGGATCCAGACGCTAGCGTCCATCCCGGGAAGCCCCTTTCACAGTGTGCCAGTCCCGCTTGCCTCCGGGCGCTCTTGACCCGCCGCCTTCCCTCGTCGCTTTCGCGCCTGGGGTGGGCTTGGGGGAAGAACTAGAGTCCAGGCGGCGGCGCGCCCTTTGGCTCGCGGGGCCCCTTTTGGCTCGCGAGGGAGTCCAGGCGCGCCGGCCCCCGTAACGCCGCCCCTAGGATATAAGTCGAAACGACTCATTGGAAGGGAATAATGGCGTCACCCGACGGAGCCGGCCGTGCGCTGACCGATTTCGAGCAGGTTCTGCTTGGCGTCATCTGCGGCCAGCCGCGCTCCGGATACGGGCTGAAGAAGATGTTCAGCGCCTCTCCCTCCAGCGTGTACCAGCCGAGCCCTGGCGCGCTGTACCCGGCGCTGCGCCGGCTGGAGGCCCGGGGCTTGTTGCGCGCCGAGAAGATCTCGAACGGCCGCCGACCGCAGCGCATGTACCACGTGACCGACGTCGGCCGCGCGGTCCACCTGGACTGGCTCCGCCAGCCGGTGGTCCCGGCCACCGTCGTAGCCGACCTCGGCCTGCACCTGATGCGCTTCGCGCTGATGGAGAACCGCCTGCCGCGCGCGGCCGTGCTCGCCTTCCTCGCCGACCTGGAGAGCGCACTAGACGGCTTCGTGTCCGCCACCGAGCGGTACCTCGCCTCCGGCGCCCAGTCCGGCCGGCTGCACGCCGAACTCGCCATCGAGCACGGCATCGCCATGCACCGCGCCAGCCTGGACTGGACCCGCTCGGCGCTGGCCGCGCTTGCTGAGGCCGGGACCACGGCAGATGCCCGTCAGTCGGGATCGAAGTTATTCTTGCGGCCTTCGCGGACGTAGTCGACGGTCGAGGCGATGTGCTGCGAACCGTGCACGGCGCGCTTCTTGGCGATGTGGCCGAACATCTGGATGCCGAACCCGCCGTCGAGATCGCCCGCGATCCGCTGCTTCCACGGGCGGCGGACGATCTGCGTGGTCAGCCGCCGCACCGTCCGCGGCTGGGTCATGATGTGGTCGGCGATCTGGTAGGCCCGATCGATCAGCCGGTCGCGGGGTACCACCTCGTTGACCATGCCCCACTCCAGGGCCTGCTGGGCGCTGATCGCCTCGCCGGTCAGCAGCGCGTAGGCGGCGCGCTTGACCCCGAGCAACTCCTGGAAGGCGTTGTGGATGCCGTCCGCGGGCACCGAACCGATGTCGTAGTGCAGATCGAAGATCACCGCGTCCTCGGCGGCCAGGGTGATGTCGCACATCAGCACGATCTCGGAGTGGAACCCGGGCCCGTTGAGCAGGCCGACGGTGGGGATCTCCACGTCGTTGACCAGGGCGCTGACGTTGATCCGCCCGTCCTTGTAGGCGTACTCGTAGGCCCAGTACTCCATGTCGGCTTCCTCGAGGGCGAAACCCTCCGGGTCAGAGTTCATCATGAACTCTGTCCCAGAGCCGGTCAGGATGAGCACCTCGTTGGACGGGTCCGCGCCGACCGTCTTCAGCATCTGGCCGAGCGAGCGGTGGTTCTGCACGCTGAGCTGGACCGGGCCGCCGAGGGTGTGCGCGGCGACGAGCAGCACCCCGTCGTCCCGGCGTTCCATCCGGTAGAAGTCCTTGAACGTCTCCCGGTACTCCTCGAACCGGGGCGTGGACACGAATTGCTGCAGCGACATGGTCATCCCTCCGTTGCTACAAGACGCTCTGGATGGCGATCTGGGCAAGTTCCGGCAGTTTCTGCTCGGCGGCGCTGGCGGCGCCCCGGACGCCGGCCCAGGCCAGCGCGAGGCCGTACGCGGCGGCGCCCAGCACGAGCACCGGCATCCGGATCTCCGCGGGAGCCGATTGGGTGAACACCGCGGCGAGGATCACCGGCGTGACCGCCAGCCCCGTGCCGAGCAGGGTGAGCAGTTGTGCCGCGACTGCCTCGCCGTTGTGTCCGGTGGCCGCCCTGGGCATCGGGGTGCCGCCTCGCTTTTCCACCGGGTAAGCCGACACGACGGTAAAGATGTTGGCCAGCGCCAGGCCCGCGCCGATCGCGGCCAGGCCAAGTGCCATGGCCACGAACCCGTCCATCGGGTGCTTGGCCAGGACCGCCAGGCCGAAACCCACCGCCGTGACCACCGGCACCGCGATCGTGCCGAGCGCGATGTTCTGCCCGGAGAAGTAGGCGCGCAGCGCGCGCCGGCCGTTCAGCGCCATCGCCTCCAGGCCGAACCCCGGTCCGGACATCCCGATCGCGTTGCTGTGGAAGGCGCCGACGAACGCGCCCCCGGCGGCCCCGCTGGCGATCAGGCCACCGAACCAATCCGGGGTCAGCACCAGCCTGAAGGCCACGACCGCCATGATGACCGCGGTGATGGCCCAGTAGATCAGCGCGAATGGCTCGCGTCGCTGGTAGAGCCAGAACCGCGCGGCCACCGTCCCGCGCAGGCCGTACCGGGCGAACGGGAGCGCCGAGCCGCGGACCGTCGACTGCGTGGAGGTATCAGTCGTCACCAGGGCGCGACTGAGCGACCGGATCCAGGCCACGCCGAGCACGACGATGATGCCGGCCAGCACCGCCAGGCGGAGCAACGCGGTGCCGGGGTGTCCCGTGGAGGCGTCCCAGATCGCGTGCACGGCCAGGCCTGGCGGTGTCCACCGCAGCCACACGTCCACGCCCCCGAAGCTCGAAGCGGTAAGCGCGCCCTCCGAGGCCAGCTTCGGAATGGCCTGGAAGGCCCCCTCGTATGTCGCGAAGATCGGGATGAATAGGAGGGCGGCGAAATCCCTGCCGCGGCGCGAGCGCAGCACCCCGGCCAGGCCCGTGGTCACGAACCGGGCCAGCGTGATGCAGAACAGCACCTGCAGCACCACTGCGACCAGCGCGATGAGCACGCCGAACGCGCCGTGGGCCAGCCCGATGGTCACCCCGAGCAGGCCGATCAGGGTGGCCGCCGGCCAGGCGCCGGTGGCCGAGGCGGCCAGCATGCCTACCGCGAGCGGGCGGGTGCGGATCGGGTAGAGGGCCAGCGTGGCGGGGTCCAGGGTGCTGTCGAGGCCGAAGACGACGAGCGGCAGGATCAGCCACGCGAGCGCGAACAGGGTGAAGATCACCGTGGTCAGGTCCGCCGCCGCGATGCCGAAGCCGCGCAGCAGTGCCAGCACGTAGAAGACGCCGCCCGCGACCAGCGCCGCGAGGACCGTGCTGAGCACGAAGGCGATCCGGGCCCCGGCCGACGCGCGCAGCGCGTTGAGCACCAGGCGCAGCTTCAGTTGGACGAGGAGCCGAGCCATGACAGCACCTCCTCGTCGTTTGCCCGCGACCCGACCAGGTCGATGAACGCCCGCTGCAGGGTCTTACCATCCCGGACCTCATCGGTCGTGCCGGTGGCCACGATCCGGCCCTTGTCGATGATCGAGACGTGGTCGCAGACCTGTTCGACGAGCTCCATGACGTGGCTGGAGAACAGGACGGTCGATCCCGAGCCGACGAAGCGGGTCAGCAGCCGGCGGATGACGTCGGCGGAGATCGGATCGACGCCTTCGAGCGGCTCGTCCAGGAACAGCACCGAAGGGTTGTGGATCAGGGCGCAGCCGAGCATGGCCTTCTTGCGCATGCCGGTGGAGTAGTCGGCGACCAGCCGCTTGGCGTCCTCGGTCAGGTCGAGCACGTCCAGCAGTTGCCTGGCCCGGGAGCGGGCCTGGCCCGCGGGCATGCCGCGCAGCCGCCCGGCGTATTCCAGCAGCTCCTCACCGCTCAGCCGCTCGAACAGCCTGGCCTCGGCCGGCACCACCCCGATGACCGCCTTGACGGCGGGCGGGTCGGCCCACATGTCCAGCCCGTTGATCAGGACCCGGCCACCGTCCGGCCGCAGCAGCCCGGTCATCATCGACAGGGACGTGGTCTTCCCTGCCCCGTTCGGCCCGACCAGCCCGGCGAGGGAACCGGCCGCGATCTCCAGGTTGATGCCCGCCACCGCCTCCTTCGGACCGAAACTCTTGCGCAGCCCCGTCACTGCGATCGCTGGTTCGCCCACGTCTGTCTCCTCTGCTATCCATCTATCATGAGCTTATCATTCTGATATCAGATTTCAAGAGCAATCTGCTTGCCCCGTTTCGCCCCCAGTATGCGGTGCCACGCGGATGTGGTGCCGGCGTGACACCGGACACCTCCGGTGCAGACGGGACCCCGAGGGTCGCGGCCCGAAGACGGGCTCTGGTCAAACGGGGGAGTACTGGCCGACCTCGGCGGCCACCGTCGGCACGGGCGGCGCCGGGTCAGGTCGGCCGAGCGCCGACCAGATCGTCTCGACGAGCGCCGAAATGGAAAGGCCGTACCTCTCGAACAAATACGGGGCGTCGAGCGACCCCTCGGCGAAGGTGTCCCGCAGCCCGACCCGGCGCAGCGGCCGGCCGAGCCCGGCCTCGGCGATCGTCTCGGCGACGGCTGAGCCGAGGCCCCCGATGATCGAGTGGTTCTCGGCCGTGACCACCAGGCGAGCCCCGGCTGCCGCGGAAAGCACGGTGGCCGAATCGAGCGGCTTGATCACCGGCACGTTGATGACCGAGACCGAGACACCATGAGCACCGAGCACCCGTGCCGCGGCCAGCGCTTCGGCGAGCATCATGCCGCTGGCGAACAAGGCGACGTCGGTGCCGGCCAGGACCACCGACGCCCGGCCGAGCCGCAGTACATGGGAATCGTCGAAGATCACCGGGATCTCCCCGCGCTTGAGCCGGACGTAGGCCGGCCCCGGCACGTCCGCGATGGCCGCCACCACCTGGCGGGTCTCGACCGCGTCGGCCACGTCAATCACGGTCATGTTCGGCAGCGCCCGCATCAGCGCGACGTCGTCGATGGCCTGGTGCGAAGGCCCGCCCGGCGTCGACACGCCGGGCATGAAGCCGATGATCCGCACCGGCAGGTTCGGGTAGGCGATGGCGTTGGCGATCTGGTCGTAGGGACGGCGGGTGGCGAAGACGCCGAAGGTGTGCACGAACGGGACATGGCCGCAGCGGGCCAGCGCGCCGGCCATGCTCATCATGTTCGCCTCGGCCATGCCGCCGTGGATGAACCGGTCCGGGAACTCGGCCTGGAACAGGTCGACCTCGGTCTGCTTGGTCAGGTCGCCGGACAGGCACAGGACCTCGCCGCGGCGCCGGGCCAGCTCGACCAGCGCCCGGCCGTACGGCTTGAGCTCGGTGGGATAGGGCGGCTCACGCACCGGGCGCCTCCAGCCTCCCGGTCAGTTCCTCGATCGCGGCCGCTGCCAGCTCCGGGGTCAGCTTGATGAAGTGCCCGTCGGCGTCCGGCGGCAGGCAGTCCAGCCCGTGCCGGGTGGACGTGCGGCAGACCAGCATGTTCGGCCGTCCGGCCCGCACCGACGCCCCGGCCAGCGCGGCGGACACGGCGGACACGTCATGCCCGTCGAGATCCCAGACGCGCCAGCCGAATGCCGACCACTTCGCCGCGATGGGCTCGACCGTGGTGATGCTGTCGACCGGCCCGTCCACCTGCGAGTTGTTGGCGTCCAGCAGCACCGCCAGCCGGTCCAGGCGGTGGTGCGCGGCGAACAGGGCCGCCTCCCAGACCTGTCCCTCCTCCAGCTCGCCGTCGCTGATCATGGTGAAGATCCGCGCGTCCGAGCCGCGGAAGCGGTCGGCCAGGGCGAACCCCAGGGCCGCGGACAGCCCCTGGCCGAGCGACCCGCAGGTGTAGTCCACGACCGGCGAGCGCTCGGTGCCGATGGCCTCGAACGCCGAGCCATTCTGCCCGTACCCGGCCAGGTCGATCAGCCCCAGCTCGGCCGCGGCCGCGAACGGGCCGATGATGTAGTGCCCCGGCGAGCAGACGATCCGGTCCACGCCGGGCCGCGCGGCGGCGAACACCGCGGCCACCTGCTCCGCGGACGACAGCGCCTGGCCTAGGTAGCCGAACCCCTGCGGCGCGACCATCCGCACCGCGCGCAGCCGGATCCGCAGCGCCAGCTCACCCGGATCGGGAACGGCCCAGACCGCCCCCGGATCGGAGACACGCAGCGTCGCAGGCATAGCCGCAATTATGGCCGACCGCGGCCCTGACCCCTGACCGGGCAGGGGTCTAGCCTGGACGAATGCTGCCAGACGAGCCGCCGCGCCGGTGGGTGAAGCTGCTCGACCAGGACCGCTGCATCGGCTGCCACGCCTGCACGACCGCCTGCAAGAGCGAGAACGAGGTCCCGCTCGGCGTGACCAGGACCTACGTCAAGTCCGTCGAGGTAGGGACGTTTCCGCAGGTCCGGCGGACCTTCCAGGTCACCAGGTGCAACCAGTGCGCCGACGCGCCGTGCGTGTCCGCCTGCCCGACCCAGGCCATGTACCGGCGCGACGACGGCATCGTCGACTTCGACAAGGAAATCTGCATCGGCTGCAAGGCGTGCATCGCCGCCTGCCCCTACGACGCGATCTTCATCAACCCGCAGGACAACTCCGCCGAGAAGTGCAACCTGTGCGCGCATCGCCTCGAGATCGGCCTGGAGCCGGCCTGCGTCACGGTCTGCCCCACCCAGGCGATCCTGGTCGGCGACCTGAACGACCCGGGCTCCAGGGTGGCGGAAATCATCAACCGCGAGCCGGTCACCGTCCGCCGGCCGGAGAAGGGCACCCGGCCCGGGGTGTTCTACAAGGGCGCGCACCAGGCGACGCTGGATCCGCTGGCCGCTCGCCGTCCCGACGGCGGGCTGTTCGCCTGGGCCACCCAGGGCGGCGAGGACGACCCGGGTCACGTCGCCGCCGGCCATCCCGGCCGTCCGAACTCCAGTGCCGAGGCGCTGCTGTCCTACGACGTGGGTCACCACGCCCCCTGGGGCTGGCGGGTCAGCCTGTACACCTGGACCAAGAGCGTGGCCGCCGGCGCCCTGCTGGTCCCGCTGCTCCTAGTGCTGGCCGGCCGGCTGGGCTGGGCCAGCCCGGCCGCCCGGTGGGCGGCGCCCGGCGTGGCCCTGGGCTTCCTGGGCCTGACCGGGCTGCTGCTGATCTGGGACCTGCGCCACCCGAGGCGGTTCTACCTGATCTTCGCCCGGCCGCACTGGCGCAGCTGGCTGGTGCGCGGCTCGTTCATCATCGGCGCCTACGGCGGCGCGGCTGCGCTGTACCTGCTCGGCTCGCTGTCCGGCTCGGTGGTGCTCCGCCAGGTGGCGGCGGGCTTCGCCGTCCCGCTCAGCCTGGCCACCGCGTGCTACACCGCCTACCTGTTCGCCCAGGCCCGGGCCCGTGACCTGTGGCAGAGCCCGCTGTTGGGCCCGCACCTGGCCGTGCAGGCCGTGCTGGCCGGCGCGGCGGCCGCGCTGGCCGTCACGTCATGGCTCGGCCCGCACCCGGCCACCACCGGCGCGGAGGTCCTGCTCGCCGCGGCCGCCGGCGCGCACATCGTGCTGGCCGTCAGTGAGATCACCGTGGGGCATCCCACCGAGCACGCGCACCTGGCCGCCGCGGCGATGACCACAGGCCGTTTCGCCACGTTCTTCTGGCCCGGGCTGATCGCCGCGGCGGTGGCCGTCGCCGCGCCCTGGATCGGCCCGGTCGCCGTCCCGTTCGCCCTGCTCGGGCTGCTCGCCCACGAGCACGCCTACGTGCAGGCCGGCCAGTCCGTCCCGCTCGCCTAGCGCCGAGGACAGGTATGACCGAAGACATCAACGAGATCGCGCGACGGGTTAGCGCCGCGCGCGCGGCCACCGAGGCCCGGGGCGAGACGTTCTACCCCGGCGCCAGCCGGGTGCACCTGGCCGCGTTCCCGCCGAAGGA
>Ga0187781_10004660_pt1 | contig 10210 bp, 11 predicted proteins | sample 0715_SJ02_MP02_2_FD_132447 | JGI IMG/M metagenome (GOLD analysis project Ga0187781, IMG submission 132447) | Tropical peat soil microbial communities from peatlands in Department of Meta, Colombia - 0715_SJ02_MP02_20_MG | ecosystem: Environmental > Terrestrial > Soil > Wetlands > Peat | place...
CGGGTGTCCTTGCTGTAATCGTCCTTCAGAGCGCGTTCGATATCGATGGGGTGCGTATCATGCCCTTCGATGAGATTGCTGTAGTAGCAGTTCATGGCCCGCACCAGGCTAGCAAGTGACCCGAGCATGCTTGCGGGCAGGCTCCTCCGAAACCCAGCCGATTTCTGCGCCAGTTCCAACGCCAGATCGGTCAGAGTAGGCCGATGGCGCGACGTTTCCCCGATGCGCATCGGCTCCATGAGTGAGACCATTTCTCCCCGATCGACGACCGCTTCCATGTCCGCTTTCATGTCCGCCTCTAAAGTCACACAACATATTTCATAACATAGACTTAGATAGGTTTCAAGGGAATTGTAGACCTAATCAAAGTCCGCTCATAGGTCCGTTTAAAAAGTCGACGAAAAGGCGTACCTGAAACCCTTTTCGCTTCTGGCAATCCCTCGGCAGTTTCAAGACTCTCCTCTTTTCGTTGCAATTTCGTCGGCCGGAGCTATACTTGTCGCCCGTGGGCGTTTGCCACGTCGGCGATGGGCCGACCCGCCCCTCGATTGATACGATCATGGAGACCGTCGTTAGCTTTGTCAGCGCGGGACTGTTCTTTCTGATCATGAATCACCGCGAGCTTAAAGCCCTGGTCAAGCAGTTGGATCAGCGAACGAATTTGGAAAAGTCCCAGGTGGAATCAGGCTTGGCGAGGACACTCGCTCTGGAGTTTTTCTTGCTGGTCCCGGCCAGTGTCGCCCTTGTGGTTTTGATGTTGCCTTTGATTCTCCGAATGCCGTATGCCGGGCCGTTGAATACCCTGGCTCGCGGTCCAGTCGAGGACAGGCTGGCGCTCAGAACGGTCTTGGGAATTGCAAGCTACGGATTTCCGTTTGCTGCCTTACGTGAGCGGGTCGGCAGGGCTCTGGGTGGTCTTTTTACTACCCCTGCACAAGCCGACGCACCTGAGCCAAGCCACCATGTCGCGGTGAGAAGGAATGACTGACAGAGCGCAGGTCACTTTCTGGTTCCGGCTGTGGGCTGCTTTGCAGCGAGTATTCGCACTGTGGATCCTTATCGCCGTCCACTATCTACTGAATCGTGCGCTCACTTGGCTGCTTCCGGCATCAATGAAAGCCGCCCTCACATTACTGCAAAGTTTCACCTACGTGTTGTTTATGGTGGTTTATGCCTACTTGATGTGGGATACGGTCATCATCTTTGTACCATTAAAGCGGCGTGGCTTTGGACCAAGCACGGAGGGCGGAGAAGAGGAAAGAAGGGCCTTACCTCCGAGTTCTCGCGTTGGGGGGGCGTAGCGGGAATCCCTGGCAGCCGCAGACTCCGGCTTCTGGATTCTACCATCCCGCGACGCGGGATGGGTTACGCGTAGGGCCCTCCGACTAGGTTCCCCGCCCTGAAAGCGCAGGCTGGCCCAGCCTGTGAGTTTTCAGTCAGGAGCAGATACAATCATGGCGGCAATCGCGTGGCCTATTTGCGCGCTAGTTTTCGCCATTTTTTTCGTCCTGCGTTTCCAGAAGCACATTGGCTACTTCATAGACAGGACCAAAAGCATTTCAAAGAAGGGCGTGGAAGCAGATCCCACTGGCATCGTTGTCCAGAACCTCAACGATATTGCAAAAGCGTCGCCCGCAGAAGAGTTGCTTCACGCTTTTGACAACCAACTGCTTTTGGAGCAAGAAGGCCTCATCACGCGCCACCTTGAAACGAGCAAGATTCAGAACTCGGCGGACAGGGAGCGGGTTCTGGTGCGATACCTCGCTGCGTCTCAACTCGTGCTCAGGTTTGAGAGCGTCTATCAATCGATTTGGGGCTCACAGCTTCGGGCTTTGCAGCAGCTAAACGAAAGCACACCTCACGGCGTGCCACTCGCCGGATTGGAACCGTGGTACGAGCTCGGAAAAGCCTTCGAACCTGCGTGGTATGCCAGCTATACATTCGAGCAGTGGTACGGATTCATGGAAAGCATTCCACTGGTCGTCAACCAAGCAGGAACCGTTCACATTTCTGTTATGGGAAGAGAATTTCTGAAATACCTGGTGGATTGCGGTTACGCCCCCTTGAAACGAGGTTAGAAACCGTCGGCTGACGCAGAGCGAAGCTCTGCGTTTTGGCGTTCCCGGTTTCTGTTTTCCAATTTCAATTTTCCGTTCACCGTCCGTCACAGTTTGCGAAAAATCAGCGCTTTCTTCACTTCGCCAATGGCGCGGGTCACATTAATGCCGCGAGGGCAAGCCTCGACGCAGTTGAACACGGTGCGGCAGCGCCAGACTCCCTCTGCGGAATTCAGGATTTCCATCCTCTCCGCCGCCCCTTCGTCGCGGCTGTCGAAAATGAAGCGGTGCGCGTTGACAATGGCCGCTGGGCCTACATAATCCGGGTTCGCCCAGAACGATGGGCAACTCGTGGTGCAAGCCCCGCACAGAATGCACTTCGTAGTATCGTCGAACCTTTCCCGATCTTGCGGCGACTGCAATCTCTCCTTTTCGGGCTCGGGCGTATGGGTAATGAGGTAAGGTTTCACGCTCCGGTACTTGGCCAGGAACGACTCCATATCCACCAACAGGTCTTTGATCACACGGAAGCCCCGCATGGGCTCAATGGTGATCTGCTGGCCCAGGTTTTTCAGCAAGACCTTGCAGGCCAAACGATTCGATCCGTTAATCACCATGGCGTCCGACCCGCAGATGCCGTGCGCGCACGAGCGCCGAAAGGTTAGCGATCCATCGAGGTACCATTTCACATGGTTCAGGGCGTCCAGAAGCCGGTCCGTCGCCTCGGCCTCCACCTTGTATTCGCCCCACCACGGTTCTTTGTCCTGCTCCGGATTGAAGCGTTTGATTTTGAGCGTGACTTGCATTCAAAGGACCCCTCACCCCTCCGGCTCCGGCTGATGAACGTGCCGGAGCGTGACACCCTCTCTCCCCAAGGGAGAGGGCCGTGTGCTCAATTGTGGGCTGTCGCATCCATCGCTTTACTTTGAGTCTTTTGCCTTTACACTTTAGCCTTTAGCCTTCACTTGGCTGACTTTCGACTCTCGACTTTCAACTACCTCAGTACTTCCGCTCCTTAGGCTCGAACCTGGTAATAGTCACCGGTTTATATCTGAATTCAATACCCTTCTCGCCCTTATAGGCCAGCGTGTGTTTCAGCCAGTTGGGATCGTCGCGTTTCGGGAAGTCCTCGCGGAAGTGCGCGCCGCGGCTCTCCTGGCGGACCAGCGCACTTTCCACCAGAACCTCAGCGAGGTCCAGCAAGCCGCCCAACTCGATCACTTCCAGCAATTCGGTGTTGTAGCAAGCGCTCCGGTCTTCGACTTTCACTTGCTGATAGCGGGAGCGGAGCTCGCGCAGCTTCTCACGCATGGCTGTCAGGCCTCTGGCCTCGCGGAACACGGAGGCTTTATCCATCATCTCGTCCTGAAGCGCATCCCGGATGTCGGCCGGGCGTTCCTTGCCGTGGGAATTCTTTAGCCCGCTGACGAGCGCCCTGGCCGGCTCATCGGCCTTGGGAGCGAGCGGCACCCAGTCGTTCTCCTTGATGAACTCTGCCGCGTGCCGGCCCCCGCGCCGTCCGAAGACCAAAATATCCACCAGGGAATTGGTTCCCAGGCGGTTGGCGCCGTGGACGGAAACGCAGGCCACTTCACCCGCCGCGTAGAAGCCAGGCAAGGGCCTGTTTTTCTCATCAACGACCACACGAGCATCCACGTCGGTGGGTATTCCGCCCATCGCGTAGTGCGCCGTCGGCTGGATGGGCACAAGTTCATAGAGCGGTTCGAGACCCAGATAAGTGCGCACGAACTCGGTGATGTCCGGCAGTTTCTTGTCCAGTACCTCTTTGCCCAGGTGGGTGAGGTCGAGGTGGACGTAGTTCTTCCCGTCAATGCCACGCCCCTCGCGGATTTCCTGGTAAATGGCGCGCGAAGCCATATCACGCGGAGCCAGGTCCTTGAGCGTGGGAGCGTAGCGTTCCATGAAGCGCTCGCCCGAATTGTTCCGCAAGATGGCGCCTTCCCCGCGCGCCGCCTCACTCAGGAGAATACCCATTTTGTAAATGCCCGTGGGGTGAAACTGGAAGAACTCCATGTCCTCGAGCGGAATGCCGCGGCGGAAGGCCACCGCCATGCCGTCTCCAGTAAGCGAATGGGCGTTCGAGGTTACGCGGAACATTTTTCCGCACCCGCCGGTGGCAAAGAGAACCGCCTTGGCATGGAAGGTGTGAAGCTCACCAGTGGCCAGGCACATAGCCACCACTCCCGCGCAGCGCCCCTGCTCGATTAGCAAGTCCAGCACGTGATATTCATCATAGAAATGCACTTGGTTCTTGATGCACTGCTGGTAACAGGTTTGCAGAATCATGTGCCCGGTGCGGTCCGCGGCGTAACAGGAGCGGCGCACGGCGGCTTTGCCATATTCCTTGGTATGCCCGCCGAAAGGGCGTTGCGCGATCTTGCCCTCGGAGGTGCGGCTGAAAGGCAAGCCCCAGTGCTCGAGGTCATATACGGTTTCAATGGCCTCGCGGCAGAGGATCTCCGCCGCATCCTGGTCAACAAGGTAGTCGCCCCCCTTTACCGTATCGAACATGTGCCATTCCCAGTGGTCTTCTTCCAGGTTCCCCAGCGCCGCTCCAATCCCACCCTGCGCTGTCCCCGTGTGCGACCGCGTGGGATACAGTTTGCTCAACACCGCCACCTGGCCGTGCCCGGCGAGCTGCAACGCCGCCATCAGGCCCGCGCCCCCCGCTCCTACAATCACCGCATCGTAGCGTTGAACCATTTTAGTTGTCAGTCAAGAACCGAGTCCAGAGTCGAGAGTTGAACGTCGAATCTTCAGGCTGCCTTCCACTCTTGACTCTCGACTTCCCCCTACGGCTGGAAAGTCAAGATCGTCAGCGACCCCAATGCCAGAAGAATAAACCCGAGAACATATAGAGAGGCCAGAGAAGCTACCTGCCACCCTTTTGACCGCACATAGTCACCTACTAGCGTCCGGATGCCGTTCAGCCCGTGAATGAGCGCCAGCCAGAGCATTACCAGGTCGTACGTCCTCCAGAACGGCGTGGCATAGCGGCGCGCCACAAATTGAAAATCGATATTATCGACGTTGTTGATAAGATGCATGATCAGCAAGTGGCCCAGGGCCAGAAAAAGCAATACTACGCCCGACACGCGCATGAACATCCAGGCATAAAGTTCCAGCCCGCTTTCCGGTCTCGGCTTGCCCGCTCCGTTCATTGGCTCTCCCTACATCCGTCCGGCTGGGAAGGGGCGCATGCGCCCTTTCCGAACATCGTCATTCCCGCGGAAGCGGGAATCCACCCTGCTTCCCTCTATTTCAGGATGGCGCTCGCCATGTAAATCGCGGTCGGAATGAAGACCACAGTGAATACGATGCCCACCGCGTAAACGAGCTTGCGATGGACCACCGTCGCCTCCGGCCAGAAATCAATGACGCAAATTCGCACCCCGTTCAGAGCATGATAAAGCACCGCTCCGACCAGAACGATTTCGCCCACGCGAAAGGGCGGATAACGATAAAGGAAAAGTAGCTTATTAAAAACTGCGGGCCCCCAGCCGACCAATGCGATGTCCACGATGTGGACCAGCAAGAACAGGAAGACGCCTACACCGGTCAGCCGGTGCAGAATCCAGGACCAATGTCCCGGTCCTCCCCGATAGGTCAGGTATTCACGGAGTCTAACCATCTGTTCGCGTTGCTTTGCAGTTCAGCCCCAAACATGTAATTCTACCGAAACACCGCGCCAGATTTCAAATAGAAGGGTCATAGAGGGGTCAGCAGCCAGAAGTCTGAAGAAAAATCTCGGTGAGCGGGATGGAGAATCCGGGCAGCAACTCGGGTTCGTCATACGTGTGGCCCGCATCTGCACTGTGAATTTCCGGTTCGAGCTTGCCGCGACCGACACGTTTGACCCAAAGGCGCTTCACAGGTCGCAGACGTCGGGTCCGCGTAAGCCAGCCAGTTAGCGGTTGCCAAGCTTCTGATCGCCGAGCAAGAATTCGAACTGACGCTCAAAGTCCCTGAGGGCTTCGTACACCTTTGAAGCACACTGCCGCATTTCCGGGTCAGTAGCTACACTTTTGAGGTCAGGGCTTGGTTTGTAAATCGCAGAATGCTCCACTTCCCAGAAAAGGCCGATCAGCATCGGCACAATCTGGATTTCGCCCCGCACGCTGTCGCTTGCCTCCCGGCAATAGCCGCTGTATCTATGGACCAATGCCGTCTCGGCCTCACCCAGGCTGATCGGATCTGCTTCCCAAGATTCAAACCGCTTCCTAATTTCGTCATCAACCTCTGCAAAGCGGCCGCTCGGAAATGCCAGAACTCTGACGCCCGCCAAATCGCTCAAGTCCCTCAGGGTATAGAGTGTCGGCTGCTCCGTATCGAAGGTAGCGCCTTCCTGTTTTCGGCGCAGTTTCTCCAGCGCGCTGTCGCAGTCTTTGACCCGCGATGTGACGACCACCTGTTCATATCTGTCAAGCTTACGGCGTATGGGGAGAAGGAAATACTTAACTTCGGCTTCCAGATACTCGGCGACGCGGCGGATGTCAGGAAGAAGGCGGAAGTACTCCTCGCGGAGGTGATCCTCGATGGCTCGATTGTCCGTCATCCCAGCACATTCTCGAGTTCGCGTTGAACTGATGCTGAAGGAGGGGAGTTAAAGTAAAAACGCCATTCCGCTCCGTTTGAGGGCTCATCGATGCACCTTTGGACCTCGCTCTCGCTGTGATCTTCGACGAACTCGAAACTGAAGACCTTCTTCGTCCTCCTGTTGAGGTAAACCATGCGGCGAAAATCGTACGTGTACTCCGCCTCCCGGAGAATCTTCCACTTGCCGTCTATTGCTTGCACCATAACGACTCCTTTGCCTTGCGGCCTCGCCGGTCCCCCAGACGCTATCAATTATAGTCCGTGAGAAACCGTGGCGTCCATGCCTGCCGCATCGCCCGCGGAAAGCGGGGTAGCACACCTCAGACCGTCTTGGCCGGCGCGGCGGGGATGTTAGGCAGGGGCTTGCCTTGGCCCGGCCCCTGCAGCTTCTGGCAGGGCTTTTTTCGCCGGGCCAGGTGGAGATAATCCAGCACTAACTGGCGTTTGAGATGCTGGATGGACTTGGCCGGATCGACGCCCTTGGGGCAGGCGCGCGAGCACTCGCCGGCGTAGTGGCAGCGGAAAGTGCCGTAGGCACCGCCCGTCAGTTTATTGCGATCGCGCCGGCCGTCGTCGCGCGTGTCACGGTTGTAGCGCTGCGCCGCCGCCAAAGGCATGGGCCCCAAGTATCGCGTGTCGGTGGCCAACGTGGGGCAGGCGGCCATACAGCAGCCGCACTTGATGCAATAGGTGAATTGCAAGTAGGCCTCGAGGTCCTTTGGAGACTGGTAGAACTCCCCTGCCGGATCGTTGATCTCGGCTTCTTGCGCGCGCGCGACGTAAGGCTTCAACGCGCGGTGCTTGTCGAACATAGTCATGAGATCGGGGACCAGATCGCGTACGATACCGAAATTAGGCAACGCCCCCACGGTGAGGTCTTTACTGGCGATGTGGAGGATTTGAGTGTTGCAGGCCAGCGTCGGATGCCCGTTCAGCAGCATGCCACACGACCCGCAGACGCCCATGCGGCACGAATAGCGCCAGGCCAGCGTTGGATCCAAGTTGTCCTTGATGTAGTGCAGGCCGTCCAGCACCGTCATGCCTTCGCGCACCGGTAGGGTGTAAGTCTTCACGTAGGGCGCGCCGTCGCTTTCCGGATTGTAGCGCGTGATGTGGAAATTGATTTGTCGTACGGTTTTGCTTTCTTCCGGCATGGCTACCTCCCCGCCCCCGTCATGGCCATGGCATGCACCGCGATGGTCCCCCACGTGCCGAGGCCGAACAGCCCCAGTCCTACAATCAGAAGCACAAAGGTCGTGAGTTTTTCTGCGGCAGGCTTCAGCGTCAGCTCGAACAGGATGGTGCGCAGCCCATAGAGACCGTGGTACAGCGCCGCGCCGAGCAGCAGGATGTAGGTGACGGTAAAAAACAGCTTTCCATCCCGAAACAGGCTGTTGCTCTTGGAAACGGCCTCGCCCCCGTAAGGGACAAACAGGTGAGTGATCCCGCCCAAATGCATGATGAGCATGTGCAGGCCGAGCAGGAAGAGGATCACCACTCCCGCCGCCATGTGCCAAGTCCAATATTTCGTTTCGCGCATCGTTCCTCCTGCTTTTTCGACCGAGGGGATGAGCAACAGCCATCCCCTACCCCCCTCACAAAGGAGGGGAGTCTTAGAACGTAGCCCTCTCCCCGAGGGGAGACCGTGTCCCGCGACGGCGCTTTCTCCAGCCGTCGCGGGACGGGTGAGGGGTCCTTCTCGAGCCAAGCGGACCTTGACATACGCATGCTATCTAGCCAAACCCAGGAACTCATACCCCCCTGCCGCAAGAAAAACCGCTGCCAAAATCATCATCGCGATGAGTAAAGGCCGTTGGACGTTAAGCGACGTCTTGTAGGGGTAAACCGGCTCGATGGGCTCGCCCACCGCGAAGCCAAGTTCGACGAGCACCAGGCGGACGCCATTACAGGCGTGATAGGCGAAAGCCGCGAAAACCAGAAACTCTCCGAACTTGAAAAACGGCTGGTGAAGAACTCCCCCTTCGACCCACAAATAGATGCTTTTGGCGCGCAGGCTCGTCACGACCACGTGCATCAGAAAGTAGCAGAGAATGCCCAGGCCGGTAAGGCGATGCAGGATGTAGGCGTAGCGTTCGACACCCCAGCGCCCGCCTCCCAGCCATCCCCAGATTCCGAGCCGATTGTCGTATCTTTGGATTTCCGCCATTCCAGCCTCCCGCGAGGATTGTCGATTGACGATTTTCGATTGCCGATTGCAAAAGCTGTCCGCCATCAGCCGTCAGCTACCAGCCAACACCCCCGCCCTCCATCCTCCTACTCATGTCGCTTCGTCTCGCCCCTACCGCCCCCTCACCGGTCGCGCTCCGGCTGGCGAAAGCACCCGAGCACGACACTCTCTCCCCAAGGGAGAGGGCTAAGACTGGGGTTCGATGTTACCCTTTGTCCTTTACCCTTTAGAATTCATAGTTCACAATTCGCCATTTTCTATTCGCATCGCAACGCCACCGTTGGCTCCACCTTGGTCGCCCGATGTGCCGGGATATAGCAAGCGGCGAGCGCCACAAGGCAGAGCAAGATAGCGACGCCCGCATATGTCAGGGGGTCAGTCGCCGTAACACCAAGCAGCCAGGTGCGCAGGAAACGCGTCACTACCCAGGAGACCGCGAGTCCAATGCCCAAGCCGATCAGCGTTAACTGCAGACCCTGGCCCAGCACCAGGCGAAAGACGTCACTTCTTTCCGCTCCCAGCGCCATGCGAATGCCAATTTCATGGGAGCGCTGGCGCGTGGTGTACGCAACTACTCCGTAGATTCCCACTGCCGCCAGCACCAGGGCGAGCAAGCCAAAAACACCGACAAACGTACCTGCAATCCTTTCGATTGTGCTGGCGAGCTCGACGGCTGTCTTGAGCGGCATCCCGTTGAACAGCGGCAGGTCGGCGTTGAGTTGATGGACGGCTTGTTCGACCGCAATTGCGTAGGGCGCAGGATCGCCCGAAACCCGCACGTGAATGACTGCGTCGTGATAAAAATCCTGTAGCAATGGCAAGTAGATGATGGGCTGGGGAGCTTCGTTCAAACGCTGGTAATTGCTGTTTCGCGCCACGCCCACGACCATATAGGAATTGTCAAATCCTCCAACTCCCGCCCGTACCCGCTTCCCCAGCGCATTTTGATGCGGCCAGTAGCGGGCCGCGAACGCCTGGTTGACGATGGCCACCGGCTGCGAGTTGGTGGTGTCTTGCAGCGTAAAGTCACGCCCCGCGACAAGAGGAATGCGTAGCGTGCGAAGGTAATTCGGGCCAACGTTGGCGCGCGCGATGTCCATCTGTTCATGGGGCTGGGGTACGTAACCTTCCGGGTCGACAATCGCGGTGTGGTGTCCGGTGCCCAGCGGCACCCAATTGGCCAAGGTTACCGACTCGACGCCGGGCAGGGCTTCGAGTTTGGCAACGAGTTGCCGATCGAACTCGATTCCGGCATCCCTCGAGTAGCCGAAAGGAAGAAGGTCGTAGGAAGCGAGCAGCACGTGGTTAGGGTCGAAACCGCTGTCGAATCGCTGCGCTGCGCGGAAAC
>Ga0187781_10004663_pt1 | contig 10204 bp, 7 predicted proteins | sample 0715_SJ02_MP02_2_FD_132447 | JGI IMG/M metagenome (GOLD analysis project Ga0187781, IMG submission 132447) | Tropical peat soil microbial communities from peatlands in Department of Meta, Colombia - 0715_SJ02_MP02_20_MG | ecosystem: Environmental > Terrestrial > Soil > Wetlands > Peat | place...
CCGGTCGGCTGCGGGCGATCCGACAGCACGGGAAAGCGACGTTTGCGGACCTCGACGATCTCGCAGGATCCCTCCAGCTTCTCCTGCGCGTCGACGAACTGGGAGAACCCGGCTACGAGGCGTGGGTCTCCGATCTCGATCCCGGAGACATCATTGGGGCGGACGGTCATCCGGCCGTCTCCCGCCGGGGCGAGCCGTCCCTTCTCGTGAGTTCCGTGACCCTCCTTGCCAAGGCGATTACCCCGCCACCCGAGAAGTTTCACGGCATTCAGGACGTCGAGGAGCGCCTCCGTCGAAGGTACGTCGACCTCCTCGCCTCGCCCGAAGTGCGGGCCCGGTTCCGCGCCCGCACGCTCCTCGTGAACGAGGTTCGCAGGTACTTCGACGGCGCAGGGTTCCTTGAGGTCGAGACCCCCGTGCTTCTACCGGTCGCGAGCGGCGCGGCGGCGGCCCCGTTCGTAACGCACTCGAACTACCTCGGCTCGGACGTGCAACTCCGTATCGCCCAGGAGCTTCCCCTCAAGCGACTCCTCGTGGGCGGTCTCGAGCGCGTGTACGAGATCGGGAAGACGTTCCGGAACGAGGATCTCGACTCGATCCACTCCCCGGAATTCACCGAGCTCGAAGCGTACTGGGCGTACGCCGACTACCACGACATGCGATGGCTCACCGAGGGGCTCTTTGATCGGCTCGCGCGGCGCGCGGTCGAGCTGATGCCTTCGTCGCAGGACGTCGAGAAGGCCGCGGCCGCCTTCCGGCCTCCCTTCCCCACGGTCGATTTCGTCGACGAGCTCGAGCGACGCAGCGGGATCTCGGACCTTCTGTCTCGGAGCCGGGAGGAGCTGCGCGCCCTCGCGCGAGCCGCCGGTTCGACGGTTCCCGACAACTCATCGACCGGGACGTTTCTCGACAAGCTCTTCGAGCACTATGTCGAGCCGACCCTCTCGGGAGTCACGTTCGTGGTCGACTTCCCTCTCGCCACCACCCCGCTCGCGCGACGACATCGCTCGAAACCCGGGCGCGTGGAGCGGTTCGAGGTCTTTACCCCGGGATTCGAGCTTGCCAACGCGTACACCGAGCTCACCGACCCCGACGAGCAGGAGGAGAGATTCCGTTCCCAGCTCGGGGAGCGAGGAGACGATCGGTACGCGTACGACGCGGATTTCATCGAGGCCCTGCGCTACGGGCTTCCCCCGACCACGGGAATCGGGATCGGGATCGACCGATTGATCATGGGCCTCCTCGGCCTCCCGTCAATCAAGGACGCGATCCTGTTCCCCCTCGTACGTCCCCGGTGATTCGGGGGATTTTCGGGATATACCTCTCCGTGTTCGAAGGAGCGTCGATGAGGAGCGAGACGCTTCCTCTGGCCATCGAGGACCTCTCGGTCGTCTACGGCGAACGACGGGCGGTCGACCACCTTTCGTTCTCGGTGCGCCCAGGGGAGATCTACGGCCTCTTGGGCTCGAACGGGGCGGGAAAGACGAGCACGATCAAGTCGGTCGTCGGGCTGGTCCGACCGGCGTCGGGTCACGTACGGGTCTTCGGACTGGACGCGGTCGAGGACGCCTACCGGGTGAAGGAACGAGTGGGCTACGTGCCCGAAACGTCCCTTCTCTACGAAGCGCTCACCCCTCGAGAGTTCCTGGAATTCGTGGCGAGCGTTCGACGGCTCGACCGAGGGTTCGCCTCCGAACGGACCCGGACCTATGTCAGTGCGTTCCGGCTGGAAGAGGAGTTCGAGGAGCCGATCATGGCGCTCTCGAACGGGACCCGGCAAAAGGTCCTCCTGATCGCCGCGTTGCTCCACCAGCCCCCCCTTCTCGTCCTGGATGAGCCTCTCAACAGCCTCGATCCGCGGTCGGTCCGGATCATGAAGGACCTTCTGGTCCGCTACGTCGCGTCGGGAGAGCGGGGGGTCCTCTTCTCCACGCACACGATGGAGGTCGCCGAGCAACTGTGCCACCGGGTCGGGATCCTCGACCGCGGCGTCCTCCGGGGCGAGGGGACCCTCCCCCGTCTCCGCGAGAAGGTGGCGGCCGGCGACGCGACCCTCGAGGAGGTCTTCCTCCGCCTCACGGAAGAGGGAGAAGGAGTGCGGGACGCGGTCGCTTCTCTCGGGGCCCGCGGATGAGCTGGCGTGAGGCGGCCCGACTGAGCGACGTCGCGTTCACCGAGCTCTCCTTCCAGGCGATCTATGCGTTTCGCCAGGGGAACCTCGCGCCCCCCGGCCCGGCGAAGACCGCCGTCGCGCGCGCACGGCGGCGCGTGGCCCAGAGCAAGGCGGTGGTCAGCTTCGTCCTGGCCCTTCTCGCCCTCGGCGCCGCGGTCGCGCTCAGGGCCGCGGTCTACCGGGGGAGCTTCCTCACGTCCGTGGTCCCGCTCGGTCTGTTCCAGGCGGGGGTCCTGACCGGCTTGCTCGTGCTCGAGGTCGCGTTCCTCTGGTGGACGGGCATGCAAGTGCTCCCGACGTTTCTCTCCTCCGGCGTGCTCCCGGTGCTCGAGTCGCTCCCGATCGACGACCCCACGCTCCGCCGGACCGCCGCCTTGCTCTACCTGCGACTGTTCGATCTGCCGGCGCTGACCGTGCTGGTCGCGACGCCGCTCGCGATCGGCCTTGTCCTCGGCCCGATCGCCGGGCTCGCGATCCTCCCCGGGGCGATCGCGGTCGTCGGGCTCTCCCTCGGCCTCTCCCTCGTTACGGGTCGGTTCTTCCTTCGACGGGTCCAAGGCTCTCGCGGGGGTGGGGGCCGAACCGTGGTGCGCTGGACGTACCTCGTCCTCTGGCTCATCCCCGTGTTCTCGATGTTCATCTTCGTGGTCGCCGCCCCGGCCTTCCTCGAATGGCTCGGGCACCTTGCGATGCATGGTCCGTCCCTCGGGAGCCAGTTGCTGCTGCTCGCCTTCCCGTTCCCCCTCGCCGCCCTCCCGGCGCTCGCTTCGAGCGGCCCCGCCGGCCTCGGGCTCGACAGCGCCGGGTGGGGATTCCTGATCGGCGGCCTGGGCGGATACGCGGCATTGACTGCATGGTCCGTCGTCTGGGTGTTGTCCTCAGTGCGTCAGGTGGGGCTCATCCCGCCGATCGCCGAGCTTCCCGCCAGCGTCTCCGTCGTGGAGCTTCGACCACAACGCCCGGTCCTCGCGGTCCTCACGAAGGACCTCCGGATCGCCAGCCGGACGCCGGGATACGCGTTCCTGATCCTCTTGCCCGTGCTCGACGCCATCGCGATCGGTCTTCTCACGTACCTCAGTCCTCCCGGCTCCTCGACCGCATTCTCGATCGCGCTCGGGGCGGTCACCACGGCCGCGATTCTCGCAACCTTCTTCGGCCCGGCGTTCTTCGCGATCGAGGTGTTCGCCTACTCCTACGGACGGACGCTTCCCTTGAAGGATCGAACGCTCGTCTCGGGAAAGGTCGTCCTGGTGACGGCGATGTACCTTGTCGCGTCCGCGACCGTCCTCGGAATCTCGCTCGCCCGGATCTTTGAGCCGGGCCTCTTCACGGTGTTCATCGCGGCGGAGCTCCCCGCGGTGGGGGCGGCGGCGTTCCTGGAGCTGGGAATCCTGTTCCGGCGCGCCCGGTCCCACGGCCTACCGATCACGAACCTCTATGCGAGCGCCTGGACGGCGTTCGCCGTTTCGGTACCGGGAGTGGTCATCGCGGCCGCGCCGCTCGTTGCGTTCCGATTCGTGAGTCTGGGGGGAGAGTCCCTCGGACTTCTCGCAATGGCGATCGTCGCGTTGGCCGAGCTCGCGGCGTGCGCCCCGTTTGCGCTCGGGGGGAGCGGACCGTGAGCTCTTCCCCCCTTCCACCGCGATTCGATCCGAAGGGGATCGAGGCACGGTGGCAGGCCGAATGGGACCGGCACCAGGTGTCCCGGGCGCCGGAGCAGCCCCAGGGCATCCCCTATTCGATCGTCCTGCCGCCTCCCAATGTGACGGGGGGCCTGACGATGGGGCACATGCTGGGGGACACGGTGATGGATGTCCTCATCCGGCACTACCGGATGTCCGGTCGGCCGACCCTCTGGGTGCCGGGCCTGGACCACGCCGGCCTCGCGACCCAGGTCGAGGTACGACGACGACTTGCTCGGCAGGGGGTCCGGTTCGAGGACCTGCCCCGCGAGGAGGCGACCCGGGAACTCGAGGCGTGGCGCGCGGAGTACGAGGCCCGCATCCGGGAGCAGACCGGGGCCGGCGGATTCTCCGTCGATTGGAGCCGCTACCGGTACACGAAGGACGAGGGGAGCACCCGGGCCACGCGGGAGATCTTCGTGCAGCTGTACAACGAAGGACTGATCTACCGGGGCGAGCGGTTGGTGAACTGGGACCCGCGCTTCCGTACCGCGATTTCCGATCTCGAGGTTGTCCATTCTGAGGAGGAGACGATCCTCCTGTACGTCCGGTACCCATGGGCCGACGGGACCCCGGGTGGGCTCGAAGTAGCGACCGTGCGCCCCGAGACAATCTTTGGCGACATCGCCGTCGCGGTCCATCCGGGCGATGCTCGGTACACGTCGGCCATCGGACGCGAGGTACGCGTGCCGATGACCGACCGGAGGGTGCCAGTGATCGCCGACGAGGGAATCGACCCTGCGTTCGGCGCCGGCGCGCTCAAGGTGACCCCCCGGCACGACCCCTTGGACTACGAAATCCTCCAACGTCACACGGAGCTCTCGATGCCTCCGGAGATCCTCGACGACGGCGCGCACCTGACGGGTCCGTGGGTCCCGACCGCGTTTCAGGGGCTCGACGTCGACGAGGCTCGGGACCGGGCCACCGACGAGCTCGAACGGAGCGGCCTCATCGTGCGCCGCGAGCCGTACCGCCACACGGTCTCCCGGTCCGAGCGGTCCGACGCTCGGATCGAACCGCGAATCTCGACCCAGTGGTTCGTTCGGATGCGCGCGTTGGCCGACCGGGCCGTCGCCGGAGTGCGGGCCGGAGAGATCCGGATCCACCCGGAGCGCTGGAACCTCACGTTCTTCCGCTGGATGGAGGAGATCCAGGACTGGTGCATCTCCCGTCAGGTTCTCTGGGGTCACCCGATCCCGGCGCACCGGTGCCGGCGGTGCGAGCACGACGTCGTTTCTGTCGAGCCTCCCTCCCGGTGTCCTGCGTGCGGCTCGACGGAGTTCGACGCCGATCCCGATGTGCTCGACACGTGGTTCACCTCCTGGCTCTGGCCGTTCCTCGCCCTCGGCTGGCCAGAGCGGACCGGCGACCTCGAGCGGTACTACCCCACGAATGCGCTCGTCACGGGCCGGGACATCATGTTCTTCTGGGTCGCCCGGATGATGATGAGCGGGTACCACTTCACCGGACAGCGACCGTTCTCCGACGTCTACTTCACCGGGATGGTCCGGGACGAGCAGGGACGGAGGATGTCGAAGCATCTCGGCAACTCTCCGGACCCCCTCGACGTCATTCGAGCGCACGGCGCGGACGCGATGCGCTTCGGACTGGTGTTCCCGAACCCGACGGACGAGGACGGCGGGTTCGGCGAGGGGACCCTCGAGAACTCCCGGAATTTCCTCACCAAGGTCTGGAACCTGGCCCGATTCACCGTTCCCTACGTGCCGCCCGGGACTCTGCCTCCGGATTCCCCACCTCGGCTCGGCGCCGAAAGCGCGCGCGAGAACCGATGGATCCTCGCCAGGTACCGTCGCACGATCGAGGAGGTGACCGCGGCCATCCGTGCGTTCGAGCCGACCCGCGCCGCAACGGCCCTGCACGGATTCGTCCGTCACGACCTCGCGGATCGATACGTGGAGATTGCGAAGGACGCCCTCCTGGGGCGTCGCGGCGAGCCGGCCCAGCGGGAGGCCCGGGCGACCCTCCTGTTCGTCTTCGAGCGGACCCTGAGGCTCCTCCACCCGTTCGTCCCCCACATCACCGAGGAGCTCTGGCATGCGCTACCGCACGATGGCGAACTGCTCGCCGCGGCTCGCTGGCCCGCGGTCGACGAGGCCCCGGCCGACCCCGAGGTCGAGGTCGAGATGGAGACGGTCCTCGAGGCGATCCGATGGCTGCGGAACCTCCGGGCGGAGGAGCGGGTCCCGGCCGAGAGCGTCCCTCCCGCCTGGATTCGCCCGGCGGGACCCGAGATCGGGCGTGTCCTCGTGGCGGAGCGTTCGATGATCGAACGGATGGCCCGGGTCCGGCCGCTCGAATTCCTGGAACGTGGGGCGCCCGCACCCGCGGGCGTTGGGAGCCGGGTCGTTCCGCTCGGCGAATGCTATGTCGCCCGGCCCTCCTCGAATCTAGGGGAAACCGAGGCGCTCGCGCGCGAGCGGGAGAAGCTCTCCGGTCTCCTCGCCAAGACCCGGGCCCGGCTCGCGGACGATGGGTTCCTCCATCGAGCTCCTCCCGAGGTCGTCCGGGAGACGGAGAGCAAGGCCGAGGAGCTTTCGGCGCGGATCCGCCGAATCGATGAACACTTGAAGGCCGACGCCTCGACATCCTCCGCCCCATGACCCGCGTTTCCCATCGCACATCGACCTCCCGGCGTCCGACAAAGCGCCCTCACCCCCCTCCCTCCCCCGGACCGACGATCGGGACGATCCCCCTTGCCGGTTCGAATCGCCCCCACCCCGCCTTCGGCCTCGGGCTCTGGGGCCTGGGCCGGTGGAGGCCAGACGACGAGGCGCGAACGAAGGCGACGATCGCCCGGGCGTGGGAGCGGGGAGTCCGATGGTTCGACACGGCCGAGGTCTACGGGAACGGGCGATCCGAGCGGCTCCTCGGCGAGGTTCTCCTTCGGTCTGCCGGGGGCGCGGGGGATGCGTTCGTGGTCACGAAGGTGTCGTGGGAGCATCTTCGGCCGTCCCAGGTCCGGGCCGCTCTGATCGGTAGCCTGGAGCGCCTCGCCCGTCCCTCGGTGGACCTCTACCTGGTGCACGCCCCGGACCCGCATGTCCCGCTGTCGGAGACGATGGGGGCGCTCGAGGAATTGTGGCGGGCGCACAAGGTCGGTGCTATCGGCGTGTCGAATTTCTCGGTCGAGGAGCTCGAAGAGGCCGCGCGCCATCTGGCGGAGGCCCGCATCGCGGTCAACCAGGTGGAGTACAACCTCTTCAACCGGACCGAGGGCGACGCGCTTCGCGAGTACTGCGCCCGCCACCAGATCCTTCTCGAGGCGTACACCCCCCTCGCGCGCGGCCTCCTCTGGGGTCGCTATCTCGATGGCCAGCGGGTCCCCCCCGAGGTGCGCCGGTTCGCCCATCGCCTGTTCGAGGAGAACCGGCTGCCCGAGATCCTCGCGCGGACCCGGCGGTTGCGCGATCTCGCGTCCGAGGCGGGCGTCCCGCTCGCGGCGATCGGTCTCCACTGGCTCGCGAAGCGCGGGGCGGCCCCGGTGGTCGGCATGAGCCGCCCGGAGCAGGTCGATGCCAACCTGGCCGCATGGGCCGCCCGACCTTCGGACGACGTCCTCGAGCGAGCGGACGCGATCGCGCGGGGAGACGATGCTTAGACTCGTTGCCTTCGACATGGACGGCACGCTCGTGGACGTGGCGAGCTCCTGGAGGGTCGTCCACGACCACTTCGGCGACCACAACGACGAGGGGCTCCGCCGCTTCCTCGCGAACGAGATCGACGACGTCGAGTTCATCCGCTCGGACGTCCGGATCTGGAAGAAGCACGTTCCCGAGCTCACGATCGGCGACCTCGATCGGATCTTGGCCGGAGTTCCCCTGATGCCCGGTGCCCGCGATCTCGTCCGGGGGCTCCGCGCTCGAGGGGCCCGAACCGCGATCGTGAGCGGGGGTCTCGACCTCCTGGCCCGTCGCGTCGCCCGCGAGCTCGGGATCGACATCGCCCTCGCCAACGGCGTCCGGGTCACCTCCGCCGGGCACCTCACCGGAGACGGGATCGTGCGGGTCCCCATCCACGGAAAGGAAGGGGTGCTCGCTGCGCTCCAAGAGCAGCTCCAGGTTGGACCGGAGGAAACCGCATCGGTCGGGAACTCTGAGATCGATGTCGGCCTCTTCCGCCGGAGCCGGGTGGGGATCGCATTCCTTCCCGAGGACGACGAGGTTCGTCGCGCGGCGACGGCGGTCGTCACCGAGCGGGACCTCGCCCGGGTCCTGGACGTGCTCGCGGGGTTCCCCGCGGCCTGACCCTCCCCGGGAACCCTTTTACCCCGACCACCGGTAGACTAGGGTCTCCATGGAATCGTATCAGACGCTCCTCGAGCGCGCACGGGCGAAGCTTCCCACCATCCAAACGGGCGGAGAGCGGTTCCAGCTTCCCGAGCCGGACGTCATGACGGACGGGAAGAACACGATGATCCGGAACTTCCAGGAGATCACCGGGGTCCTGCGACGGGAGCCCGCGCATCTCATGGGGTACCTTGCGAAGGAGTTCGGGTGCCCGGGAGTGCTCGACCTCCCGCGCGGCGTCCTCAAGTCCCGTCTCACGAAGGAGCAGATCGGGCTACGGATCCGCGAGTACACCGCGAAGTACGTGATCTGCTCGGAGTGTAAGCGCCCCGACACCCACCTCCAGAAGGAAGGTCGCTTCCTGCTCCTGATCTGCGAGGCCTGCGGCGCGCAGCGACCCGTGACCGTGCGTCGCGTCGTCACCCCGGAGCGCCCGAAGACTCCGGTGGTCGTCGGGGAGGTCTACCGGCTCACGATCGAGGACGTCGGACGGCGGGGGGACGGGGTGGCGAAGAAGGAAGGGTTCGTGATCTTCGTGACGGGCGCGAACCAGCGGGGCGTGACCGTGAACGCGAAGGTGACCAAGGTCCTCGGAAACAACGCGTACGCCGTGGTCCAGCCGTAGCGGCCGATGCGGAGCCTTCGCTGGGCCGGCCTGCTGGCGCTGTACATCGGGGCGCAGTCGGTCGGTCTGGTGCTCGCGGACCCGTTCCGGGCGGCCGGGCTCACGTCGTCCTCCAATCCCCAGAGCCCGACGTCTCCCATCTTCATCATCGCGATCATCGTCATTGCGCCGATCTTCATCCTCCTTCTCGCCCGACAACGGGGCGGCCTTGCCGCGCTCCGCCAGGTCATCCTCCTCGCGATCAGCGGAGCGCTCTTCATCACCCTCACCGCGACTCTCGGCGTCGCCTGGCCCGCGACGTACCTCTTGCCACCCTACGCCGCCGAGATTGTGGTCGTCCCGGCGATCATCGTGGGGGCGACGGTCAGCGCAGTGCTGTACCTCACCCTCCTCATGGAGCCCCAGTGGTACATCGTCGACCTCGTCGGCTTCCTCGCCGCCGGAGCGCTCGTCGCGATCCTCGGGATCTCGTTCGCGATCCTGCCGGCGTTCATCCTCCTCATCGCGCTCATGGTGTACGACGCGATCGCGGTCTACCGCACGAAGCACATGGTCTCGCTCGCGGACGTCGTGACCGAGATGAAGCTCCCGATCCTGATGGTCATGCCGGACGCTCCCGGGTTCGACTACCCGGTGGCGGCGCCGCTGCGCGAGCAGCGGGCCCGGCCCGTCGAGGAGCGGAGCGCGCTTTTCATGGGCCTCGGGGACATCGTGATCCCGGGGACGCTGGTCGTCTCCGCATTCGTCTGGCTCCCGGACCACCCGGTCTGGCTCGGCCTCGGGGCCAGCCTCTGGGTCGCCCTCGGAGCGATGCTCGGCTCGTTGTTCGGGTACGCGGCGCTGATGCGGCTGGTCGCCAGGGGCAATCCTCAGGCCGGCCTCCCGTTCTTGAATGGCGGCGCGATCGCCGGGTACATCCTCGTCTACCTCGTCGCCTTCCACTCGGCCACCCTCGGCCTCACCGCGGCGATCTGAAGCCTCCAGGGCACCCCGGAGAACGATGGTCCCGGCGGACGGGTGCGACCGCGTTCGATCCGCTGGCACGTACGTCGCTCCCGGGCGATCTCCTACCGGGGCGCCGCCGGCCTCGAGCGTTTAATCCCCCGAGCACTACAGCCCGGTGAATGCCGCGCTTCGTTGCCTTCCTCCGCGCCGTCAACCTCGGGGGGAACACGACCCTTCGCATGGAGGCGTTGCGCGAAACGCTGGGAACGGCCCGGTTTGGGCCCGTGGAGACCATCCTACAGTCCGGGAACGTCCTTCTTTCGTCCGACGCGCTCGATGCGCCGGCGCTCGAGACCCGGCTCGAGCGGTTGCTCGACCGGTCCTTCGGGCTCCGGACCGATGTGCTGGCGCGAACGGCCGACGAGTGGCACGAAGTGGTGCGGCGGAACCCATTCCCCGAGGCCGCCCGGGA
>Ga0187781_10004664_pt1 | contig 10203 bp, 9 predicted proteins | sample 0715_SJ02_MP02_2_FD_132447 | JGI IMG/M metagenome (GOLD analysis project Ga0187781, IMG submission 132447) | Tropical peat soil microbial communities from peatlands in Department of Meta, Colombia - 0715_SJ02_MP02_20_MG | ecosystem: Environmental > Terrestrial > Soil > Wetlands > Peat | place...
GCAGTCGACCGTAGCCGGTGCACTCGCACGCGATGGCTACCATCCGGGGCCAGAGCAATATCGCCGCTGGGCCGAGCAGGTCGCCCAATGCCTCGCCGAAATGCTGCAACGATCGACGCCCTGAGGCTCGGCCTCACAGGCCGAACCAGCGTTCCACGCTACCCGAGATGAGCTGCGCTACCGTGCTTTACTCGCTTGCCCTGGCGTTGGGCCCGGGTCGATGGCGTCGCGCGATCGTGCCTGCTCGCGCAAAGCAAATTTTTGGATCTTGCCAGTGGAGGTCTTTGGCACCTCGCCAAACACGACTTTGCGCGGAACCTTAAAGCCGGCTAGGTGTTGTTTGCAAAAACCGATGATGTCCTCGCTGCTTGCGACGGCTCCGGGCTTTAGCTCGATGAACGCGCAAGGGGTTTCGCCCCACTTAGGGTCAGGCAGCGCGACGACAGCAGCGATCATCACCGCAGGATGTCGATACAAAATGTCTTCGACTTCGATGCTTGAGATATTCTCACCACCCGAAATGATGATGTCCTTGCTGCGATCTTTGATTTTGATGTAACCGTCCGGATCGAGCACTGCCAGATCTCCCGTATGGAACCATCCGCCGGCAAACGCTTCGGAGGTCGCATCCGGATTTTGCAGATAACCCTTCATGGTGATGTTGCCGCGAAACATCACTTCACCCATGGTCTGACCGTCGGCTGGAACTGCCTTGAGGGTGTCGGGATCGCGCACGGTTGCCCCATCTTGCAAGTGGTAGCGCACGCCCTGGCGGGCGTTTAAACGGGCGCGTTCCGACGCGGATGATTGTTCCCACGTCGACTGCTTGGCGCAGACCGTAGCCGGACCGTACACCTCCGTTAGCCCATATACATGTGTGAGCTCAAAACCCATCGCCTCCAATCCCTCGATCATGGCGGCAGGCGGTGCTGCTCCTGCGACCATCGCGTGCACCCGGTGCGAGATGCCGCGCTTTACCGACTCGGGAGCGTTGACCAGTAAGCCATGCACGATTGGCGCGCCGCAATAATGCGTGACACCCTCTTCCCGAATCAAGTCAAAGATCATCTTCGCATCGACTTTGCGCAGACACACGTGCACCCCGGCGCGTGCGGCTACTGTCCAAGGAAAACACCAACCGTTGCAATGGAACATAGGCAAAGTCCACAAGTACACGGGGTGTTTCGCCATGTCCCACTCGAGGACGTTGGATATGGCATTGATATAAGCGCCACGGTGCGAATACACCACGCCTTTGGGTTTGCCGGTCGTGCCCGAGGTGTAATTCAGAGAAATGGATTCCCACTCGTCTTCAAGACCTAGGCGCGTATCGGCCGCGCTGCCCTCGGCGATCAGTGCTTCGTATTCCATGCGCCCCGCAGGTTCGCATTGCATCTTGGTTGTGGGATCAAAAACATCCACAACAAGGGGCATCTGCGCACCTTGCCGCACGGCCAGTTCTATCGCGCGGTGGATCACGCCTGCAAATTCCGCGTCTACCAAGATCGCTTTGGCGCCACTATGCATCAGCATGTAGGCCAATGCTTCCGCATCAAGCCGAGTGTTGAGTGTATTGAGCACCAAACCGGCTAAAGGCACACCGAAATGCGCTTCCACCATTGCCGGCACATTGGGCAGCATTGCCGATACAACGTCGCCGCGTTTAAGACCACGGTCCAGCAAGGCGCTGGCTAGTCGGTGACAGCGTTCGCGCGTCTGGCTCCATGTCTGCCGCAGCGGTCCGTGCACGATTGCCGTGTGCTGCGGATACACGTCGGCGGCTCGTTCGAGAAAGAGCAAGGGCGTTAAGGGCGAATGATTCGCCCGGTTGCGCGTCAGATCCGCGTCTTCCATGCGCACCTCCTGGAACGAAAAATAATCGCGCCGTTGCGGGGCGAGCTGGCGCGCAAGCAAGGTGGACGAACCCAGCCTCGGCCCGGCCAGACGGACAGATTACAGTCTTCCTTAGCGCCCCGTCGAGCCCGGCGGCGCGGCGCGCAGGTATTGTTTCGGCCAAGAGGTCGTTTGCCCAAGCGCTTGGGCAGCGGCCAGTGGCCAATAGGGATTGCGCAAGATTTCACGACCCAGCAGCACCATGTCGGCCTGCCCCGTCCGAATAATGTGATCGGCTTGCACCGGCGAGGTGATAAGGCCGACGGCTGCCGTTGCGATTTGGGCCTCACGGCGAACACGCGCGGCAAAATCGGTTTGAAAACCAGGGCCCGCGGGAACCGCTGCGTTGGGCACTAGCCCGGCAGAGGAAACATCGACGAGGTCTACGCCGATCGCCTTTAAGTTCCGGCACAGTACAACTGTCTCCTCCACATCCCAGCCGCCGTCGACCCAGTCAGTCGCCGAGAGCCGGATCAGCAGGGGCAGCCGTTGCGGCCAAATCTCGCGGATTGCCGCGATAACCTCGCGCACGATTCGCGTGCGATTCTCAAAGCTGCCGCCGTAGGCGTCCTTGCGCTGGTTGGAAAGGGGCGAAAGGAACTGGTGCAAAAGATATCCATGCGCGGCGTGAATCTCGATGGCCTCAAATCCACATTCCAGCGCTCGGCGCCCCGCCGCCGCGAATTGCGCAACGAGTTGACGGATGTCCGTCTCATCAACTTCCCGCGGCACCGCATAGCCGTCACCGAAAGGCACGCTGGAGGGCGCGACGATCGCCCAGCCGCCTTCAGTTTTGCTTAGCGCGCGCTGCGTCTGCCAGCCTAAAGCGACGCTCGCTTTGCGTCCCGCGTGCGCAAGCTGTAAAGCGGCCACACAACCTTGTTCTTTTGCAAAGCGCGCAATACGCGCAAGTGGTGCGACGTGCTTTTGATCCCAAATTCCTAGATCACCTGGACTGATACGTCCCTCGGGCGCGACCGCCGTCGCCTCAATGATCATTAGCCCAGCGCCACCGACTGCTCGGCTGCCGTAATGCACGAAATGCCAGTCCGACGCAATTCCCTCGTTTGCCGAGTACTGACACATCGGCGGAATTCCTATGCGGTTGCCCAGAACAATTTCGCGCAACTTTAGAGGTTCAAATAGGTGTGTCACGGCGGCCTCGCGGCATGTGAAGAGCGGCTGGTCAGTGCCCTCTGACCGTTTTTGCAAATGGTCTCTCGAAGCGATCTACATTTTCAGGTTAGCGTGCGATGCTCGCAACCCCCGGCTCGACTGCGCGCGACTTTGACATGTGTCAAAAATCGCTTATCCGAATCCCGTGCCCATTGCAGGTGGTTCAATGAGCAACGCTCCGCGATAGGGTCGCAAAAGCTCCGACCGTACTTCATGTAACCACGCATCATAGTCAGCGACATCCAATATCACCGGCATTCGGCTGTGAATCGGGGCCAGTGCCTCATTTGAACTACACGTAATGATCGTGTACGTGTCCACGACGTCTTTGCCAACGCCCCATGTTTCCCAAAGACCCGCAAGCGCGAACAGGTTTTCCGAGATGGGCGCAATCCGATGGCGGATTCGGTGACCCACCGGTCCCGACCATTCGTAAAACGCATTGAGCGGCACCAAACAACGACGTGCTCTGAAGGCGGCACGAAAAGACGGCGCCGAAGCGACCGTCTCGCTACGAGCGTTAAAGCACTTTGAACCAAATTTCAGGTCCGGCGCCCAATGCGGAACAAGTCCCCACCGTGCCAGCGCGCATTCGTGTTGCGCGTCTCGATCCAGTCGTATGATCGGAGCAACATTGGTCGGTCGAAGGTCCGCGTTGCTCGTGAATTCGGGCACACGCGGTACATGGAACTTGGCTTGGATGGCTGCCGGGTTGTCCGACAAATCGTATCGTCCGCACATGCGGCGTATTGTGATGTGAATTTGACCCCTGCGCTCGGCGCCCTGCTTGCCCCGAGCATCGCGATCCCTCGTGGGACTGTGCCGCGCGCGCCCGCTAGCAATGCAAGTACGGGGCAAAACTCTTCTTGCAGCAATCCGATTTTCCGCCCTGAAATGTCGGTTTTCCCCTTCGCTGCGCGCTTAGCGCGGCTCCCCAACCGTAAGGGAGCCCAACGCAGGAAGTCACCTTCCTGGACGTTTTTGTCAAGCAGCACTTACCACCCAAGCGGCGACACACCGATCAGCCATAGATGACCAAAACGGGCAAAAACAAACCATGCGGCAACACCTGAAATCACCGCTAGAGCGTCACGGCCCCAGTCCCGGTATCGGGTAACGTATGCCAGCGGTTCGGTCGCGTCGACGCGAGGCGCCAAAGTCTGCTGCCGCCCAAAGCAAGAATCCCCCGAACAACAGAGCGTGCACTAGCGTTCCGATTGCCAGCAGATGGGCGAGCGCCCATATCATCGTGCCTAGAACCATCGGATGGCCGACTTTCGCTTTGATGCGGTTACCTGGCACGTATGCTGCGGCAACAAATACAAACGCTACCAAGGTCAGGGCGGCAGCGGCATGGCGCGCTGCCTTAGGCGCGGTCCAAAGAACCAGGGACTCGGACCGCGCAGCACGAAAACCCCATATCAGCAGTGCGATGCCAGCGAGCGATGCAAGCGCGTGCAACGCTTTCCATCGCGCTTCGCCCAGGCGCCTTACCTGTTGCGCGCGCCAGCGATCGGCGAAGATGCGGATGGAGTGAACCCCAAGAAAAAGCAGCAAACCCAGCGTGAAAACGATCATCCTATTATTTGTATGAACAGGCATTTTGTTCGCCCGGCAGCTCTTGTGCCTGTAGATGTGGGAAAGCCAGGGGATTATTAGGAATCGGCGTAATGAACGTGTTGCTTGTCCTGGCCCACCCCGAGCGCAGAAGCTTTAACGGAGCTTTGTTCGACGCCGCGATTGAGGCGTTCGCTCGTGGAGGACATGAGGTCGTGACCAGTGACTTGTACCGCATGGGTTTTAATCCTGTTTCGGACCGGCACAACTTCCGCACGGTTAAGGATTCCGAGTACCTCAAATTGCAGGCCGAGGAAATGTACGCGACAGCAAATGCGGGCTTTGTGGAAGAGCTCGAAGCAGAGATTCGCAAACTTGAATCGTGCGATCTGCTGGTTTTGCAGTTCCCGCTGTGGTGGTTCGCACTGCCGGCGATTCTTAAAGGGTGGTTCGATCGGGTGCTCGTCATGGGACGCACATATGGTCAAGGCGCTTTGTACGAAAAAGGCAACTTCCGAGGAAAGCGTGCCCTGCTCTCCCTGACTACCGGTGGTCCCGAAGATGCGTACCTGACGACGGGTCTACATGGTGACATCCAAGCGATCTTGCGGCCGATTCAGCGAGGGGTGTTGGAATTTGTCGGATTCGATGTTCTGGCTCCTCAAATCCACTTTGGCGCAGCGCGCGTAAACACGGAACAACGCGAAAAGTGGCTCGTTCAGTACGCTGAGCGCTTGCGTGCCATCCAGAGCGAAAAACCCATCGAGGTCGGCAAGTACTAGTTGCACCTCGTGTGCGTACGAACTTCGATGTCGATCCGATCGGACGCTTTATTTATTTCAGAAGACGCGCAAGAGTGGGGGCGGGAATTTTCGAATCAAAGGGTGCGTCAGTGTCGATACTCCAGCTTGTCCTGAGGAAAGAAAGCTCTTCGATGGACTTTCCTCACGGCTTCGACCTGATGGCGGGGGTATCGCCAACACATCAATAGCGGTCGCGAGCCACCGCAATCAACCCGAGCGAATAGGAATCCGCGCGAGAAGCGGTCGACGGACGCAGTTGCTTTGGCGAACGTGGGTCGCCAACCTGATCGACAAGATCATTTCTTGAAATTCTCGTCGCTCTCCAGCTCTTTGACGCAGTACAAGCATGACTCGCTGGGCAGCTTCACTATCGTCCGCCGTAAGGCCCTCTGATAGATCGCTGCCCCCGGGCCTGCAATCGCATGGCGACAACGACGTAAGGGATCGAGGCGGTGGGGCGCCGGATTGCTTTGTTCCGTGGCGTGCCGGACAGGCACGACACGCTGCGCGAGACTATCGGACGAGAAACCGGGGAATGTTGCGAATCACCGAGGAGGCAAGTGTGGGGCGCGTCGCGGCCGCGGGGCGCCGCGTGGCCTTCGCGAAGATCGTCTCAAGCCAGGTGATGACCCCAGCCCAGTGCGGCATCTGGCCCTGCGCGACGTCCGAGGGGAAATCGAAAACCGAGAGCCCTTGCTCGAGACAGCGGCTGTAGACCCTCGCTGCCGGGATGGCGCCGAGGTAAGGTACGGAAAGATCGCGCAGCATCGTCTCGAGCAGCGCGGAGTCATTGGAATTCGGGTCGATGCGCGTGCCTACGCACGCGACCGCGCAATTGCCCGAGACGACCCGAGGAGCCGCCCGGAGCATGCGCACGGTGCTCTCCAGTGCGCCGCGGTCGAAGATCGAGAAGGCCGTAGGAACGAGCACAGCATCGGCGTACATCATGAGCCGCAAATAGGGCATGCCTTGGAAGCCACTGGGCGTGTCGATGACGACATGCCGCGCATCTGCTGGAGGACGCGTGAAGGAACTCGCAAGGCTGTGGCCACGGATCTTCGCGGAATTCGCGGGGCGCAGCTTGAGCCAGATCTCCGTCGACCTCTGCGGATCAAGGTCGCACAGGGCGACGTCGGGGTTCCGGATGGCGCAGTACGCCGCCAGATGCGAGGAGATCGTGGACTTGCCGGCGCCCCCCTTGCCGTTGATAACTGCGATCACTGCCATGGCACGCGCTGTCGAATCCGATCCGTAACGCCCTAATGGTGCGGCGCCAATTTGTGCGATTTCGATTCGATCGCGAAGAGGAGTTCGGCCGTTCCCGAGCCGCTCTACTCACTTAGATTAGATCGCCCGTTCGGCGCAGGCTAGAGTTGGCCGAATTGTACAGGCAAGACCAGCCGTCCTGTCGATACGGAAACGAGAGGCGTAACTCCGCAAGGCCTTGTTTCTGCAGTTTGGAGACACGCAAGGAAGGCCGCACTGTCCACGACAGGTCGAGAAAATGCCCTTGACCTAACGCGTGCAAAGAAAAATGGCAGTGACTCGAAACGAGTTAAAAACCTTGACAAAGACCAGCACGCGCGCTAGGCGAACCGATTCGGACTTCAATGCGGCCGGAAAGCGGATCTTGCCCTTCGCAAGATTAGGAGCATCGATCGCTGCGTTAGATTCGGGTAACGGTCCGAAGGTCCTCGAGAGCGACGAATACGACACAGCTCTCGCGCACCACGCGCTATCCTCGTCGGGCCGTTTTTAAGCGCGGCGTAACGATGGACGTCCCCTCCTTTCCCGATCTACAAGACAGTTTTTATACAGAGCGACTGTCTATTCGGTGCCCCCGCCCCGGTGATGCAGGCGCCGTGTACGAGGCTATTGTCGAAACGCTTACCGACCTTCGCGCATGGAGCATGTCGCTTCCCTGGGCGCGTAGCGAACCCTCGATCGACGCTTCGGAGAGATTTTGTCGCGAAGGCGCCGCCGCGTACCTCTCCAGGAAGGATTTTCCGATGCTGATCTTTTCCAGAAAAGACGCCGGGTTTGTTGGAGCTAGCGGCATACATCGCCCAGATTGGTCAGCAGGAAAGTGCGAGATTGGATTCTGGTGCAGGAGGCGATACCAAGGATTTGGGTTGATGACCGAGGCGGTCCTTGCAATCACGAACTTTGCAGTCTCAAAACTTGGCATGCACCGCATCGAAATTCGCTGTGACGCGCAAAACGTAAAAACTCGCCGGCTGTGCGAGCGCGCAGGCTTTTCTTTGGAGAGCGTAGCGCCCGCTGTGGTGAATGCCCAACACGCGGTGCACCGGCAAATCTGCACCTTCGTGCATCACGCTGCATGACACCTCGGCGCTAGGCAACAGTCCGGCTCGATCAAGTCATTTATCCGCCTCGAGGCCAAGATACCGCCGGCGACCTCTCTGCGACTTCGAGGCAAGTTCACACCAAAGTGCACGCTTTAGGCAGGTTGCGTGGGAAAACGCACGCCAAGAGCACGCGCAACCCTTAGAGCGCTTGCAAAACTCAGGTTTGCATTTTCGCTCAGCGTTTTGTTTATTAAAGGCTCTTGCGACTTAGGCGAGCGTCGCGCGCGACCTGAGTCATACCGCCGGCGCGGGCGATAACGTCAAGCGCCCGCGCAATCGCTGCCGTATCCTCATTTGTCCAGCCGACAGCAAGCTCGATTGCTCCCAAACCGCACGCAAAAAGCACAGCCGCAAATCCGAGTCGGCCCTGCCTTTGAACTTAGCGTAGCGTCTCGGTCATCTCCCGGCCTGCGCAAGTGAAGGTGCAACCTCGCTAACGCGCGCAAAAACACCAGCGGGCAGGAGCACTAGCGCCCGCCCGCGTTCGATGTCGTCAAGTGATTGGACCAACAGGGCTGCTTCGGCACCAAAGGTCAAAATCAAAAATTGCCTTTGCTATCCGTTGGTCGCGCTGTTTTACAGGCGCTCGAAAACCACGGCGATCCCCTGACCCCCGCCGATGCACATCGTCGCCAAGGCATAGCGGCCGCCAATTCGGTGCAGCTCATAGATTGCCTTGATTGCAAGCATCGCACCAGTACAGCCGATTGGATGTCCCAGAGCGATAGCGCCGCCGTTAGGGTTGGTTTTCTTCATGTCCAGTTTTAAACCACGTGCTACCGCGATGGCCTGCGCAGCGAACGCTTCGTTACTTTCGATCACGTCCATCTGCTCGAGGGTCAGACCGCTCTTCTTTAGTGCGAGCTTGGAGGCCGGGATTGGTCCCTCACCCATGATTTCATTTGGGACGCCGGCCACCGCGTACGACACTAGACGCGCCATTGGCTTGTAGCCACCAGTACTCGCCACCGTTGCATCGGCCAATACAACAAAGGCGGCACCATCGTTGATACCCGAAGCATTGCCCGCGGTCACCGTTCCGTCCTTCTTAAAACTCGGCTTGAGCTTGGCCAAGACTTCCATTGTTGTGGCGGGCTTGACGTGCTCGTCGGTATCGAAAACTACCTCCCCTTTCTTGGTTTGCTTGACGATGGGCACGATTTGTGACTTAAAGCGCCCTTCCGCGATCGCGGCAGCAGCACGACGCTGTGATTCGACCGAAAAGGCGTCCTGCTCCTCGCGCGAGATCCCCCACTTGGTGACCAAATTCTCGGCGGTAATAGCCATGTGGCCGACACCAAACGGATCCGTCAGTGCAGCGACGGTCATGTCGATTAGCTTGGTGTCATTTAGCCGTGCGCCAAAACGCATCGCCGGGGCCAAATAACCGCCACGGCTCATAACTTCTACGCCACCGCCCACACCGTAATCACAATCGCCAAGCAAAATATTCTGAGCAGTCGTCACGATGCCCTGCAATCCCGAGGAGCACAACCGGTTCACGGACATCGCCACCGATTCCATGGGCAACCCGGCCTGGATAGAAGCAACGCGTGCCACATAGGGAAAGCGGCTCTCCGTGGGGATTGTGTTCCCGACCGTGACGTAGTTAATCGATTTCGGGTCGACGCCCGATCGCTTTACCGCCTCCTTCATGACCATCCCGGCCAACTCTGCAGGTTCCGTGTCGGCCAAACTGCCACCGAACGTCCCGATTGCCGATCGAGCTGCTCCCAGTATGACTACATCACGCTTGCTCATTGCTGATCTCCCCGCGCACGAAACTGTGAAATCGCAAAAGTTAACGCCCTAAAGCTGGCATGAACCTTACAGTTGCCTTTGTCCAGCAAACACCGCCCCAGTACGGATGCAACTCCGAGCTACTGCTTTGCACCCCACTTGTGGGCACCCTAGCTACTGGGCCAAGAACTTGTCATTGTTTCACAATTTGTCGCGACCTTCGGCCGCCTACGATCTCGCCGCTACCTGGCGGATTTTTCACGAGAATATTTTCCCGCCGACCTACCTACGGGCGGCTCTTTCCCGTTTCGACCAACATCCCTAACGCCCGCAAAGGCAAATCTTGCTGCCCACGGAATCGATGGCGCGTGATCGGCAACCCGGTTTTGAATCCCTCCAACCCCAAAAGCGCTTCCACAAGCATGCAAAAACCGCGTAGTGACCTTCAACGACGGCGCGAACGCAATGAACCTGACGAGCGTGTTAGCAAAAAACGCGCAACGACCACATTACGCGGGCAAACCGCCGAACACGCAGCGAAGTGCTCGCGCGGCTGCACACCTGACTTTGGACTGCGAACTCATGGCACCTCTGGGATTGCATAGCGCGTCTCGAAACGTAACCCATTTACGGCGCACATCCGATCGCGTTTGACCAAAGCGCAC
>Ga0187781_10004667_pt1 | contig 10201 bp, 6 predicted proteins | sample 0715_SJ02_MP02_2_FD_132447 | JGI IMG/M metagenome (GOLD analysis project Ga0187781, IMG submission 132447) | Tropical peat soil microbial communities from peatlands in Department of Meta, Colombia - 0715_SJ02_MP02_20_MG | ecosystem: Environmental > Terrestrial > Soil > Wetlands > Peat | place...
CCGACCTTGGGGCTCGACCCGCTGATGGAGCAGGAGTTCCGAGGGTGCGTGCGCGAGGCGAGGGAGAGGGGCCAGTCTGTCTTCCTCTCCTCGCACATGCTGAGCGAGGTCGAGGCGCTCTGCGACCGGGTAGGCATCCTGCGCGAAGGCGTCCTGATCGAGATCGGGACGATGGCGCAGCTCCGCCATCTCTCCGCCCTCACCGTGGAGGCGACCTTCAACGGGCCCGTGCCCGATCTCGCGAGCATCCCCGGGGTGAGTGCCGTCGAGACCGTGGGACGGGTTGTGCGCTGCCAGGTGCACGGCTCCGTCCAGCCGCTGCTGGCGGTGCTGGCCGCCTCGGACGTCAGTCAGCTGCTCAGCCATGAGCCGTCACTCGAGGAGCTCTTCCTCGCCCTCTACGGGTCCTCGACCGGGGACACGGCGCCGGATGGCGACTGAGGCCGCCGCCGTCCTTGCACCGCCCCGTGCGCCGGCCCCTGCCGGCCGCGCCCCGGCCACGGTCGTCGCCCGCCTGACAGCGAAGAAGGCGGCCCGCTCCGGCGCCCTCTGGGGTTACTTCTTCGGATTCTGCGTGGCCGCCTCCGCCCTCACGTACGCCTCGAGCTACAAGACGGTGGCAGCCCGAGCCAAGTTGGCGGCGGCCTTCGGTTCGAACGCCGCCATCGACGCTCTCTTCGGGCCCGCGCACGATCTGCAGACAGTGGCGGGCTACACGTCCTACAAATGTCTCGGTTTCCTGAGCATCGTCGGCGCCATCTGGGGGACGCTCATGGGCACGCGCCTGCTGCGGGGTGAAGAGGACGCCGGGCGGTGGGAGCTGCTCCTCGCCGGCCAGACGACGCGGAGGAGGGCGGCCGTCCAGGCCCTCGTCGGTCTCGCCTGTGGTTTCGTCGTCCTCTTTGTCGTCACCGCCCTCATCACCGTGGCGACCGGGCGCTCCTCCAAGGTTCACTTCGCCCTCGGTGCGGCCGTGTTCTTCGCCCTCGCGCTCGTCTGCTCAGCGGCTGTCTTTCTGGCGGTTGGCGCCCTTGCCAGCCAGCTGGCGGCCACCCGCCGGCAGGCGGCCGGATACGCGGCGGGAGCCTTCGGCGCCTGCTACGCCTTGCGCCTCGTGGCCGACTCGGGCGCCGGCCTCGACTGGCTGCGGTGGGCGACGCCGCTCGGCTGGGTCGAGCAGCTCCAACCGCTCACCGGGAGCGATGCGCTGCCGCTCCTCCCCCTGGCGGCGCTAGTCGTGGTGCTCGCCAGCCTGAGCGTGCACCTTGCCGGGACCCGGGATCTCGGCGCCTCCAAATTCCCGGACCGCTCGAGCGCACCGCCCCATGACCGGCTGCTGAACGGGTCGGCGGGGCTGACGGCCCGCCTCACCCGCTCCACGGCCATCGCCTGGTGGGCCGGCCTCGCCGTCATGGCGCTGCTGTTCGGGTTCATCGCCAAGCCAGCCGGCGTCGCTCTCTTGAGCTCCAACAGCGTGGAGAGAGTGCTCTCCCGGCTGGGGGCGCCCGGAGCCGGGGCCGACGCCTACCTCGGCGTGGCGTTTCTCATCATGGCCATGATGCTCGCCTTCGTCGCGGCCGGGCAGGTGATCGGCGCTCGCTCGGAGGAGGCCGAGGGACGCCTCGACCACCTGCTCGTGCGCCCGCTGTCACGTTGGTCATGGCTCGGCGGCCGCCTGTCGGAGGCCGCCGCGGTCGTCGTCATCGGCGGTCTGGCTGCCGGCGTGTTCGCCTGGCTCGGCGCCGCCACCGATCACACCGGCTTGCGGTTCACGAGCCTGCTCGGCGCGGGGCTCAACATCGTCCCGCCGGCGTTGTGCGTGCTCGGCGTCGGGGCGCTCGTGATCGGGCTGTGGCCGCGAGCCACCTCGATTGCCACCTACGGCGTGATCGTCTGGTCGGTCCTGGTCGAAGTGCTGGGTGGCGTCGCCAACTACAACCATTGGCTGCTCGACACCTCTCTGTTCCACCAGATGGCGCCCGCGCCAGCCTCCGCACCCAACTGGACCGTCGGGGCCATCGTGGTCGCCCTCGGGGTGGCGGCGGCGGCCTTCGGCCTGATGGCCTTTCGGCACCGCGACCTGGTGGGGGAATGACGGTCTGCCGTTTTCCTCTCCTTCAACAGGTCTTTTGCGGTGGACGGACCCGTGCAAGACAACGCCCGCCACAGTGTGAGCTTTCGACTCCTCGACTACGAAGCCGAGCAACGATGCCGCTTGGCGACTCGGTCGATCTCACACGCTTCAACGGGTTGGTCAGCAGCTTTTCGTTACCGATCAATCTCGTGCATACGCAGCCAGAGCGTCGGTCCCGCCGTCCGTGGGCAAGGCGCCGACACTCCCCATCTGAGCATCGCCGTGGTGACCGCCCATCCGGTTCGCCGACACGTCACGCGTAACGGATGGCGTCACCGGGACGGAGTCTCGTTGCCCGTCGAAGCGGCGCTATCACCACGAGCGCGGCGAGGAGGACGGTTCCGACGAAGGCGACGCCGATGCTCGGCAGCGAGTAGGGGGCAGGGAGCTGCGGTCCGACCAGGTGCAGGACCAGCCATTGCAGGGTGTGGGCGAGTACCCAACCGAGGGGGATTCCCACCAGGAAGCCGGCGAGAGCGAGGGTGATCGTCTCGGTGCGGAAGATGCGCCGGAGATCGCGGCCCCGCGCCCCGAGGCAGCGCAGCACGCCGATCTCGCGGGTGCGCTCGATGATGTTCATGGTGATGGCGTTGACCAAGCCGAGCATGCTGATGGCCACGATGAGCAGGCCGATACCTTCGACGATGACGAGCGTGCTGTGCTCAGACGCCTGGTCGGTCGCCCTGCCGGCATACATGAGCTGCGATTGGCTCGGATGACCTGAGCGTGCGAGGATGCCTTCCAATCGGGCGGCCAGCGCGTCGATGGCGGCGTGGTTCTTGTCGGTGGCTCGGACGAGCAGCGCGTTGGCCATTCCTGGGTGGTGGGTCAGGCGCTGGAGGGCGGGCAGGCTGGTGTAGAGGTTGTACCCGTTGTTGGCCTGGCTGCCGCCCACGCCGATGACGGTGAAGCTCACCGGCCCGCCTGCGGTCGTGAGGGAGACGCGGGACCCTGGGTGGAGCTGCCAGCGGCGGGCGGCGGCGGAGCCCACGATGGCGACGTCGGCTGCGGTGGCCTCGTCGTGGGCGTTGATCCAGCGGCCGGCGGTGAGGGGCTCGCGGATGAAGGTCTCGGCGTGAACCCCAAAGGTGTAAAGGGTCTGGCCCTGGTACGTCATGTCGGAGAAGTCGGCCGCCTCGACGCCCGACACTCCAGGCTGCGCCCGGATGTCGTTCACCACCGACGCGCTGTACAGGTGCCCTCCCGGCTGGGCCGCGAGCCAGATGTCAAAGTCGAGAACGTTCCAGGACTGGTCCGTGACCTGGGCGACCGCCGTGGCGAGCGAGACGAGACCGAGGAGGGTGCCGACCGCCAGGGCGACTTGGAGGACCGTGGTGAGGCTGCGTTCCTTCTGGCGGGCGACGTTGCGCACCCCGATCCGCAGCGGGGCGGGCAGAGCACCGGAGCGCACGACGGCGTGGTCGAGGCGGCTGGTGTTCCTGGTGCCCGGATGGTGGGGAGGCCGGAGAAGGTAGTCGGCTTCGGCAAGCTGGCCAGAAAGGCGCGCACTTGGTTGACCGTCGCCTGGGCGGCGGATTGGCTCGTCTCGCGCAACCGGAACTCGAGGAGGTTCACCCCCCTGAACCCGCCGAGGCCGTCCACGGTCTCCTGGGTGGCGTAGAGCACGAGGTCGCCTGTCAGGGTGTCCTGGTCGAAGGCCATGGCCCGGCCGGAACCGGCTACCTCGACCGGTCGGAACATCCCGTCGGCGGCCTGGACCTGCAGGGTTTTCGCCAGTCCTGGCGGCCAAGATACCGGACATGGCATCGCGCACGTCGACGAGCACCTGGTTGGCCCGCGGCCAGGCGCTCGAGATGACCCGGTCGACGGGCTGGTTGGTGAAGTCGGGCACACCCCAGATGTCGGTGTCGACCCAGCGGGTGCCGATCAGGGTGCGGGTGATGAACAGGGTGCGGGTGCTGAGAGCGCTGATGTTGGGCAGCTTCGCCAGCGCGCGGAGCTGAGCCGGCGACAGGATGGTCTCGTCGATGGGAATGTGAAGGTCGTAGAGGCGGGCGTTCGCGACCTCGGAGCTCATGGCCCGATTGGCGAGCGTCGGGAGGGCGAGGATGCCGAAGCTCGCTACTGCCAGGGCCAGAGTGAGGATGGTCAGGATCGCCCGGGCCGGACGGCGCGACAGGTCGGTCCAGGATTTGCGGGTGAGCGCGCTGATACGGCTAGCGCGCTTCATCCGCTGTCACCCGCCCGTCCTTGATGGTGACGATCCTCTTGGCGCGCGAGGCGAGCGCCATGTCATGGGTGACGTACAGGACCGGTGCAGTAGATCTTCTCCACACCCTGCATCTCGATCAGCGGAGGGAGGGTCCCGGCCTCCGGCTCAGCGCGCCGACCTAAGACCGTCGTCACACATCAAGCATGAAACCGCTCTGACCTGGTCGTTAGAGCCAAAGGTCACCTCTGTACCCCTAGGTCAACCGCGCCAGGGCTACCGGCGACGGCGTCAGCGGTTCCCGTAGGACTTGGTGACCGTGAAGCGGTAGAGGACGGCGTCTTCCTCGTCCATCACCTTCTGAAAAGCTCTGTCGTCGAGATTGGTATAGTGGCTACGGTCGCTGTGATAGTCGAGCAGCTCGGTGGGCTTGCCGTCTCGGACCCGGAAGTAGCGCAGCAGCTGTGCCGGTGCATCCGGCCCAGCGACAATCTCTACGTCGGCTTCCAAGCTGAGCCAGCGGTGCTCGTCGTCGGCGAAGTAAAGCGTGCAACGCGGGTCGCGCCGAAGCCGTCGGGTACGCACCTTGTCGGCATGGCTGGCACTCTCGAGGCAGCCCTCGACCACGGCCGCCTCCATCTTCACAGCTTTGGGGCGGCCGTCGACGCCAACCGTGATCATGGCCGCGTGCGGGTGGGCGGTGACAAACTCGCCGTCGCCTGGGGTCAGCTCCATCGTCGCTTCTCCTTCTGTGATCGCCTCATCGTTTCACGAGTGGCGTCGGACATCGTCTGAGGACGCCGTCGCGTCTTATGCAAGTCCTGGTAAGCCTGTTGATCCTGGCCACGGGTTGTGAGGAACAAGGAGTCCAAGAATGAGCAGTCGTGCGGACATCGCCGGTGCGTCGGGACCGATGACCAGCGCAGTGTTTTCGGATCCCATCGCAGGCGGGCCGAAGCGGATGTTCTTGCGTGCGGGTGGGCTGAGTCGCGAAGCGGTACGACGCCGGCCCATCATCGGAATCTGTTCCAGCTGGAGCGAGTTGAACCCGTGCAACATGGGCTTGCGGGACCTGGCCGAAGCGGTGCGGCGGGGAGTTACAGCGGCGGGAGGGACGGCCCTTGTGTTCCCGACCATCTCGCTGCACGAGCAGTTCGTCGCCCCCAGCACGATGCTCCTGCGCAACCTGATGTCGATGGACGTGGAGGAGATGGTCCGGTGTAGCCCGATCGATGGCGTAGTGCTGTTGGCAGGCTGCGACAAGACCGTCCCCGCGCAGCTGATGGGCGCTGCCAGCGCGGGAAAGCCGGCGATCATGTTGACCGCCGGCCCACGCAGCAGGGCGCGGTTTCGCGGCGCGCCCGTCGTCACCGACGACGGCTGGACACTGGCGGCGGAGTTCCTCGAGGGCCGAATGAGCTCAGAGGAGGTCGACACCCTCGAGGATGTGTTTTGCGCCAGCGTCGGTGTGTGCAACGTGATGGGGACGGCCAACACGATGGCTGTCATGGCCGAGGCACTCGGGATGGCTCTGCCCGGATCGGCCTTGGTTCCTGCCCTTTACGCTCAGCGGAGCAGCCTGGCGGAAATGACCGGAGCCCGAGCCGTCGCACTCGCGCAAGCGGGAGTCACCCCCGACGCGGTCCTCACCGAAGCGGCCTTCGACAACGCGTTGCACGTCCTTGTGGCGATGGGGGGATCGACGAACGCCGTCATCCACTTGGAGGCGATCGCCGGCAGGCTGGGCCTCACGCTCGGGCTCGATCGACTCGAGCGCATCAGCCGTCAGACACCGCAGGTGCTGGGAGTGCGTCCTTCGGGCACCTTCAGCCTGGAGGACTTCGATGAAGCGGGCGGGGTGCCGGCCCTGCTGCGGGTGCTGGCTCCGCTCCTCGATCGCGACGCCGCCACGGGCGACGGTCGAACCGTCGGCCAAGTTGCCGATACCGCTGGCGGGAGGCCCCACCCTTGCCTGCGGACCCTGGACGATCCCTTCGAGCTCGAGGGGGGCCTGGTCGTCCTGCGTGGGTCGCTCGCACCTCGGGGATCGGTGCTCAAGCGCTCCGCGGCACCGCCCGAGATGTGGACACATCGGGGGCCGGCGCTCGTCTTCGATGACTACCGCACGGCGCTCGAGCGTTCTTTTGACCCGAACCTCAACGCCACGCCCGATACGGTTCTCGTCCTTCCCAACGCCGGGCCGGTGGGTGCCCCGGGCATGCCCGAGATAGACGTAATCCCGATTCCGATCACCCTCCGCCAAGCTGGCGTCCGCGAGATGGTCTGTGTCACCGACGGACGGATGAGTGGTACCGAGTTCGGTGCCGTCGCGCTCCATGTCACCCCGGAAGCGGCCATCGGAGGCCCCATTGGTCTCGTTCGAGATGGAGACGAGATCCTCCTCGATGCCCGGCGTGGCGTTCTTGATTTGCTCGTGGATGAGCGGGAACTCGCCCGGCGCGCCCACGAGCCTCGCCCTGGACGCCCAACTCCGGCTCGTGGTTACGAATCCCTCTACATCGAGCATGTCCTGCAAGCGGATGAGGGCTGCGACCTCGACTTCCTTGTGGATCAGACGACGCCAGCTCGTTAGGCGAGTGCACGCCGTTTCTCGTAACCCTTGGCAGTGACACCCACGTTGAAGACGTCTGTGGTCACCCGTAGGTCAACCCGGTGGGCGAGGGGGGACTTGAACCCCCACGTCCTTGCGGACACAGGAACCTGAATCCTGCGCGTCTGCCAATTCCGCCACTCGCCCCGTTCGCACGACGATAGCCGCGTCGTCGAGACGTCTCTACCAGGACCGTAAAGCGCCACGTGCCCACTTGGCCATGCCCACGGCCGGTATCCTCATTCTCAGAATGGGACTTCAGCAGTTCGAGCGCCGCCTGGAACGGCTCGTCGAGGGCGCGTTCGCCAAGGCCTTTCGCGGTCAGCTTCAGCCGGTGGAGCTTGGGCGCCGACTGACGCGGGAGATGGATCTCCGCCGCACGGTCGGTATCAAGGGACTGATCGCGCCGAACCATTTCGACGTGTACCTGGCGACAGCGGACTACGAGCGTTTCGAGAATTTCGGTGAGGTCCTCAACCGCGAGCTGATCGAGGCGGTGCGGGAGCACGCAGGGCAGGAGCGCTATCAGTTCCTCGGGCCGGTCGAGATCGTCATCCATGAAGATCCTGACTTGTCTACCAGCACGTTCGCCATCGAAAGCGACTGGGTCGAGGGTGCCGGGGGCCCCTCCGACTGGATCGTCCTGCCCGATGGTCGCAGGGTGGGCATCGCCGACGAGATCGTCACGATCGGACGCCTGCCCGAGTGCGCCATCGCTCTCGAGGACCCCAACGTCTCGCGCCGGCACGCCCAAATCCGCCGCGAGGGATTGGACGTCGTCATCGTCGACCTGGGCTCCACGAACGGAACGAAGGTCAATGGCGTCACCGTCCGTGAGCATCGGCTCCTGCCGGGAGACAGGATCACAATCGGGACCACGACGCTGAGGTTCGAGCCCGCTTAGCCGGCGGAACGAGTCATGCCCCATGCGTTGCTCCACCTGCTCCGATACTTCCTTCTCGGGCTGCTCTGGCTCTTCTTCCTCTATGCCGCCCGCATGGTGCTGGTCGAGATGCGTCGTTCTCGGGGTGACAAGCCTGTGGCCGCCAAGCCGCTGCCGCTCGGGAGCGACCGCTCCGTGCCCCTCAAGCTGAAGGTCGTCGATCCGCCCCAACGCCGGGGGCGGGTGTTCGAGCTCGGTGAGGAGGTCACCCTCGGGCGGTCGCCCGGTTGCGCCGTCTCCCTCGAGGACGACACTTTCACGTCCTCGATCCATGCCCGCGTCTACCGCAGAAACGGCGAGCTCTGGCTCGAGGACCTCGGCTCCACGAACGGGACATGGTTGAACGACACGAAGGTGGCGGCGCCTGAGCGCCTGCAGCGCGGAGACCACGTGAAGATCGGCAGCACGATTCTCGAGGTGGCGCGATGACCTTGCGGGCCTGCCCAGCGGCCGCCCACGGGGTTCAACCTCTATGACGGTGCTCCGCGCCGCCGCGGAGACGCATACGGGCTACGTCAGGTCCACGAACCAGGATCTCGCCCTCGTGAGTGGCGACCTGGTGGCGGTCGCGGATGGGATGGGCGGGCACCTCGGAGGCGAGGTTGCCTCCCGGACCGCTATCGAGGAGCTGCTCGAGGCTTTCGCCCGCGACCGGAGCGGTGATGGGTTCGTCGCGGCGGCGCGTCGCGCCAACCGGGCGGTCTGGCGGAAGAGCCGCGTCGACCGCACCTTGCACGGCATGGGCACGACCTTGACGGCGGCAGCGCTCGTGGCGGACGGGGAGAGCGATGCCGGCGTCCATCTCATGCTCTTGAACGTCGGGGACTCCCGCGCCTACCTGCTCGATCGGACAACGCACCAGCTCAGGCAGCTGACGGAGGACCACTCCGTCGTCGAAGAGATGGTGCGGCAGGGCGAGCTGACGCCGGAGGAAGCCGCCGTCCATCCGCACCGGCACGTCCTCACGAGGGCGCTCGGAATCGAGGCCGAAGTAGCGCTCGACATCTGGGACCTCGAGGCCGAGGTGGGGAGCCGGTTCCTTCTCTGCAGCGACGGCCTCACGAACGAGGTGCCGGACTCCGAGATCGCCGACATCCTCACGACGGCGGTGAACCCGGAAGAGGCTGTCGCCGAGCTCGTCGGCCGGGCACTCGGGCACGGAGGAATGGACAACGTCACGGTCGTCGTCGCCGACGTCGTCGACACCAACGACGACCCCCTCGCTGCACCGATCCAGCTCGTCCCGCCGGGCGCGCCCCTTCCCGAGGACCCGGTGGTGGGAACTCCCGAGCTCACCGAGGCGATTCCGGTCACGGAGCCCCCGCCATCCTCAGCAGCCAGCACCTCCAGCCCTGTGGTCGCGAACAGCTCGGTCGTGTCCGAATCGCCCGCCGGCGAAGCCGCCGCGGCTGCCCTCGGCACCGCCGCTGTTGCAGGCGAGGGGCCGGCCGCCGGCGAGGGGCCGGCCGCGGGCGGCAGCGAGCGGTCGGGCGGGCCGGGCGACTCCGAGGGGTCCGGCACCGGCCTCGGGATCGCCGGGACGGTCGGGGCCGAGGCCAGAGTCCGCGACACGGGTAACGCCAGCGGACCGGACACGCAGGCCACGTTCTTGATCGACGAGGTGGCCGCGGGCACGGGCGCCGCGGCAGCGGCCGACGAAGGCGAGAGTGACGGGCCGCGTCACCGCAAGGGCCGGAGTATGACAGTGCGTCAGCGGCGGCCGCCGCCCTCGATCGACGGCACCATCGGCATGGGGGCCGGCGGCGACTGGCGGGAGGGTGACGGGCCCGGCCGCGACGGGTTCAGCGGGGCGCACAGCCGTCCGGTCCTTCTCGTCCCCCAGCGGCGCGCCCGGGCGACGAGGGACCGCATCGTCACATTCCGGGTGGCGCTGTTCATCGTGCTGCTCGCCGGCTTGCTCGCCGGCACGGTCGGCGCCGTCATCTGGTTCGATCAGTCGTCGTATTTCGTGGGCCTCAACGGCGACGCCGTCGCCATCTACGAGGGGCAGCCGGGCGGCATCCTCTGGTTCAAACCCCAGCTCATAGAGACGACCCAGGTGCACCGGAACGAGCTGCTGCTCTCCACGATCGAGACGCTCAAGGTGGGTCTCACCGAGTCGTCCCTCTCGGCGGCCGAGGACGTGGTCGCCCGCCTGAGAAACGAGAAGGAGAACGCCCTCGCCGCCGCCACGACGACCACGGCCCCGCCGGCGCCCACGACCACGGCGATCACCACCACTACCTATGCCACCACGCTTCCCTCTTCGAGCACGACGACGACGCGGCCGCAGCGAGCGACGACGACCACGACGAGGCCGAGCACGACCACGACCACGACCAC
>Ga0187781_10004668_pt1 | contig 10199 bp, 3 predicted proteins | sample 0715_SJ02_MP02_2_FD_132447 | JGI IMG/M metagenome (GOLD analysis project Ga0187781, IMG submission 132447) | Tropical peat soil microbial communities from peatlands in Department of Meta, Colombia - 0715_SJ02_MP02_20_MG | ecosystem: Environmental > Terrestrial > Soil > Wetlands > Peat | place...
GCCGGCGCCAGCACCAATATCCAGATGATGTTCTCGACTTTCTCCGGCATCGCCGACCAGGCCCTCTTCTTGACCGACCTCCTCGCCTTCTTTGCGGTTCGCCCGGCCATCACGTCTCCATCCCCGGCGCTCCCCGCACCCCGGCCTATCCTGCAGGGATTCGAATTCCAGAAGGTGTCGTTTGCCTACCCGGGCAGTTCCAAACTCGTTCTCGACAAAATCTGCATGCGCATTGAACCCGGCGAGCGCATTGCCCTGATCGGCGAAAATGGCCAAGGCAAGACCACCTTGGTGAAACTCCTGACGCGTCTCTACGACCCCCTTTCCGGCAGGATCCTGCTGGATGGCGTGGACCTTCGTGAATATAGTCTCGAGGACCTATACACCCAAGTCGGCGTTATCTTTCAAGATTTTATGCGGTACGACATGACGGCAGCGGAAAACATTGCCGTCGGCAAAATCGATGAACTTCATAACTCCTCTCGAATTGCCCTGGCTGCAGCCCAGAGCCGCGCCGATGCGGTCATTCGCAAACTGCCGGGCGGCTATAAACAGATGCTGGGGCGGCGCTTCGATGGAGGATTGGATCTCTCGGGCGGCGAATGGCAGAAAATCGCCCTCGCGCGGGCCTACCTGCGGGATGCCCAGATCATTATCCTGGACGAACCCACGGCCTCCCTGGACGCGCGTTCAGAGCGCGAGGTGTTCCAGCGATTCGCAGAACTGACTGAGGGGAAGATGGCGCTGCTCATTTCGCATCGATTTTCGACCGTCCGGATGTCGGACCGCATCCTCGTCTTGGAAGGAGGGCGCATCGCTGAACAGGGCAGCCATCATGAACTTATGTCTCGTGGTGGGCGTTACTCGGAAATGTTTGAAATGCAGGCGGCGAGCTACCGTTGAGAGATGGAAAACGAGTTAAACAACTTGGACGTGCAGGCGACCTTACGCTCAAGGGGAATTCCCGCTTCGATCCTCCCCGCGAGCCGTGAGCCGGCAGAAGAAGCGCAGTCTCCAGAAGAGACTCTGCGGCTGAAGCGCCTGGCGGAACGCGAAGCGCGCAGTTGGGAAGCCTCGAGCGCCAAAAGAAGCGACAGGCACCTGAACAAGAAATGGGCCGAAGCTTCTAATTCCGTCCGGCCTGCGCTCTACCAGGCGGAGCAGCCAAAGGACGGGCGTGCCGCCAGTGCTGTCGCGGACGTACTGCGGCCCAACGTCCGGCTGCTTGAAGCGGCCATCGCCGACACCCGCGAATTGGCGCGGACCGTCCGCTCCCTCCCGGAAGTTAAGGCCGAAAGCCAAGAGGTCCTCCCGCGTGTTTACGCTGCCGTGGCTGCGTATCTGCGCGGCATCGGCTGGAGGTTCCACCAGGAAACGTTTGTTAGCTTCTTGACGGATCTCCAGCAGGTTCAACCCCTGCGAACTCGCGAGCTTTGGGTCCTTAAGCCGCTTTTGGAGCTTGTTCTGCTCGAGGAAATAGGGTCTCTGCTTTCAGAGGCGGGATTCGCTAACGATGCCGCCGGCGCTGGGAAGACGCAAATTGCTGAAAGCAGTCCCGCACTCGGCGAGGGGCTTCGGCCCGCAGGCAGCTCTGCGCAACGTTCGCGGATATCCACCTTAGTCGGCAGTTTGCGAGCTTTAGAGGCCGCTCAGTGGAGGGCGATTTTTGAACGGGTCAGCGCGGTCGATAAGATCCTGCGCGCCGATCCTTGCGGGGCTTATGCTCGCATGGATTTCGAGAGCCGCAATCTTTACCTTCAGGCAGTCCGGCAACTCGGCGCGTGCTCCCAGACTGAAGAGCCGGAGATCGCGCGGCGCGCGATTGCTTTGGCCGGCGCAGCGCGAGAAGAAGGGCCTTCTAATTCGCGCCTGCGGGATCGCCGAAGTCACGTGGGCTACTATCTGGTTGACGCGGGGCGTGCTTTGCTGGAGCGGCAAATTCACTACCGCGCATCCTTGCCGGAACGAATTCAGCGGGCGGTCCGGGCTTGGCCCGAAGCTTACTATTTCGTGGGCATCGAACTTTTGACTTTCGCCGTGGTCGTCTTCCTCTTAGTTGGGGTGCGCTCGCCCGTATCGCTCCTCGCAGGGTTCCTCCTGCTTCTCCTTCCAGCGACAGAAGCGGCTTGGGGCGTGATGAACCAACTGACCTCATTCCTTCTGCCGCCTTGTGTGCTCCCCAAGCTCGATTTCTCAGAGGGGATTCCCCCTGAGTGCGCAACCATGGTGGTGGTCCCAACCCTGGTGCTGAATGCAGCCTACGTCCGGCGCATGGTCAGGGAGCTTGAGATTCGCTACCTGGCGAACCGGGACGCCCATCTCTATTTCGCGTTGCTCACGGACGCCCCTGATTCACAATATCCCTCCGACCAAAGCGACGAACTCGTCTCCTTTTGCGCCAGTTTGATTGAGGAGCTAAACCGAAAGTATGCCGGCAGTGGCAGCTCGGCCTTTTTCCTCTTTCATCGCTTCCGGTCCTTCAATCCCAGCGAAGGGTCGTGGATGGGATGGGAGCGGAAGCGTGGCAAGCTTCTGGATTTGAATGACCTCTTGCGAGGCGGAAAAGACAACTTCCCCATCAAGGTTGGGGACCTGTCGGTGCTGTCCAAAATCCAATACGTCATCACCATGGATTCCGATACTCAACTCCCGCGTGGCACGGCCCAGAGGCTTGTCGCCACCTTAGCCCACCCCCTGAACCGCGCCGTGATCAGCCCCAGGACGAATACGGTGGCGGAAGGTTACGGCATGTTGCAGCCGCGAGTTGGGATCAGTGTCCAATCCGCCAGCCGCTCCCTCCTGGCCAGCATCTACTCCGGGCAAACAGGACTTGATCTTTATACCCACGCCATCTCCGACGTTTACCAGGACCTTTTCGGGCAAGGGAACTTTGCCGGAAAAGGCATTTACGAAGTGGACGTTTTCCGCAACGTGTTGGGCCAAAGATTCCCGCGTAATGCCATTCTCAGCCACGATCTCATCGAGGGGACTTACACGCGAGCCGGATTGGTGTCAGACATCGAGGTCATCGACGATTACCCAAGCCACTTCAGCGCCTACAGCCGCCGCAAGCATCGCTGGGTGCGTGGAGACTGGCAGATCATGCTGTGGCTGCTCCCGCGCGTGCCGGACGCCTCCGGCAAGAAGAGGCCGAATCCTCTCTCCTTCCTCTCGCGTTGGAAGATCTTTGACAACCTCCGCCGCAGCCTGGTGGAGGTTGCCCTCTTCGTCCTCCTCTTGGCCGGATGGTTGTCGTTGCCCGGCAGCCCTATGCGTTGGACGTTTGTGGCGCTCATTCTGCTCCTAATCCCCGTCTATCTCCAGATGGTCCTTTCCTTTTTCAGGCTTCGAGCCGGGCAGAATCTTGCGGCCAACTTGAAAAGGAATTTGGAAGCCTTCATCACCGGCCAGATCAACGTGCTGTTCACCCTGGCGTTTCTCAGCCACCAGACACTGGTCATGCTGGACGCGATTTTCCGCACCATCATTCGCGTCACCATCACCCGCAAGAGGTTGCTGGAGTGGGAAACCGCGGCTCAGGCCGAGTTTGAAGAGCGCAAGACTCCGGTGGATGTTTACCTGGCTTGGACACCTTGGCTCTCGCTGCTGATTGGCGGGGCCGTGGCGCTGGCCCACCCGGGGGCCTTGCCCAGCGCCGCGCCGCTGCTGGCTCTTTGGGCCTGTGCGGGCCCTATGGCGCTTTGGCTGAACCGGCCCTTACCGGCCCGAAAAATCAAAGCCGGCCCCAAGGAAGAGGAGTTTCTCCGCGGCGCTTGTTTACGAACCTGGCGGTTTTTCCGTCAGTCCCCGAACGGCGTTGCGAGCGGCCTGGTGCCGGACAATATTCAGGAGTCCCCGCCCGATGTAGCCCAACGCATCTCGCCCACCAATCTCGGCTTAATGCTGAACGCGCAAGTTGCCGCCTACGAGCTCGGGTATCTGACCCTGCCCGAGTTCGTCCACGAAGCAGAAACGGCGCTCGAGACCATAAAGACTTTGCGCCGGTTTCGCGGCCACTTCTTCAATTGGTACGACACTCAAACGCTTCAGCCTCTGAACCCGTTGTTTGTCTCGAGCGTGGATAGCGGAAATCTGGTATGCAGCTTATGGACGTTGAAGCAAGGCTGCCTCAAAGCGATCGGGGACTCGCTGCTGCGGTCCGCAACCTGGCAGGGATTCTACGACCACATCAGTCTCTTGGACGAGCTGGCTTCCCGTGCCGCTCCCCAACCGAGTTCGGCCCGTTCCCTGCGCAGGATGAACGCGCAGTTCGAACTGCTGCGAGAACACGGAAGCGCCTGGGCGCACGCCTTGCCGGGGCTCGAGCAGGATTTGCGCCAGATTGCCGGCAGCCTCCTCGAGGAGCCGGGTGCGGTGGCAGAATTGCGCTGGTGGACGGCCGAGACGATCCGGCGCGCCAGGGCCCTCCGCAGTATGATCGAGGGCTTGACTCCCTGGTTGTCCTCCCAGAACCGCGACTTGCTGAATTTCTTCGCCGAAGAGGTGCCGGCGGGACTGTCGGAGTTGAGGCTCGGCTCGCTGGGGACCGCCTCGGCAGATATCGACACCCAACTCGCCAGGTTCCTGGAAGACGCTTCCGTTGATCCCGTGCTGCGCTTGCAGGCCGAAACCCTCCGCGAGCAGCTTCCCGCTTCGCTCGCCCAAGCCGACGATCTGGTGAAGAAACTGACGCGCCTAGCTGAGGAAGCCGACCGCCTGGTCCAGGACATGGACTTTCGTTTTCTGTACGACCGTTCCCGAAAACTCCTGTCTATAGGATACGAAGTCCAGAAGCGGCTTTTGGTGGGAAGCTGCTACGATCTGCTGGCCTCCGAAGCCCGCTCCGCCATCTTCTCGGCCATCGCCAAGGGCGACATCCCGCAGGAGACCTGGTTCCTTTTGGGGCGCACGCAAGTGCTTTGGCGCGGCGAGGGTGTCTTGCTCTCCTGGAGCGGCACCATGTTTGAGTACTTGATGCCGACCTTGTGGTTCAAACACTATCCGCGCACGCTGCTCGAGCAAAGCGCGCGCGTCGCCGTCGAATGCCAGAGAGAATGGGCGGCGGAAAGGGACAGGCCTTGGGGTGTCTCGGAAGCCGCTTACAATACCCAGGATGAGGCGGGGCATTACCAATACCGGGCCTTCGGCATTCCCGCCCTAGCCATAAATCCCAACGCCGATGACGACGCCGTGGTTTCTCCCTACGCAACCTTCCTGGCCCTGGCCGTGGACCCCCGCCGGGCTCTGCAGAATCTCCAACGCATGACGGAACTGGGTTGGATGGGGGAGTTGGGCTTCTACGACTCGGTCGATTTCGCGCCCGGCCGTCTGGGCCCCGAGGAGCGATCTAAAGTCGTGCGCTGCTGGATGGCGCACCACCAGGGGATGAGTTTGCTAGCCGCCTGCAACCTGCTCACCGACGGCGCCATCCAGAAGTTGTTCCATTCCGAACCGGCGATTTGCGCAACGGAGTTGTTGCTGCATGAAAAGCTGTTGCCGGTAAACTACCCCATCGACCGCGCCAAGCATCGGGTGGCCCACCCGGACGCAGCCAGGAGCCAGCCCTAGAAACTCGCACGGGCGTGCAAATGCGCGCAGCGCCTTGGAGTGCGGCGGCTCGACGCCGCCTTCGCAACGCGCCAGGCGAGGCCTTTCCTACCAAGAACTCTCATACGGAACAGTGGCGTCGGGTGCAGCCTCGGCCCGCGCCAGTGCCAAGGCGGCGTCAAGCCGCCGCACTCCCAGGTGCCTTCGGCACATAGGTTTTAGACCAGTCGTGCATGCCCGTCTGCTGAGAGGCACCCAGAAACCAGGAAAAGACGATCGTAGGGGGACGGCTTGCCGTCCCCTTGCTCGATAGATCCGGCACCATCCGGGGTAGGGCAAGCCCTACCCCTACGCATTTTCAAGGCTGTCGATGAAGGAAGTGCCGTCAGAGCTCCAGCACGACCTTGCGGCGCGAAGCAATCCTGACCGGTCCCATCAGCCCGGAGGGAGGCAGAGGGTGGAAATTCTTCTCCCGGTTTTCCCAGGCCTCTGTCCCGAGCGTATAGAGGTGGGCGGTTCTTCCATAATGAGGAACCAGTTCCTCGGGCACCTCCGGCAGCGTTAAGAGCCCAGATATGTAGTTTATTAATGTATTGGTGACGAGCACTTCGAGACGATTGGCGCCGGCGCGCAGCGCCTCCGTGACCTCCAGCCGGTAAGGCTGCATCCAGGCCACGCCCACCGCCAGGCCGTTCAGGCTAACCTCCGCCACACTGCCCACTCCTCCCAATTCCAGCACCGCTTCCAGGCCGGAGGCCACGTACTCGCGCGGTACCTGGAAGTCAATCTCGTAGCGGCCGGTGCCCGAGAAGTGCTCGAAGCGCGGGTCTTCGGTCCACGACTTCAACTGCGAAACCTCTTCCTGGACCTTCTCGAACCGATGCCCCTCGAGCGTCAACCGCCAGGCGCCGCTCACCGCCAGCGGCTCCGGCAATCCTGAGACCATCAGCCTCGCCGTCTTGCTCTGCCCATTCTTCAGCACGGTCGCGCGTGCCTCGCCGTTGTGGCTTGCGATCCCTTCCACCTGCCGCCCGTTCACATCCCTCACCTCGTCCAGATTGGTCTCCATCACATGCGGCTGCGGCTGCCCGGCCCGGAAGAGAATACACAACGAGCCTCGGGCCCCCAGGCGAATCGGGATTTCCACTCCGGCCGTCCCTGTCTTATAGACCAGCATCGGCGCGATCTCACCGCTCCTCGGATCCCATCGTTCGGGCAGCTTTCCGGTCACGCGGAACGTCACTGCCGTCTCGCTCGCTTGCAGTTGCAGGTTGGTTACAAAGTAGAGGTCATCCTCACCGAGGCGGCGGTGCAGGAACGTCAGACCGTTGCTTTGCCGATTTCCGGCCAGTGCAAAATCCGGCGGGAGATGTTCCCGCAGCGCCTCCAGCAGTTCCCGCTGCGGCGCGGTGAGCGCCGGAGTAGGCTCGAAGGGCAGCGGGACCTGGTAGAAGGGCCGCTGATTGGTGTCGTACCTTGGAATCTCGTAACCGGCAATGTAGTACGTGCGGCCTCCGCCCGGATGGCGCTTCCCCTTGCCCTCCGGCCCGAACAGCTCCTTGACGATTTCTTTCACCCTCGCGTCATGCTCCGCCGCGTCCTTGAGGCCGACCGATGACGAGGGCAGCTCTCCCAAGGCAATCACCACTCCTCCCGCCAGTGCAAACTGCCTGATGAACTCCAGCGTGTCCACCGGCACCGCGGTCGCCTTGGGCAGAATCAAGAAACGATAGGCGAGGTCGCGCACTCCGATGTGCCCGTCTTCGACGCGGGCGCGATTTTGAAGAACATCGTCGTTGACAGGGTCAAAATCATAGCCGTTGGCCACCAGGGTTTTTCCCAACTCACCGTAAGGCATGAATTGCGGGTAATTACCGAAAAGGACCTTCTCAGTCCAAATTGTGGCTTGGGGCGAGTAGATCAGCACATCCCCGGCAAACTCGCCCTGCCGCAGGAGAAGGCAACAGCGGCTGGTGTAGTCCGCCAGGTGGCGATAGTACTTCCACCAGGTGTTCCAGTGGCTGATGCGATTCGCCCACGGCATGTCACGGTTGGGCGCCACGTGCATTTCCGGCGAGTAGATGTAGCCGTGATTGTAAAATTGCGTTACGCCGTCGCGCAGAAAGGCGTCGGTGGCGCCCTTCATCTCTTCCAGCGTGGAGCGATAACGCTCCATGTGAAGGTAAGTAAATGCTTCGGCGGAAACAATCCCCCGGCCGTACAAGTGGGCCCCGGCGGCCACCGCTTTGCGCGGGTTGAGCACCACGGCAAAGCGGTCGGTGGTGACCTCCATCTCCGGCCGCGGCGTGACTCCCGCTCCCTGAATGAACTCATTCGTAAACCGGAAATAAGGCTGAATTCGCGCCTCCACACTGTGCTCCCGGCACCAGGTGATAAACGGCATGAAGGTCGCCTGGAGACCCAGCCAGCCGAGAAAATCGTTCACGTCGAAGCGGATTTTTGGGGTCAGCTCCCCGATCTCCCACCAGATGGCCGGCAAGTAACGTTTAACATCGTAGCCCTTGTAGCCCTGGAACTGTTCCAGCGCGGCGTTGCTCCAATGAATCGTATCGGGAAGAGCCATGATCTCGAAACTGTCGCAGAACATGCTATCCACGGTCTTGCCGAACTCTTCCCCGAAGGCTTCGTAAAGCTTGCCGCCCAGGTAATCGCAATAATTCGTCACGGCCTTTGGGCTGAAGTGATCGACCACCCATTGGCGTCGAAGAAAGTTCTCGGTGGTGGAATTCTGCTGTCCCGTGTACTTCAGGCGAAAGACCATCAGGCGCCACTGGCCGGAAGGGATCTGCCACTCCAGGCGATTTTGATTGAGTTGGGCGCTGAGGTCGATCAGGGTCTGACCGTTGAGCCCTGACCCGGCAATTTCGCCCGCCACAATCGCCACCACAGAGTTCTCATCGGGCGCCTCGGACTGGAAGGACTCGGGCAAGTCCTCGTGGGCAGCCGCGGCGCCCGGCGGCAGGTAGGCCGGCAGCGGTTGATGGAAGGGCTCCGGCCCGCGCACATCCACCCAGGCTCGGGTCAATACCTTGCTGCGTTCTGTGGGCGGAACCCAATAGCCTCCAAAGCACCATCCGGGCGAAAAGGTGATGGCGACTTCCATATCGAGCCGCGCGGCCTCCCGGATGGCGTGCTTGACGGCCTGCAACCACTCGTCGGAAAGAAACTCGATGTTTCCCTGGGCGTACATCACCCAGGGAATCATGATCTCCACGCCGCCCATTCCCTGGGCGCTCATTTGCTCGAGTTCCCAGGTGATCCCATCTGCGGTGACGGCCCCGCCTGGCCACCACCAGCGCGTGTGAGGCCGGTAAGTGCGAGCCGGGCGCATCCAGGCCGCCTTTAGCTCAGAAAGTTCGGGGGCTTGGCCGGCCGGGAAGCCCAGCCCTGTTCTTCCTCCCCACAATGGCGCACTCGAACTCTCCGACAGCCCGATGAGCGCCCCGGCCTTTCCCATCTCCGACAGGAATTCTCTGCGGGTCCGCTTCATGCTACCCTCCCGATTCTTCCCCTCGAAACCGCCATGCGGCGTCAGCCCGGCACTCTACGGCTCAGCGACTTTCTGTACGTCACGGTAGGGACGTCAGTTACCCGACGCCCCCCGCACAGATCCGTACGAGCGCTCATTAGCGCATGCGAGAGTGCATCCAGCGCTTGATGCTGGTTGCGCCCCGGCCGAAAGCCATACGAAAACCCCAGAAAGTCCTCCTCATAAATCGCCTTGAGGATGGTGACCACAGCCTGTTGGACGATCTTGTCCTCCAGCGCCGCTTTCCGCTTCAGGGCGTAAAAGCTCTCCCGCAGCAAATCCACCGTGAGATGGTGAAGCAGGGCCGTGAACCTCATCTCCTGGTGTTCCTTCGCAGCTTTCCGTACACCCCACAACCCCTGGGACACGCGTGCCCCGCTCTGCGTCAGGTGCGTGTTGGGCGGTGGAGTGTTCTCCTCGCTCAGCAGCCTGCCCTCCTCACTCTCCGTCGGCGTTCTTCCGTCGTGGTTCGAATGATTCATCGGTACTATGCCCCTGTCCGACTCCTCGAAGACGTGCCTGCAGGCTGTACGGCCTGAGCCTTTGCCCGCCCGTCCGCCGGTCGCGGACATCTCCGAGGTCTCCCGGTTCTCGTGCAGGAAGTGTCTAGGCGTGTCTGGGGTCTAGGACTACGCAGGATTGCTTGGGGTCTCGCGTTGGCGTCCCTAAGTCATGTTGCCTTCCGCCGGAAAAAGGGCGTCGGCATCCTGATCGCACATTTTCGGAGCTCAATACCCAGCCCACCTATTCCCCTGTTTACGCTTCACCGTAGGCCTCGCGACCTACAGTGCAAAACTCGGGGCCGAGTGGATCGCTACTCCTTTCTCGTGGGAAATCTTCCTTCCCTGCTTCCTGCCGGTTTATCCCGGCGCACTTGTCCTTTGTTTTCATAGACATTCGCAAATTGTTCCGTTGAATTCTCAAGTCGAAAACTCAAGCATCGAAAAGTCGATTGGCCTAGTAATACTAGGTTAAGTAATTCTTGCTAGTCACTGCGGTATGTGCTAGAGTGCTGTCATGACACCGCAGAACCTGAAAGGCCTCGAGAGTCGTCTGATGGATTTTCTCGAAGACTTGCTGGAACCCATGGGGCGCAGTGAGC
>Ga0187781_10004669_pt1 | contig 10198 bp, 11 predicted proteins | sample 0715_SJ02_MP02_2_FD_132447 | JGI IMG/M metagenome (GOLD analysis project Ga0187781, IMG submission 132447) | Tropical peat soil microbial communities from peatlands in Department of Meta, Colombia - 0715_SJ02_MP02_20_MG | ecosystem: Environmental > Terrestrial > Soil > Wetlands > Peat | place...
ATTCTTTTTCAATAGCTTAGCAGCACATCCGCACATCCACCGGCATCGTCATCCGGCTTGCGGGCGCTGGGCTTCTACCCTGTTCGGGACGAGAGGTGTTCAGAGCGAATGATGCACCGTTCTAGAAGCCGGGACTCTACACCAACAACTGTGTTTTCATTAGGTTACGGCGACGGTGATACCAGACAGATACTGAAACGGCCGCGGGCAGATTTCTCACGAAGAACTTTTTATTGCGGGCGTGTCACGCTTGAAATTTCGTACGCGGCGGGAGCGGCCTTCCGGTTACGGCCGGTTACGGATTTTGCGTCTTTACAATCGATCACGGAACTCCACACTTCCCCGCATCGATTGAAAAAGCCTAAAAGCCGTAACCTGCCGTAACCGCTACTCCCTCAGCGGCTCAAAAGGGCACCTCCGCGTCGGACACCGTAGCCTCAGCCCTTGCCGCTGGGGTCGCGTGCCGCCTCGTCTCGTAGTGCCCCGCCCAGACATGCGCCGGACGCTCGCGCCATATGGGGTTGAGGCACCACAGCCGGAGGACCTTGCCGCCGACCTTCACTGACTTGGCCACTGCTCCCGTCCGACGCAACGCCGCTGACATGCCGGCCGTCAGTACGGATGTGCGGACGAGGTAAGCTCGGGAACTATGCTCTTTTCCATCATGCACCCCAAGCGAAAAGGCTGAAATCCTAATTTCCTCAGGTTATGCATCCCAGGGCCAGATGCCGGAGTCTGCGCGACAGCTATTCTCGCACCCTGTCGGCGTGCACATTTCAGTCGTGTTGAAAGTAATGCCTGGTGCACGCCTACATTGCGATGAGCGAATCGCGTGCTGGCGGCTCTTAACATGGCAATGCCATCCGACACGTTCAGTACTGCACCGCCAACAAACTCCCCCTGTCTGCGGGCTAGAAACGCTTGGTCATCAGGAGCGCAGCCCAAAGCAAAGTACAAATCGAAAAACGAAATCGGTATCGCAGCTGGCGGCACTGATTCATTGTTTTCACAGAAGCCTGTCGCAACTACCTGAATCCAACGGTCATGCACATCTGCTGCCACAGGCAGAACCTCAATATCACAGTTTTTGCAAGGAATTAGATCGGTGGCCAAAGAACGAAACCAAATTGAGGAGAGGGAACTGGGAGCATACCCTCGGCCGCACAGCATCTCCAACAATGAACTATCTGTGCGCGCTGATACCCAAATCCGAACTGGGCAACTGTGATCTGCATAAAACTGTTCCAATGCGCACAGCTCGTTTGCACTGATCGGGCGGCTCGTGCCCACTTCTCGGGCAAAAGAGCTTAACGCACCGGGACCATGAAAGACCGCATATCCATCGGCCACAGGTATCACGATCGGATTGAGCTGCGGGTCCCGTAGAGCAAGCAGTTGGGTCGATACGAACATCTGATGGAGGGCTGTCGTACGGATTCTTGGCTCAATTTCTTTCTTCCAGTCCCACCCTTCCAGGTCAGGAGGAGAGGTTAGCTGACTTTGCAGAACACTGAGCGCGATTTGAGGCATTAGAGTGCCCGCTGATAGTTAAAGATTGGGTCCGAGTTCTGAAGCTGCTGACCGATACCGGCTGACTTCCTCACACCGCCGCTTGTAGCGCACTTTCGAGCAGGAACTGCAATCCATAGAAGTACCCTGCCCGATTGCGCACAACCGCTCTAATTCTCAGGGGTAGGCCTGAGTCTGGATATGTAAGTTCAATCTCTACCCGATCGCCGATGGCGAGCTCGAGAGCTGCGTATAAAGCTACCCCGCCTTCGCTCAGCTCTGTCCCGCGACCGCTCACGATCTGCAGGGCATCCGCCTTCCGAACCAAAACCTGAATGGGAATGTTGACGTGCAGGCGGGGCCATCGGCGTTCGTGCTGGTCCGGGTCTCCCCATTTTTCCGGCACGTCGATACGATAGCTTTAGGAATAATTGTTCACAATATTACGCGGGTAAGGTTACGCACGTCATCTCCGCTCCGGTGCTGCCTCAGCATGCTGCTAATCAAGGATGTAGGCACCAGTTTGGGCCTGTGATTGCCATGCAGTGCAGGTTACTTCCGTGCTTGCTTCGACTATTCCAAAATCTCCAGGCGGCAGTCTTTTCCTCCCCCGCGCACCCGCCCGGATCGGCCCGCCAGGCGGTACCAAATTTGCACACGAAGGCGTATTGACTCTGGTCAACTGCTGGGCGTTAAGACCGGTGGGCGGACCCCAGGGCGGGCTCATGGTGATGAAGATCGATCATATCGGCCTGCTGGTGACTGCCGGGCTGGCTCTAGTGGGGATCGCACGTCACCCTTGTCAGCGCCGGATCTCCGCCTTTTCCCGAGTGCCTGCCGGCAGAGTCGCGAACTGCATGCTTGTCATTGCGAGTGCGGGGAACCGGAAGTACCTCTTGAACGAGTGGTACGTCGCGCCCATCACTGGCAGCACCAGCACCGGCGTCAACCAGCCCACGTAGTGAGTGGCCGTGGCCGCGATCGCTGCGAGCCCGGCGCTGAGGCCGAAGTAAGGGAAGGTCAGATGCAGAATGTCGCACCAAACCCTCACTACCCTCAGTCGTTCAGTCAACGAGATCACGGTTGCAACCGGCAGGGTATCGGCCACCAGGAAGGCTGCCCCCGCTACTGCGATTAGCAGCGACTTTGCCGCCGTGGTTGGGTACATGGCCGCACGATGGTAGGCCCATGCAGCCGCGGTCACCGCTCCCAATAGCGTGCAGACATTAAACAGCACTTGGTGGGGTTTGAAGCTCTTGCCCTTGGACGGCAGACACTGCGTGAACGCTGAGACGGCTGCGATCACCAGCGCCTCGCCTTGGCTCAGTACGGCCACTGCCACGAGGATGAACGGAAGGTTGACCGACATATTGCTGTTGGAGCCCGGCAACTTCAGCTTCAGCCGGGACGCCAGGGCGGCGATCGCCAGGAACGCCAGGAACCGTACCGGATCCTTGCATTCCCAGTGCATCAGGCCGCTACCCAGCGTTGCCATCCCAGCCGCCGCCATCGCACCGATGAAGAGCTTCGCGCTTAGGGTCATGTTTTTCATATGCGTCCCCTCTAGCTTCTTCATCTCTTTTATTGATTGCTCTGATTGCAGGTGACGGCACCGCTCGTGGGATCAACCGTGCAATCACCGGGGTCGCCAGCGCTCAAGCCCACCAGCGTGCTATCACCCCACACTACGCTGTTGCCCCAGAGGACGCTGAAGCCGCTCGTGCTGCTGTTGCCCCACACCACCGAATTGCCCCAGAGGACGGAGGAGGCGTTGAGGTGGCATCGTCCTTATCTCCCGAAGAGCAATTTGCGCTTGCCGAAATGCATCAGATCCTTGAGTCAACGATTGATACGCTATCGGAAAAATATCGTGTGGTCCATATCATGCGGGATGTCGAGGGAATGAGTGTGGCGGAAACTGCCGAGTGTCTGGGAATCAGCCAGCAGAATGTGAAGGTGCGATTGCATCGCGCCAGGGCCCTGTTACGAAAGCGACTATACGAATTATTTGGCTCGAAGGTACCCGACGTGTTCCGGTTCCATCTCTATCGCTGTGACCGTGTGGCGCACAGCGTGTCCGAACGCACCATCCTTACACGACCGCAAGGCCAATGAAAGCCGCCTCCCTGGAAGTTGAGCACATGTACCGCCAGGGTAACGTACAATTGATTGATTCTGAGCGACTTGTGGTCGAATTGTAACCATCGACCCGGCTCCCCGCTCAGTACTTTGTGGAGTAATGACGATGACTAGCGCTGCCCTCATTGAACAGGCAAGGCAGGAAGCTTGGAGCGACGAACAAGTGGTCAGCCGAGTGCTGGCTGGCGAAACTGCCCTGTACGAGCTGTTGATGCGCCGCTACAACCAGCGGCTCTATCGCGTGGCTCGCGCAATCTTGCGCGATGATGCAGAAGCAGAAGACGTAATGCAGGATGCTTACGTTCGTGCATACCAACACCTGGCCGACTTCGAGGGGCGAGCAAAATTTTCGACTTGGCTGACACGAATTGCCGTCCACGAGGCCTTGGCCCGCTCTCACCGTCATTCACGCTTCAGATCGCTCGACAACTCGGAGGAGTCCAAAGGGGGAGTAGTGACGTCACTCGTATCTCGTGGCGGCAATCCCGAACAGGTGGCCTACGATCGCGAACTTGGTGGCGTGTTGGAGGAAGCAATCCTGCGGTTGCCGGGGGACTACCGTATGGTTTTCATGTTGCGCGGCGTTGAAGAGATGAGCACTGAAGAAACCGCTGAGTGCCTCAACCTCAGTCCTGAGAACGTGAAAGTCAGGCTGCACCGCGCGCGTGCCAGGTTACGGAAGGATCTCTTTGCGCGAGTGGGTGCAACTACGGTCCAATCTTTCCAGCTGCACGCCACACGCTGCGATCGGGTGGTCAAGAATGTTTTTATGGCATTGGGCTTGCCCGAGTAAGCAAGACAGAATCCAGAGTGCGAGACCATGCGCTGGACGCTGGCAAACGCGGTCGGGCCGCCCTGCAAGGGAAACGACTACTCACCGTCCCAGATTGGCCTTGTAACCGACCACGCTAGTCAAGGAGATCATTATGGCTACACAGGAACTTCCGCTGGTTCGCTACCAACCCAGACTGTTGAGTAGAGTCGAAGTTGCAGAAGGCACTATGGCCTTCCATTTCGAGAGACCATCGGCATTTGATTTCAAAGCCGGACAATCAGCCGACCTAACATTGCTGAATCCGCCGGAAACCGACTCCGAAGGAAATGTCCGTACGTTTTCCATCGCAAGCGCTCCGTTTGAGGATCAGCTGATGGTCGCCACTCGCATGCGTGACACGGCGTTCAAGCGCTCCTTGAAGAAAGTGCCGCTCGGTACTGCAGTGAAGATGGACTCGGCAATGGGCTCCTTCACGCTGCATAAGAATTCTGCAAAATCGGCTGTGTTCATTGCCGGTGGAATTGGCATCACACCCTTTTCCAGCATCGTGCGGCAAGCCAATCATGACCGAGCGCCGCACAAGATATACCTCTTCTATTCCAACCGGCGACCCGAAGATGCGGCTTTTTTGGAGACTCTGCAGAGCCTGGAAAGGACTAACGCGAATTTCCGTCTGATTGCGACGATGACGGAGATGTCGCGCTCCAGCAAGAAGTGGGAGCGGGAAACCGGGCTAATCAACAAAGAGATGCTGTCAACCCACCTGGGCAACTTGCAGGGTCCCATCTACTACATTGCCGGGCCTCCCGCTATGGTCACAGACACGAGAAAAATGCTCATCGTGTCAAACGTCGACGAAGATGACATCCGAATTGAGAAATTTGCTGGATATTATGCATGACTGAAGTGACCGTGTGATCCTCGTGACGAACCGGAGTTTATTTCGAGGTTAAAAACATGCTGGCAAACAAACCGAAAACAAGAATTCTCGTAGATAGTGGGGACCCGGCGGAAACATTGAGAGTGAAGAATTTACTCGGATTCGTTGACGGCCAAACCACGAATCCAAGTTTAATCGCGAAAAATCCCGAAATTCAGCAGCGAATCGCGTCCGGCCACACTTTGAGCTCCCAGGAAGAAAAGGACGAGTACCGGAAAATTGTTCAAGCTATCTCTCCCTTGGTCGGCGATGCGGGAGTGTCCATTGAGGTTTGTGCAGACATCGACACGACTGCCGAGGATATGCTCGCCCAAGGCGAGGAAATGTTTTCTTGGATTCCCAACGGATATGTCAAATACCCATGCACGCGCGAGGGATTGCGGGCAGCAGAAATGTCAGTGTCGCGACAGATTTGCGTCAATCTGACGTTGTGTTTTTCGCAGGATCAAGCAGCTGCAGTATATGCCGCGACTAAAGGGTCAAAGCAGCCGGTATACGTATCGCCATTTGTCGGCAGGCTCGACGATCACGGCGAGAATGGCATGGACTTGGTTAGGAACATCAAGAAGATGTACAAGAATGGCCACGGCCGCGACGGGCATGTGCACGTTCTGGCTGCCAGCATACGTCACATCGATCACTTGCTCGCCTCCTTTGCTTTGGGCGTTGATCTTGCTACTGTTCCCCCGAAGGTCTTAGTGGAATGGGCCACAAAAGGTTTCCCCATGCCAGATCAACACTTCAGCTACAAAGCTGTCAATGCAAGTGGCGGGCCCCTGAGATCGATCCCGTTCAAGGAGTTGGATCTCAATCTTCCGTGGCAGAGCTTTGATATAGCACACGAACTTACGGATAAAGGTATCAGGAAATTCGTCGCTGATTATCGGAGCACACTCCGGCGCTCGGCGTAGTTCTTGTTTTGAAACATGCTACCCGACCCTTCTGCGTTTCAGACTGTGGACATATCATTCCGCGGAGCGGCGATTTGGGCGTACAATCCTTCCCAGTTCGAAGTTAAATCAAATTCTGGCGCAATGGACTCGCGCAAAGAGCGCGGCAACTCCGCCCCTCGCGCATCGCCAAACACGGGTTGACCCGTGCTAACCAAGGGAGGAATCTATGAGGAAGTTGTTACTGCTGTTGACAGTTGCGGTGTTGTTTACGGCCGCTTTCTGTGCCGCAGACAAAACCCCCGAGCAGACCATCACTGGATGTCTCGGTTCAAACGACAAATTCACACTGACCACGGCGGAGGGCAAGAAGTACGAGGTGACCGTCACGAAAGTACTTAACCTGAAGCCGCACGTCGGCCACGAGGTGACGCTGACCGGCACGCCTACGGAGGGGGCCACTCCGGGGTTCAAGGCTAGTAAGATCACCCACGTCTCCGACACCTGCAAGCCTGCGGCTGTTGCGCCCAAATAGCCATCAGTCAGTGTTCTTGAGATGGCGGTTTTGGGCTTGCAATAGCTGATCCAAGCGAACACTATCCCGCCGTTCGCTCCTGGTGGGCGGTACGGTAAAAAGCATACTTCGCGGAGGTTCCCAATGTTCACACGTATGATGACTTGCACACTGAAACTGGACAAGAAAGAAGAGTTTTTACAAGCTGCACGCCAACTGCGCGACGCTTACAAGGACCAGCCCGGCTTTGTCGACCTGCTCACCTTCATTTCCGACGATCGTCCTGGCCACGCGCTCGTTGTCGCTGTTTGGAGGACGAAATCGGATTCGCAGGAATTCTACAAGACCAGTGCTCCGCTACTGGATCTGAAGCCGTTCCTTGAAGAGCAACAGATCGAGCATTACTATCTGGAGACTTCGAGCGTGTTTCAGATTGGCAGTGGCAAGGCCGCATAGGCGAATCGCGGGCTTTTGGAGACAAATAGAAGAGGCCGCGACATTGGTTCTGCTCTAGCCGCCGACTCCGGCGAGGAAGTCAGCGGCGTGGAACAGGCACCGTCACAGCCCCTGATGCGATCACTGCTTTCGCAGTCCCAAACCGCCATGACCGCGGTCACGAGCAGGTGTGAGCGGCATCGGAATCCACGTGGACATAATCGAGCAGACAAGAAGCCGCGGCTTCGGACTCGACCCGGCAATTATCGAGCCAGGATGGGCAAAGGACCCGCCAGCACCTTCGCCCGCTCGGTGCGTGCCATGTTCATCACACGCCAGAGAGCAATGCCCCACCACGCCAGCGCCGTTACTTCGATGAAACCCGTGAACCCCACGAGCGGATAAGCGATGTTGGGACGGAAGTCGGTCGCGATCTGCAACAGAACGCGGCCGCTGCAGCCCAGGATTATCAGGAGGAACGGTCCCCAGAGGTTGGATAGCCTGCGCGCGTCCAGGCCGGCCAGGATCGGCACTACACGAGCGGCCACACCCATGATCATCATGCTGATAAAGCCAACCGTGAACGCATGCCGGTGCGCTCCCATGTAGGCGTGTGCGAATCCCTGATGTGTGGCGATGCCGTACACCAGAAAGAACGGCATCATGACGTTCGCTATGATCAGCCATACGTACGCGGCGCGGATGAACTTGAAGGTGCGGTCAGGCTGATTTGGCTGGCTGAAGACTCCGAGTTGGATGGCCAGCAGCACTGCCCAAACCGGCATCAGCACGTAGGCGATCTCGAGTCCAACGCCCCACGCCAGGTTGCCTGTGGTCAGCACCGCTACATAGCTGATGATATTGAGCAACAGCGCAACATTCATGATGGCAAAGATGAGCGACTGGCGGTCCTTTTTTGGCCGCTTCAGGCCGTACACCAGAGGGACGAAGCGCTGGCTGACGCCGGCAATAATCAGCGCGGCGAAGCCGAGCAGTTGCATGTCGCGCAGTGGCCCATCGATCAGCGCAATCCTCCGGATGAGTTGCTGCTGTCCCACCGCAGTCGCCTTGGCGAAGAAAAAGAAGTCGCTCAGCAGGGCTTGCGCGAAAAACCACAGGAACGAAGCGACGATGAATCGTTCGTAGGGATTTGGCGGCTCGAGCGATTTGCGCGCTGTCCGGTAGAGCACAGTCAGGAAGAGCACAATCGCGATCAGTTCCACTGTGCTGGAGAAAACACCCAGACCGATTCCTGCTTGGCGGCGAATGAGCAGTTCGGCTGACATGCGGGCGACGATGCCTGCCAGCATCAGATAAAAGGAGAGGTTGGCCAGGTCCGGACGCCAGAGCGTGGTGTTCTTGAAGCGCGGGAAGCTCTGATAGGCGAAACCCATCACGAACAATCCCACCCAGCCGAAGATCATGGCATGTGCGTGCGCGTGGATGGACTGCACCAGCCGCAGTTGCAGGAAGCTCTTGCCCAGTGCGATCTGCGCCAAGTTCACGGCTCCCCAGAGCGCTCCAACTGTAAGCACTGTGGCAATGCCCGCCTTGAAGAAGCGCCGGTAAATGAAGTCTTCGAGCGTTTCCTGGTAAACGTAGCGCTCCTGCGGTCGCTGCGCCTCGGCGTTTAGCTCTTCCAGCAAACCCTTCAGATCGACCTGATGGACAGAGGCAAAAAAAGAGAGCGGCTCCGTCGGACCGTGCGCTCCTCCGCAGCCGTGCAGCCCGTGTTTATCGAAGACCCGCCGGGCGCCTGGGACAGCTTGCACGATTTCCGCCACGGTGGTGTTCTCGGTGATGACCATGACTCCTCCAGACAACGGCACCATACAAGGCGGCGATTGCCGCAGGTATGACTTCGGTCACACGGCTGGAAAAAGAGAACAGTCGTGAGACCTATCTCGGTTGTCGGTGTGACTTCTGTCACAGACTGGGCTCGTTCTGTGAGTTCATTCTCTTTGGTTATTCATACCTTTCTTAGGCGGTACCGTTGGACCAGCAGCAGTATCAGGTCCGAGTAGCAGACAGGGAGTACTGGCGCGAGCAGATCAAATGCCAGTATGCCTGTCCAGTCCACACGGATGCCCGCGGATACGTCCGCGCTATCGCGGCGGGCCAGTTTGAACGCGCCTACCTGATTGCCCGCGGTCCGAACCCTCTGGCCTCGATCTGCGGGCGCATCTGCGGCGCGCCCTGCGAGGCGGCCTGCCGGCGAGGCATCATTGATCAGCCAATCTCCATCCGCGCGCTCAAGCGGTTTGTCTGTGAGCGGTTCGGCAGCGAATTCCGAGCGGATGCTGGCAAAGAGCTGTTCGCATATCTGAAGGGCGAGACCGCCGACCGCCAGTGCGACGACCTGGACGAACTTCGTCACCTGCTCGGTTTCCTCGCCAGCGCTGAGTTCCCCAAGCCCACAGGCGAGCGCATAGCCGTCATCGGCTGCGGGCCCGCCGGCCTGGCTGCCGGGCACGACCTTGCGCTGATGGGCTTCCGCCCGACCATCTTCGAAATGGATCCAGTGTCCGCGGGGATGCTGGCGACTGGCGTCCCGGGCTATCGGCTTCCGCGCGAACTGATCCAGGCCGAAGTGGCCGTGATTCAGGCGCTGGGCGTCGAGATTCGCTGCAATACGCAGGTCGGAAAAGATGTGAGCTTCGCCGATCTGCGGCGTGACTTCGCAGCGATTGTGATTGCCTGCGGGGCGAAGCGCTCGCGGGCGCTGCCCATCCCGAACGCAGACGCCATCGGCGTGATGGGCGGCGTGGATTTTCTCCGCGACGTGGCGCTGGGCAAGAAGCTGGAACTGGGCCAGCGCGTGATCGTGATCGGCGGGGGCAACGTCGCTTACGACGTCGCGCGCACCGTGCTGCGGCAAGAGGAGTACGACGTCTCCCGTACCGCGGCCCGCATGGCCGGAGTAAGAGAGGTCAACCTCGCCTGTTTGGAATCGCTCGAGGAGATGCCCGCCGATACGGTTGAGATCCTCGAAGGCC
>Ga0187781_10004670_pt1 | contig 10198 bp, 14 predicted proteins | sample 0715_SJ02_MP02_2_FD_132447 | JGI IMG/M metagenome (GOLD analysis project Ga0187781, IMG submission 132447) | Tropical peat soil microbial communities from peatlands in Department of Meta, Colombia - 0715_SJ02_MP02_20_MG | ecosystem: Environmental > Terrestrial > Soil > Wetlands > Peat | place...
CGACCAGCGAGATGATGAGCTTGCGCATGGCGTTCTCCTCAGGTAGCAGTGCGGGCGCCCCGTAAGTCCGGGACTGAGACCGATCGTGCCAGCGCACCATTACCCGCCGATTGAGCCGCGATTACTCAACCGCCAGCTGGGCGTTAAAAGTGTCATCCAGCCGACACCCCCCGCTTAATCAGCGTCAGCCAGCCGACACAATCAGTGTCAGCCAGCCGACACCACCTGAAAAACGCTGCCCGCCATAACGCACGCACCAATTCCCGGAACCCCATCCGGAACGGGAAAGAGCACCCCCTGTAATACACCCGGCCAATGCCGCGGCGCCGGTCATTGACCCGGGGCCTGCTGCTCCCATGGAGGAGAAGACTGCCACTGACCGGCCGGCGGCTGCTGCGGGTACGGCTCCTCACCCGGCGGCGGGTACGGAGCGTAGGACTGCGGCGGCGAATATGGGTCCTGACCCGGAGGCGGGTAAGGCGCATACTGCTGGCCTTGAGGCGGGTATGGCGAGTACGGAGCATACGGCTGCGGCGGGTACTGGTACCCGGCCCTCCTCGCGGCCTCGGCCTGGATCTCGTACTGGCGTTGCGCCTGCTGCACCTTGTGCTCTTCCGTCGGGGACAGGCAGGCGATGATGATCACCCCGATGATGCCGAGCAGGAACCCGAGCCACCACCCCGCTCCCGCGCGCCCTTTTCCCTTCCCGATGGCCGTCCCGATGAGGCCGAAGATGACGGCCACTACGAGCCATACGACAACTGCTCCTGGTGTCATTCCCCACCCCTTCCTCCCCTGATCGCCATTGTGGCGCGTTCGGGGCAGCGGGACAGGTCCTGAGGCAGAACCGTGATCCGGGTGACACGGCATTACGGGCGGACGCCCCCTGAGAACGGCGGGCGCCGTGCGGCCTCGGTCCGGCGCCGTCCCTCCTCGATCCACGCCGGGCTCAGGGGCTCATCGGCCCCGGCCGCACGGCATAGCTCAGCGATGGCCTCAGCCTGCGCCCGGTACTCGGGGCCCTTGCTTTCGCTGGAGCCGAGCGTGATCCCGGCAATCTCGGCGAGCAGGTCGGCGCGGCCGTGCGCTACCTCCCGGAGCTCGGCCACCACGGCGGCGGCCTCGTCCTCGGTCAGGTTGCCCCACCGGGCATGCCGCTGGGCGATGCCGGACAGCCGGGCCACGAGGAGGCGGTCAGCATCAGGTCCGGGACGATCACGAGCCATCTAGCCAGGATCGAACACGCGTGCGGTAAAAGCAAGCTAGCTATACTCGGTTTCGCCTACTTGCCTACAGGAAGGGACGGCGATGGAGGCTCTGACGCCAGCCTCGCCGGAGAGCCTGCCGCCGATTGGCGAGTTGGTCGCCGACGAGCCGTTCTGGCGGTACCCGGCCGGCACGGCCGGGGAGGGTGTTGCCCACCTTCGAGTCTGGCTGACGGCAGGTCCTGAGCCCGGCCACCTGGCCGTGGTCACCGCGACCGGCTCGGCGGCCGAGGTCACTGAGTCCGCCGGGCATATCTGGGCCGAACTCGCCGGCAGGTATGTGCCCTCGCTCGTGCTGCTCGAACATCACCTGGCGCCCGAGCTGGAGGAAGGCGTGGAGACCCTCGATCAGGTCCGCGTCGGCACCGATGGCAGCGCGCACTGGACCCGGATCTGGCCGACCCCGGAGGACAGCCCGCGGCACGCCGGGCTGGAGTTCTGGATGGCCGCCTACGGGCATCAGATCGTCGGTATGCCGGCTAGCGCGTTCGACTGGTGCGAGGACGAGGGCGGGCTGAATATGAGGCCGGAATGTCACTGGCCGGAGTTACCGTCTCCCGCATGGATGTCGGGGTGATTGTCTACTGCGCCGAACTTGAGGCTCCCGCGTTGAGGGAGACCGCCCGGCGGATCCTGGAGGCCAAGCCGAGCGGTTCGGCGTCTCGCTCGAGTCGGCAGACGTCACGCATCGCCGGGCCGAGGCGGCTCTCCGATGCACGTCATGAGGGCAGCCGACGAGCTGGTGCGGCGCCTGGCCGCCGCGGAAGCGGATCCGCTCGGCGAGGACAGCCCTCTTATGGTCCGGGCACGGGCCGGCGCGCTGGCGCTGGTGAACGGGGTCGAGCTCGACGCGGACGGTTCGGCGCATCACAGCTAGGCGAGGGCCAGCTGGATAGCCACCGCGGCCAGCGTGAGGGCAGAACCGATCATGATGATCGTCCAGACTTCGGCCTGGCGGAGGAATCGCGCTAGCTGATGCGGTGCGCGGGGACCGGGTGCCGGGCCGGCCGGATGCCGTTGTCGGGATCGGCGAAGATCAGGTCACAGTCCGCTGTCGCGGCCAGTGCCCGCTGTGCCCAGGACCGCCGCCGCGCCTGGCGGGCCTCCCGCGCGGTCACCGGGAGGTCAGCCAGGTCGATCAGGTCGCCGAAGAAACGGGTCTGCGCGGCGAGCACGCCGGCGCTGGCCAGCGCGGCGGTCCTGCGCTGCCCGGAGCGGACTACGTGGGCGAGCCGGTCATACAGGTCCGGGTCGAGCTGGCGCAGCCGCCGGGCTGACCGGTGGCCGAGGGTGAGGTAGGCGATGTGCTTGCCGTCGGCGTTATGCGCCTCGTCGGCTGTCCGGTACCAGATGACGCCGAATGTAGGAGCGGGCCTGGTTGTTGCGGCCGTGCCGGTAGCGCAGCCGCAGCCGCCGGTCGGTGAAGACGGCCTGCTGGAGCACGGCCAGGTCGGCGCCGGCGGGCGGGGCGGGCCCGCCGCGCCAGCGGGCGGGGTCGATGAGGATCCGGCGGCTGGCCAGGTCGGCGTCGGGCCGGTAGGGGGCGGGCAGGGCGGCCATGAGCTTGCGCAGCGCGGAGCCGATAGCCTGGCCCAGGCCCAGGTCGGCGTGCGCGGAGCCGGACAGCAGCACGAACAGGGCGCGGGCCTCCGGCGCGGTCAGCCCGGTGACGTTAGTCCGGTAGCCGGGCAGCAAGGCGACGCCGCCGTACGGGCCGCGCACGGTGTAGACCGGCACCCCGGCCGCGGACAGCGCCTCGACGTCCCGCATGACGGTGCGGACCGACACCTCCAGCCGCCCGGCCAGCTCGCTGGCGGGTAGCTGCCCGTGAGTCTGCAGCAGCAGCATGATCGACAGCAGCCGCTCGGATCGCATCATGGCTCCCAAGATTCCTGATGTATATGACAGCAGATGACATATAGCCGGGTCAACATGCAGGTAGACGGGCTGCCGGACCAGGCAGCCCCGAGCCCGCCGGGCTCTGCCGGACTGCAGGCGTCCTTGCCTTGGCAGAACGGCTCCGGGGAGATACGACGAAAGGATCTTGCTGTGACTGCATCCGGCAGTGCCGCGCTTGAGGTCGCCCTGGCCTGGTACCACGCGCGGAACAACCACGACATCGACAAAGACATGAGCTGTGCCGCTGACGGCATCGTCTGCGACGCGCCGGGAGTCCACCTCGAAGGACGCGAGGCCTTCCGCGACTTCGAGGAGAGCTTCCTGCCGATGATCACCGGCGCCACGCTGACCGCCGCGTTTGGAGACGACCACAGCGCGCACCCGGACCAGGCCAGGAAGCGCCGCGAGCACGCGGCGAGGCGGGCCCGGGTGGAGCGGTGGGCCGAGGACTCCGGCAACGCGGGCCTGGCCGGGCGGGAGCTGCCCCCGGCGCAGGTGCTGGCCGCCGACCAGCGCGTCACCGCCTGGGCCAAGGAACTGCGCAGGGCCGGGCTGGACGGGGACATGGACCAGCTGCGCGCCCGCGCCTACCTGGACATCCTGCTCGGCACCGACTCCCGGCCCCTGGCCGGCGGCGCGGACGGCGCGCATGGCCAAGCCGGTAACGGCCCGGATGGGCGCGGCGGCCACGACAACGGCGGCGCCGACCCTGGCGGCTGCGGCGGCTCGTCCGGACCCGGCCAGGGCGGGTCCGGCCCGGCTGCTCCGGCTGGGCCGTGGGCCCCGGCGCCGGGCGGTCCGCTGGCCGGGCTGATCCCACCCGGGTTCGCCGGCCGGACCACCTTGACCGTCCCCGCCGTCACCCTGCTCGACCTGGCCGGACGGCCCGGCGAGCTGGCCGGCCTCGGCCCGATCGACCCGGACCTGGCCCGCGACCTGGCCGCCGCGGCGGCCCGCAACCCGCGGTCGACCTGGTGCCTGACCGTGACCGACAGCCAGGGGCACGCCATCGGGCACGGCTGCGCCCGGCCCGCGCCCGCCCGCCCCGCCAGACGCAAACCCGGCGCTCCGGGCGGGCCTGATCCCCCGGGCGGGCCCGATCCGCCTGGCCAGGCCCGGTTCACCCTCACCCCCACCGATCAGCCCGGCCCGCCCGGCGGATACGGGACGTGGAGGTTCACCACCGGGATCCCCGGGCAGCCGGACCTGCTCATCCAGATCGGGCCCCTCCCCACCGGGGAATGCGACCACCGGCACCAGGCCAGCGGCCACGACCCCGGGGTCATGCTCCGGCACCTGACCCAGGTCCAGCACGCCACGTGCACCGGGCCCGGGTGCCGCAGGCCGGCCGCGAACTGCGACTTCGAGCACAACATTCCCTACGAGGCGGGCGGCCGGACGTGTCTTTGCAACGGCGACCCGAAATGCCGGTTCGACCACCGGCTCAAGCAAGACCCCAGGTGGAAGGCCGAACAGCTGCCCAGCGGCCACGTCCGCTGGACCACGCCCTCCGGGCGGCAGTACGTCACCGAACCCACCCGATACCCCATATAGGCGCCATCGTTTCTGGACCGTTCATGGACTTACCTTCAGCATGGTGCTGGACGGCAGGCTCATGGTAGGCCTAGCTGTGGCTCGACTCCTGGTGCAGGACCTGGTTGATGGCCGTGATGATCACATTGGCCGATCCGTCGATCGCCTGCGCCACCGGGCTGGAAGGGTCGCTGAGCTGGCTGGCGATCTGCGCCGCGGACAGGCCAGCTAGAACCTGGGGGCTGTACTGCGCCCCGGCCAGGATGTACTGGTTCCCGATGTCCAGGAAGGGAACGGCCCCGGACTGGTCCACGCTGTTGACGTAGGGCGGCACGTCGTAGCTGGCAATGAGACGGGCGTCCAGCTTGGTCTGGGGCTGCAGGGGACGGCCGACGTTATCGGTGAGCTCGGTAGTGCTCAGCGCCAGCTCCGCGCTGCGGTAGCGTGCCGCGCGGAACGACAAAGTAGCGGTGTTCGGGTAGACGTCGGTGGCCGAGGACTTGGTGATGCCGAGCTGGCTCCAGGTACCGAAGTGCGAAAGGGCGACGGTCAAGGCCCAGCGCTCAGCGGCGCAGAACGGGCAGGACTCCTCGCTGACGAAGACGATCGCCGGCTTGCCGTTGATAGTCAGGACCGGACCGGGCCTCTCGACCTTCTCCGGCTGGGTGGTCGCCTGGGCCGGGCTTACCTGCGCCAATGTGGCCGCTGGTACGGAGGTGACCTGCCGGACGAGGGTTGCTGGCGCGATGGATTCGCTGGCGGTCCGATGGGCGGGACTGGCGGTCAGCTTGACCGCGACCAGCGCCACGACGATAGCCAGCACCGCGGTGACCGCGCCGGCCGCGGTCAGGAACCGCCGACGCGCTTCTGCACGCTTCCTCGCCGCCCGCTCGGCGGCAATCCGCTCGCGGGCCCGCTGCCTGGCCGGCGCGGCTTTCGCACGCGCGGGCGGCTTACCTGCCGCGCGGCGAACCCGGTCATCTGCCACGTGCTTTCCTTCCTCGCTCGCCGCGGCACCGAACGCCTTCATCTACTAAGACGGATAGGAGCTAGCGAGCGTTCGATGCCAATGAGGAGACCAGCTGAGACATGCGTCACACGGGGCGAGGTACAGGGGTCGCCGGGGTCTTTAGGCGTGTGGAACCCGTCCGAGCGCGAGCGCCAGCACGGCCGGGGCCAGCGCCATGACCAGTGGTCCCAATACGAGCGCCGCGACCACGGCTCGCAGGAGCAGCCGCCGGGTCCTGTCGAGCGGTTCAGCCGGGTGCAGCAGCCGGTGTATCCGGTGCACGGCGTCGGTGGCGGCCGAGGCGAGAACCGGCGCGGCGGGCACGGGGGCGGAAGCCGCCGCGGCCAGCACGACCAGGGCGGTGGCCAGCGAGCCCGGATCGCGGGTCTGGGTGGCCGCATCGTCGGCGTGCAGCTCGACCAGCCGTTCTACCTGTGCTTCCGTGTCGCGCATCAGGGGCAGGAAGGGCAGCGCCCGGCGGCTGATCCTGGCCATGGCCACCAGCCGGTGGTGGCGCCAGGCCAGGTGGGCTCGTTCGTGGGCCAGGACGGCGTCGAGCTGACCGGGAGCCAGCACCTGCAGGGCGCCGGTGGTCAAGATCACCGTGGGGTGCCGTCCCGCGACGCAGTAGGCGGCCGGCTGCCAGTGCTCGACGAGCACGGCGCCGAGGGCCGGCTCGGGATGCCCGACCAACCGCGCAGTCCGCGCGTGCCGCAGGGCCTGCCGCCGGGTGACGTGTAGCTGGCTGGCGGCAGTGAGCGCGGTGCGGACCGCGACCCCGCCCGCCAAGGCGAGCCCGGCTCCGGCCGCAACCGCGCCGCCCGGCGTGGCGTACGTGGCGCGGAGCCGCAGCACGCAGGCCCCGATCAGCTGGCTCAGCGCGCTGCCAAGTGCGGTCGCGTGCACCGCCAGGGTCAGGCCGACCAGGCCGAGCGTGGCGACGACGGACCAGGCCGCCGCCAGGTAGGTGAGGATGCCTAGAAGTGGCGCCCGGGCCGTCCAGTCGGCCCGGGCCAGCATCCGCGCGCCCAGAGTGCTGACGCCGACCGCATAGGCCAGCAGGATCGCCGCAACCGTCACTGGGCACCGCTTCCTTCCGGACGACCCCGGGCTCGGCCGCGCGCCTGATCCCGCGTCTCGCCGCGCGCCTGATCCCGCGTCTCGCCGCGCGCCTGATCCCGCGTCTCGCCGCGCGCCTGATCCCGCGTCTCGCCGCGCGCCTGGTCGAGCGCCTGCTGCAGCAGGGTCACGTCATGCGGGCTCATCTGGAGCACGAAGTGGGCCAGCGCCGTGCGCCGGTCGGTGCTGGTGCCCAGCGCATCGTTCATCAGCGCGGCGGTGTAAGCCGACCGGGAGCGGGTGGGCTCATAGCGCCAGGCCCGGCCGTCCCGCTCCCGACGCAGCCAGCCCTTGCGGTACAGGTTCTCCATCACCGTCATCACGGTGGTGTAGGCCAGCGGCCGGTCCCGGTGGAGGTCGTCGACCATCTCGCGGACCAGGGCCGGGCGGCCCCACTCCCACAGCCGGTCCATGATCACCGCTTCCAGTTCGCCGAACTGCCGCATCCTCGCTCCCGGGCATGACCGCACCGGACCACACAGGCCAGCGCCATCTACTATCACGCATAGGGTATGACACCGGTTCAGCGCGGCGCGTGGCGGAGCGCCCGCCGAGACCACAGTACGGGCGCGCCGGACGCGTTGGATCAGGCGCCGTGAGCCGAAAGGGTGAAGCGCGGGTCCGCTGAGGGGCCTCCGCAGGCCAGGTCGGCGGCGATCTCGCCGATGAGCGGGGCGAACTTGGCGCCGTGGCCGGAGCAGGCCGAGCAGACCACGAACGGGCCCTGCCGGTCCAGGATGAAGTCCTCGGTCGCCGTCGAGGTGTACAGGCAGGTCAACTCGCCGACTGGGTCCGGATCGACGTCTTCGAGCGTCTCGCGGACGAACGCGCGGACCTCCTCCCGGCCGGCCGGGCTGACCATCCCGTCGCGGTCGTCCCCCGTGGTGACCGGGCCATGGCCGTGCTCGCCGATCTTGATCGCACCGGGCACCTCGCCGTCCCGGCCGGCCGGCAGCCCGTACATGGCGACGTCGCCGCGGTAGATGAACACCGGCGGCGGGCCGGCCGAGCCTCGCGGCGCGAAGTGGAAGGCCTGCTGCTGGGTCACGGCCAGCGGCGGCAGCGGCACCTGCCCGCCAAGCAGGGGTTCCAGCCAGGCCCCCGCGGCCACGACCACGGCGGATGCATGCCACGTCCCCTCAGCCGTCCGGACCACCGCCCCGGCCTCCCGGGCTGACACGCTCAGCACCCGGGAGCCGAAGTGGATCCGCGCGCCGTGCGCCTCGGCCAGCGTGCGCATCGCACCCATGGCGCGCTCTGAGTCGATCACCCCAGCGTCGGGATGGAACATGACCGGGTCGCTGCCGAACGCCACGCCGGGCCAGCGCTCGGCCGCCGCCGCGGGCGGCATCAGCTCTACCGGCACCCCGAACGCCCGCAGGATCTCGTGCATCGTCTCCTGCTCGCGGGCCGGGCCGAAGTCGATCCCGCCTGTGGTCAGGATCAGCTCCTCGCCTGCCTCGTCAGCGAGCTGCCGCCACAGCCGCTGGGCCTGGCCGGTCAGCTGGACGTAGAACGGATCACGGTAGGCCCGGCGGAAGATCCGGGCGCTGCCGTGCGAGCTGCCGCGCCGATGCCCGGGCGCGAAGGCCTCCAGGACAACCACCGAGCGCCCGCGGCGGGTCAGCGCCCACGCCGCGGCCGACCCGGCCAGCCCGGCCCCGATGACCACCACGTCCACCCGGTCAGCGCCCATGGCTCAAACGGTAGCCCTGGCGATCAAGCGGCAGGCCGCGGTCACGCCGGCCAGCCGGGGCTGCCGACCGCGCAGGGCGACGATGTGGTCCAGCTCGCTGCCCATGGTCACGGCCACCCGCGGCGCAAACGACACCCCCATGTCGTATGTTTGCTCATATCGTATGAGGAAGTTTATTATATGCGCAATCCTGTTATCATGCCGGCACGATGAGCGCGTTCCCCGACGACAGAAGGGACCTCGCCGCGATGTTCGCGCCCCTGACCAGGGCGCTGATCGCGCGCGAGGAACCAGTGCTGCTCGCGCACGACATCTCGATGTGGGGGTACATCGTGCTTACCGCGCTGGCCGAGCAGCCGGTACGCACCCAGGCCGCGCTCGCCCAGGCCATCAACGCGGACAAGAGCCGCATCATCGGCGTACTGGACGAACTGCAGGAGCGCGGGCTGATCCACCGGCAGCCGGACGAGACCGACCGGCGGGTGCACCTGCTTTCGCTGACCCCGGCCGGCGACCGGCTGCGCCGGTCGGTGGAGGCCGCCATCCGGCGCCGGGAGGAAGAGGTTCTCGCGCTGCTCCCGCCCGCCGACCGGGTAGCGTTCCTGCGTTCCCTCAAGGTTCTGTATGAGCGCCGGGATGAGAGCATGAGTGGCTAGGCACACCAGGGTCCGATACCGGAGGTAAGCGCCGTGCAGCTCGGCCTGCAGATCCCCGACTTCACCACCCCTTCTGGCCGGGCCCGCCTCGGTGCGGACCTGGGCACCGTCGCCCGCACCGCGGACGAGGCGGGTTTCGACTTCATCGCGGTGATGGACCACTTCTTCCAGATCGGCGCGCTCGGGCCGCCCGAACGCGAGATGCTCGAGGCCTATACGACGCTCGGCTATCTAGCGGCGTGTACCAGGCGGGCCAAGCTCCTCACCCTGGTCACCGGGACCGTGTACCGGCACCCCGGCATCCTGGCCAAGACCGTTACCACGCTGGACGTGCTGTCCGGCGGCCGCGCCTGGCTCGGTATCGGGGCCGCGTGGAACGAGCAGGAGTCGCGTGGGCTGGGTATCCCGTTCCCGCCGGTCGCTGAGCGGTTCGAGCGGCTCGAGGAAACCCTGCAGATCTGCCGACAGATGTGGCGCGGCGATGAGAGCCCGTACCGGGGCGTGCACTACCAGCTGGACCGTCCACTGAACTCACCGCAAGCCCTAACCAGGCCGCATCCGCCGATCATGATCGGCGGCGGCGGGGAGAGGAAGACCCTCCGCCTGGTCGCCCGGTACGCCGACGCGTGCAACCTGTTCCCGACCCCCGACCTGTCTCACAAGCTCGACGTGCTGCGCGCGCACTGCGATGCCGAGGGCCGTGACTACGACGAGATCACCAAGACCTGCTACTTCATCTTCAACGTGGGCGAGAAGGGCGAGAAGGCGGCCGAGGTGGTTGATCAGCTCGGCCGCCTGGCGGGCACGGGCTTCCAGGCCGCGATCGGTGCGGTGGCCAACGTGTGGCAGGTAACCCCGCTCGAGGTGATCGCCTCAGAGGTCATCCCCGCCGTAGCCAATCTTTAGTCAGCCGAACGGACCGTGGAGCCAAGCATCCCGGTTCCCTGCACGATCCCCACCCTGTCCGACACCGGTGCGCCCAAGCTGACAGTGCGGGTCCGATTCCTGTCACCCATGGCAA
>Ga0187781_10004671_pt1 | contig 10197 bp, 8 predicted proteins | sample 0715_SJ02_MP02_2_FD_132447 | JGI IMG/M metagenome (GOLD analysis project Ga0187781, IMG submission 132447) | Tropical peat soil microbial communities from peatlands in Department of Meta, Colombia - 0715_SJ02_MP02_20_MG | ecosystem: Environmental > Terrestrial > Soil > Wetlands > Peat | place...
CGCCGCCACAGCGCGCCGGCCACCGCGGGCCAGCCGCTGTCGCGCGCGATCTCGTCGGGCGCGTACGCCGCCGCGAACCAGGACGCGACGGCGATGTCGTACCCTGCGGTGCGGGCGAACGCCTCGGCGGCAAGGCCGCGGCGCTGATCCAGGGTGAAACCGCCTTCGGCCAGCGCGGCGAGCACGTCGGCGTACCGGGACGGGTCGATGATCACGGCCACCGAGCCGTGGTTCTTCGCCGCGGCGCGGATCATCGACGGGCCGCCGATGTCGATCTGCTCCACGCACCGCTCGGGCGGGGCGCCGGAGGCGACCGTGGCCTCGAACGGGTAGAGGTTCGATACGAGCAGCTGGAATGGCTCTATGCCGAGCCCGGCCAGTTCGGCCTCGTGCCGCGGATTCGCGGTGTCCGCGAGCAGGCCCGCGTGGATCCGGGGATGCAGGGTCTTCACCCGGCCGTCGAGGCACTCGGGGAAGCCGGTGAGTTCCTCCACGGGCGTGACCGGCACCCCGGCCGCTCCGATCCTGGCCGCCGTGCTGCCGGTGGAGATGATCTCGACGCCGGCCGTGTGCAGTCCGGAGGCCAGATCCTCCAGGCCGGTCTTGTCGTAGACGCTGATCAGTGCTCGTTTGATTGGGGCCCGCCCGATCGGATTCCTGGTCAACTGCCGATCCTCACCTTCCTGCCCTGGACGGACCAGCCTTCGCGGACCATCCGGCCGACCGTGCCGACGAGCAGCTCCCGCTCGGTTATCTTGATCCGCTCATGCAGCGCCGCCTCGTCGTCGTCGTCCGCGACCGGGACCGGCGCCTGGGCCAGGATCGGCCCCGAATCCACGCCCTCGTCCACCACGAGGACGGTGCACCCGGTGACCTTCACCCCGTGGGCCAGCGCCTCGCGCACGGCGTGGACTCCGGGAAACGACGGTAGCAGCGCCGGGTGCGTGTTCACGCAGCGGCCGCCGAAGGAGTCCAGGAACGGCTTGCCGACCAGCTTCATGAACCCGGCCAGGACGATCAGGTCGGGCGTGTACGCCGCGCATGCGCGGGCCAGTGCCGCATCCCAGTCCTCGCGGGCGGGATAGTCGGCCAGGCGGACGATGAAGGTCGGGATGCCGGCCCGTTCGGCTCGCGCCAGCGCGCCGATCCGGCCCCGGTCCGCGCCGACCGCGACCACGCGGGCCCCGTACTCCGCGTCACCGCAGGCGTCGATCAGGGCCTGCAGGTTGGTCCCCTCGCCGGAGACGAGCACCACCAGCCGCGAGGCGTGTTCATTCGCCTCTGGGGCGCTTTCTAGGCGCAGCCTTCCCTCGTCGCTCGTTCCTCGCTCCTCAGTCCAGGCAGCGCCGCGCCCCTGCGGCACACCGCCACCCTAAGGTACGGGATGCGAAGCTTGCCCGACAGGGCACAATAGAACCCGATGGCCAGATATCAGCCACCGGGCAGGCGCGGAACGCAACCACGAGGGATGCTGCCTTCCCGGCAGTTGCCACCGCCGGACCCAGCATTGCGACAGCAGGCCCTGGCGGCGTTCGTGCTGGGCGTGCTCAGCCTGCTCGGCCTGGCTATCGGCCTGGGTAACCTGCGCCGCGGCGTGCTCGTAGCCGTCTTGACCCTGCTGTTCGCCGTGACCGCGATCTGGCTCGGCGTCATGGCCAACCGCCGGGCGCGGCGCAGTGGCACGGCCCGGCCGCGCGGGGCGATCAGCGGGATCGTGCTCGGCGGGTTCGGTCTCGCGCTCAGCGCGCTGTGGCTGCTGATAGTGGTGGTGTTCTGGCCGCAACTGAGCACGTACTACAACTGTATGGGCGGCGCGAATACGGTGGCCGCCCAGCAAGCGTGCCGCACCCAGTTCACCAACTCGGTCGGCAGCGAGATCAGCGTGCTGCAAGACGGCCGGTAACTCGTCGTCGCCCGGCTCTTCTTGCTCGGCCCAGTCCTCGGCCCAGGGATTCATGTAGATCCGGTGACCACCGGCGTCGTCGGTCTCGTCTATGACGCCGACACGGAGCCCAGGCGGTTCGGTTATCCCCGGGGGGGCGACCCCCCGGGATGCCCCCGCTCTTTCTTCCGGGGGGATCCATCCCCCCGGACCCCCCTTGGGAGAGCCTGCCCGGCCCCGCAAACCCCCCTGGGCCCGGCGGAACATCAGCCAGTTCGTGACCGCCGCGGTCAGCGCGGCGGTCACGCCGATTTCCAGCATGGCCACCAGGCCGACCTGCCACCCGGACGGGCCCACCCGGGTCAGGCGGCCGTCGCCGAGCGGGCCGCCGGCGAACGCCGCGGCCAGTCCGGCCAGGGCGCCCGCGGCCGCGCCCGCCGCGAAACCCCACAGCGCAGCCGCCTCGGTCACCGGCGTGGGCGTGATCCGGACCGTTACGATCCCGGCGAACACGCCGGCCAGGTAGGGCGTGGCCAGGAGCAGGACCGTCACCCAGGCCGGGCCGGCCGGCCTGGCTCCCGACGGCAGGGCGGCCAGCATCGGGAAGACGGGGAGCGCGCCGAGCGCCGAACCAGTAGGGGCGACCACGGTGCCGGCGCCGAACGCGAACCCCGGACCGAGTACGTAGGCAACGGCCCAGATGATCGCGTTGGGAGCGTAAGCCAGCTGGGCGAGCAGCAGCAGCACCGCGCCGGTCGGGCCGGGTGCGAGCGCGTCGGTGGCCGCCTTGACCTCCGGCAGGTGCACCGCCACACACACCCCGGCCAGGGCCGCGCCGACCGCGGTGAGCAGGGCCGAGGCCCCGAGCATGCCCAGGATGACCGATCGCGGCCGGGTCGGCAGCAGGCTGGTCAGCCGCGACCACGGCGCCAGCCCGCGGGCGGCACCCAGCCCGCCCGCCACGACGGCGAGCAGGAATGACGCGACGACCGCCTGCCAGAGCGAGGGTGCCGCCTGCGCGGTCCGGCTCGCCACGGCCAGGGCTCCGGCCAGCAAGGTGTACGGCAGGGCGAGCGCGATGGCGGCGTAGCCGACATGCCGGAGCCTGGTGACCGCTCCCGCGTGCACCACCCACCGGCCGGCCATGGCGAGCAGCGCACCGGGCAGCAGTACCAGCCCCAGCGGCAGCATGCCGATCCGTCCCGCCCCGCGGACGGTGACGCCGACATGGTGCGCGACCAGCCACAGCAGGCCAGCGGTGCGCAGCACCCCGCCGAGACCGGTGCCGATGCCCACGTGCGGAGCGGTGATCCACCCGATCGCCGTGAGCGTGGTCAGCACGGCGAGCCCGCTGGCCGCCGCCGCACACGCGGCGATGCCGCCCGTGACGACCAGCGGCCGCGGGGGCCGCGTCCCCGGTCCGGTCCCGGCGCGCCCCGGGGCAGCCGCAGGCTGCGGGTCTTCGGGCTCGCGGGCCGGCGGTGCTTCGGCGGAAACGCTCACAACCCGATACTCGCAACCCACCATCCCCCGCCAAAGCAGGCGCGCCGGGCCACGAGGGCCGAAGCAAGTGACATGGCGCCGACGGCGAAAAGGCGGGAGACAGGGCCTTGGTGAAAGGGGAGACGGGTGATGAGGTTTGGGAGAGTGAAGGTGATTATGCGCCAGCCGACCTGACAGCACCACCGCGGTTACGGTTCAAGACGGAGCGGAGCTCCGTCCCGGCCCAGCGAGCCCGGGCCTTGGGCCCGGGCGAGCGGCCGACGTATCGGCGAGCCGCGCAGCGGGGCGCGAAGCGCACCGGGGGGTTCTGGGGGTCGTCCCCCCGGGTCAGAACAGCCCGCGGACCAGCGCGGCAGTCTCGCTCGGGGTCTTGCCCACCCGGACCCCGGCCTTCTCCAGCGCTTCCTTCTTGGCCTGGGCGGTACCCGAGGAGCCGGAGATGATGGCGCCGGCATGGCCCATCGTCTTGCCCTCCGGGGCGGTGAAGCCGGCCACATAGCCCACCACCGGCTTGGTCACGTGCCGTTCGATGAAGGCTCCGGCCCGCTCCTCGGCGTCGCCGCCGATCTCGCCGATCATCACGATGGCGTCGGTCTCCGGGTCCTCCTGGAAGGCCTGCAGGCAGTCGATGTGCGTGGTCCCGATCACCGGGTCACCGCCGATCCCGACGGCCGTGGAGAAGCCGATGTCGCGCAGCTCGTACATCATCTGGTAGGTCAGCGTGCCGGACTTGGAGACCAGGCCGATCCGGCCCTCGCTGGTGATGTCGGCCGGGATGATGCCGGCGTTGGACTTGCCCGGTGAGGCGACACCCGGGCAGTTCGGCCCGATGATCCGGGTGCGGTTCCCGGCGGCGCTCGCGTAAGCCCAGAACTCCGCGGTGTCATGGACCGGGACGCCCTCGGTGATCACGATGCACAGCGGGATGCGCGCATCGATCGCTTCCATGACCGCGGCCTTGGTGCCGGACGCGGGCACGAATACGACCGACACGTCGGCCCCGGTGGCCGCCATCGTGTCGGCGACGGTGCCGAACACCGGCACGTCGGTGCCGTTCAGCTCGACGGTCTGGCCCGCCTTGCGGGGATTGGTCCCGCCGACGACCCTGGTGCCCGCGGCCAGCATGCGCGCGCCGTGCCTGCGGCCCTCCGAGCCGGTGATGCCCTGGATCATGACCCGGCTCTGGCCGGTCAGGAAGATAGCCATCTCATGCCCCCTTCGCGGCCAGGCCGGTGCTTGCCAGTTCAGCGGCCCGGCGGGCCGCGCCGTCCATCGTCGGCACCTGCTCGACCGCGGCGATGTCCGCCTCGGACAGGATGCGCCGACCCTCGGCGGCGTTGTTGCCGTCGAGCCGGACCACGACCGGCCGGTCCACCTGCTCGCCGCGTGACTCCAGCATCCTGACGGCGGACACGATCCCGTTGGCCACCGCGTCGCAGGACGTGATCCCGCCGAACACGTTGACCAGGACGCAGCGCACGCTCGGGTCGGACAGCACGATCTCCAGGCCGTTCGCCATAACCTCGGCGGAGGCCCCGCCGCCGATGTCGAGGAAGTTCGCGGGCCGGATCCCGCCGAACGCCTGACCCGCGTAAGCCACCACGTCCAGGGTGGACATGACCAGGCCCGCGCCGTTGCCGATGATGCCGACCTGGCCGTCGAGCTTGACGTAGTTGAGGTGCTTGGCCTTGGCCCGGGCCTCGAGCGGGTCGGTGCTGCTGACGTCCTCGAAGCGGGCATGCTCCTGGCGGAAGGCGGCGTTGTCGTCGAGCGTGACCTTGCCGTCGACCGCGAGCACCTGGCCGTCCTCGGTCAGCGCCATGGGGTTGACCTCGGCCAGCGTCGCGTCTTCGTCGGTGAACATGGCCCACAGCCGTTCGGCCAGCAGCGCGGCTCCTTCGGCCGCCTCGGCCGGGATCCGGCCCGCGGCGATGATCTCGGCGGCCTTGGCGCGGTCCACGCCGGTCAGCGGGGAGACCGGGATCCTGGCCACGGCCTCCGGGGTGCTGTGCGCCACGTCTTCGATCTCCATGCCGCCCTGCACCGAGCAGATGGACAGGAAGGTACGGTCGGCCCGGTCCAGCAGGAAGGACAGGTAGTACTCGGCGGCGATGTCGACCGCCTGGGCGATGAGCACCGAGTGCACGGTGTGGCCCTTGATGTCCATGCCCAGGATCTGGCCGGCCTTGGCGTAGGCCTCGTCCGGCCCGTCGGCCAGCTTCACGCCGCCGGCCTTCCCGCGCCCGCCGGTCTTCACCTGCGCCTTCACCACGACCAGGGGATGGCCCCGGGCGGCGAACTCGGCCGCGGCCGCCCGCGCCTCCTCCGCCGTGTGGGCGACCGTGCCCGCTTGCACGGGGACGCCGTACTCGCCGAACAGCTCCTTCGCCTGATACTCAAACAGGTCCACTCTCAGTCTCCACTATTTCCGCTGCTTATAAGCGTTTCACTTAATCGATAAAGATCGCGCCGGGACTTCTCGGTCTTGGTTTCCAAGGTGCGCCGTACCGACCGGTAGACAGCCACAGTGCCGCCCTCACGGTCGACCTCGGACCAGCGCAAGGCGCGGGCTTCCTCGGTGCGGACGCCGCCGAGCATGCTCACGGCGACATATGGCCACAGGCGCTCTCCCTTGGCGGCTTCCAGCACGGCAAGAGCCTGGTCCAGGTTGAGTGACTTGGACGGCCGTCCCGGCTTTCCGTTGGGTACGGCAGCCAGGTCCGCGACGTTAGGGATCACGAGGTCATTGACCATCGCGTTCCGGATGGCCTGGATCAGGATCATCCGGGCCAGCCTAACGCTCCTGGTTGAGAAGCGCCCAGCCAGGCTGCCGCGGCGCATCTCGTCGTACAGCAGGTCGCGGGACAGGCCGGTTAGCCGGGCGGCTTCCTCGACGGAGTAGGCCAGGCGGTCGGCCGGGTCCGGTGTCGGCCGGCCGGACTGGCCCCGGTGCGTTCCCCTACCGCGACGAATGGGCCCAGCTCATCGCCGCCTTCGAGGCGACCCTGCGGCTGCACCGCCACGAGCCCGGCACGCTGCCCGCCCGGGCCCGGTACCTGCACCAGCGCACCGGCGGCATGATCGGCAGCCTGACCCACCTGATCCGCGGCTCAACGATCCGCGCCATCCTCAGCGGCGCGCGCCGCATCTTCTGCGGCTTGGACGTGGCCGGCGGCCACCGCCCAGTCCCCGCGGCAGGCGGGGACCCTGGCCGCCGCGCTGTGCACGATGGGCTGGTCATAGTAGAGGTCCGCGTCACGGGCCAGCGAGACCGCCAGTTCCGCGTGGTCCTGGCAGTCATCCCAGCAGCCGCGCCTGAACTCTGCCTCGGCGAGAAATGCCAGCGGCTGACCGGGAAACCGGACCTGGAGCCCGGCCTTGATCCGCTTCACCGCCACTCCCAGGTCGTCCATCGCTCCCCGCAGGTCACCGATCCAGAGCTTGACCAGGCCGCGGAAGGCGACCGAGTCGGTCTTGGCGGCCGGCACCATCGCCGCCCGCTCGGGCAGGTCGCCGAACAGGCTGAGCGCCTTGCCGCCTTGCCCGCCGAGGGCGAACGGTATGGCTCGCATGCCGCGGGCGGTGTCGTACCACGCCTCGCTGCCAGTAGCGGTGCCCAGCGCGCGGTCCAGCCAGATGGTGGAATCGGTGAACGAGCCGGATATCCCGAACAGCATGCCGAGTCCGACCGCGGTCTCCGCGCCTGCCGACGCTTCGGCCACGGGATCATGAGCGTCCCACGCCGCCTGCAGCAAGGTTCGCGCCTCCAACGGCCGCGCCGCGAGCAAGGCGAGCTGGCCCAAGGCCGCATCCCTGCGGGCACTGACCGGAAGCAACTCCACCACCGGCCGTGCGGTCTCGGCCTGGGCGACATCGGCGGCCTGGACCAGCAGCTCGAATGACGACAGCACGCGCTCATCACGCTCAGGCCCGGCCTGCGACACCGAAGCGGCCTGCTGCAAGTACCGCGCCGCTAGGCGGAGCTTCCCGGCGGCGGCGGCCTGGCCAGCGGCTTGACCGAGGTCGGAGGCGAGTTCCCGGTCCGCGCCGGCTGCCGCGGCGGCCCGATGGGCCAGCGAGCTCTCACCCCGCACGATCGCCGCGGCACGCAGATGCAGCGCTCGCCTGCTCTCGGCCCCGAGGTCGCCATAGACCGCCTGGCGGACGAGCAGATGCGGGAAGGACACCCGCCAGCCCGACGGCGTCTGCTCCTCGAGCAGGATTCCGGCCCGCTCGGCCTCGCCGAGCGCCGACGCCGCAGCCGCGGTGCCCGCCACAGCAGCCACATCGACCAGCGTGCTGTGCTCCCCGAGCACCGCCGCGGCCGAAACCACGTCACGCGCGGCAGGCGAAAGGGCGGCCAGCCGGAGCTGGATCACTTCGGCCAGCGACCGGGGCGCACGCACCAACCCGCCAGGATCGTTCAGTGTATCGTCGCTCAGTTCAGCTAGAAGCGCCCGGGCGAGTAGCGGGTTGCCGCCCTGTCCCGCTCCAGTCTCCGCAGCGTCCGGTCGGAGAGCCCGGTGCGCCCAAGAGCCCGGCACAGCATCCCAACCTCGTCCAACCCCAGGCCGGTGAGCGTAAGCCGGGCACAGCGGCGATCGCCGCTCACGAAGCGCTCCCACCCCCGCCCAGCGGGGACATCCCGCCAGGGCGGCACGTGAAGACCACGAGCACGCGGTCGGCGCCCAGCCGCCGGCAGGCGAACAGAAGGGCACGCGCGGACGCCAGGTCAATCCACTGCAGGTCCTCGATCACCACGGCGACCGCCTCGCACTCCTGCACGGAAGAGAGCAGGGCCAGCAGCTCCACGCCCACGCCCAGCGGATCCGCGTCCGCACACGGACCCCGCGAGAGCAACTCCAGGCCGGCCAGCGCCCGGCGGAAACGGCGGCCGCCCCGGCCGCCAGCTGCTGCACCACGCCGTAAGGCAGGAACGCCTCAGTCTCCTCGCCGCTGGCCGCAACGACCGGCACGCCCCGCTGGCCGTCGAGGAACTCAGAAACAAGCCACGATTTGCCGATCCCAGCCTCCCCCTGGATCAGCACGACTTGCGGCTCACCCCCGCGTGCCGCGGCCAGCGCCGCACGCAGCGTGGCCAGCTCCACCGAGCGACCGACGAATACGCGCGCCGGCCGTCCGAACGTCCGGTCACCGTCCATACGGGTCCCCACCCCGGGCGAATCACAAGCCTCAAGCTAGACGCGCCCGCACATCCACTGCACGACGATCGCCCCGCCGGGCCTTCTCCCGACAGGCACACGACTACTTCTCACAGGGTAAGACCCGACGCTCGTCGCGTCAGCAGGCTAAAGCAGACCGCTTGCCTCCTACGCCACCGGCCCCCGGGTCACCAGGTTCGGAACCTGGGTGACCTGACCTAACCTTCGCGGAAATGTGCGTCGCGCGGAGGGCGAGAAGGAGGACGATCGGCGATAGGCGCGGCGACCGCCGTGATGGAGGGGATTGGCAGTGCCAAGTTCTGGGATCATTGACCTGGCCATCGGGCTGACGTTCGTGTTCGGGGTCACTGCCGCCCTGGCCTCGGTGGCCACTGAGCTGATCGCCCGCCTCCTCGGGCTGCGCGCGGCGTACCTGCTGAGCGGCCTGCGCGAGCTCGTTGGCGAGGGCGGGGATAGCACGGACCTGAGCCACGCGACCACTGACTACCTGGTCATCCGGCAACTGATGTCGGGCAGCGCGCCGCCGCCTGACACGGCGCCCGCCCCCATGGAGGTGCCGCCTCCTGGGGCACCTGCGGCAGCGCCCGCTGCCCCGTCGTCCCGCGCGCCATCGGCGACCGGCGCGCTCCTCGGCGGCCCGATCCTGGGGAACCAGGGCATGGCGGGCCAGATCTCCAGCCGGACCTTCACCCTGGAGCCCTCACGGAACACGGGCCGTCTGCCCAAGATGAAGGCCCCGCGTCCGGCCGGGAACCTGTGGAGCCAGCGCAGGAGCCTGCCCTCCTACATTTCCGCGAGGTCGTTCGCTGATGCCGTCATCGACCTTCTGGTGCCCGATCCGACCCAGCCGATCACGATGGCCGCCATCCGCGGCAACATCGACAGGCTGCCCGCAAGGACGTCGTTCAGGACATCGCTGGAGGCCCTGGCCAGCAACGCCCCCTACGACGTCAACCGGTTCCGGGCCGGGGTCGAGCACTGGTACGACGACCACATGGACCGGGTATCCGGCTGGTACAAGCGGCACGTCGCCAAGATCACCCTGGCGGCCGGGGCGATCCTGGTCGTGCTGCTCAACATCAACGCGCTGACCATCGGCCGGACGCTGTACACCCAGGGCACGGTGAGCGCGGCCATCAGCAGCGTGGCGGCGAAAGGCGGCAACTGTCCGGCCGACCAGAACCGGCAGGCGTGCCTGGAAGATCTCCAGTCGCAGCTGTCCGCCGCGGCGTCGGCCGGCCTGCCGATCGGGTGGGGCACCGTCCGCGACTGCACCGCGCCCGGAGCGCGCTGCAACTGGCTGGATCAGCGCGGCATCTTCAGCCAGCACGGCAACTCCGGCTGGCAGCTCGTGCTGGTCCTCATCGGCTTCCTTATCATGACCATCGCGCTGGTCCCCGGCGCCCAGACATGGTTCGGCCTGCTCAGCATGCTCGGCAGCCTCCGCGCGACCGGGCCGAAGCCAGGCGCCGCCGCGAGCTAGCCCACAGCTTCAGGCCTGGCTCTCCGCGACCTCGTGGCCGAGCTCGGCGCGGACCCAGGCGACGATCTCGGTGGTGGATGCCCCCGGCGTGAAGATCCTGGCCACGCCCATCCGGTAGAGCTCCTCGATGTCCGCGTCGGGGATGA
>Ga0187781_10004672_pt1 | contig 10197 bp, 9 predicted proteins | sample 0715_SJ02_MP02_2_FD_132447 | JGI IMG/M metagenome (GOLD analysis project Ga0187781, IMG submission 132447) | Tropical peat soil microbial communities from peatlands in Department of Meta, Colombia - 0715_SJ02_MP02_20_MG | ecosystem: Environmental > Terrestrial > Soil > Wetlands > Peat | place...
CAGAACTTGCATACCTTCTTCTTGCGAAAATACTGGCGCTTGCCGCGGCGCGGTCCTCCGGGTCCAGCGGGACCCCCGCCCGGACCGCCTTCGCGACGCCCACCCCCGGGCCCCCCCTCGCGACGCCCGCCGCCGGGACGCCCACCTTCCGGACGCCCGCCTTCCGGACGGCCGCCGCCGCCCCCGCCCTCGCCTTCACGCGATTGCGGGGCTGCGGGAGCCTGCGCCTGTTTCTGTTCCTCTGCCATAAACTTCCTACCTTTCCGATGTCGCTCCCACCAATCTCGGCGAAGCGCTCCAACCCAAACTCTTCCTCAACTGCGCCCGCCTCAAAACGCGGCCGCTACACGTGGCACAGCCATTCCTGGCAGTCCTTCTCGGTTACTCCGCCGCTGCGCTCTGTTCCGCCGCGGCTGACTGCGACGGAGGCGGCGCTACACGCCGTGGACGCCGCGCTGCGCGCTGCTCGCGCTTGTGCACCAGCTTCTTCTGGCGCTTCAAATCTTCGTCGAGCCGTACGGTCTGATACTTAATCACCGCGTCCTGCACGCCAAGACGCCGTTCCAGTTCGTGCACCAGTTCGCCGTGATTCGTGCGCACCTGCTGGTACACGTAAATTCCCTCGCGGTGCTTCATCACTTTGTACGCCAGCTTCCGCGTGCCCCAGTTCTCGGTCTTCTCGATCTTCGCGCCCTTTTCCGCGCAGGCGTGCTCCAGCGACGCGAGCACCTTCTTGATTTCCTCTTCCGGCGTCGCCGGGCGAATGATGAAAACCAAATCGTACAAACGCTCTTCCATGATGACCTCGTTTCTTCCTGTAGGGACGCCCTTCTGAGGCCGTCCGCTAATCTCATTTGCAGCACAGCACGCCGTGCTGACTCTGAACTGATATCTGATATCCGATATCTGATATCTGATATCAGCGAATCAGCGAACCCCCGCTCTACTCCCCCTCGCTCGTCTCTTTCGGCACCTTGCGGTTGTACTTATTCATCGCCGCCGCGATTCCTTCCTTTAAAATCAACTCCACCGCATCGCCCGCCGTAGCCACCATCTCCGCAGCTACTTCTAACTCACCCCTTTTCATGGGCCGCAACACATACGCCGCCAAATCGCTCACCGGATGATCCGGCCCGCATCCCAAGCGCAACCGCGCAAACTCTTGGCCGACCACGCTGGTTACCGACTTCGCTCCGTTATGTGTCCCGCCCATGCCGCGCTCGCCGACGCGAATCAGGCCCCATGGTAAATCCCGTTCGTCCCACATCACCAGCAGCGCATCGGGCTCCACTTCGTACTTCTCCATCAAGTGGCGCACCGAAATGCCACTCAGGTTCATATACGTTTGCGGCTTGGCAAGAATCACTTCCTTCCCTGCCACTTTCCCCAAGCCCACCAGCGCCTTAGCTTCCGGCCGCTCCACGCGAATGCCACTACGGTTCGCAATCTCATCCACGGCCAAGAAACCCAGATTATGCGGCGTCCACTGATACTCCGGGCCCGGATTGCCAAGGCCGACGATGAGCCGCATAGACAAGGTCGCGCCGCGCGCGAAAAAGAATTACTTCTTCTTTTCCGGCTTCTCCTGTTTCTCCGCCTTCGCTGCACCGGCGGCCGGCTCCGCGCCTTCTTCGCCTTCCTCTTCCTTCTTGCCCTTCTTGATCACTTCCGGCTCCGCCGGCGCCGCACCCGGCACCGCCGCTTCGACCGGCTTCTCTTCCTCGACGCGCAGCGCCACGACGTGCGCCAGCACTGCGTTTGGATCCGTCACCAGGCGAATCTTGTTCTTGTCGAACACCAGGTCTCCGGCGCGCAAATTCTGGTTCAGCATCAACCCGCTGACATCCGCTTTGAACTCCGTCGGAATATCCGCAGGCAAGCACTCCACTTCCACTTCGCGGGTCACTACTTCGTACACGCCGCCCTGCACCTTGACGCCCGCGGGATCCCCGAACGTGTGCACCGGCACCTTCACCTTCATGCGCACATCCATGGCCACACGCAGCAGGTCCACGTGCAGCAGCCGCCCGCTCACCGGGTCCACTTGCCAGTCCTTCACGATTGCCGGCTCCTGCTTGCCCGCCAGATCCACCTGAAACAACGTGTTGTGTCCGCTCGACGACCGCAAAATCGCAGTGACTTGCTTCGCGTTCACCGCCAGCGTTATCGCTTCACCCTTCCCGCCATACAGCACCGCAGGGACGTTGCCGCTCTGCCGCAACCGCCGCGCTTCATTCTTGCCCCGTTCCTTTCGAGGCGCTCCTTGAACAATAATCTCAGCCATAGCTTCTTTCCTTCCTTGGAATCTCTTCCGGTCCTACCACCGCCCGGACATTCAAACTCAAACTCGTTTCAAACTCTCTCTGCCGCAACCCGCCGCGGGTTGTCATCCTGAGGCGCGGTTTATGCGCCGAAGGATCTCAACTTCAGCGCTGCTCTGCACGCTCCGCTCGCCGCGTTTCTGTCCGCCGGAATCGCCGCCATCAGATAAACAACTCGCTTATCGACGTTTCCTCGTGAATGGAGCGAATCCCGCGCGCCAGCAAGCTCGCCACACTCAGAATCTTCACCTTCTTCAAATTCCGCGCGGCTTCTGGCACCGGCACCGAGTCCGTCGCCACCACCTCGGTAATCTTCGAATGCTCGATGCGCTCCGGCGCTGGCCCTGAGAAAATCGCGTGCGTGCAAGCGGCGTAAACTTCCGTCGCGCCCTCGCGAATCAGCGCATCCGCGGTTTTCACCAGCGTTCCTGCCGTGTCGATAATGTCGTCGACAATCAGCGCGGTGCGGCCCTTCACGTCACCGATCAGGTTCATCACTTCGGTGACGTCCATATCCACGCGCCTCTTGTCCACGATCGCCAGCGGCGCATCTAGTTTCTTCGCGAACGCCCGCGCGCGTTCCACGCCGCCCGCATCCGGCGAAACTACCGTCAAATTTGGCAGCTTCTTGTGCCGGAAATAATCCACCAGCACCGGCGAGCCATACAGGTGATCCACCGGCACGTCGAAATATCCTTGAATCTGCGGCGCATGCAAATCCAGCGTCAACGCACGGCTTGCGCCCGCGGTTTCCAGCAGGTCCGCCACCAGCTTCGCGGATATCGGCACGCGCGGCTTGTCCTTGCGGTCTTGCCGCGCATAACAGTAGTACGGCAGCACCGCGGTGATGCGCCACGCTGACGCCCGCTTGAACGCGTCGATCATCAGCAGCAATTCCAATAAATGGTTGTCCACCGGATTCGAGCACGGCTGCACCACGAACACGTCCGCGCCGCGCACGTTCTCCAGTATCTGGAAATAAATTTCCCCGTCGCTGAACCGCCCCAACAACGCCTTGCCCAGCGGAACGTCCAGCTGCTTGCAGATCGCCTCGGTAAGTCCCGGATTGGCGGTACCGCTGAAGATTTTGAATCGCTCGTCGTTCACGACCACTCCGTAGCATAGGCTTCAGCCTGTGCTTTTCGTCCCTGGTTCCGTAGCACAGACACTCCCGTCTGTGCTGCAAGTTCTAAGTTCGAAGTTTTAAGTTTTAAGTCCTAAGTTCTAAGTCGGTTTTACTTATAACTGAAAACTTAGAACTTATAACCCGTCACCTGTGCTGCACAGTTCCCACTTTGTGCTCTAGGTTCTTACTTGAAACTGAAAACTTGGAACTTATAACCTTGCACCCGGTTGAGCCGGAAGAGAGTCAGGAAGAAACGCCGAGGGGTCGCACCACAAACGCGCTGTTCATCCTTCGCGCGTACTTTCTCCGCGAAACTGTTTCGCAGACGAAAGTCTCATCGTGCGGAAACCCGACAGCGGCTCGACGCGCCTTTGCTGGGCTCGGGAATACTCCAAACACCGCCGAACCGCTACCCGCCAGCAAGGCTTCTGACGCCCCTCCCTGGAGTAATTCCCGCTTAATTTGACCTAATCGGGCATGCCGCTCGAAAACTGCCGCTTCGAAATCGTTCGAAAGGCTGCTTTCCTGCGGACTCCAGCACAGAGCACAGAACTCAATTAGTTTATGGGCCGCCGCATCTTTTGTCAACGAACCGAGTTCCGGCGCGTTCAGCCAACGATACGCGTCCGGCGTTGGCACGTGGATGTTTTGCGGAGAAACAATCAGCATCGTCTGCGGCGCAAGGTCCGGCAAGGGGTAGATTTCGTCGCCTTTTCCTATTCCCAGCACCCGCCCGCCAAGCAGAAAAAATGGCACATCGGCGCCCAAGCTCGCGGCTATCTGCAGCAACCGCTTCGAATCCACCTTTTTCCTTGCGAGTTGCAGGTACCCGAGTAGCGCCGCCGCCGCATCGCTCGACCCGCCACCCAGCCCACGCCCTGCAGGAATCCGCTTCTGGAGCAGAATCTCTACACCCGTTGCGATTTTCAGTTCCGCGCGCAGGGCATCTACAGCCCGGTACACCAGGTTCTTCTCGACGTCCTCCCGCGAAAGCTGCTCGTTCCCGCTGATCTGCAGCCGAATAGCCGCATCGCGGCTCGGCCGGAACCGCAAAGTGTCATCTAGGGAGACAGTTTGAAAAACGGTCCGCAGCTCGTGGTAACCGTCCGCGCGCTTCCCAAGCACGTCCAGACGCAGGTTCACTTTCGCGAACGCAGGGATTCGAATTTCTCGCATGCTTTGCTTTGCAGCAGGTTAAAGCCCGCAGTCGTCATTCCGAACGGAGTCCGCGAAGTGAGGAATCTCTCTTTTGCTCACATTTGGACGGAAGAGGGATTCCTCGCAGCGCTCGGAATGACGGTAAGCACACTGAGCAAGCCGTCAGGGCTTGGCGTCGCTGACGGGCGTTTTCTGCGCCACGCGGTGCTTCACCTGGTTCAGCTTCTTCTCAACTTCCGCGACTCTATCGCTTTCCAGGTCCGCAGGCAAGGAGCGGTGCCATTCCGTAAGGGACTTTTCCCACTCCGCAGCGGCCAGCTCCGTGCGTCCCTGCTTCGCCAGCACGTCGCCCAGGTGCTCGCGTATGGTTGGATCATGCGGCTCGTGGTCGAGCGCCTTGCGGAGCATCGCCTCGGCCTCGTCCAGCTTGTTCTGCCTGTAGTACACCCAGCCCAGGCTGTCCAGGTAGGCGCCGTTCTGCGGTTCCAAATCGACGGCCCGCTGAATCAAATCCTGCGCCTCATCCAACCGCAACCCTCGGTCTGCCAGCATGTACCCGTAATAGTTCAACACCTGCGCGTTCTTCGGATTCACATCCAGGACTTTCTTGAACTCGTTCTCGGCCTTTTCATACTCCTTCTGGCGCTCATACACCGCACCCAGCATCAGCCAGGCGACTTCGTTGTCTTTGGGATCCTTGGCGAACGACTCCGCTTTGCGCGCTGCCTGTTCCGCCTCCGCGTACCGCTTGCCGCGCTCGTAAATCTGCGACAGATTCAGATACGTTTCCCGGTCGTCCGCCCCGCCCTTCAGGTCGCCTTCCAGCAACTTCACCGCTTCGTCGGTCTGCTCATTCTCTCCCATCAACAGTGCCATGCTAGCCTTGATCGAAGCGTCGCTGGGATATTTGGCCATGGCTTCGCGGCCTGTCTGCAAAGCCTTCGGAAGGTCCTTGGCCTGCCGGTAAGTATCCATTATCAGCAGGCGCGCCCGGCGGTCTTCTTCATCGCCCAAATGTCCGAGTTCCTGGAAGGTGTAAATCGCCGCCGCGTAATTCTGCACGTCGCGATACAGCATCCCCAGTTGCTGATACAGAATCGCCAGCGACCTCCGCCGCGTCGGCAGCACCGTGGACTGCGTTTTCACTCCAGTCACCGCGTCGGAAATCACCTTAATGGCGTCCTCGTAGCGGCCCTGCGCTTCGTAAATCATCGCCTCGTTGTACAGGATTTCCAGATTGCTCGGATTGGTTTGCCGCGCCTTCAGCAAATTCTCTTCGGCCTTATCCAATTGGTTCAGTTCGCGGTAAATCTGCGCAATCCGCAGGTAGTTGTCCGCATCATCGGGCATCAAATCGGCCAATTTCTGATAAGCCGCCAACGCTTCCTGGTATTTCTCTTCCGAGAACAAGGTTTGCGCCAGGCCGCGCAGATGGCTCAGCTCCGACGGGTCCAAATCCACGGCCTTCTTGTAGGCGCCTTCGGCCTTCTGAAAATCGTGCGCCTGCGTGTAGGCATCTCCCAGCAAGTCAAATAACGTCGCCGAACTCGAATGTTCGGTCATCCCTTCCAGCAGACTAATCGCTTCTTCCGATTTGTTTTCGTCCAGCAACAGCTGCGTCAATTGCTCTAGAGCCGCTTCATTTCCCGGATCGTCTTTCAGCATCGTCTGGAGCACCTGCTCCGCTTTATCCGGATCGTTATGCAACCTGTAAAGCCGCGCCAACCACAACGACGCTTCCTGGTCGCTTGGATCAAGCCGGTGCACTTCCGAATACTCCGCGATTGCCTTTGCCACCTTCTCGAGCTGCACTCCGGAACCGTTAAGGTCCCCCAAACGCCGCAGGTAAATCCGCGCCAGCAAGCGATGCGTCGGCAAATCGTCAGGCTCGCGCTTCAGGATCTCATTGGCTTCGTCGATCGCTTCCTGCATCCGCTGCGCTTTCCAATACATTTCCGCCAGGCGCTCGCCAATGGTCGGCGATTCTGGGTCTATGGCGTACGCTTTCTTGTAGGCCTCAATGGCCTTCGTGGCGTATTCCGGCTGGCTCGTCTGCTCGTACTGCAGCTCGTACAGGTGCCCCATCGCGAATTCGTAGTAGGCGTCCGCCCGCGGCGTCGTGGAAGTCGTCGAACTGCTAGACGGACTCTGGCCGGTCACCGGCCAGGCAGCCAGAACGCTCAGTAAAAAAGTGCCGAAAAACGCTTTTAGGTTCATAAAGGCCAAGATTTAGAGTATCCCATGCAGCAGGAACGCGGTCAAAAGGCAAAGCTAAGCGTTGCGCAGACGAGCAAGGGTCAAGTAGTGAGATGCGCAGAAAAGAGAACGCGATTCGGTAAAATGAAGCGCTTGCAATCCAACTGTATTTCTGCAAGTATCGAAATATGCGCAAGGCTGATCCGCTACTCGTCACCCGTTGCGCCGACCGTTTCTCCGCGCTCGGTGCCGAATCCCGTCTGCAAATTGTCCGCCTGCTCCTCTCCGCGCATCCCACGGGGATGGTAGCCGGTGAGATCCAGGAAGAACTGGGCATCCCAGGGTCAACACTCTCTCACCATCTGGAAAAGTTGCGCCAGGTGGGTCTGGTTGGCATGAGGCGGGCTGGAACTTTCCTTTGGTACACGGCCAATACAGGCGCCCTCAAGGAAGTCCTCGGGTTCCTTTATGAAGAGTGCTGCACTCGCAACCGCGTCGTCCCGTCAGAAGCCATTGTCCAAATCTCTAAATGAAGAATCAAAGGAAGGAGCCGCCATGAGCGAGAAAAGCATTCAGGAAGCAGTGAGAGAAAAATACGGCGCGGCAGCCCGGCAGGTTGCCTCCGGCAAAACTGCTTGCTGCGAAGGCGGCGCGGAGCTGAGCGGCTGTGACCCCATTTCGCGCAATCTCTACGACGACGCGGAAACGTCCGCCCTGCCTGCGGATGCCGTCGCCGCTTCGCTCGGCTGCGGCAATCCCACCGCGCTCGCGCAACTCCAGCCCGGCGAGACCGTTCTGGACCTCGGCTCCGGCGGCGGCATTGACGTGCTCCTCTCGGCGAAACGTGTTGGCCCGACCGGCAAAGCCTACGGCCTCGACATGACCGACGAGATGCTCGCTCTCGCCCGCGAAAATCAACGCAAAGCCGGGGTGCAAAATGTCGAATTCCTGAAAGGCGCCATTGAGGCCATTCCCCTCCCGGAAAATTCCGTGGACGTGATCATCTCCAACTGCGTCATCAATCTCTCCGGCGACAAAAACCGCGTCATCCGCGAAGCCTTCCGCGTCCTCAAGCCCGGCGGCCGTTTCGCTGTGTCCGACGTGGTTGTTCGCGGCGAAGTTCCCGCCGAGATTCGCAAAAGCATGGAACTCTGGGCCGGCTGCATGGCCGGCGCGCTGCAAGAGGCCGAGTATCAGGAAAAGCTCCAAGCCGCTGGTTTCGAATCCATCGACATCGCACCGACTCGCATCTATAAAGCCGCGGAGGCGCGCGACTTCTTGATCGCTGCAGGTCTCGACGCCGACGTGGTAGGCCCTCAGATCGAAGACAAATTCATCAGCGCCTTTATTCGGGCGAAAAAGCCTGTCGCCGCAACCTGCGATTGCCCGCCCGGCTGCGTCGATCTTCCCTGCTGCAATTGATTCTATGACCTACGGAAGGGCAATCCCGTCATCCTGAGGAGCGCGTTTCTACGCGACGAAGGATCTCAAGCGATGCGTAACCGAGCATTCTCCTTGGCAAGGAGGAAATCGTGAATCCCTCCTCCGCACCGCCCAACAACGTTCTCTTCCTCTGCACCGGCAACTCCGCGCGCTCCATCATGGCCGAAGCCATTTTGAATCACCGCGGCCAGCCCAATTTCCGCGCCTTCAGCGCCGGCAGCCATCCCGCCGGCCGCGTCAACTCCTACGCCATCCAACAACTCGAGTCCGCCGATCTGCCCACCGCAGGCCTGCGCAGCAAAAGCTGGGACGAATTCGCCAAACCGGGTGCTCCTTCGATGCACTTCGTCATTACTGTTTGCGATAGCGCTGCGAACGAAACCTGCCCCGTCTGGCCCGGCCATCCCATCACCGCGCACTGGGGCGTCCCCGATCCTGCGGCCGCGACCGGCTCCCCCGAACAAATCCAGCGTGCCTTTCGCGATGCCTTCTTCACTCTCGAACGCCGCATCGAGCTGTTCCTCAGCCTCCCGCTCCACAGCCTCGAGACCCTGGCAATTCAAGACGAACTCCACCGCATCGGCCAGCAACCCGCGCAGCACTAAACGTAGCCGCGGATCTTTAGACCAGCCACACAAAAGGTGGTTCCTTCTACTGGCGTCTCGTTTTCTCTTTCTTAGAGCTTTGACCCTGCTTTTCCGGATATCAGATATCAGTAATCAGATATCAGGAGCCAGCTTCAGCAACCAAAAACCAACCTAAGCTCACCCGCGCTGCCTGATATCCGATATCTGATATCGGACTTCCGAATGCGATTTTCTAGTTTCGAATTTCGAGCTAGTGCAGGAAGTGCCGCATTTCCGTAAACACCATCGCCAGCCCTAGCCGGTCTGCTGTGGCAATCACGTCCGGATCCTTCACCGAACCGCCAGGCTGAATCACCGCCGTCGCTCCGGCTTTGGCGGCTTCTTCGACTCCGTCCGGGAACGGGAAAAATGCGTCCGAAGCTACCACCGCGCCTTGCAGCGATTTCTGCGCCTTGGCCACGGCAATCTTCACCGAATCCACGCGGCTCATTTGCCCCGCGCCCACGCCCAGCGTCGCGCCGTCCTTCGAAAACACAATCGCGTTGGACTTCACGTGCTTGCACACCTTCCATCCGAATTTCAAATCTCGTAGTTCGGCATCCGTCGGCTCGCGCTTCGTCACTACTCGCAATTCCCGCTCTTTCAAAATGCCCAGATCGGGCTGCTGCACCAGCATTCCTCCAAAGATCGGCTTGAACAGCAGTTCGCGGTCCGCATCGAGCCCACCCATCGGCAGCTGCAGCAGCCGCAGATTCTTCTTCGCCGCAAAAATCTCCAGCGCGCGATCCGCGAATCCCGGCGCCAGCACGCATTCCGCGAATAATTTCGACACCGCCTCTGCTGTCACCGCATCCACGATGTGATTGAACGCCAGCACTCCGCCGAATGCCGAAAGCGGATCGCAGGCGAACGCCTTCGTGTACGCATCCAGCAGCGAGGACTGCTCCGCCGCTCCGCAGGGGTTGTTGTGCTTGATGATCACCGCCGCCGGCCCTTCGAATTCCGCCACCAAACTCCGCGCCGATTCCAAGTCTACGTAATTGTTGTAAGAAAGCTCCTTGCCCTGCAGTTGCTTCGCCGCCGCCAATCCTTTCGGCACGCCTCCAGCCGGAACATACAACGCCGCCGATTGATGCGGATTCTCCCCGTAGCGCAGCGCCTGCTTCTTGCGCAGCGCCACATACACACGCTCCGGCAACACCGGCTTTGCTTGTACCTCCAGTTTGTCGCCCAGCAAGTTCAAGCGTTCCAGATTCATGGTGATCAAGCCGTCATAGCGCGACGTCACCGCAAACACCTTGCGCGCCAACTCCAGCCGCAGCCCCAGCGAAGTCTCCTTCTTCGCTTCCAACTCCGCCGCGACGCG
>Ga0187781_10004673_pt1 | contig 10196 bp, 9 predicted proteins | sample 0715_SJ02_MP02_2_FD_132447 | JGI IMG/M metagenome (GOLD analysis project Ga0187781, IMG submission 132447) | Tropical peat soil microbial communities from peatlands in Department of Meta, Colombia - 0715_SJ02_MP02_20_MG | ecosystem: Environmental > Terrestrial > Soil > Wetlands > Peat | place...
CCTGGAGGGCTCGGGCCGCTCAGTTCGCGATGCGCGAGGTGGCACCGCTTGCCTCTCGCATCGATCGGGAGGACCGTGTTCCCGATGCGCTCGTCCGGCGGCTCGCGGAGGAGCGGTTCCTGGGCCTCGGGATTCCCGCGGAATGGGATGGCGCGGGTGGGGACACGCGTGCCACGGTGGCGGTGCTGGAGGAACTGGCGCGCGCGAGCTCGGCGGTGGCCGTGCTCGTGGCGGTTCACCTTTCCGTCTGCGCCGTTCCAATCCTCACTTGGGGAACGGATCGCCAGAAGGAGCGTTTCCTTCGCCCCCTCGCCCGCGGGGCGATGGTGGGAGCGTTTGGCCTCACCGAGCCCGGCGCAGGATCCGATACGGCCCGGATCGCGATGCGCTATCGCCGGGAGCCGTCGGGATTCACGCTGGACGGAACGAAGATGTTCACCTCGAGCGGTGTGAGCGCCGGGGTGATCCTCCTTTTCGCGACGCGGGATCCAGCGATCGGCCACCAGGGGATCTCCGCGTTCCTCGTCCCGTCCGACGTGGCTGGGTTTTCCGTGCCGCAACGGTTTGAGAAACTCGGCCTGCGTGGGAGCGAGACGACGGAGATCCTCCTTCAGGGCGTTCGACTCCCTCTGGAGAACCTCCTGGGGAACGAAGGGGAGGGTCTTCGAGTCGCGCTCGGGTCCCTCACGGGCGGTCGGGTCGGGATCGCGAGCTGCGCCCTCGGGGTCGCCCAGGCGGCCTTCGACGAGATGGTCCGGTCGGTGCGAGCGGACGATGCCGACTGGAAACGGACGGTCCTCGCGCAGTCGTACGCCGAGCTCTCCGCGGCCCGTGTCCTCATCGAGAGGGCCGCCGAGCGGAAAGACGCAGGACTGCCGTTCGTGGCGGAGGCGTCGGCCGCGAAGCTCGTCGCGGCTCGGGCCGCGGTGTCGATCGCCTCGAGAGGCGTGGACGTCGCGGGCGCGGAGGGTGCGCGAGCCGGGGCTACCGCGGAGCGGTTGTGGCGCGACGCCCGCGTCTTCCCGATCGTGGAAGGCACGACCGAAATCCAGGAGCTGATCCTCGCCCGGTCGTTGGTCGAAGACGCGGACGGGCGAAAGGTTTAGTGGCGGACCCGACTCCGAAATCCTGTGAGCCGTCGGACCCGCACGCCGCCGGTCGTCGCGAGCCCTCCCCGGGAGCCGGTGGCGCCGGTTCCCCTCTCTTCGACTCGCCTCGACGCGCCCCTACGCCGGATCTTGGAGCAGGACGGGATCTCGGCCCTCTTCCCCCCCCAGGCGCTCGCGCTCGATCCCGTCCTCGCCGGCGAGAGCCTCCTCCTCGCGTGTCCGACCGAGAGCGGGAAGTCGCTGATCGCGTATCTCGCTCTCCTCCGCGCGGCGCGGGCCGGTCGGACCGGGCTCTATCTCGTCCCGCTCCGCGCGCTGGCCTACGAAAAGGCCGAGGAGCTCGAGAAGTTCGAAGAGCTCGGAATCAAGGTCGGAATCTCGATCGGCGACTTCGACCTCCCGGCGGATCGTCTCGAAAAGGTTGACGTCCTCGTCGCAACGAGCGAGAAGGCCGACGGACTCCTGCGGCGCGGCAGTCCGTGGCTCGATCGCCTCGGCGTCGTGGTCGCCGATGAGATCCACTTGATGCGGGATCCCGAGCGGGGCCCGACCCTCGAGGTGAGCCTCACCCGCCTGCGCCGCCGGTACCCGGGCCTGCAAATCGTGGCGCTGTCGGCGACCGTCGGAAACTCTGAGGAGGTCGCAGAGTGGCTCGAGGCTCGTCACATCGCGAGTGAGTTCCGCCCGGTTCCCCTCAAGCTCGGAGTCTACTCCGGGGGCCGGATTACATTCACCGATCTCACCACCCGAGAGATCCCCCCTCCGGGCGACGCGGTGCCCCGCCTCGTACGCAGCGTCGTCGGCGAAGGCGGTCAAGCGCTCGTGTTCGTCAACAGCCGGCGGGCGAGCGAGCAGCTGGCGGAGGGGCTGATCCCCGCGGTGCGAGGGCTCTTGTCGACCGAGGAGCGGGCCCGGGCGGACCTCGCGACCTCGGAGCTCTCGACCGTCTCCGACGAGGAGACCGAGGGGATCCGACGCCTCAGCGCGCTTCTCCCGCATGGGGTGGCGTTTCACAACGCGTCGCTCACGAACCCGGAGCGCCGGGTCGTCGAACGCGCGTTCCGGGACCGGGCCCTGAAGGTGCTGGTGGCGACCCCGACTCTCGCCGCCGGGATCAACCTACCGGCTCGGCGGGTGATCGTGCGCGACACGAGCCGGTACGACGACCGCCTCGGGCTTCAGGCGCCGATCCCGGCGCTCGAGGTCCAGCAAATGCTCGGCCGGGCGGGCCGGCCCCGGTACGACCCGGTGGGGGAGGCATTGCTCATCGCGCGGAGCCCCGACGACGAGGAGAGGCTCCTCGACCACTACCTATCGGCGCCACCGGAGCCGGTCCAGAGCCGGCTCGCGGCCGAGCCGGCGCTCCGGATGCACCTCCTGGCCCTCGTCGCGAGCGGTGCGGTGAGCGGCGACGCAGATCTTCGGTCGTTCTTCGCGGACACGTTCTACGGTCACACCTTGCCGCTCGCCGAGCTCGAATCGAAGGTCACCGAGGTCCGCGAGTTCCTCCAAGAGCACGAGCTGCTCGAACCGGGCGACGTTCTGCGCGCGACTCGCTTCGGCCACCTCACGAGCGAGATGTACCTCGATCCGATGAGTGCCATCGTGATCCGCCGGGTATTGGCAGCCGCCCCTCTCGGCGTCGGGGCATTTCCGCTTCTGGCGGCGATCTCCTCGACCCCGGATCTTCCTCCCCTCTTCCTCCGGAGAGGCGAGGAGTCGGACCTGCTCGCGCGCTACACCGACGAAGCGGAGGAGCTCCTGGTCAAGCCGGAGGAGCCTCCGCTCGATCTCGATTTCGAGTTCTTCCTCGCCACGTTGAAGACCGCCTCGGTCCTCGAGGCGTGGACTGAGGAGACCCCCATCCTGGATCTCACGCGCCGGTTCGGGATCGGCGCGGGCGACCTGAGGACGAAGGTCGAGGACGCCGAGTGGCTTCTCTTCGCCGCCGGTCGGCTCGCGGTCGCGTTCCAGCGACGCCTTGGGCGGCCGATCGACGACCTCTCCTTCCGCGTGCGCTATGGGGTGAAGGAGGAGCTCCTCGACCTCGTTCGACTTCGGGGCATTGGCCGAGTCCGCGCGCGCATGCTGTTCCGGGCCGGCTACCCCGACCGAGAGTCCCTGCGCCAGGCGCCGATCGACCGGATCGAGCAAGTGCTGCGCTCGCGAAAACTTGCCGAGATGGTCCTCAGCCAGCTCCACCGCCGTTCGGAATCGAGGGCGCGACGGGACGAGCCAGTGTCGGTGTCGGGTCCAGCGCCGAGTCCGCGGGCGGACTCCCGCACCACGGTTCGCCGCCTCGAGGACTACCCGGGGGATACGGGATCGTGACCCATTCGTCGATCGGGGTCAAGACCCGGACGAGCGAGCGCGTGCCGCCGTTCCCGCCGGTACGGATCTCTCTCCGCAGGTAGCCGGCCCGCTCGAGCCGTACGATCCTGCGCCACAACGTGGTCGTCGGGAGAGGGCGGACGCCTTGGGCTCGCGCGAGGTCCGCCTCGCACCGCTTGACGTCCCCGAGAGGGGCAGCTCGCCCGTGAGACGCGGCGACGATCGCCCGCACGACGTGGGGCTCGACCGGGACTCCCACCGACCCTCCCGACGTAGCAAAAGGTCGGTCGAGACCGTTGAGCGAACCCCGAAGGAGCTCGCGTCGCAGGATTTCGATGGCCCTTCGTGCACCCCCTCCCTCCTCCAAGGTTCGAGCGACAATCCGGTTGGTCAGGGCGTCCGGTGCCGGTCGACGGAGCGCCCGCCCGGCCCGGTCCCGGACGATGGCCAGCAGCTCTTGCTCATCGTACGGCTCCAGGCGGACGAACGGCCCGAAGGGAAACCGGTCAAAGACGCGACTGTGGAGGCGGCTGAGCGCTTCCGGAGTCCCAGCGACGATCGTCCAGAACGGCGGGAGCCCCTCCTCGCCTTCGGGGAGGAATCGATCGGGAGCCCCGATGGCTCGCAGAATCGGTGCAACGTCGGGCTCGGTGGCCGTGACGTCATCGAGGACGAGAACGCTTGGACGGCCCTCGCGCCGGACCCGGCGAAGGAATCCCGCCAGGATCTCCGCGACAGGGAATCCCCGGCCGTCGAACCCTTCATCAAGCAACTGAAGCAGCCCGGTGGCAACTCCGTGAGTTCCCCGACGATCCCGAACCCGGAGGGCCCACCATCGAGGAGCCGGCTCGGCGGACGAAGCCCGGAGGCGCTCGACGGTCTCCCGTGCGGCCCGACGAGCGACCGCCGACGAGCCCGAGCCCGGAGGCCCGGCCACCCCCACAATCCACGGAGGATTTGCCTTCGGTGCGGGCGCGTCGAGCCGTCGAACGACGTCGCTCACTTCCTTCCACCGACCGAGTGCGATGGGGGGGAGCCAGTCGACTGCGAGGACTTCGGGAGAGAGGGACGCGGCCATGATTTCACTGTATTACTATGAATTATAAGAATACTGTTTACCACTGGTCTGTGGAATGAAAACTGCTATCCACCCGAGCCGCTGCACCCGTCACGATGGCGGGAACGATGACCCGTCCTCTGCGGATTCTCGTCCGGGACCTGCTGGTCGCCCTCGTGGTCGGTGGGTTCCTCTTCGTCCTGTTCGACCTGATCTACCGGCACATCCTCGTCATCGCCGGAGTTACGGGATCGACCCTCCTCTTTCTGGAGGCCGGAGCGATCGTCCTTGTCGCCTACCTCTTTTCGAGGGCACTCACCGGGGCCGTCAACGCGCTCCTGAGGATCCGGGGAAACGTCTCGCGCGGCCACGTCGTCCGACTCTTCTTGAACCTCCTGATCGCGACGGGCGCGGTCCTTGCACTCTTCAGCCTCGCGGGCGTCTCCCTTGAATCGATCTTTCTCGGGAGCGCGCTCGCTGGGATCGTTCTCGGTCTGGCCGCCCAGACGGTTCTCGCGAATCTCTTCGCCGGACTCCTGCTCGTCGTTGCCGACCCGTTTCGGCCCGGGGACCGGATCAACCTGACCTCGTCCAGCCTCGGGGCGATCGCCCCGTCGTACCCCCACGAACTGATGTATCCGTTCTATGGGGGCACGGTCGAGGATGTCGGACTCACCTACACCATCCTTCGGCAGGACACGGGTGGAGTGGTCAAGATCCCGAATTCGATCATCCTCGGTGGGGTCGTCCAGCGTTTCGAGGGAAACCTGCGAACGGTCCGGGTCCGAATGTCGTTCCCCCAGACGGTTCCCGTCGCGACCGTGGAGGCAGCGTTGGCCGACCTCAAGGCGGCCCTCCACGATCCGAAGACCACGGTCAGTCGCGTCTCCCTCGAGATGATCGACATCTCCGCGACCACGTGGGACGGGGTCGTTCTCGTGGTCACGTCAAACATGGACGAACCCACCATCCGGGATCGGGTCCTCCGTTCTGTCCTCGCACGACTCGTCCGACCCGAACCTTCGCCGTCATCGACTCCCTGACGGACGCGAGGGGACCCACTCGTTAAATCCGCCGTACGCTCCGCCCGCAGCACAGGGCGCTCGATGAGCTACCGCGTGACGCTAATCCCCGGCGATGGGATCGGGCCGGAGGTGACGGCTGCCGCACAAGTCGTGGCCGCCGCGACGGGAATCTCGATCGATTGGGAGGTGGTCGACGCGGGCGAACGGGCGATTGCCGGCGAGGGAACCCCCCTACCGGACTCGGTGCTGGCATCGATCCGTCGCAACCGGGTCGCGCTCAAGGGGCCGATCACCACGCCCATCGGGAGTGGATTCCGTTCGGTGAACGTCGCGCTCCGCCAGCAACTCGACCTCTACGCCTCTGTACGGCCCGCGCGGGCGATCGCGGGGGAAGGGACTCGGTTCCCCGAGACCGACCTCGTCGTCGTCCGGGAAGCGACCGAGGGCCTCTATTCGGGAGTCGAGCATTGGGTCGACCGGGAGCATTCCGCCGCGGAGAGCGTCAACATCGTCACGCGCAGGGCCTCCGACCGGATCATTCGGTTCGCGTTCGATCTGGCGCGGCGGGACCACCGTCGGCGGGTGACGGCGGTCCACAAGGCGAACATCCTGAAGACCACGGGCGGGCTCTTCCAGACCGCATTCCGAGAGATGCAGGCGAAGTACCCGGATATTCCTTCCGACGAGCGTCTCATTGACAACATGTGCATGCAACTCGTCAAGAAACCCGAGGAGTACGACGTCATCGTCACGACGAACCTCTTTGGGGACATCCTCTCCGACCTCTGTGCGGGCCTGGCCGGAGGCTTGGGGGTGGCCCCCGGTGCGCTCTATGGCGATGACCTCGCGGTGTTCGAGCCCGTCCATGGCTCCGCCCCGAAGTACGCGGGGCAGGACAAGGCCGACCCGGTCGCGGAGATCCTCTGCGTCGAGCGAATGCTCCGTCACCTTGGCGAGACCGAGGCGGCGGAACGCGTCTTCCACGCCGTCTGGGAAACGATCGCCGAGAAGAAGGTCGTCACGTACGACCTCGCCTTACCGGGCTATACCCAGCACCCGGTGCCCCCGTCGTCCTGCTCGGCCATGGCGAAGGAGATCGCGCGCAAGGTTCCTTTGGTCGACCCTCACGTCCCATTGCTCCGCCCCACCGGAACCGGGGCGGGTCACGACACGCACCTCGAAGGCTAGCGGGATGACTCGGGCCGTCCGGGCCGGGCGTCCCCGACCACCTTGACGATCACGCGTTTCGGCCTCTGACCGTCGAACTCCGCGTAGAAGACCTGCTCCCAAGGCCCGAGGTCCAGGTCCCCCTTCGTGATGGGAAGGACCACCTGGTGGCCGAGGAGGAGGTTCTTGAGGTGCGCGTCGCCGTTCGTCTCGCCGGTCCGGTGGTGTTCGTACTCCCCCGGAGGCGCGAGCCGATCGGCCCATGCCGCGATGTCCCGGAGAAGTCCCTTCTCGTTGTCGTTGACGTAGACCGCCGCGGTGATGTGCATCGAGGACACCAGGACCAGGCCATCCCAGATCCCGCTCGCCCGCACGATCGCGCGCACCTGGTCGGTGAGGTTGACGAACTCCCGCGGGCGCTGGGTGTTCATGACCAGATATTCGGTCCGGCTCGACATGGCCGACCTGTGCGGCGCCGGCACTTTTAAGCTCGAGGGCTGAACGTCTCTCACGAGCGGGTCCATGAGCGAGCCTCGTGCGGTCCGCATCCCGCGTTCTCGGGGTGCGTCTGCCACGCCGCCAGACGATGCGGGCCGGCGAGTCCGTGCGACGGGCCCTGCGGTGACCGGGCTGAAACCGAACCGGGCCGGGACCCAGCGGGTCGTACGGCTCACGGTCGTGTTCCTCGTTGTTCTGGCCGCGCTCTACGCGGGGTTCGCAATCTACGCGCGGAGCTCTCCCGGCGGAGCGACTCCGGGCGCCCAGACAGCACTCGTCGAGATCACGCTTCTCGCGATCGTCCTCGCGCTCGCCGGAACGATTCTAACCCTCAACACCGCTCCGCGGGCCATCGGTGCGCTCCCCGACGGGTTCGTCGTCGTGGGCCGATGGGGTCGCCGGACGCAGTGGACTCCACTCCACGCGGTCACGGTCCGCCGCGTACGCCGGTACCCGGCGGGGTTCCTCTCGGGGGAGGATGTCGATTCGGTCGAGGTCTTCGGCACCGGCCAACGACGCCGGAGCTACCTCATCGAGGCCGGACTGCTCCCAGAGCACTCGCGGGAGCCCCCGGCATCACTCGAGTAGATCCTCGAGCTCTCCTGCGACCAACGTGAGAAGCTGGTCCAACGCCCGATTCTTGAGCTCGGTGATGTGGCCCGAGTCGGTCTCAAGCCGGGCCAGAAACTCATCCCCGTCGCGGACGAACGAAAGCGAGAGCACGTGGTGCCGCCCTCCCGGGAGGGGGACTTCCAAGGGAGGGGAGGGCGCGGGCTGGGCCGCCGGTTTCGCAGCGGACTTGGCGGATGGCTTCGCAGGGGGGGGCCGGGACGCTTTCGGCACGGGTTTCTTTGCTGCAGGACGCGCCGGAGCCTTTGCCGGAGGGCGATGCGGAGACGACGCGGGCTTCGCCCGGGCCGGTCGTTTCGCAGGTCGAGATTTCGAGGGCATCGCCGCGGCCTCGAAGCGGCCGCACCAAGCCCTCCTATTTATGGGTTAGCACGCAACAATCCTCGTCACCACGTAAAGACCGATGGCGCTCTGGCGTCGCCGAATGGCGGGAACGGCTCCCCCCGACCGGTCCAGCATCGAACCGACGGCCCGGCCCGTGATGCGGGCCGAGACCGGAATCCTCCTGGTCTCGATCGCCCTCTTGCTCGTCTTTCTCGCCCTCGAGCCATTCCTTTCCTACGCTCTGTTCGGCTCGGATACGGGCGAGTACTACCGCCTGACCGCGGACCTCGTGACGACCGGGACGCTTCCCCACGGAGTCGCCTACGGGGGTTGGGGAACCGCGTACCCGGATTTCCCGGGGATCTACCTCCTCGCGGGAGCGGGAGCCGGAGCTCTCGGGATCGGCACGTTCAACGCACTCACCATCATCGTACCGGTCCTCGCGGTCCTTTCGTTCTTCCCGCTCTTTCTGCTCTTCCGACGGATCTATCCGCACGACACCGTGGCCCTCCTCGGCGCGGCGCTCGCATCGGTGGCGATGCCCCGGTTGTTCTCCATCGCCCATCCTGCGCCGCTCGCCCTCGGCGATTTCCTGTGCGTGGCCGCGCTGTGGATGTTGGTGGAGAGCCGTCGGGATGTCCGGTGGTTCCTCCCCCTCGCCCTGTCGGCCGGTGCATTGATCGTAACGCATCACCTCTCCTCGTACTTCTTCGCGGTCAGCGCGCTGGGAGGGATCGTCCTGCTCGAGCTCTGGCACCCCGGTCTCTGGAGCCGCAGGTTCCCCCTGCGGGAGTTCGTCTTCCTTGCCGCGTTCGTCAGCGCGACGTTCCTCTTCTGGTTCTACGGCACGACGTCGTTCGTCGGCAATGTTCTCCTCCCGGGCCTCGGCCACGCGAGGTACGTCGGATTTGCTGCGCTCGAGGGGACCGCGTTGGTCGTCATCGGCCTATCGGCCCTTCTCCTCCAATGGCGGCGCGCACGGTATCGACCTCGGCGCACCTGGGTACGGATGCCGACGGACCGGAGCGTCGTGCGGGACATGACGATGCTCGCGCTCCTGGTCTTCGGGGCCATCGCAGTCGTGATCGTCGTGCCGGTCCCTGGGACTACACAGACGACGAGCCCGTGGGCGATCCTCTGGTTCGCCCCGATCCTCGTTCTCGGAATCCTCTGCGCGGGAATCCGCCGATCCCCGACCACCTCGCGGCTCGGTCCCTTCTCGGTCACCTGGACCGGCGCGCTGGGCCTTTCGGCCGGAACGATGCTCGCCCTTTCGGTCCTCGGCACGGCCTCGGGGAATACGACGCTGGAGAACTTCGCGACGACCCTGTCGCCGGAACGGCACGCCGAGTACCTCCTCATCCCGATCGGTCTGATGGTCGCGATCGGCATCGCCCGATGGGTCGCACGGGCCCGCGACCGGGGGGGCCGGCGGGCGATGACGGCTGCACTGCTCGGTGTCGTGGTGCTGGTCGCTGCCAATGCGGCGATCGTCTATCCTCCCCAGGCCGATTTCGGGGGATTTGAGGAGGGGTTGACGACCGGGGACGCGGCCCTCTGGATGTGGGTCGGGATCGCCGCGCCCCCGACCTGGGTGGTCGCGACCGACCATCGATTGAGCTCGATGATTTTCGGTTTCGACGGAAATCCCGCGACGTGGGTCACGACTCCCGACCTATTCAATGGCGCGAACTGGTCGCAGGCCGCGGCCGAGCTCCGGAGCACCGGGGCGCCGAATCCCGCCGATTCAAAGGCGGTCGATCTGGTCGCGGTCGACTCGGTGATGTACGCCGGGGTGGCCCTGGATCCTTCGAAGCTCGCGATTCCACTGAGTTCCGCGGCGATCGCGTGGTTCGAGGACTCCCCATTCGTTCCCCTGTACGAGAACGGGCAGAACGTGGTCTACCTGGTCGACGCGACGGCGTTTCCCTCGCCGTAGGGAACGACGGCCCCGTCCGGCCGCCACGTCAGCAGAGGGGCCGTCCCCTCCTCGGAAAGGATCGTCAGCAGCCGCCGCGCCCAAGCGAGCTTCGCCGCTTTGCGTGCCCTCTGGGA
>Ga0187781_10004674_pt1 | contig 10195 bp, 9 predicted proteins | sample 0715_SJ02_MP02_2_FD_132447 | JGI IMG/M metagenome (GOLD analysis project Ga0187781, IMG submission 132447) | Tropical peat soil microbial communities from peatlands in Department of Meta, Colombia - 0715_SJ02_MP02_20_MG | ecosystem: Environmental > Terrestrial > Soil > Wetlands > Peat | place...
ACGGAAACGGCCCGCGGGGCCAATTCGGCGGAGTTGGTTCTGCGCATTCGAGATGAAGCCTGGGTGGAAGTCGTTCAGGGGGACGGAACGACGCTCTTGTCGCAGATTTGTGCCCCTGGAACGATTCAGACGATCAGGGGAAAGGAGCCGCTACACGTCGTCATTGGCAATCCCTCCGGAGTTGACGCGCTCTTTCGCGGCGTTCCGGTCGATCTGGTTCGGCACGCAAGTCCCAACGGTGTTGCCAGGCTGACCCTGGAATGACACAAGCGGCGAGACCCGACGGCGCAAGCAAGATGGATCAGTTGGTGCAGATGCCAAAGCGCCAGGAAACGGACAGGAGCCAAGACTTCAGTTCGCGCTTAAGTGCCGAGGTTGGTCCCTTGCCTCGAAGGCAAACCCAACAGCTCGAGGTGCGCTGGGGTTCTCGTTGCGTTGCGATTGGCGGCGGCAGCCCCGTGGCGGTGCAGTCGATGACCAACACCGATACGGCTGACGTCGAAGCTACCGCGCAGCAAGTTGCCGAGTTGGCTGACGCGGGTTCCGAACTGGTGCGAATTACTGTCAATACGCTGGAAGCCGCGCGCGCGGTGCCATCGATCCGCGAGCGACTTGACCAAAGCGGGCAATCTGTGCCGTTGGTCGGCGATTTTCACTTCAACGGCCATCGACTTCTGACCCAAGTGCCCGATTGTGCGCGCGCGCTGTCGAAGTACCGCATCAACCCCGGCAATGTCGGCGCCGGAGCGCGGCGCGATGGCAACTTTGCGCAGTTGATCGATATCGCTTGCCGCCACGAAAAACCCATACGCATCGGGGTGAACTGGGGCAGCCTGGACCAGGAGCTTCTTACGTCTTTGATGGATGCCAACCGCCGCTTGCCGCAGCCGCGTGACGCCGAGGTGGTGCTGCGCGAAGCGCTGGTCCGCTCGGCGATAGATAGCGCTAACCAAGCCGTAGAACTCGGCTTGCCCGCCAATTGCATTTGTCTATCCGCAAAGGTGAGCACCGTTCAGGACTTGGTCGCCGTCTACCGCGAACTGGCGCGCCGGTGCGACTATCCACTGCACCTTGGCCTGACCGAGGCGGGCATGGGCAGCAAGGGCATTGTGTCATCCACAGCGGCCCTTGCCATCTTGCTGCAGGAAGGCATCGGCGACACGATCCGCGTGTCGCTCACGCCCGATCCCGGTGGACCGCGCGCACGGGAGGTCCAGGTCGCACAGCAGATCCTGCAATCGTTAGGATTGCGCGCGTTCACGCCTTTGGTCGCGTCCTGCCCGGGCTGCGGACGAACGACGAGCACGTTTTTTCAGGAGCTTGCCGCGAAAATTCAGTCGTATCTGAGCGCACAAATGCCGATTTGGCGCGAGCGCTATCCGGGCGTTCAAACCATGAAGATCGCGGTGATGGGATGTGTTGTCAACGGCCCAGGGGAGAGCCGCCACGCCGATATCGGAATTAGCTTACCGGGAACGGGTGAATCCCCAGTGGCGCCCGTCTACGTCGATGGCCAGCATGCGGTGACGCTCAAGGGCGAGGGCATCGCCGAGCAGTTTCAAACGCTCGTCGAGCAGTATGTTCAAACGCGATACGCGCGTGCGGCAAGTGGTGCGTCGCAAACGTCTGGGCACGAACTGATCTAACGCCCAACCCATTGTCCATGTCGACTCGCAACATCAACGCCGTACGCGGCATGAACGATCTGCTGCCGTCTGCAGCCGCGGTGCTGGAGCATTTTGAGCGCCTGGCAATCTCGTCCTTGCGAAGTTATGGCTACCGGCAGATTCGCACTCCCGTCGTTGAGCCGACGGCGGTATTTCGCCGCGGCCTGGGCGAAGTTACCGACATCGTCGAGAAAGAGATGTACACCTTTGTCGATGCGCTCAACGGCGAATCCTTGACTCTTCGACCGGAAAACACGGCCGGAGTCGTGCGCGCCGCCATCGAACACAGTTTGTTGCACGAGGGCCCTTGCCGCCTTTGGTACTACGGCCCCATGTATCGGCACGAGCGTCCACAACGCGGCCGTTACCGAGAGTTTTTTCAAATCGGCGCGGAGGCGCTTGGCTTTGCCGGGCCCGAGGTCGAGGTCGAACAAATCTTGCTGCTACAGCGCCTGTGGCAAACCCTTGAACTCGGTCCGGTTCGATTGCAGCTCAATACGCTAGGGCAGCTGGACGAGCGAATGCGCCACCGCAAGGAGCTCGTTGCGTTTTTGCAGGCCAATCGCGCCGAACTAGATGCCGATGCCCAGCGGCGCATCGAAACCAATCCGCTGCGGATTTTCGATTCCAAGCACACCGGCACCCAGGCGTGCCTAGATCGCGCTCCACGTCTGTTGGATTTCCTTGGCGAAGGCTCTCTCGTTCATTTTGAGCGGGTACAGCAGCTTTTGCGGCAAGAGCGCGTCGCCTTTGAGATCAATCCACGTTTGGTTCGTGGATTGGACTATTACAATCTCACGGTGTTTGAGTGGGTTACCGACCGACTCGGCGCTCAGGGTACGATCTGCGGCGGAGGTCGCTACGACGGGCTTTTTGAATTGCTCGGTGGCAGACCCACACCGGCCTGCGGCTTTTCGATCGGAGTCGAGCGGGTTCTTGAACTGCTCGGCGAGCCGGTCGATACGAAAGTGGCCTGCGATGTTTACGTGCTGCATCAGGGAGGGCATACCTACGATGCAGCGCTACATGCGGCGGAGCGATTGCGCGACGCCGGTATGGACGTGATTCTCCACGCTGATGCTGCAAGCCTGAAGTCCCAGATGCGCAAGGCGGACGCAAGCGGTGCGGAATTCGCGGTAATCATAGGTGCCGAGGAAAGCGCCGAATCGACGGCCACAGTCAAGGCATTGCGAACCTCCACGGAAGGGGCACCGTTTGGGCAGCAACAACGAGTGCCTATCGACGAGCTGGCACCACGCCTGGTCGACGCGCTTTGCGCCGAGGTTCAGGACGGCCCGCAAGTCAAGGCCGCGGCGGGGACATCGGACGCGATTGAATAGGGAAGGAAGGCAATGGCATACGACCTGGAGCAGCAAGAATCCATCGCCGCAGTAAAAGATTGGTTCGAGAAAAATGCCAACTGGCTGCTGGGCGCGGCGCTTCTGGCTGTGGCAATCGTTGGCGGCAACTGGGCTTGGCGCTGGTACGTGCAGCGAGAGTCCTATGCAGCTTCCGCGCTGTACGAGCAGTACCAGCAGGCAGTGGTAAGCAAAGACACCAGCAAGGCCCGTGATTTGGCCAGTTCGCTACTGCAGCAACACTCCTCGAGCATCTACTCGACCTTCGCCGCATTGGCACAGGCGCGGGCAAGTCTGGATGCCGGCGACAGTGCCGCTGCAAAGGCACAGTTGCATTGGGTCGTCGACCACTCGCAAAACAAGGAACTTATAGCGCTGGCCCGCGTGCGTCTGGCCGGCATATTGCTAGATGAGAAGGCCTACGACGAGGGCCTGGCCCTGCTGGACGCCGAAGCGCCGATGGCGATGGCCGTCGAATTCTCGGACCGCCGTGGCGATTTGCTTTTTGCGCAGGGCAAAACCGAACAAGCGCGCAGCGCTTACGCTCAGGCGCTTGAACAGGCCGGCCCCCAAAACCCGCTGCGCCCGCTCATACAGGCCAAGCTCGATGCCATCGCGGGGGCGAGTTGACATGAATCGCTCGCCCGGACACACGGGCGCCGACAGCTTCTGGTTGGGCATTTTTGCGCCAAGCGTTTTGCTGCTTATATTTCTGAGCGCCTGTTCGTCGAGTTCCGAGCGCGCAAAACCCACGCCGTTAGAAACAATAGTGCGCCCAGTCGAAGTGCGGCGGGTCTGGCAGATAGAACTGGGCGACTCCGAAGGCACCTTCCTGCGTCCCTGCGTGCTGGAGCATGCGGTTTTTGCTGCCTCACGCAAGGGAACTTTAGTGCGTATCGACCCATCCTCCGGCCAGGAAGTTTGGCGCGTACAGGTTAACGGTGGTATTGGAGCCGGCGTCGGCAGCGATGGACTGACCGTGGCGGTGGTCGGTCCACGCGGAAACGTCCAAGCCTACGACGCGGAGGGCAAAGCGTTGTGGCAGGCGCAGGCACCAAGCGACGTCGTTGCGCCACCGCTGGTTGGGCACGATCTAGTGCTCGTGCGATCGACGGATCAGCGCATTACGGCATATGAAGCGACAAGCGGCAAGCGCCGCTGGGTCTTTCAAAAGCAACAACCGCCCCTGGCATTGCGCGCGGAGGCCGATTTGACCCTCTCCGGGGACAGCGTATTGGTCGGGTTCCCCGGTGGGCGACTCGGATCCATCGCCCTGTCCAATGGTGCAGGGCGTTGGGAGGCAGCCGTTTCCGAGCCCAAAGGGGCGACCGAGGTCGAGCGCTTGGCCGATGTGGTTGGCGTTCCGGGTCTGATCGAGGGCGATGTGTGCACGGCCTCCTATCAGGGACGAATTGGCTGTTTTGATGCCCGCAATGGCGATTTGCACTGGGCGCGTGAATTCTCAGCAGGGGCGGGAGTCGCAGTCTCGGACGATGCGGTATACGGTGTCGACGCAAATTCGCATGTCACGGGGTTTAAGCGCGCTTCCGGAGCGTCGCTGTGGCAAAACGCAGCACTGGCAAATCGCGAACTTAGTGCACCGGTTATCGTTGGCAAGCTGCTGGCTACGGCAGATTTTGAGGGCCACATTCATTTTCTGAGGCTCGAAGACGGGAAACTGGTCGGACGCTTTGATGCCGCTGGCGGACGCGTGATTAGCACACCGCAGACGTGGAACGGGTTGGCCTTATTTCAAACGGCGCATGGGCGTTTGATCTTGCTGAGCGCGGCCGGCGGATGAAAAACCGGGCTTAACGATCGTGAAGCCCGTCTTGGCAATCGTTGGCCGAGCCAACGTTGGCAAATCGACTCTGTTTAACCGCTTAACGCGCACTCGCGCGGCTCTGGTCGCTGACGCGCCAGGGCTTACTCGCGATCGCCAGTACGGTGAAGGTCGATTAGGGCCCATCGCGTGCATTGTGATCGATACCGGCGGTTTTGATCCCAGCGATAGCACGGGCCTGCAGCATGCGGTCAACCAGCAGGCAGAACAGGCAATCGCGGAAAGCGATGTACTGCTTTTTGTACTCGACGCGAGAAGCGGCCTGACGGGCCACGATCGGCGAATTGCGGAACGTCTGCGGGCCAGCGGCCGGCGCATTCTCGTGGTTGTTAACAAGATGGAGGGCTTGCCCGAATCGGCGCTGGCGGAATTTCACGAACTCGGTCTGGGTCCGCCGCATGGGATTGCTGCGGCCCACGGGGAGGGCATTTCGTCTCTGATGCAAGATGCATTGGAGCCGTTCGTGCCCAGCGCATCCGCTCAAATCGATGAGTACTCCGATGCGGCTTCAGAGCGTGCACACAATCGCGTGGCGATCGTCGGGCGCCCCAACGTCGGCAAGTCGACCCTGATCAATGCCCTTCTCGGAGAAAATCGAATGATTGCGTACGATGCCCCGGGAACGACGCGCGACGCCATCGAGATCGAGTTTGAATACGCGGGGCAACCATTTGTCCTGATCGATACTGCGGGGCTGCGACGCAAGGGAAAGGTATTTGAGTCGGTCGAGAAGTTCTCGGTGGTAAAGACGCTACAGGCGATCGATCAGGCCAATGTTGTGGTTTTGCTGTTGGACGCGGCTAGCCAGATTGCCGAGCAAGACGCCCACATCGCTGGATACATCCTCGAACGTGGTCGGGCACTGGTGGTTGCGATCAACAAGTGGGACGGTCTCGATGTGGAGCAGCGTGAACGAATTCGCCGCGAATTGGACCGCAAGCTGCATTTTTTGCGTTGGGCTCCCGTACACACAATTTCGGCCTTACGGGGAACCGGGCTGGGCGCCTTGATGCGCTCGGTCCTGGCGGCCAGGCGGGCGGCTTTTGCCAAGCTCTCGACACCCAAATTGACGCGGGCACTGCGTGCGGCTGTGCAGCGTCAGGAACCGGCTCGTAGCGGCCTGTCTCGGCCCAAAATGCGCTACGCGCACCAGGGTGGCTCCAACCCTCCCTTGATCATCGTGCATGGTAATTCCCTCTCTAACGTACAGGACAATTACCGGCGTTACCTAGAGGGCTGGTTTCGTAAAGAGTTTGATCTGCAGGGCACGCCGCTACGCATCGAATTTCGTAGCAGTTCCAATCCGTTCGTGCAGGCACGCGGGCGAACGCGCGCTTCCCGCGCTGGCAAAGGAGGCGCTTTTCCAGTAGATTGAATCAACGACCGGCGGATTTTATCGCCCGCCGGTCGGGATCCGCGTCCAGCGGCTGGGCGCAACACTTCGGGCGTGCGCGATCGCCGCCTTGTTAAAATTGACCGGAGCCAACATGAGCAATAAGGGCCAACTACTACAAGACCCGTTCCTTAACGCGCTGCGCAAGGAACATGTGCCTGTGTCGATCTACCTGGTCAACGGAATCAAGTTGCAGGGACAGATCGAATCGTTTGATCAGTACGTCGTACTACTGCGCAATACCGTAACGCAAATGGTGTACAAGCACGCCGTCTCTACCGTAGTACCCGCGCGTCCGGTCAATCTGAATGCGGAGTCCGAAGCCTGAGTAGCTATCAAATAGCTGGCGTCGCTTCCCCGCCTCGTGCCTTGTTGGTGCAGGTCGCCCTGCGCGGTGGGGCGTTTAATCCGGAAGCGCAGGAGGAACTTCGGCAGCTGGTGCAAAGCGCCGGCTTGGCGGTCGGTGATTTGGTACAAGCGCGGCGCGACCGCCCGGATCCGGCCTTTTATCTCGGAAGCGGCAAAGTCAAAGATTTGCAGCAGCGTGCAAGGCAAATGGGCGCTGCCGTACTTGTCATCGATACGCAGCTCTCACCGGTGCAGCAGCGCAATCTTGAGCGAGAGCTTGCGCTGCCGGTGCTTGACCGTACGGGTTTGATTCTGGACATTTTTTCGCGGCGCGCGCAAAGCCGCGAAGGCAAGTTACAAGTTGAGCTCGCCCAACTCGACTATCTGTCGACGCGACTCGTGCGTGGCTGGACGCACTTGGAGCGGCAACGCGGTGGTATTGGGTTGCGAGGCGGCCCGGGCGAAAAGCAGATCGAACTGGATCGACGCATGATCACTACCCGCGTAAAGCAGCTGCGACAGCGTCTGCTCGTACTCGAGCGGCAGCGGGGCACGCAACGTCGGGCGCGCATGCGTGGAGGCGTTTACCGCATCTCTTTGGTCGGCTACACGAATGCGGGCAAGACGACCTTGTTTAACGCGCTTGCACGGGCCGACGCGTATTGCGCAGACCAGCTATTTGCCACGCTCGACACCACGTCGCGGCGCTGTTATGCCGCAACGGGTGTCTCGTTTGTGCTCTCCGATACAGTCGGCTTTGTCCGCGACTTGCCGCACACGCTGGTGGAGGCATTTCGTTCCACGCTCGACGAGGCAGTGCATGCCGATTTGCTGCTGCACGTTATCGATGCTGCCAGCGCGGCACGCGCCGAGCAAGCGCAGGAAGTCGAGCGAGTGCTCGAGGAGATTGGGGCGCACGATGTGCCTCGGCTGCGTGTTTACAACAAGATTGATCGGCTCGCGCGCAGTGCCGCAATTGAGCGCGACGCCTGTGGTAGCATCGCCGGGGTTTGGTTAAGTGCGCATAGGGGCGACGGAGTCGAATTGCTGCGTCAAGTGATCGCAGAAAAAATAGCCAAACGAACGCGCGATCATGTCGGGAATGCTCCGGACGCCGGGCTCATACCGGAGCTTGTGAGCACCGCGACGGCGGCGCGAGGCCCGATGCCCGGCAGTGCCCGGGCGCTCGCAGGCGAAGAGGATCTGCATCGCATCCCAATGGAACGCAGCACGATCATCGATGCCATCTGACTCATCGATGCCCATGAACGAACCGCAGCGCGGACGCAACAATTCCAATGGTGGCAATCCGGAGGGGCCGCGGCCTTCACGACGTCCTGGCGCTTCGGAAGGACCTCCGGATCTCGACGAACTCTGGCGCGACTTCAACCAGCGCTTGTCCCGCCTGTTTGGAGGCGGGGGCGAAGGCGCAGGCGGCGGAATGCCCCATCGCGATTCGCGCCAAGCCGGCATTGGCGTCATCGTGGTTCTTGCGGCGGTGGTTTTCATTTGGATGTGCACGGGAATTTATACCGTGCAGGAGGGTCAGGTCGGCGTGGTATCGACCTTTGGCCGCTATGACTCGACGACTCCACCAGGACTGCGCTGGCGGGCACCGTGGCCGGTGCAGGCACACGAAATTGTCGACGTCTTTACGCAGCGCAAGGTCGATGTCGGCATGCGAGGCGGACAAGACCGGCTCAAGGAAGCCTTAATGCTGACCGATGACGAGAACATCGTCGATATCCAGTTTGAGGTGCAGTACCGCGTAAAAGACGGCCCCGAAGGGGCACGCGACTACGTCTACGGCAGTCGGTTCACCCGCGATACGCGCGACGGCGACCCGAGCCATGTTGTTTTGCAGGTGGCCGAATCGGCAATGCGCGAGGTCGTCGGTCGGCGCAAGATGGACGAGGTGCTCTTTGGTTCGCGTCAGCAAATCGCCGACGAAGTGCGTGTTGCAATGCAAGGGATGCTGGATCGGTACAGTACAGGACTACTGATTGCCGCCGTGGCGATTCAAAACGCCCAACCACCGGACCAGGTGCAAGCCGCCTTCGATGATGCGTCCAAGGCGGTGCAAGACAGAGAACGTCAGATCAACGAGGGGCAGGCCTATGCCAATGACGTCGTGCCGCGTGCACGTGGCAACGCCGCGCGTTTGATTCAGGAGGCGGAAGGCTACCGGGTGAAAGTTGTGGAGACCGCCGAAGGCGATTCTTCCCGCTTCCGCCAGGTGCTTGCCGAATATGTCAAAGCACCCGCCGTAACGCGTGAGCGCATGTACCTGGAGACAATGCAGCAGATCTTCACCAGCACAAACAAATTACTCGTCGATACGCACAACAGTTCGCAATTGCTGTACCTACCGCTCGAGCATCTGCTGCAGCAGGGCGCAACGGGCGAAGCTGCAGCGCACGTGCCGGCCATGACGGCCCCCGCGCCACCAACATCGGTCGGACCGTCGGAATCGAGTGCAGCCCCCGAACACGCGCGCGATACCTCACGCAGCCGGGAACGGGAAGGGCGCTGAAGCGATGAATCGCATTGTCGTCACGATCGTGGCTTTAGCTTTGGCCGCCGTGTTGTTTCGACTTTCGGTGTTCATTGTCGATCAGCGCCAGTTCGCCATCGTATTTGAACTTGGCCAAATCGTTCGGGTGATCAGTGAGCCCGGTCTACACTTCAAGATGCCACCTCCGTTTCAAAACATCGAAACAGTAGACAAACGCATCTTGACCATCGACTCGAGTGCGCCCGATCGAGTGCAGACATCGGAAAAGAAGAATTTGCTGATCGACTCTTTCGTCAAATGGCGGGTCACGGACGCGCGCGCGTATTGGATCAGCTTCCAGGGAAGCGAGCGCGCTGCCGAAGAGCGCATGTCCACGCTGGTTCGTGACGCCATGAACCAGGCCGTGAACAAGCGCACCGTCAGCGAGATTGCCTCGCGCGCGCGTGAAAAAGCCATGGAGGAGATTCGCGTCGCGGTACAAGAACGCGTCAAGGACCTGGGGGTGGCGATTGTCGATGTGCGGCTGCGGCACGTGGACTTTGTTCCGGAAATCATGACCGAATCGGTCTATCCGCGGATGGTTGCCGAGCGCAAGCGCGTGGCCAACGAACAACGTTCCATCGGTGCGGCCGAAGCAGAGAAGATCAAAGCGGATGCCGAGCGCCAGCGCGAAGTGTTACTGGCCGAAGCCTACCGCGATGCGCAGCGCATCAAGGGCGAGGGCGATGCCAAGGCCGCCGCAATCTATGGCCGTGCCTTTAGCGCGAATCCGGAGTTCTACAGCTTCTACCGCAGCCTCGACGCCTACCGGCAAAGTTTCAAGAGCCGTTCGGACACCCTCATCGTCGACCCGTCATCGGAATTCTTCAAATACCTGAAGAACTCCGGCAGTTCAAGCGCCGCGCACTGAAGCGACCGTCGCCTTCGGTTCTTCGACTCCGGCGCCTTTTTTGCATGCAAACCTTCGTGACTGCTCTCGCCCTTATGCTGGTGTTTGAGGGCCTGCTACCCTTCGTCTCTCCAGGGTCGTGGCGCGCATTGGTGCGACGAATCGGCGTGATGACGGACGGG
>Ga0187781_10004676_pt1 | contig 10194 bp, 10 predicted proteins | sample 0715_SJ02_MP02_2_FD_132447 | JGI IMG/M metagenome (GOLD analysis project Ga0187781, IMG submission 132447) | Tropical peat soil microbial communities from peatlands in Department of Meta, Colombia - 0715_SJ02_MP02_20_MG | ecosystem: Environmental > Terrestrial > Soil > Wetlands > Peat | place...
CAGCGCGCCTCCGCGAGCAACCGAGCACTTCGGTCGATCGCAGGTGGCGCAGACAGTCCGTGTTCGCGCCCGGCCTGCCCCCCAGCGCCGCGCCGCTGCATGCCCACTTCGTCCAAACCTTGCAATCCCGGTCCAACAGCCATTGGGGGATTATAGGATCGAGAAGCCTCGCCACCGCACCGGCCACAGCCCGATCCTATAATCACAGTTGCGCAATGGGCCGCGCGAGTTAAAAAAAGGAAGCGCCATGTCTACACCCAGGCATTGCCGGGTCCTGATACTTGGTTCGGGGCCGGCGGGCTACACGGCCGCGGTTTATGCGGCGCGCGCGAATCTGTCTCCAGTTTTGATTACCGGCATGGCCCAGGGCGGCCAACTCATGACCACGACCGATGTCGATAACTGGCCCGCGGACGTCAATGGTGTCCAAGGACCGGATCTTATGCAGCGGTTTTTGGATCACGCCGAACGCTTTGAGACACAAATCATTTTGGACCAAATCCAAAGCGTCGATTTGCGTGTGCGTCCCATGCTGCTGACCGGGGATATTGAGCGGTATAGCTGCGACGCGCTGATCATCGCCACGGGAGCTTCGGCTCAATACTTGGGACTACCCTCCGAGCAAGCTTTCATGGGGCGCGGCGTATCTGGCTGCGCCACTTGTGATGGCTTTTTCTTCCGTAATCAGGCGGTGTGCGTGGTTGGTGGAGGCAATACCGCGGTAGAAGAAGCCTTGTATCTATCGAAGATCGCCAGCCTAGTGCATTTGATTCACCGGCGCGACCGATTTCGGGCGGAACCGATCTTGGTGGACCACCTGATGGAGCGGGTTCGCACCGGCAACATTCGTCTGCACCTCTGGCAACGCCTCGAGGAAGTGCTCGGTGACAGCAACGGTGTCACGGGGGTGCGCATTGTGGACGCGCGCGATCAAAGTAAAAAGGAGTTGGCCGTACAAGGTTGTTTCATCGCCATCGGCCATCGGCCCAACACCGAGATCTTCGCCGGACAGTTAGAGATGAAAAACGGCTACATCATCACGCGCGGCGGCAGCGAAGGCCTGGCAACGATGACCAGCGTACCGGGTGTATTTGCCGCGGGCGATGTGCAAGACCACGTATATCGCCAAGCAATCACTTCGGCGGGCACCGGCTGCATGGCGGCGCTTGACGCCCAGCGCTGGCTGGATGCGCAAACCGAGCCGGCGGGCCGTTCCTCATCGGCGGTCGCCGCGTGAAGGGACCGCGATCGTGCCGCGCAATATGATGTGGCAGCGGGCGCCGCACCGCCATGCTCGGGGTACGCGAGGCGAGACGATCTCGGATTAGTTGCAGGCTATACGGCGGCGTCGCCGGTTTCCCCGGTCCGGATGCGAATCACCTGCTCGACCGCGTGCACGAAGATCTTGCCATCGCCGATCTTGCCGGTGCGCGCCGCACGGGTGATGGCATCAATGGCGCGTTCGATCAAATCGTCGGATACCACGGCCTCGACTTTGATCTTGGGCAAAAAGTCCACGACGTATTCGGCACCCCGATACAGTTCGGTATGCCCCTTTTGGCGCCCGAAACCCTTGACGTCCGTAACCGTAAGCCCGGTAACCCCCACTTCGGCCAACGCTTCGCGCACTTCGTCGAGCTTGAACGGTTTGATGATTGCGGTGATTAGCTTCACGGCCTTCTCCCCAGCGAACTGCGCCAGTTTACCCAACCGCGCCGCTCTTAGATAGGGACGATGGCGCTCGTTCGATGGAAAATTCATCATCATGGAAGCGGTTCGTGATTGGAAAGCGCCAATCCCGACCGAAGGCGCGGTGCGTTATGCGGATTCCCACCGGAGCCTGGCGCCGCTTGTATTCGCTTAACCGGATCATGCGCACAACCCGCCGGACTGCGTCCTCAGGGTAGCCCGCCTCCACGATCTGCGCCACGCTCTGGTCATTTTCCATGTAGCGCTCGATGACCGCATCGAGTAGATCGTAGGGCGGCAGGGAGTCTTGATCCGTCTGGTTGGCGCGCAGTTCTGCGCTGGGCGCGCGTTCGAGCACTCTATGCGGAATGATCTCGGTCATCCGGTTGCGGTATCTCGATAGGCGATATACCAGCGTCTTGGTCAAATCCTTGATCACCGCAAAACCGCCCGCCATGTCCCCGTACAGCGTGCAGTAGCCTACCGCCATCTCGCTCTTGTTGCCCGTAGTAAGCACGATCGAGCCGGTTTTGTTCGACAGCGCCATCAAAATGATGCCTCGCGCCCTTGCCTGGATGTTTTCCTCAGTCGTATCCCATGGTCGGCCGGCAAACGATTCGGCCAAAGCCCCAACAAAGGCATCAAACGCCGGCGTGATCGGAATCACGTCGTACCGTACCTGCAACCGCTGCGCCATGTCGCGCGCATCAGCCAGCGAAATTTCTCTTGTAAATTGCGACGGCATCATCACCGCGTGCACGCGATCAGCGCCGAGAGCATCGTGCGCCAACGCCAAGGTCAACGCCGAATCGATGCCTCCACTTAGCCCGATGATGGCTCCCGGAAAGCCATTTTTGTCCACGTAGTCACGCAACCCCAGCTGCAGGGCCTGGTAGGCCTGCGCCTCAAAGGAAGCAGTCGCCGTACACACGCCGGGTTGCGGCACACCGTCAACAAAATCCACCAGCAGCAGGTGTTCGACAAACTCCGGGGCCATCGCTACGAGCCGTCCCTCAGCATCCAGTGCGAAGGACCCGCCGTCGAAAACCAGCTCGTCTTGTCCACCGACGAGGTTGGCGTACACCAGCGACAGGCCCTGGGGGCAAACATTTTTGCGCATGACATCCAGGCGCAGCGCCTGCTTGCCCAGGTGAAAGGGCGAACCGTTGGGCACCAATAGCACTTGTGCTCCAGCTGCGGCCGCGCATTGTGGCGCATACGCAAACCAAGTGTCCTCGCAGATGTTGATGCCAAAGCGCGTGCCGCGAATCTCAAACACAAAAGGCCGGTTATCCGGCCGGAAGTAGCGCTGCTCGTCAAATACGTCGTAATTGGGCAGATCGTGCTTGCAGTACGTTCCCGTGATTAAGCCGCGCGCTAGGACAGAGGCGCCGTTAAAACGCTGCCCTTCCCGCGCCAGCGGATGCCCGACCACAACACGCAGTTTTGGAAATTGCGCCAGCTCCTGGGCCAGGCTCAGCAGCGCAGCATCGGTTGCCTGGAAAAAAGAGCCTCGCAATAACAAGTCCTCGGGCGGATACCCCGATAGCGAAAGCTCCGGCGTAACCAGCACTTCAGCGCCCGCGCTCGTAGCAGCGCCAGCGGCGGCGACGATGCGTCGAGCGTTGCCCGCAAAATCACCGACCGTGCAATTGATCTGCGCAACAGCAACGCGGACGGGCGAGTTCATGGCAAGGTTTGCCTTAGCGCGGTGGCGGTTGCGCAAGATCAGCGGACGAGTGCCTCAGGGCTCCTGCGCGCTGGGTTGTATCGAAACCATCAGAATGCGGGTTTGACGACCGCCGATTCATACCGCGCCACCGCGGCGGCGATCTCCGCGCGCGCCGCATCCGCCTCCGTCCAGCCGACCGTTCGAACCCACTTTCCCGGTTCCAGATCCTTGTAGTGCTCAAAAAAATGCTGAATCTGGGCAAGGCGCTCCGGCGCCAAATCTTGTGGTGAGCGCCAATGCCTGTACCAAGGCAAAATCTTGTCGATGGGCACGGCCAATACCTTGGCATCGCCCCCGCTTTCATCTTGCATCGAAAGCGCACCCAGCGCGCGGCAGCGAACCACTACTCCCTGGTGCAGAGCAAAGGGCGTGATGACCAGCACGTCAATCGGATCGCCGTCTTCTCCGAGCGTGTGAGGGATGTAGCCATAGTTGCAAGGGTAGTGCATTGCAGTACCAATGAAGCGATCCACGAACAAGGCACCCGTTTCCTTGTCGACCTCGTATTTGACGGGATCGGCATTCATGGGGATCTCGATGACCACGTTGAACTCGTCCGGGAGCAAGTGCCCGGGACCAACCTTGCTCAAACCCATCGCAAACTCTCAGCTAAAGAAAAATATTGCGCGGCTCTCGTCGGGCCGCAGCCCCATTGTAACGACTGCGCGGTTCAGCGCCGCCGGTGCCTCAGAGGCTCGGCTCGCGCCGAATCCAGCGACTGCGCCCGCGCACCGGCGCGTCCTCGCGTGCGGCAAATCCGAGCGCCGCCTCGCGATAGCACTGGGCCGCTCGTTGCGTGTCACCTACGCTCTCGGCAAGTTCGGCCAAGGCGAGCTGCGTGTCGGCATTATTTTCCATGCGCTCGCTCTCCTCCAGATACGCGCGTGCTTTGCCCCAGAGCTGCGCGCGAAGACAGATCCGCCCCAGGCAACGCAGCGCCGTAGCGCCGCGTCCGTGCTGCTGAATCCAGGCCTCCAGTTGTGCAATTGCCGCGCTAATGTTCAGGCCTGCGCATCGGCAGTATTCCTCCAATAGCCGCTCGCTCCAGTTTTGTCGTAGGGCCTGCTCCAGCACGCGCGCGGCGTCCTCGCCTCGGCCAAGCCGGTTAAAGCATTGCGCGGCCTCCAAGGCCAGATCGGGTGAAAGCCGATCGGTCGTGGGAATTGCTTGCCAAGTGCGAGTCAGCGCCTGCGCATCCTCTGCGCTCTCACGCAACAAGCCACGATAGGCAAGCATCTTGTACGCGGCCGAGGCCGGTGCGGCAAGTCCCCGGTGTTTATCGAGTGCGCGCACGATGCGCAAAGCCTCTTGCCAGTGATTCGATTGCAGGTGCGCAACCAACGCAATGCGCATCGCGTGTATGTGCCGGGCCCCTGCCCCGTGCAGCCGCTCGATAACCTGCAGTGCGCGCACATCGTCGCGCTGCTCGGACCACATCTCTGCGCTCAGAACCAGACGCGCGGTGGCCAGTTCGGGGTCCGCCTCGGCGCGTTCGAGCCATTGTTCGCGCCGCTCGTACTCCTGCATCCGGTGGGTCGCGCGCGCGGCAACCAGCGCTGCCAGCGCTGCGACCGGCGCAACCGCCTGCGCGCGCTGTGCCGCACGCTCGGCGCGCGCAAAGCGTCCCTCAAATAGGGCCTTGAGCGCTTCACGCAAACCGCGCAGCGCACCTAATTCGGAACGCCGCTCGCGGTAGTCACGAACGCGCTCGGGAAAATCACTGAGCCGCTGTGTCAGGCGGCCCACGCGGTAGGTCAACCACAGCGCAATGGCCAGAAGCAACAGGAAAAAATTGAGTGAAAAATCGATGCGCCAGGGCGGAGCAAATGCGACAACCGACCCCTGCGTAGCCTGCAGGCCAATTGCAATGGCCGCTGCAATCACGGCCAGCCACAGGGCCCATAGCAGGGTCTTCACGCTCTTATCCGCCGCTGCCTTGACCCGACGTGCCGCGCGCAGCGCGCAAGGCGCCCAGCGTCTCCTCCAGCGTCGGTGGCGCAGCGCCAACGGACGCAGACCCGATGGCACGCAGCTGCGCCAGCGCCGCTGCCACCGCCGGCTGGCTCGGATCGAAGTAGTGCAGCATCAGGTCCTCCAGCGCGGATTGTTCGCTCCTGACCATGCGTTCGTCCCGCGCCAAAATCGCCTGACGAAGATCCAGCACGCCCAGGCGAAAACGCTCGCGCAACAGCTGCTGTTGGGCGGGATTGAGCAACAGCGCTTCGGGCGTCGAGACCTCGCGAATGCGGATCAGATCGCCAAACTCGCTTTCGATCCAACTGCGCAATCGGGCGCCGAAGGAGTCCGCCGGTCCAGCCGCCGGCGCACCGGGCGGGGAGGTTGGCGCTGCACCCGCTGGGCGCAGACCCAAGTGCAGCGGGTCAGCGCTCACCCGCCACGCATCGACCGCGACGAGCAACGGATCAAGGCGCGCCGCAATGGCACCTCGGTCAAAATCAGGCGCTGATTTCAGGCGCGCAAGATCATGGCGCAGCGCGGTCTGAACGTGCGCTGCCCTTTCCCCCGCCATGTGTCCCAGGCGCGCGTCCGCTGCGCTGAGTGCTTCGATTGCGCCACTTGGGGCCGCACCCAAGCGTAGTTGCAGCTGCGTTTGCTCCACAAGCCGCTCGACATCCAAGAGCGCAAGCGCCTCGCGTTGTCGGCGCAGTTCGGCGTTGCTGACTAGACCCGTTGCGACATCGGCATCGCTTTGTGCCAGCGCCCATTGCCGTTCGAGTTCCCCTAGGCGCCGATCTAGCTCGGTGTTGCGCTGATCGCGCGCCAACGCACCGACGTGTTCTTGGGCGATACGCCGCTCCAGATCGTTGTCGCGGCGCGTCACATAAATCGCCAGCGTCAGCGCCAGAGCGGCCAACAACAAGGAAAGCAGGCCCAAGGCACGAGCAGCCGTCGATGCGCTGCCCAATGCGCCCGCGCTGGCGGGCACCACTGGGGAGGAGGGAGAACTTGCTTCGCTCATGGTGAGCACAATGTTACGAAATCTAGAAAGATCGCGTCGTCGCCCGATCCGAGATTGCTCGGGGTGTAGCGTCTTGAGGCAGGCCCAATGCCCGGCGAATCGACGTTACCTCCGGTTCGCAACGTCGCACGTCGGTCAGGCCGCGCGTCCTAAGCGCTTGTTCAATTCGCTCATGGACGCAAAGTGCTACGCCGCGCAGCAGCCGAGCGGCGATTGGAGGCTCCTGCTCGAGCGTCTCGCCTACGACGCCAACGGCCTCGGAGCTGCTAAAAAGCGCCGCTAACGGCGCATTGCCCTGCATCGCGGCCCGAAGCGCCGCCCACTGAGGTGCACTTGGAATGTGCACGACTCGGCGGTATGCAACGGCCTGCTCGACCTTCGCGCCGATTTCAAGCAGCCGATCCGCCAGCCACCGTCGCCCGGACTGGGCGCGCACGATAAGCACATGGCGTGGTGCCGGTAACACCTGCTGTATGGCCTCCCATAACGACTCCGATCCCCCATCGGCGGTTGTCTCGCCGTCCGGACAGATGATGCGAGCGTCTGCGGCCTGCGCAAGCTGCCGGCGCGCAGCGCGCGCGGTTGCCGCGCCGACGGCCGCGATGGCCGCCCGCGCAGGCCACGCGTCGTTTAGCAATGGCGCCAAGGCGCCCACCGCCGCCGGGCTAACAAACACAACCAGATCAAAGAGCGCCAAACGTTCCACGCTCGAGCGCAGTGCCGCGGGGTCATCGGGGGGCAACAGAGCAAAGGCCGGCCACCACAACGCATCCATCCCCGCGGCGCGCAGCTGTGCCGTTAAGATCCGGCCGGGTGCCTGCGGCCGGGTTATCAGTACGTAAGGGAGCCTGTCGGCGTCTTGTTTCAAGCCTTATCCACCGCGTAGCAGTCGCTCGACACCGCGGGACTTGAGTTCACCGGCGACGCGCAAACCGATGGCCTCGGCCTGGGTCAGCGGCCCGCTGCCCTGTCCCTCCATCATTTCGCCACGTGTGGCATTGCCCGCCCAGGCGCGCAAATGCAGCTGCTGTTGCCTGATTTGCGCGTAGGCAGCCAAGGGAAATTCGCAGCTGCCGCCCAGACCGCACGAGACGGCACGCTCGGCCGTCACGGCCGCCCTCGTGGGCGCATGTTCCAGGGCGTGCACCTGCGCTTTTACTGCCGCATCCCCGGAGCGAATTTCGATCGCCAGCGCACCCTGACCGGGCGCGGGCAAGCACACTTCTGGCGCAATTATGTGAGCAATCCTTTCAGCCAACCCCAGGCGTTGCAAGCCGGCAACCGCCATCACCAGGGCGTCGAAATCGCCGCGGTCGAGCTTGGCCAACCGCGTGCCCACATTGCCCCGAACCGCAATGATCTGAAGATGCGGAAAGCGGGCACGCAACGCCATTTCGCGCCGCAAACTGGAAGTACCCACGCGTGCGCCCTTGGGCATTTGCTCCAAGCGAACGAAGCGCGAGCTCACCAGGCAATCGCGCGGGTCGGCACGCTCAAGGACCGCGGCGAGCTCGAACTCTGGCGCGAGCTCCATCGGCACGTCCTTGAGCGAATGCACCGCAAGATCGGCCCTTGCTTCGAGCAAGGCGAGTTCAAGTTCTTTGACAAAAAGCCCCTTGCCTCCGACCTTCGAGAGCGTTCGATCCAGGATCTGGTCGCCGCGCGTGGTCAGTTCGAGCAGCTCAATTTGCAGCGCCGGGTCGGCCTGTAGCAAAAGACTGCGGACATGGTTCGCCTGCCAAAGTGCCAACGGGCTTGCGCGCGTTGCGATGCGAAACGTTGCAGAGGACAAAGACATGGAGTTGCGAGTTTAGCAAGCTCACACTCCGGCCGCCGCCTTGACGCTTGGCCATTGGCGCCGGCTAATCGGCAAGCGCTCGTCCATATCGCGCAACAAAATCTCCCAATGTCCCTCGGGCGATTCACCGGCGGCATCGCTCTTGCCCTTGATGCGCTGAAAGCCCGCGATATAGCGACGCGCCACCAGCGAATTGCGGTGGATGCGCACGAAGCGGTCCCCGAATTCAGTCTCGAGCCCGGTCAGCGACTCCTCGGTAAGATATTCGCGCGCCACCGTGCGGATGGTCACATACTTGAGCTCAGCACGAAGGTACACGATATCCTCGACCGGCACTAGGACAAGTCGCCCGCGCTCCGATACGCTGATTTGCGAGCGCGCAGCGCCCAGGCTGCGGGCCAGCGCATCGTAGCGCGCTTCGCGCGGCAGCACGCGCCGGGCCCGCTGCAAGGCCGCAAGCAGGCGATCTGCCCGCACGGGCTTGAGCAGATAGTCGATAGCCTGGACTTCAAAAGCCTTGAGCGCATGTTCGTCGAACGCAGTCACGAAAATAATCGCCGGCGGCGTCTGGGATTGCGCCAAGTGACGCGCTACCTCGATTCCACTCATGTCCGGCATCGCGATATCGAGCAATACCACATCGGGCTGCAGTCGCGTCACTGCATCGAGCGCAGCCAGCCCTCCGCCAGCTTCCCCGACCTGGCTCAGCGCAATGCGCCGTGCGCAGTCGGCCAAGAGTTGCGCCATGCGCGCTCGCGCGGGCGGTTCATCGTCTACAACCAGCACTTTGAGCATGTTCTTGCACGTTCCGATCGTGATCGATTCACACGCGAGGACCCAATCCTTAGACGGTCGGCTTGGTTTCCACCGGTATGGTCAGCGTGAGCTCAAAGCGCTCGCGCCGCACCCGGGTCTCCAGATTGGCCTCCAGATCGTATACCAGTGCCAGCCGTCCACGGATATTGTTCAGCCCGATCTGGTTGCCTTCGCGCTGTACCGGTTCGCGCGCAATCGGGTTGCTGACGAAGATCTCCAGCTTAAAGCCGTGCTGGCGCACCCGCACCTGGATATCACAGGGTCCGGCGAGCCGTTCGGCGCCATAGCGAACGGCGTTTTCGATGATCGGTTGCAGCAGCAGTTGCGGCACGCGCGCCCGCGGATGTACCGCCCCGATGTTCCAATCCACACGCAAGCGCTCTCCCAGCCGGGTTTGTTCGATTTCGACATAGCGACGGCACAGGTCGATCTCCTGCTCCAATGGCACCAGTCGTTTGACGTCCCCCATGACCGCGCGAAAGAGTTCGGCCACACTCTCGAGCATGCGCTCGGCGCGTAACGGATCTTGGCGAATTACAGCCAAAACCGCATTGAGGCTGTTGAAAAAAAAGTGCGGGCGGATGCGCGACTGCAGTGCCTGGAACTTTGCTTCGTCGATTGCGGGGGAGAACGCGCGCGATCGCAGCTCCAAATAGTGCTGCGCCGCCGCTCCGCCCAACAGACCCAGCGCGGCGGCCACGACATCGGCACGCGAGAAAGCCGGCAGCGCAGAGCCCACCGCAACTCGATCCACGAGATAGGCCATCAGCGCAGGCAGCAACCACGAGATGGCCCGTTGCATCGGCGCCGAGATCGCCGGACCGCTACGGCGCAGCACGCACCAGCCCAGCAACGACAGTAGCGTCGTTGGTTCGACGATGGCGGCCAGTTCAAGAAACGCCGACGCATACTGCGCCGCAGCCTGCGGCGAGCCAAGCTCGCTTGCGCGCCCAGCCAATACCGCCGCCGCGAGCGCGACGTTCACGCCTACGCCAATGCGCAAAACGGTACCTGCGTTGCAACCGTCGGGGATCAGTTGGCGGGTCTCGGGCACGAGGCACGATTATCCATGGTTTGGCCCTTGATGCGAGAAAGAACGATGCGCGCGCTAGAATTTGACCATGAACGATAACAAGGGGCGTAAAGGCGCTAGCACCGTCCGTGGGCCAGCGCGCGAAC
>Ga0187781_10004677_pt1 | contig 10193 bp, 6 predicted proteins | sample 0715_SJ02_MP02_2_FD_132447 | JGI IMG/M metagenome (GOLD analysis project Ga0187781, IMG submission 132447) | Tropical peat soil microbial communities from peatlands in Department of Meta, Colombia - 0715_SJ02_MP02_20_MG | ecosystem: Environmental > Terrestrial > Soil > Wetlands > Peat | place...
CGATTTTCATAATCTCTTTGCCTATCTGGAAACGCTCAAGTGAACTCTCTCATCGACCGTCTTCGAAGCTTCAGCTATCGTTCCGCGCTACTGCCCGTTCTCGCAGCGATCGTGATTTGCGGTGCAGGCACGCAAGCCCCGGCGCAGGGGCTGCTACCGGAGATGCTGCTGAGACCGCCGGCCGACAGCTGGCCCACTTTCAATGGCGATTATTCCGGACGGCGCTTCAGCCGCCTCGATCAGATCAACGCTTCGAACGTCGCGCAACTGGCGCCGGCGTGGATCTTCCGGGCGCACTCCGTCGAAATCAAGTCATCGCCGCTGCTGGTGAACGGCATTCTCTACTTCACCACGCCCGACAACGTCTGGGCTGTCGACGCGCGCGCCGGGCGGCAGATCTGGCACTATCAGCGGCCGTCGCAAGGCGATCACATCGGACAGCGCGGCGTCGGCATGTACGGCGACTGGCTCTACATGACCACGCCGGACGCGCATCTGATCAGCCTGAATGCCAAGGACGGCTCACTGCGCTGGAACATCCAGCTCGCCGATCCCAAGCTCGGATACTTCTCCACCATGGCGCCGCTGGTGGTCGGCAACCACATCATCACCGGCGTGTCCGGCGACGTCACTGACATTCCGGGCTTCCTCGATTCGATCGATCCCGAAACCGGCAAGCTTCAATGGCGGTGGTATGTGGAGCCCAAGCCGGGCGAGCCGGGCTCCGAGACGTGGCCGAAGAATTCCGACGCCATCACGCACGGCGGCGGCATGACCTGGATGACCGGCACCTACGATCCTGACCTCAATTTGATTTACTGGGGCACGGGTAATCCCAATCCTGTGCTGGTGGGCGAGGCGCGGCCGGGAGCCAATCTTTACACGTGCTCGATCGTGGCGCTTCACCCCGATACCGGCAAACTTGCCTGGTACTACCAGACGTCGCCGCACGACGTGCACGACTGGGACTCAGTGGAGACGCCGGTGCTGTTCGATGGCACCATCGATGGCAAGCCGCGCAAGCTGCTGGCGCAGGCAGCGCGCAACGGGTACTTTTTCGTGCTCGACCGCGCGACGGGCGAGCATCTCGTGACCTCAGAATTCATCGACACCACGTGGGCGTCGGGCATTGACGCCCAGGGCCATCCGATTCCCAAGCCGGAAGACGCTCCCCGGCCCGACGGCGCGCTCGTGGAACCCGCGTCCGACGGCGCCACCAACTGGCTCGCGCCCAGCTTCGATCCGCTCACCGGGCTTTTCTACGTCAGCTCGCACCGCGTGTTCAGCATCTTCTACAAGACCGCGACCGGAAAGGCGGAGGGGTGGGGCGGGCGCGATCGCGGCCTGTGGGCCAACTCAGCGATCCGGGCGCTCGACTATCGCGCGGGCAAAGTGGTCTGGAGCCACGAACTCGGCGACGGTGAAAGTTCCGCGGGGATTCTCACCACGGCGGGTGGCCTGCTGTTCAGCGCCGACAATAACGGGAACATCCTGGCGCTCGATTCCGCCACGGGCAAGACGCTATGGCATCTCGCCGCCGGTGGCGACATGTCGAACGGGCCGATCAGTTACGAACTCGACGGCCGGCAATACATGTTGATGGCGGTCGAAGATACGCTGTACGCGTTCGCGTTGGCGAAGTAGAGTTGGTTGTCGGTCGCCGGGTTTCAATCAGTCGTCAGTTGTCCGTTGTGCCGCTGCAACTGACCACGGACCAAGGACAACTGACAGCGGAACCCGAACGAAGACCTGAGTATGCGAACTTACGACGTCTGCGTCATCGGATCGGGCGCGGCCGGCGGCGTGATGGCCAAGGAACTCTGCGAAGGCGGCGCGGAGGTCATCATGCTCGAGGCCGGCGAGGAAGTCCCGCCGTCGCGATTCCTCTCTCACAAGTGGCCTTACGAGCTGCCCTATCGCGGCCTGCGCGATGAAAAGCAGGCGCCGTTCTATCCCAAAGACATTTCAGCCGTCCGCTACCAGGACACCGACAGCGGCATCGGCGTGGACCGAGTGCGCGTATTAGGCGGACGGACGCTCCACTGGAACGCGGTCACGCTGCGCTACGCTCCAAGCGATCTTCGCGAGCGATCGCTGGCGGGAGTTGAAGAAGACTGGCCGCTGAGCTACGAGGAACTGGAACCCTGGTACGAGCACATCGAGCAGACTATCGGCGTCTGCGGGCAGGACGATCATCTCGAGATTCTGCCCGCGGGCAGGCACTACCTGCCTCCGTTGCCCTGGCGCTGCAGTGAGCGCATCCTGGCGCGGGTCGGGAAGAGCATGGGTGTCCCCGTGATCCCGGTGCGCAAGGCGGTGCTGACCGTACCGTACGATCAGCGTCCGCCGTGCCATTACTGCGGGCACTGCATGGACGGCTGCGATGTTTCCTCGATCTTCACCACGCCGGACTGTATGCTGCCCAAAGCCCGCGCCACGGGACGGTTCACGCTGCGGCAGAACGCAGTCGCGCGCGAGATTCTGACCGATTCGAGCGGCCGCGCTCAGGCCGTGTCGTTCATCGATCGAACCACGCGCCGCGAAGAGCAGGTGCGCGCGCGCGTGTTTGCGGTCTGCTGCGCCACCATCGAGTCCGCGCGGCTGCTTCTGAACTCGAAGTCGCCGCAGCATCCGGATGGGCTCGGCAATTCGAATGGCGTCGTCGGACACTACCTGCACGGGCACATCGGCGGCGGGGTCAGCATTTATCTGGACGAACTGGCCGGTACGAAGCCCGTCAATCAGGACGGCGCCACGGATCACGTCTACGTGCCGCGCTACAATCAGCTGAGTGGCAAGCGCGATTACGCCGGCGGCTGGGGCATCCAGGTGAATTTCGACTCCTACATGTTCCCCGATCAGGCCCAGCACCTCGCAGGGTACGGCGCGGCGTTCAAAGCCAAAGTCCGCCGACTGCAGCCGGGTTATCTGTTCCTGGGTACATTCTGCAAGGCGCTTTCGTCGCCTGGGAACTATGTGACCGTCGATTCTCACCAGACCGACGCTTATGGCATCCCGATCCCGGTCATCCATTACCGCCTCGGCGAAAACGACCGCGCGTTGTGGCGCGATCAAACGGCGAACGTTCAGGAGCTGGCGGCGCGCCTGAGGGGCACCGTGTTCTCGAACCTCGAGAGCGGCCCCGGCGGATTCGCCAGCCACGAAGTGGGTACGATCCGAATGGGGAATGACCCGCGCACCTCCGCGCTCAACGGATTCTGCCAGTCGCGCGAAGTGAAGAACCTGTTCGTGACCGATGGCAGCGCGTTCACCACGTCGAGCGAGAAGAATCCCACGCTGACGATTATGGCGCTATCGGCGCGGGCGGCGGATTACATCAAGCGGCAACGCAAGCTGGGGGCATTGTAGCCGCGGAAGGTCATGAAACGCAGGCAGGCGATCAAAATCGTTACGCTGGGCGCGCTGGCCGCGAGTGCCACAGAGGGCATCGTGACTCGCGTCGCTGAGGGCTGCGCCTGGGCGCCGGGCGATTACCGGCTGGCATTCTTCAGCGAAGAAGATAACCGGCTGGTGGACGAGCTGATGGAAATAATCATCCCTGCCGACGCTCACTCGCCCGGCGCGCATGCGGCGCAGGTAAGTCTGTTCGCGGACATGATGATATCGACCAGCCACGCTGCCGAGCAGCGGCAGTGGCGCCAGGGCATCCAGGCGATGCGCGATGAGGCAAGTCGCAGCTCGGCCGCTCAGGCGCTGGCGAAAGCTGCCGCCAGCGAGTCGCATCCCGAGGCGGATCTCGACCGCTTTTTTGTGGCTTTGAAGCGCATGACAGTCGATGGATACTATACTTCTGAGATCGGTATTCACCAGGACTTGAACTATCAGGGCAACACGTACCTGAGCGCGTTCCCGGGCTGCGATCACGCGGAGCACGAATGATCGTCGCCTGCCCTCGTCCGGCCCGTCAACCGCCGTCTCCGTGTCCTCTGTGCTTACAAAGCCTCAACACAGAGGGCACAGAGCTCCGTGATCTCTGTGTTGGAGCTTTATAGGGCACCGAGGACACTGAGCCGAGGGATGATGGATAGAAGCGCTATGGATCGACGTGATTTCATGGCCGCTTCGTTGGCCGCCGCGGGTTTGGGCGCGACCCAAGCCGAGCCGGCTGCCGGGTTCCGCTTCAGTCCCTGCCTCAATGAGGTCACAACTCTGGCGGCGCCATTCCATCAGGATTGCATTGCCTACTCGGCCGCCGGATTCCGGCACATCGAGCTTTGGTTTGACAAGCTGCGGCAGCAGAATCTGAAGCCGGCGGAAATCATCGGGCTGCTCCGCGATCACGGGCTGACGCCGGTGTCCGCCTGCGCCGACGAAGGATGCCTCTGGCGCGGGCAGGGTCCACTGGAAGCGAAGCTCTCCGATCTTGAGCGCAGCTTCGAACTCGCGCAGGCGCTCGGAGTTCCGCGCTACGTGGTGTTCTCTTACGTCTCGGGCAGCGTGACTCCGGACGATCAGCACGAGGCCGCCGCGCGCCTGGCAAAGGAAGCCGAGCTGGCCGCGAAGTACAACGTGCGCATCGCGCTGGAATTCATCTGCCGCTCGGCTCTGATCGGCTCGATCGGAACGGCGCTGAACGTGTTGCGCGAAGCGCGGCAGGCTAACACCGGCGTCTGCCTGGATATACATCACTTTTTCGCCGGCATCAGCAAGTTCGAAGACCTGGACGATGTGCGGCCGGGTGAAATCGAACACGTCCATTTCCATGACCTGCCCGGCTCGAAGCCGCGCGAGTTGCTGAGCGAGCCCGACCGGCTGCCGCCCGGGGAAGGCGTGGTGCCGCTGCGGAGGATCACCTCGGCGCTGGCGCGAATCCGGTATTCCGGCAATTTGAGCACGGAGTTGTTCGGCGATCAGTTCACCAAGGGGGATCCTCAAGTCGTGGCGAGGCATTGTTTCGAAGCGCTGCGGCCCTACTGCAAAGCCGCGACGAGATCAAAACCGCTTCTGCTGCAACTCGGGCCTTGAGGAGCCATTCTCCATTCCCTCGCTACTTTCGCTACTTTCGCCTTGTCTTAACGGCTCGGTGCCGGAGGCTCACTCTGTGATGAGAGCTGCTCGCGGATCCTGGGCCGCAGATTCAGATTGCGCACCAGGCGAAACAGGTAGGTGGGTTGCAGGCCGAGCGCCTTGGCGGCCTCAGCGTAGTTGACGCCCGTCTGTTTAAGGGCGTTGAGGATCAGTTCGCGCTTCGTCCGCTTGACCACTTCGTGGAAGTGAGGAAGCAGGTTCTTTGTCGGAATATCGATCTCGAGCAGATCCTCGGGAAGATTCTCGGGCCGGATCGCGTCGCCCGAACCGAGGACGACAGCGCGCTCGATGGCATTTTCCAATTCCCGGACATTGCCGGGCCAATCGTAATGCGTAAGATAGGCCTGTGCCTCTGCCGAGATCGAAATCACCGGCCGATTCGAACGCTTACAATGCTTCAGCGCAAAGTAGTTCGCCAGCAACGGGATGTCTTCCCGCCGCTCGCGCAGGGGCGGCAGAGTTATCGAGACCACGTTGAGCCGGTAGTAGAGGTCTGCGCGGAACTGCCCATCCTTCATAGCCTTTTCCAGATCCTGGTTGGTCGCGCCCACTACTCTGATGTCGACCCGGATGGGAAAAGCGCTGCCCACCCGCTCAAACTCACGTTCTTGAAGAACGCGCAGAAGCTTCGCCTGTAGATTGGGAGCCAATTCGCCGATTTCGTCGAGAAACAGAGTGCCTCCGTCGGCCACCTCAATCCTTCCCTTCTTTAGCCCGACGGCGCCGGTAAAGGCTCCTTTCTCGTGTCCGAACATCTCGCTTTCCAGCAGGGTTTCGGCCACAGCGGCACAGTTGAGCGTGATGAAGGGTTTATCGGCCCGGGGACTATTGCGATGAATGGCGCGCGCCACGAGTTCTTTACCCGTACCACTCTCACCCCGAATCAAGACCGTGGCAGCGGCGGGCGCAACCTTGGCAATAAATCGATAGACCTCCTGAATCGGCAGGCTGTCGCCCACCATGTTGTGGTCGAGGTCGAGTTCGTTCCGCAAACGGCGATTCTCGTTTTCCAGCCATTGCGCCCTTCGGGCGTTTTCCAGCGCAACCGCCGCCACCCGGCCGAACGCGCCTAACCACTCCAAGTGCCCCTCGTCGAGATGAACCTGACAATCGCTGGTCTCGAGATAGATCACGCCGACTATCCTGTCAAATACCACCAGTGGTACGGCCAGCAGACTGTGCGCCGGACCCGTGGCCCCGCGAGCTTGCGACGCAGTGTCCGCGCCCACCTTCACGTTGTCGCTGAGCACCGCGACCCGCTCACGCAGCGCCCGGTCGATCGCGGCCCGGCTGATTTCCACAGGGACTCCGGGCTCCGGGTTTCGCTCCCATCCAAAGATCGAATTGAAGTGCTCGATGCTGTCTCCCACCATGATGATGGCGCCACGATCGGCCGGCACCACCTCGGCAACGGTTTCGAGCAGCTTCTGCTCGAGTTCTTCAAGGCGCTTGACGGAACCGAGCACCGAGTTGATCTTGAGCAGCGCCTCCAGCTCGCGGGAAGTGCGTTCGCCTTGCTGCCTGCCCGCGACGGACGATTCTGCCGGAGGCGAAGTCTCCCCCTCGACACCGCTTGTGCGGCGCGTCACCCAGGGTTTTGTATCGTCAAACTCGATGGAAAGCGGGGCAGGCACGGCGTCTTCTTGCAACAGCGCGATGTAAACCGACTGGCCGACGCTGATCTCATCGCCGTGCTCCAGAACTCGCTGTCGAACCGGCAGGTCATTGACCAGGGTACCATTGTGGCTCTCAAGGTCGATCAACCTGAACTGCGAGCCGTCGGGCAGGATCTTGCAGTGGTGTCTTGAAACCCTGGGGTCCGCGATGGAAATCTCGTTATCGAGCTGGCGGCCGATCCGCACCGCGCCCTCCGCGAGCATGAACTCATGCCCGCGTTGGGGGCCAGCGATGCAAACGAGTTTAGGAACCATGGCCGACGACTGTCCGCCGGGACGAATCCGGGAAATTTCGCGGGCTCAATTCTAGGCCTAAGTTCCCCGAGACGGCAAGCGGACGGCGGACCTGATTTTGTCGGTGGGCTTGGGACCGCAAGAAAGCGAAAACGGCAACCCGCCGGATGACCGTCGGGTTGCCGTTTCTCGCAGAACCAGCGCGCTCGTCCTGCCCCCCTCAGCGAACGCTGGCCAGAACGTAGAGCGTCTCAGGCTTCGAGCCGTTGCCCGCCATTTCGCGCTCCAGCTCCCGCTCCGCTTTGGACGCAGGGATGAGGGCGGTTTCGCTCGCAGCCCTCACCTCAGTGAGGAAGTAACGCTCGCCGCAGCGTTCGAAGACCAGCTTGGCACCCCCCTCCTGGTTGGTGCCATTGTGTGTCGCCAAGGTCACGATCGCCGGGCCCCCGTCGTCGTTCCGGATCACCCACGCGTTCTGGTAAACCTGCCCCAGGCTGTAATCGCCTGCCGGAAGCGCCGACCTGTTCACCGCGAATGCGAATGGGATGTGGGCCTTCAGTGCCGTCTCCTGCGCGTACCCGGAGGCCACTCCCGCCACTGTCATCAGAGCCAACGAAGCCATGATCGAAAGCATCTTTTTGTTCATGTTCTCCCCTTTCATTTTAGGCGCCGGCTGAGACAGCCTGGGTCGCCGGATCCGTCGCGCGGGAGGAATTGCTTCTGCCCGCCGGGCTCGAAATCTGTTCTGATCTTCGAGTCGCCCTCTGGGGATGCAGTCGTATCGCCAATTCCAGAGGCAATTGAGGAGCTCGACTCTCGATTTCCGGGAAGTCTCTGAGCGGAAACGGCGAAAATGGGGCGAGGTGTTCGCAGCACTTGGGAATTCAGCGCAGACCACCTCGTATCCATACGGCCAGCGAGGTGTTTTCGCCTATCCGATCAGATACGATCCGCCATCCGGCGGGCGGCTCGACGGAGCTGTCCGGCGATCACCAAGGGAGATCCGCGGGCGGTGGCACGCTAATGCTTTGCGGCTCTTCGGCCCTATTGCGGAACCTGAGGACGGCGTTTCCGAGTTTTCCACAGGCTAAGTTATTGATGCCATTCAGCAAAATAAATTTTCTCACTTTTCTCAGTTGTCTCCATAATCCTATTTTGGGGTGGTAGGTTCGGAGTGTGCCCGAATTGAACTTTTGGTACTGGGTCGACCCACTACCGGAACTTTTCCATCTACACTGGCGAGTCGGCCGTGGCAGCCGGACAAATTCGAGTGTGGCTACGATCGCTCCGGCGCAACGGCAGCAGAATCCGGATCGCTCTCAGGCCACAAGATAAGGCGGTTCATGAGCTTGCCCTGCGTGGGCCACGGTTCATTGGAGTGTCTGTGAAAAACGCCCGAGGAAGGCACCCCCCACCCCCCCTAAAAAACTGGGGAGGCGAAGCCAATAAGTCCAATGTTTTCAGTAAAAGTTCGGCAAAAACGGGGGAAAACGAACCCAAAACGAACCCAAAAACGGGCGCTCGAGGCCGGATTTTGATCGAAGTTCGAGAGTTTTTGGCTCGGAACTGCGAACTTTTAATGAAAGTTGGCTGCTGCGAGCACAAAAACGAACCGAAAGCTGCCCGCCCCTGCGGAGGCGTCACAATCGCAAGGCCGAGCGCATAGAGGTCAACCCATGGCGAGTTCGGGGGGCAAGAACGGCGGTGATGGCAAGAACGGTGGCGCCAGGGGGAGCAACGGCGGTGCCGACGGTCGCAAGCGCGGACGCCGCAAGTTTCTGAAGACAGTGGCGCTCGGCACTGGCGCCCTGGCTTTGCCGGGCGGCAGTCGGACGCGAGCGCAGGAAGGCGCTGCAACCGCTGCCGCAGAGTCCGGCAAGAACGGCAAAGCTGCCGAACAGGCGGAGGCGCAACCGGCGACGACGCGGACCAGCATCGAGTATCCGCGCGTATTCACCGGATCGCACCGCCAGATGGTGGCGTTCCCACTCGGCGGAATCGGCGCGGGCAGCATCAGCCTTGGCGGACGAGGGCAGCTCTGCGAGTGGTGGATCTTCAATAAGCCTGAAAAGGGCAATTCGCCCGAGTACGCTTTTCCTTCCATTTGGGTCGATTGTGGTGCAGGCATCGTGCCTGCAACTCGAGAAGCAGGCTCGAACCCTGCACCACAACAGAAGCCGGTCGCGCGCGTGCTCGAAGCGCGCTTCATGCCGCCCTACGAAGGCCCACTGGGGCTCGGCTCCGCCAATGTGCCTGGGTTGCCGCGGCTCGCCTCCTCCACTTTCACGGGTGAGTTTCCGCTGGCGGCGGTCAAATTCGAAGACGCGGCCCTGCCCGTGCGCGTGAAGCTCGAAGCCTTCACGCCTTTCATTCCCCTGGATGCGGATGACTCGGGGCTTCCGGTCGCCGTGCTGCGTTATCGCGTTTCCAATCCCGGCGCCGCCAAGGCAACGGTCTCCATCGCCTGGTCGATTCAGAATCCGGTGGGGGAAGCCGGACGCACGAACGAGTATCGCCAGAGTGAGCATCTCGAAGGCCTGTTGATGAGCAATGCGGTTTTGTCCTCGTCCGATCCCCTCGCGGGCACATTCGCGCTGGCGCTCGTTGATCCGGGCGCCGACGGCGTCGTGACGTATCTCAAAGGATGGCCGAGCGGCCAATGGTGGGAAGGGCCGCTGCTTTACTGGGACGATTTTTCCTCCGATGGCAAGCTCAATTCGCAATCGCCCGCCGCGACCCCCATCGGATCGCTGTGCCTTCAGCGCGAGATTCCCGCCGGGGCCGAGCGCGATTACACGTTCATGCTCGCCTGGCATTTCCCCAATCGCACGGCCAAGCGCTGCGGCTGGACCGCTCCAAAAGGGCACGATGACGACGTCATCGGCAATTATTACTGCACGCGCTTCCGAGATGCGTGGAAGGCAGCCGAGTATGCCGCCGCCCGGCTGCCCGGGCTCGAATCGCGCACGCGCGCCTTTGCCGCGGCAATGCGCGAAAGCACGCTGCCCGGCGCAGTCAAAGACGCGGCCACGGCGAACTTGTCGGCGCTCATCACCCCGACCTCGTTCCGCACCGCCGACGGAGGATTCCACGCCTTCGAGGGCTGCTACGAGCAGACGGGCAGCTGCTTTGGAAGCTGCACGCACGTGTGGAACTACGAGCACGCGCTGGCACACCTGTTTCCCAGCCTTTCGCGATCGCTGCGCGAGCGGCAATTCGGATTTCTCACCGATC
>Ga0187781_10004678_pt1 | contig 10193 bp, 12 predicted proteins | sample 0715_SJ02_MP02_2_FD_132447 | JGI IMG/M metagenome (GOLD analysis project Ga0187781, IMG submission 132447) | Tropical peat soil microbial communities from peatlands in Department of Meta, Colombia - 0715_SJ02_MP02_20_MG | ecosystem: Environmental > Terrestrial > Soil > Wetlands > Peat | place...
CCGCGGGCCGACGGTTCATTCTTCAGGATTAACTACGGCGGAGCAAGCTTCCGGTTTCACTGCCGGCTCGCATTCGCGTCATTGGCGCGCGGCGCCCGATTCACGATAGATTGGCGGAAGCGAATGCGACTTGCGCGATCGCGGCGATGTCGACGTCCGGGGCAGGAAGGCGGCGATGCGAGGTCTGGTCATCTTCTGCGGAGTTCTGGCCTTCGGCAGCGCGGCGGCTGTCGCGCTTCCCTTGTCCGAATTCGGCCGCGTCTATCCCTATTTCGCACGACAGACGCAGTTCTGCCTGCTGACCAGCATCCCGACCCAGGCTAATCCGATCACGGACGCGGCCTTGCTGGCCGAGATGGATCAAGCGGGCCGGCTGCCCGGCAGCTTTGCCTGCGGCCGCTGCCGGTACGACCTTGCGGGCGATCGGTTCGCTGCCTATTACGTCAAGAGCTGCCGGTAGCGGCCGGCAAGGGACTCGGTAAACGCTTGGGTGACGAAATGACCACAGCGCACGATCATGGCGCGCACGCGCACGACGATTTGGAACGCTGGAAACATGACGGTGTGCGCGTCATTCCGGGCGATCAATTAGATCCGAACGTGCCGTCGACGCCGGGCATGGACCGCAAGGCGGCGATCAACTTCGCGCGCGCCGGGGCGCAGAAGCTCTGGGCCGGCACGGTGACGATCAAGCCGGACGCCAAGACCGGCGCGCACCATCACGGGCATCTGGAAAGCGTCATCTATGTGGTGCGCGGCAAGGCGCGCATGCGCTGGGGCGAGCATCTGCAATTCACCGCCGAGGCCAATCCCGGCGATTTCATTTTCGTGCCGCCCTATGTGCCGCATCAGGAGATCAACGCCTCTCCCGACGAAGTGCTGGAATGCGTGCTGGTGCGCAGCGACGGCGAGGCGATCGCGATCAATCTCGACATCGAGCCGGTGGAAAAGCCGCAGACGGTATTGTGGGTCGATCCGATCCATCGCGCGCCGGCCGAGCGCGAATGAAAATTGGCGCGCCAAAAAAAAGCCTGCGCGCGTACAAGATCTACGTCCGGCAAAGCTTAAGTTTTGGCGAACCAATCGCGCAAAATCGGCTGATGCTGCACGGGATTGAATTGCGTTATCCGGCTGAAACGCATTTTCTTTGCCTTGGTAAAAGGCTCTTGCGCTAACAACTCCTGCAATTTCGCGAGCGATTCCGCGCGCGCGATCAGAAATCCGCCCCGCGCGGGAATTTGCGGCCCGGAGCACAGGAAAAATCCGTTGTCGTAGCCCTTCTGCAGGAAGGCGCGATGGGTGGCCACGAGGTCGGAGAGCTCCGCAAACGGTACCAGATACTCTCCCTCCAACACGAAATGCTGCATCGCCGACCTCCGTTCTTCGCAACGTGCCAACGGCCGCTTCACCGCGACGTTTTCACACGCCAAAGTGAATGTAACAGACCGGTTCGTCCTGGACGCTACGAACCGGTCTGTTACATGTCAAGCGTCACCGGAGCGAAAGACGATGAAAACCGGCGCTGTGGCCCGCAGGGGCAAGGACGAAACGGGGCGCAAGCTTGCGCGCGACAAGGTCTTCGACGTCGCCGCCGACCTGTTCTATCGCAAAGGCGTGCGCGCCGTCGGCGTCGACACCATCGTCAAACAGGCCGATGTCGCCAAGATCAGCCTCTACCGCAGCTTTCCGTCGAAGGACGATCTGGTGGTCGCCTATCTCGAGGAGCGCAATGCCGCGTTCTGGCGACAGTGGGAGGAGGCGTTCGCGCGCTATCGGGGCGAGCCGCGCGCGCAATTGCACGCGATCATGAGCTATCTGGCGCAGCGGACGACGCAACCGGGCTATCGCGGCTGCCCGTTCATTAATTATTGCGCCGAGTTTCCGGAGGCTTCGCACCCGGGGCGCCGGGTCGCGGAAGCAAACAAGCGCGAAATGCGGCGGCGGTTCGCCGAAATCGCCGAGGCGCTCCGCGCGCCGCGGCCGAAGCAACTGGCCGACTCGTTATTGTTGCTGGTCGAAGGCGCTTATGCCATCAGCCAGACGCTCGGCGGCTCACATGGTCCGGGCCATGCGATCGTGTGGGCCGCCGAGGCGCTGGTCGACGCGCAAGTGGGGACGGCCAAAGGCCGTTCCCAGGCCAAATCTCGCCCTTCGGCCTGAGCCGCGCCGCCTGCGGGATGAACAAGATTGGACAAGGCGCAAACTGTTGCGCCGAGATGCGATGAACAACGCGACACTCATCGACCCCATTATTGACCCCATTGCCGTGGGCCCGGTGCTGCTGCCCAATCGTGTGCTGCTGGCGCCGATGTCCGGCGTCACCGACGCGCCGTTTCGGCGCATGGTTTCGGACTTGGGCGCGGGCCTGGTGATTTCCGAGATGACCGCCTGCGCGGCGCTCGCCGGGGGAAAGCGCATCGCGCGCAAGCGGGCGAAGCCGCACGGCGCGGGCCCGCATGTGGTGCAGCTTGCCGGCTGCGAGGCGCGCTGGATGGCGGAAGGCGCGCGCATCGCGCAAGGGCTCGGTGCCGACGTTATCGACATCAATATGGGCTGCCCGGCCAAGCACGTGACCACCGGCGCCTCGGGCTCGGCGCTGATGCGCGATCTCGACCATGCGCTGACGCTGATCGACGCCGTGGTCGGCGCGGTCGGCGTGCCGGTGACGCTGAAAATGCGGCTCGGCTGGGACGATCGCACGCACAATGCCGCCGCGCTTGCGCGGCGCGCGCAAGATGCGGGCGTGCGGCTTGTCACCGTGCACGGCCGCACGCGCTGCCAATTCTACAAAGGCCGCGCCGACTGGGCGGCGGTGCGCAAGGTCAAAGACGCCGTTTCGATCCCGGTCGTGGTCAACGGCGATATCGAAAGCTATGAGGATGCGGACCTGGCGCTCGCCGCCTCAGGCGCCGACGCGGTGATGGTGGGGCGCGGCGCGCAAGGGCGCCCGTGGTTTCCCGGCAAGCTCGCGCGTTATCTCGCCAGCGGCCGGCGCGAAGAGCCGCCACCGCTCTCCGAGCAGCTTGCGCTTGCCAGCGCGCTCTACGGCGAAATGCTCGGGCATTACGGCGCCGCCATTGGCACGCGGCATGCGCGCAAACATCTCGGTTGGGCGCTCGACGCTGCCGCCGTCAGTGCCGGCGCCTCCGAGGCGCAGCGCAAAGAGGCGCGCATCAGCGTGCTCACCGCGACCGATCCGGCGATCGTGCTGCACCACCTTGCCCGCGCGTTCGAGACCTTTGCCGCCGCAAGTTAGCGGCGAAATTCTTCTTCCCTTTCCGCGGCCTCAGACCTGCAAGGTAGCCGTTACGCAATGTGCGCGAGCGAACGTTGGGGCCTAACTCCATCAATCCGGCCGCGAAAGGCCACATTGCCAACCTACTGCGGCCCAAATCTGCCGCACACACTAACGGCGCATCGGGGGATGCAGGGTGACAATGCACAAAGACGGAGGGGTGAATGCCAGGGACGAAGATCCTGTCGGCTTTCCTCATGGTCCCCGCGACCGTTCTACTGACCGCACAAGCAAGCCTAAGCGAACCAGCGGCTGATCAATGCAAGCATAGCCCGGGCGCCTCCGCGCCGCGGGGAAGCCACTGGTACTACCGCATCAATCACGCCACCAATCAGCATTGCTGGTATCTCGGACCCGTTGGCACGCATGTGAAAGCGCACATGACGACGACGGCTGCGGAATCGGCGCCGGCAGCGCGACAGACAAATCAGGCGGAAGCCGACGGCGCGGCAACGCCGGACGCGGCCGCGGCTCCGCTCGAAGCGGCGCAGCCAGCGTCCGCGCCGGTCGCGTCCGCGCAAGCAGCATTCGCGCCCGCCGCGAGCGCTCAAGCCGCAATGGCGCAAGCGGCTCCCGCCGACCAAGCGGCAACCGCCAATGAGGCCGATGCATCGCACTTTCTCACACGCTGGCCGGAGAATCTGCCGAAGGTGGAAGATCTGGACCAGAGCGAGCCTGCGCCGATCAGCAACAGTTATGCCGAACGGCGCGACACAGACGCGGCCGTGCAGGTGCCGTCGACGTGGTCGGCGGCCAAAGCCAATCGAGCGGCTCCCTCCTCCGCGGGCGAAACGGCTTTGCGCTATTTCTCCATCGCCGGAATTGTTGCGATCCCGCTGGTGCTGGTCGCCGGCTTCGTGGCGAGATATGCGCGCGACTCGAATCGCTTTGATTTCCGCTATCGGCTGCGCGCGATGGCGAACAGGCTGCGTCCGCGCCGGCATCTTGCCTTCGACGAAGCCGTGTTTGCCGAACCGGAAGCGCCGCCGCTGGTCAGGCCGGCAGCGCCGCGTCGGCGTGCCGCGCCCGATTGGCGGGCGCGGACGCCGACCGATCCGGCGCAGGATCTGAAGACCAGCCTTGCCGAATTGATGCGCGATTTGCGCAGCGCAGCCGAGCCGGAGGAACCGGTTCGCTATGCCGAGCGGTCGCGCGATCGCGTTGGTGAGCGTGCGTTCGAGCCGTTCTTGGAGGCGGCGGAATAAAGGGGGAGCGGGTGTAGCCCGGATTGGGCCAGCGGTACGGCTCGCAAGCGCCGCCCGCTGAAAGATTCGGCCGGAATGTCGGAGACCGGCGCGGGGGTGTGTGCCGGTTTCGGATTTCCGTCCGGTGTTCAATCCGGGCTACCTGCTATCACATCCGCGATGGCGCTTTGCCCGATTGCTTGCTTTGTTTCCTCCCGAGCCTTGGCGAAGCCGCAAGTCTTCGGCTTTCAAGTCTTCGGCTTCGCCTGTTTTCCAATTTTCCCCATGCGGAACGCCTGAATTGCATCGGGGAGATCGAGGCCGGGAGGAACGACAATGGCCAAACGGGTATCGCCGGACGCCGCGCTGCTGATGCTGCATGCCATGGCGGCGCTAGCGGTCCACAGGCTTTCGCCGGCCGGCAAATTTTTTTGAGCGGACGCCCTTCGGCCGCCCCAATTGCGCATAATCTCGTAACGGCATAATCGGGTTGCTGCGTGCGGGGGCGAGGGGGTTAGGTCCGTGAGGGCAGGGGTTTTCGGGGCTGCCGCGCTGTCTTTGTACGTTTTGATGTCGGCCGTTTCCGTCGGCCATGCTCAATCTCCGCCGCAATCCGGGGCGCCGCCATCCGGAGCGCCGCAGTCTGCGCCGCCACAGTCTGCGCCGCCACAGTCCGCGCCGCCGCCGTCAGCCGCGGCTCCGTTGCCCGGTTTCGTGCCGCCTTATGAGATCAACAAGATCGTGCGGGCGGCCGGATACGAGCCGCTGACCCGGCCGCGGCGGGAAGGCACGACCTATGTGGTCCGCGCCACCAATTATCGCGGTATTCTCATGCGCGTCGTGGTCGATGCGCGTTCGGGCGCGATCCGGGCGGTCAATCGCATCGTGCCGGGGCCGCCGCCCTACGGCGTCCTCGGCATGATGGGGCCGCCGCCTTATGGCGGCCCTTACGACCCGCCGATCGGCCCGCTGCCGGGTCCGCCGCCGCCCTATGCGGCGCCGCCCTATGGCCCGCTGCCCGGTCCGCCGCCGCCCTATCCGCCACCCTATCCGCCGGGTTATCCGCCACCCTATGACGCGCCGCCGGGCTACGGCATGACGCCCGACATGATCGAGCCGCCGGAGGGGCCGATGGAAGCGGATCTGGGCATGCCGCCGCCGCCGTCAGCCGCGCATTCGCATCCGGCGGGGCCCGCCAGGACGCCGTTGCCGCGACCACGGCCTCCGGATTTTGCCACGCACGAAGGAAAGCCGGCCGAAACGCCGGCCATCAAGTCCGCGCCGGCGCCGAGTTCGGCAACCACCATGCCGGCTCCGCCGGCCGGAGCCGCAACCTCGCCGCCGCCCGCGGCTGCGCCAACCCCGTCGCCTTCACCTCCCGCTGCTCTTGCGCCGGCGAAAAGGCCGCCTTTGCCGCCGATCCAGGATTGACCGCGATGTTACCGCGACGCCGGCGGCGCCAGAGCACATCCCGATTCAACCGACTCGGGATGTGCTCCAGATTCTTGTTCTGTCGCATGTCCTTTTCGGAAAACCGGCTCCCACTTTTCGGGGACATGCCCTAAGAGCCCGATTGCTTCGCTTCTCGTGCAGTGACAGTCTTCGGCGAGCAACAACGCCGTTGACGAAGGTCCGCGCTCACGACGGACCGCTGCGGGGAGGGCAACCATGGCTGCCAATGCGGCTGTTACCGTCGCCGCGCGGCTCGATCGCCTGCCGCCGTCGCGGCACATGCGCAAGCTGATCACGCTTTTGTCGCTCGGTGCCTGGTTCGAATTCTACGATCTGTTCTTTCCGGCCTATGTGGCGATCGGGCTGTTCAAGGAAGGCCTGTTCAAGCCGACCACGTCGGGCCTGTTCGATCTGCAGGGCTTTGCCAGCCTGATCGCCTCCGGCTTCGCCGGCATGTTCGTCGGCACGCTCGCTTTTTCCTGGCTGTCGGACCGCCTGGGCCGCCGCTCGATCTTCACCTTCGCGCTGCTCTGGTATTCGATCGGCGCCTTCATCATGGCGTTTCAGACGACGCCGCAGACCATCGATCTCTGGCGCTTCATCGCCTGCATCGGGCTCGGCGTCGAGCTCGTCAATGTCGACGCCTATCTGTCGGAGCTCGTGCCGAAGGAGCAGCGCGGCTCGGCGTTCGCCTTCAATCAGAGCGTCATGTACACCGCGGTGCCGGTGATCGCGTTCCTCGCCTGGCAACTGGTGCCGACGACCGTTCTGGGGCTCGCCGGCTGGCGCTGGGTGGTGATCATCGGCTCGGCCGGCGCATTCGCCATCTGGTGGATCCGACGCAACCTGCCGGAGTCGCCGCGCTGGCTGGCGCAGCACGGCCGCCTGGCGGAAGCCGAGGCCATCGTCGCCGACATGGAGCGCCGGACCAAAGAGGAAATCGGCCACGAATTGCCGCCGCCCGAGGCGGTCGCCGGGGAAGAAGAACAAAAGCGCGGCGCCTGGACCGAGATGTGGAGCGAGGTCTATCGCGGCCGCACCATCATGCTGGTGGCGTTCCAGCTTCTGCAAACCATCGGCTATTACGGCTTCAACAATTGGGTGCCGACGCTGCTGCTCTCGCAAGGCATCGGCATAACCAAAACGCTGCCCTACACGTTTGCCATTGCGCTTGCGGCGCCGATCGGGCCGCTGATCGGCTATTTCTTCGCCGACCGTTTCGAGCGCAAATGGCAGGTCGCAGGCTCGGCGGTCGGCATCGCCGCGCTCGGCTTTCTGTTCGCGCAGCAGACGGCGGCCGTGGGCGTCATCGCCGTCGGCTTTGTGCTGACCCTGTGCGCGAACTGGTTTTCGTTCTCGTTCCACGCCTACCAGTCGGAGCTCTATCCGACCCGCATCCGCGCCCAGTCGATCGGCTTCGTCTATTCGTGGAGCCGCTTCTCCGCCATCTTCTCCGGCTTCATCATCGCTTTCTTCCTGGGCAATTACGGCATCGTCGGCGTGTTCGGATTGATCGCGGGCGCCATGATCGCGGTGTTCATCGTCATCGGATTTTTCGGCCCGCCGGTGACCAGGCGCCGGCTGGAAGCGATCGCGGCGTAAGGCCGAGGTTAGGGCCTGCCAAGACGCGCGATTGAATGTGCCCATTGCCGCGGGCGCTTCCGCGGTGGCCGCGCCGCGGTTGGCGAAATCCATCGGCTGGTCGCGCTACGCGCGAGCCCTTCTCGATTTTCAAAAAACGCTGTAATTTGGGAGGTAAGCCAGTGGGGTTGTCAGGGGGCGTCTGCGATGTGGGTGCGATTCCTGCAGATCGTCGCGATTTTGGCGATGACGAGCCAGGCCGCGATTGCCGGCGGCCCAAGGGGCTCGATTAAACTTGGCCAATGGAGCGGAGGCGCCTACGTCACCGAAAAGACCGGGTCATTCGCGTTTTGCGCGGCGACTGCGGCTCTCGAAAGTGGCTTCTTGCTGACCGTCGGTCAGGATCCCGAGCGGACTTGGATTCTGGCAATTGCGCATCCAAGCTGGAGCCTCACGCCCGGCGACAAATTCTCGCTCGATCTGACGTTCGATGGGCAAGCTCAATTCCATTTTCCCGCCATTGCAACCAGTGCGCTGCTGGTCACCGGCGTCCTGTCGGAGGCGACCGCTGAACGGCTTCGCCACGCGCGATCGGTAGCCGCTGCCGGCAAGCTCCAGACCGTCCCCCTCGCCCTGCATGACGTCGATAAATTGATGTCCGTCATCGCGTTTTGCGTCGACCGCGTCAAAGCGGGCGGGCTCGCCGCCGCGGACGTGGATTTTGTAGATCCGGCCAAGAAAGCTGCCGCCCCTCCCGCCGCCTCCACCGCGCCCGAAAAAGCCGCTGCGGCGCCGGCGGAAAAGCCATCGACGCCGAAGGTGGTCGAAAAGTCCGGTACCGGATTTGTGGTCAGCCCGAATGGTCACGTGGTTACGAACTTTCATGTCATCGACAAATGCGTCAGCGATTTGCGTGGCAGTTTGACCGGGGAAGGGGCCACTTCGCTGCGCGTCGTTTCAACGGACGAACTCAACGATCTGGCATTGCTGCAGGCGCACGGCACGTCCAAGCAGCCTGCGACAATCAGAAACGGCCCCGTACATTCCGGCGACGGGGTGATTGCGATCGGTTTTCCCTATCATGGCCTGTTGACCTCGGATTTTACGGTTACCGCCGGCATCGTGAATTCGCTCAGCGGGCTCTTGAACGATACGCGCTTCCTGCAGATCAGCGCCCAGGTCCAGCCCGGCAACAGCGGTGGACCGTTGCTCGACACAAGCGGGCTCGTGGTGGGCGTGGTAGCGGAAAAGCTAAATGCCCTGAAGTTCGCCAGCGCGACCGGCAATATTCCGGAAAACATCAGTTTCGCGATCAAGCAGGGTGCGCTTCGCGACTTCCTCGACAACAGCGTGGTGCCGTACAAGACTGCGGATGCCCAGAAGGAACTAAAGACCGCCGAAGTTGCGAGCGCCGCGCGGGCCTACACGATGCTGATTTCGTGCAGGGCCAAAGAGGCTGAGACCGCAAAGAAATAATCGTTGGTCCGTAGCCGACAGTTTTTTGAGGCGGCAGGCGACGCTTCGCCGCTTTCAGATCGTGCCGATCGCCGGGGATGCCGTTGCCGTGCCGGCAGCGAAAATCTCCGGTTGCTTGCGCAAGCTCGGCATCGCGATCAGCAAAACCATCAACCTTCTCATCGGAACGTGATGCGTCGAAAATCGCTGCGCTCCTTCGCAACGATCCGGCTCTCCTCCCAATGGCGCGCCATCTCGGGTTGATCGAGCTGCCGCCGACCAGCTGAGCGCAACAAAAAAGCGCCCCGGAGAACCGGGGCGCCGACTCACACACTCGCGTCAAATTTGTTTGCCGCTTGCGCGGCTTGTTAGCTCCGTCACAGACCGCTTACGCAGCTTCTTTCTGCTCGACGGTCTTTTGCTCGGCGGGCTTGCCGTTGCCGATCGGGATGCTGCGGGGCTTCTTCGCCTCGGGAATTTCGCGGACCAGATCGACATGCAAGAGGCCGTTCTCAAGCTTGGCGCCCTTGACCTGGACGAAGTCGGCGAGCTGGAACACGCGCTCGAAGGCGCGCGCCGCGATCCCCTGGTAAAGCACGGCGCCGCGCTTTGCCTCTTCCTTGGCGTTTTTCTCGCCGCGGATGGTCAGCGTATTTTCCTTGGCGACGACCGAAAGCTCGGGCTCGGCAAAACCGGCAACCGCGACCGTTACGCGATAGTCATTGTCGCCGGTCCGCTCGATGTTATAGGGCGGATAGCCCGGCGCGCCGCCCTCGACGCCCTGGTCGAGCAGCGAAAACAGCCGGTCGAAGCCGACGGTGGAACGGTAAAGGGGTGCTAGATCGAAAGTTCGCATGGCATATCCTCCTGTGAAGCGACATGCGGGGTCTGCCCAAAGGGGCCAGACCTATGGATCATGCACAGCCCGGCATGGGCCTGTGCAAACAAACACATGGGGGCGCCTCGTACCGGCCGCAAGGGGCAAAAAGCCGTAAGAAAGAGAGCGTAAAACGAGCGTTTCGAGGGTGAATTTTTTACCGCTTCGGCTGAAATTTTTCTCGTCCTCGACGATCACGATCGCAACAGCGGATGAGCACCAGTCCACCCCTTGCGACCTCACTCGATCGGAATCTGCCGGGCACCGCTTTGCCGAGCCGGCATTGGCTGCTGCGCGGCCTCGATCGGGCCAACTGGGAGGCGAGAACTTGGGACGCAAGAACTTGGGA
>Ga0187781_10004679_pt1 | contig 10191 bp, 10 predicted proteins | sample 0715_SJ02_MP02_2_FD_132447 | JGI IMG/M metagenome (GOLD analysis project Ga0187781, IMG submission 132447) | Tropical peat soil microbial communities from peatlands in Department of Meta, Colombia - 0715_SJ02_MP02_20_MG | ecosystem: Environmental > Terrestrial > Soil > Wetlands > Peat | place...
CCGTCAGGATGACGCCGATGGTCTGCAGGTTAATCCCCTCAACATGCGCGTGACCGCCCACTTGACTTAGGTGGCGGCCGGCCGCGCCTCGGACTGCCCGTGGATTGGATGGTGTCTCGAGCCATGGGCAAATCCACCCTCCGGATCATCGCCGAGCCCAATTGCTTGAAGCATTGCCAGAGCCGTTGATCGGCTCCGGCTGCTCCAGCCACGTTGCCGAGCCGGCAGCGACACAGGTGAGCGGAAACTCGGCCACCTGCACTGGCATCCCGATCTCCTGGCGCAGCCGGTCTTGCAGACCGCGTAGCAAGGAACCACCTCTGGCAAGAGTCATGCCGCGATCGACGAGGTCGCCGCCAAGCTCGGGCGGTGTGCGACTGAGTGTGTTCTTGACCGCGTCGATGATGTGAGCGACTGGTCTCTCGAGCGCGCCTCGGATTTCCTCGCTGCTAACCCAGGCTGTCTGAGGGAACGTCGAACGAATGTCCCGGCCGCGAACCTCGACCTGCGCCTCGTTGTCGGTCGGGCATGCCGATCCCACCTCGCGTTTGACCTCCTCGGCGGCGGGCTGACTAATCAGCAGTTTGTGCTCGCGCTTCAGATGCTTGATGATGGCCTCATCGAGCTCGTCGCCACAGATGCGGATCGATTGCCACGCGACGATTTCCCCCAGCGAGATGACCGCGATCTCGCTGGTGCCGCCGCCGATGTCGACCACCAACGAGCCGCTCAGCTCAGCGACTGGCAGTCCTGCACCGATCGCCGCGGCTAGCGGAGGTCGACCGCGAGATCGCGGGATGCGAAGCTGTTGCGATAGGTCAGAGAGCCCATCGAGCAAAGAACCTCCGGCGTGAACGAACGCGGCTGCAGCGACTCCGTCTCAAGCAGGTGCAAGACCGCGGCAGCCGTCGAACCACCGCGCGCCAACTACCGTTTGATTTGATGAACTCGTGCTCCGCGGCCACAGGCAGCTCACCGCGCGCAGCACCACGGTTCCCGAACGGGCACTCCAGTCGCGATTGACGCACTGACTCTCGACTTCCTTCTTACTGCTCGGTCGAGAACAGGAACGCGGAGCTGGCCTAGCCAGGAACGACTACATCTCGCTGTGGCAAATCCAAGGCTACCGAAACTCGCCGACCGCGCCAGCCTCGATTCATCAGCAACGCCCGGGTTTAACCCAGGTCTAACCGGGTCTAACCCGCAAACTTCGCCAGCCGCATCCATCCATCGCTTCCAGCCATCCCGGAAGGAGCGGTCGAGACCACTGCTCGCTCGGCCGTCGCTCCGACCGGCTGCGACTACGGCGATATCCAACTGAGGGCGGATCAACGTTGGGCCAGCTGCGCCCGGTTGAGCACTGGACCAACTGGGGGCGGCGGCCGGTGCTGTCCGGCCGGAGGGGTGTTGCCAGGGCTCTCGCACGTGTATGCCTCTGAGTTCCTCGCGCGACCGACGCCCGCCGCGAACACCCACCGCAGCAAATCGGTGAGCGCGCCGGCTGCGCTCCTGATGTCGCGCGCAGCTATCTCAAGCGGCTGCGCTGTCCGCGATGTGGTCGGTCGACCACGGGCGACGACCAAGGCGACGGCTCCGCACCTACGGCGAAGACGTGACGGTGGAGCACAATACGCTTCAGGAACCACGTGCTCCCCCTGCTGATCATCTTGGCGTTGTTCTTCCTCGCGCTCTGGCGAGCATCACGCCGACGCAAATAGGGAACGACTTCCACCTCTACGACGTCCCCAGCGAGATCACGCTCGACGCGCTCAAGGGCCAGGGTCGCGGACGGGCTGGAGGACGAGTCCCGGATGGGCACGACGGCCGCGAAGCCACCGAGCCAGCCATCAAGAGCGCTGACAGATCTCATAACCACGGCTGCTCCCGAGCCCTGGTGGCTCGACCGCCGCTTGCGCACTGGCCGCGGAAGCCTGCCTCGAGCTCGACATCCTTGCTACGTGAGAGCGCCCCGGAACCGGCGGGATGTGAGCCGGAACTCGGGGCGCGCTCGAGGGAGGAGAGGTACTTCGCCCTCCATCATCAGCCGTGCGCTTTCAGGAGTCAAAGATCAATTTGCCAGGAGATTCATAGGCAAACCTATGGTGCCGCCCGGACTCGCCTACGCCTTCGCGTCCGCTTGGCCGCTGCTGAACGTACGCTGCTGGCACCGTCCGCTCAGGCGATGATCTAAGCCTGGCGCGGGCTGTCGGGCTGTCTTGGTTGCGACAGTTTCGGGTGCAGTTCGTAGTTCTTACGGACCGGTGTGCGTGTGGCATCCGTTGTCGCGGCTCAGCGCCGATCCTATGTTGGGTCGATGAGCGCAGCGAGAGCGAAGTCGACGAGTGTCGTGCGTGGGGTGCGGGCGCGGAACGGGGCGGGCGCCGCTTGCACGTGTCCGATGGGCCCGGAGCTGGGGAGCGGTTCGCCGGGCGCTTGTTTGAAGGGCGGGCTGGCCCTTGTGCGCGACTATGCGGTCGAGTTGCTTGGCGACGGCCACGGCCGCTGGAAGGTCTGCGAGGGATGGGGGCAGCTACGGTGCGTGGTGGCGCGCGGGAGTGGGGCGTGATGGTGGGCTTTGTTCGCGCTGTGGCGTTGGACCTCGACGGCACCGTTACCGAGGGTGACGCGCTGTCGCAGGCGGCGTTGCTTGAGATCGATCGTCTTCGTCGCGATGGGTTGGCGGCGGTGCTCGTGACCGGGCGGATCGTCGCCGAGCTCGACGTGGCGTTCCCCGGTGTTCGGAGTCACTTTGATGCGGTCGTCGCGGAGAACGGCGCCTTGCTGATGGTTGACGGAAACGAGCGGGATCTGGCGGAGCCGGTCGACGATGCTCTGGCGCGTGCACTGGGGGAGCAAGGGATCTCTTTTCGGCGGGGGCGAGTGCTGTTGGCGGGCGATGCCGTGGATGCCGAGGCGATCGTGTCTGCTGCGGGTAGGCTGGGGCTCGATTGTCAGGTCGTGCGCAATCGCGGGGCGTTGATGGTGCTTCCGGCGGGGGTTTCGAGCGGGACCGGGCTGCTGGCCGCGTTGGAGGAGCTGAGCATCTCGCCGCACAACGTCGTCGCGGTCGGGGATGCCGAGAACGATCTGGCGCTGCTGCACGCCGCCGGGGTTGGGATTGCGGTGGCCAATGCCGTGCCCTCGCTACGCGAGCACGCCGATCTCGTCCTCCAGGCGCGTGACGGTGAGGGGGTGGCCGAACTGCTCGCCGGGCCGATCCTGCGCGGCGAGACCGTGATTCGGCCTGCGCGGCGGCGTGTCGTGGTCGGCCGCTTTGACGACGGAACCCCGGCGACGCTGCCGGCCTGGCCCGCCAATGTGTTGATCTGCGGCGAGACGGGCGCCGGCAAGTCCTACATCGCGGGTCTCCTGCTCGAGCAGTGGATCGCGGCGGGCTACAGCGTTTCTGGTGATCGACATGGAGGGCGATCAGGTGGCGCTCGACAGGCTGCACAGAACCGTGGTGGTTGAGGGCCGCCCGAGCGCGGAGGAGCTCCTCTCGCTGCTGCGCCAGCAGTCGTTGTCGGTCGTCCTGAACGTTTCGACGCTGAGCGACGGCGACAAGTTGGACTACCTCGCGGTGCTGTCGGAGGTGATCGAGGCCGAGCGTGCCGCCTGGGGCTTGCCGCACTGGATCGTGGTCGACGAGGCCCACGTCACCCTTTCCGAGGGCGGCATCGCCGCGGACATCTTCCGGCCCAGCGACGGGGGCTATTGCCTGGTCACCTACCACCCCGAGCAGCTGTGCGCCGAGGCGACGGCCGCGCTCGACGTGGTCATCACCGCGGAGCCGTACGCGGGCGCGATCCGTGCTGGTGGCGATGGAGCCGGCAGACGCGCCGCGCTGCGTGAGCGCGGTTCGCCGGAGCGGCGGTTCATCGTGGGCGCCCGCCATACGCTGCACGTGCGACACCGCCACAAGTACGCAATCACGTCGCTGCCGGAGCAGCGCTGGTTTCACTTCCGCCGCCCCGACGGGCACGTGGTCGGGACCGCCCGGAACCTAGCGGAGTTCGAGCGGATCCTGAACGAGGTCGACATTACCGTCGTCGAGCACCACCTGCGGCACGGGGATTTCTCACGCTGGATGCTCGGCTCGCTCCAGGACCGAGAGCTGGCCGCATCAGTGGGCGCGATCGGGCGCGGCGTCATCGCGCGCCACGCCGCAGATCTACGCGCCGCGCGAGAACGCATAAGCGAGCAGGTATCCGACCGCTATGCCCTTCCAGGCGCGCAAGCTCGAGCGGATCACCGGACGATCGCCGATCGGGACCCTCCCCTACGCAGCCGCGTCGAACGCGCAGTGGCACGCTCGGGCGAGCTCCGCGCCGAGGTGTCGGCTCTCGCCGCGCAATTCCGCCAGACGCAAACAAGGCGCAAGCCGAACGTGCAGCACGACAGCGAGGAACACGCCGCCGCCGGCGAAGTCGCCGACCCGATCGCTGACCGGCAAACTGAACGCAACCCTTCCGAGCGTGACCGGAGCGCGTTTTGCAGGTGAGCGGGTTTCTCGTAGTGAGCGCATCGAATCGGCCATGTCGCTGTGGGACTGGTCATGTCGCGCGATTTAGCAGCTTGGAGCTGATCCCGGCGTCCAGACCTCCCACCCGCCACGCTTGTCCTGCCGGATGTACACGAGGAGCGGGTCGTTCCGACCATCTTCGTCGGGTCCGTGCCGACGGTCAGTGCTCATCGCTTCGCGCCGTTTGTCGGTCGCCGGATCGTTCGTTGAGGGGCTGGGTGCCGGTGCGCAAGCGGTAGCCTGGCCGGTTGCGCCCGTTGGTGCCCGCCGGTATGCGGTCGATCTCGTAGCCAGCGAGCTGCAGCGCGTAGATGGCCCGGGCGGGCGCCTCGAGCCCGCGCGCGCAACTCAGCGATCGTCAGCGCACGAGGGCCTGTCGTGGTATCTGACCGAGTAGGAGAACGCTCGCCTGCTGGATGATCTCGCGAGCCTCGCGGCGCCTGGGAGCCGTCTCGGGATCGACATGGTGAGCCGCGATGCTCTGGAGACCCCACCGTCGCCCGTTCTTTCAATTCACGGCTGCCCACGGCATCCGCTGGCAGTCGGGAGCAACGACCCAGCTCGGTTTCTCGCCGCGCACGGCTGGCACGCTGAGGTAACTAACTCTGACGGGTTCGCCAGAGGCCTTGGCCGTTGGCCACCGCCCGGCGTTCCGGAGGACCTCGCCGCTCGCGCCGCCGCCGCGAGCCGCAGCTGCTTCATTAGCACCCAACGCGCCACGCGTGAAACGTGACATGCCTCGCTAGCTGCACGAGGAAGAATCCGCGGCCGCGCCGGGACGGCACGGCACGGCACGGCGATGCTTCTCCCCGGTCTGGCCCGGGCGTAAGCGCTGAGGACCCGGGCCGGAGTGCCGAACTCGTTACGTTCGCGTGAACTTCCTCGCTGAGCGCTACTTCGCGGCGGGCGACGGGTTTAGGTGTTTTCGTGGGCGCGGTTGTGCGTGTGTTCACGGGGACAGGCGGTGTGTCGCGCCCGGCTGGTCGGTTGCTTGTCGGCTTGATCGCGATCGTGCCGTTCGCCCTGTTCTCGGGTTGGACCGCGAACGCGCTCGCGCACGCCACGAGTGGGCTCAAGGCCGTGCGCTATCGCGACCTTCGGATGCTCGTACCGAGGAGCTGGCCGGTGTATGAGTTGGCGGCCGATCCGACCGCGTGCGTGCGCTTCGATCGCCATGCGGTGTACCTCGGACAACCGAGCGCTCAGCAGCGCTGCCCGGCGCACGCGGTCGGGCCTACGGAGGCGATCCTTGTGCAGCCGCTGGCCGCGCACGACGCCCGTGCCGGCGCCGACCGGCCGGCGTTGCGGCTGCCGACGAATCCGGGGGCGCTGGGGCAGGGCTCGGCGGCTCGGGTCGCGATGCCCGCTCGGGGGTTGGTCGTGACCGCGACCTGGCGCGAGGATCGCGGGCTGGTCGAGCGGGCGCTCGGTATCCGCGAGCTCCGCGCTGCGACGGCCTCGCTGGCGCCGGTTCCGCGTTACCGTCAACACGCGGTTCGTGCGCGGGCGGCGAGCGGGATGGCCGGGGGTGCCGCTGTCTACACGGGCTTGGGCTTCGACGCGTGCTCTGCGCCGAGTGCCGCCCACATGGCGGCCTGGGCCTCCTCGCCCTACCGCGCGATCGGCATCTACCTGGGGGGCGCGAACTTGGCCTGCGCTCAGCCCAACCTGACCCCGGGCTGGGTGGCTCAGGAGGCGGCCGCCGGTTGGCACCTGATCCCCACCTACGTCGGGCTGCAGGCGCCGCGTAACGAGTGCGGCTGCGCCGGCATCAACCCGGGCCGGGCGTCGGCCGAAGGCGCCGCCGCTGCCGACGATGCGATCGAGCAGGCCCAGTCGCTCGGGATTGGGGCGGGCAACCCGATCTACTTCGATATGGAGAACTATGCGCGCGGGGGCACCAACACCTCTAGCGTGCTCGCGTTCCTGGCCGCGTGGACATCGCAGCTGCGCGCCGACGGATTCCGGTCGGGCGTCTACAGCAACGCCGACTCCGGGATGCTGGATCTGATCGGCAGGCTTGGCACCGGCTACCCCGAGCCCGATGACATCTGGTTCGCGGACTGGAATGGCAAGGCGACGGCGAGCGACCCCTACATCCCCGCCGGCGATTGGTCGGCGGGTCAGCGGCTGCACCAGTACGACGGCGCTCACAACGAGACGCACGGGGGGGTCACGATCAACATCGACGGCGACTATCTCGACGGTCTGACGGCCGGGTCGAGCACGAGCATCGCGACCGACGTCGCGCCCTACCCGCAGCTCCAGGTCACGCCGCTGGCCAACGGCCGCGTCTCCTTGCGCGCCAACTGGAACGGCACCTCGAATGTGAACGCCTGGCAGCTGCTCGCCGGCTCCAGTCCTCAGAACCTGAGCCCGTTCGGCAGCGCGATCAAGGGGACCGCCGCGGGGATCACGATCCTGCTCCACAGCGAGTTCCCGTACTTCGCGGTGCAAGCGCTCGGGAGCGGCCAGCAGGCGGTCGGGAACGGCGAGCAGGGGGCCGGGAGCGGCCAGCAGGCGGCCGCAAACGGCGAGCCGGTGGTCGGCACCTCGCCCGCGGTCGCCACGCCTGCGCACCTGGCGATCTACGGCCCGGCCGCGTACGTCTCCCCGGGCGGCGTCGGCGGCCTGCCGACGGGCTGCTTCGCCGCGAGCTTCTGGTGCGCCATCTCGACCGAGATAACGGCCGGCCGTGCGGTGATCGCCCGCACCGGCCCCGAGCTGCTGTCGGCGGACGGGGGGCTGCTGATGTTCAGGCTGTCTCGCGCGGGCCGCGCGCTCCTGGCGCGCGCCGCCGGCCGCCGACTGCTAGTCCATGTGATGGCGCGGGACGCCGGGGGACCAACCGTGAACAGCACCCTCAGCCTGATCCCGTTCGCGACCACCGGCCCCAGCCAGGCGCACAGCAGCAGCGATCCGCCCGCATTGCGGATCGTCGGCGGAACCCAGTTCGTGTCCAATGGCGTGGTCGGGGGGATCCTGACCGCTTGCTCCGATGACGCCCCGTGCCTGGTGCGCACCAAGGTCACATCCGCCGGCGCGACGATCGCCAGCACGGGAGCGGAGACGCTGGGCGCAAACGAGCTTGGGTACATGATCTTCAGGCTGACCGCGCGCGGACGGACAATGCTGGCCCGAGCGCGCGGCAACCGGCTGCCCGCACGTGCAGCGCTCAGCGACCAAAGCGACACCGCGACCGCCAACATCACGCTGGTGAGCTTCAGGTAGCCCAGCGAGGCCGTTATCGCATCTTCCGTCGATGCGTCGCCTCGGGCATCCTCGCCGCCATGGTGACGCTGGCAGTTGCGGCCTGCGGCGGTAGCAGCTCGCCATCGACGAACGGGGTCGAAAGCAAGTCCCCCGGCGGGATCGTCACCGCGGCCACGAACGCGGTCGCGAGCGCGAAGTCGGTCCAGGTCGCCGGCGACGTGATGAGCAGCGGCTCCCGCATCACGCTCGATCTGAACCTGGTGAACGGCAAGGGCGGACAAGGCTCGATGGCCCAGAACGGCCTGAGCTTTCAAGTCCTCACCGTGGGCAATGAGGTGTACATCAACGGGACCATCGCCTTCTGGCAGAAGTTCGCCGGCAACGCGGCGGCGCAGCTGCTGTGGGGTAAATGGGTCAAGGCCCCGGCCGGCGGGCGGCTGGCCACGCTCGCCACGCTGACCGACCTGCAGAAGCTGTTCAACCAGCTCCTGTCCAACCATGGCCAACTCGCCAAGGGATCGATCACGACCGTCCGAGGCCAGCCCGTGATCGCGGTGAGGGACACCACCACCGACGGCACCCTGTATGTCGCCACCACCGGCGAGCCCTATCCGCTCGAGGTCGTCAAGCACGGTTCCGACGGCGGGCAGATCGCGTTCGATCGCTTCAACGAGCCAGTGACGCTGACGGCGTCGAGCAACGCGGTCGACATCTCACAATTGCAATAACCGCTCCCCCAGGCGGCTTCGTCACCTTCCGGGGCGCGCCCGCGATGGCGTCTTCAACGAGACCAACGGTAGGCAGGACGACGTCACACAGCAGCGCGCCAGCAGCCAGTTCGTTCATCGTCAGGGGCCAGAGCGAGCGTGCCGGGACCGGCATGCTGGGGAGCCGGTCGCTCGCCAACGGACCGGCTGTGTTCGCAAAGGCAAGCTCTCGCAGGGTGACGCGGTATCCCGGGGCTCCTGTCCGCGGGCAAAATCTTCGAGACCGACTCGGGTGCTGGGCCGGCGATCTGCTGGGCGCCGTCGCGTGTTCGTGTCCAGAGTCGTGCGGTTCGGGCCCTCCTCGGCCGAGCGCCCCCTCGGCGATTCCAACGCCTACGCGGTGACCATCGCAGCACGCCAGCCGCGCCACCGGCGCCCCCGATCGCGCTCCGGGTGCCGGCCGCGCGGTTGCCGACCGGCCCTTCCTCGAACGTGACGTGCCGATCGGCCTGCTGGTACCCCGAGCGTCACGCTGATCGCGCCGTACCGGATCCGAACCGGGCCGTGAGTGCTGGCGACGTGCCCCGGCGAGGGCACCGCGTGGCCAGCGATCATGGAGAATCTGCCTCTCTGGGATTTCGATTCTGTTAAGCAGGCGAATCTTGAGGCCGGATGGGGTGCCAGAAGCGGCGCCGAGGATGACTGGACCCTGGTGATCGGTGTGGCGGTGCGCCATAGTTTGGCGACATCCGCCTTGCGCTGTGGAGGATCGCAGTGACCGTGCAACTCGCGCCAGCCACCGGCCCCCGAGGCGGGGTGTCGCGGTATCTACCTCCGATCGTGCTCGCGATCGTGGCGGCGGCGGTGATCGCCGTGGTGCTCGGCGCTCCCGGCCAGTCCGGCCAGGGGAGGGGTGGCGCGAGAGCTTCGCACGCGACGGTGCGCAGACCGCCCCCGTACTGGATCGTACGGCCCGGCGACACGCTGACGGAGATCGCCACGAAGACCGGCGTGAGCGTCGCTCAGATACTGGCGTTCAACCCGGACGTTGATCCGTTCGGCCTCGTGCCCGGGCAGCGACTGAAGCTGTGGCTGCATCCGCCCAAGCCAAGCCCTACGCCCTTGCCACTAGGACCGCTGTATTGGACGGTGCGTCCTGGCCAGTCGTTCGGCTCGATCGCCGCCCAGACCAGCATCAACATCCTCACACTGGAGCAGCTGAACCCTCGACTGAAATCCACGACGTTCTGGCCGGGAGACCGCGTGAGGCTCCGTTCCCCGCTGCTCCCCTCCAGCTCCCTGGCACGCCTGGCGAGCGCGCTGCCCGACACGCTCCGCTGGTAGGCGCCGCCGCTCGGGGCGGTCGAGGCACTTGAGCGTTCGGCTGAGTTGGCCGAGCAGTACGCTGAGCGTGCGCGCCTCAATGGACGATCACGCGACCCTGCGGTCGACCTGGACCGCGTACGCCGCGCTCGCCGGATCGCTGCCGGAGCCCAGTGATGACCAGGTGAGCGCTGACGCGATTGACCCGTCAGCGTTCTCGACATGGTCGCCCCGGGCGCAGTCGCGGCAGTGGTGGACGACCACGATCGCCAAGCCGAGGGAACTACGGATGGAGAGCTCTGGAAGCGGGGTTAGCTTCCACAAGCCAGACGGTGCGCCCTGACGCCGGCCCAACCGCAGCCGCCCGGCCCGCCGAGCCGGTGACGATCCGGATGCAGCGCACGCTGCGCGGCCGGTGGCGGGTCG
>Ga0187781_10004682_pt1 | contig 10187 bp, 8 predicted proteins | sample 0715_SJ02_MP02_2_FD_132447 | JGI IMG/M metagenome (GOLD analysis project Ga0187781, IMG submission 132447) | Tropical peat soil microbial communities from peatlands in Department of Meta, Colombia - 0715_SJ02_MP02_20_MG | ecosystem: Environmental > Terrestrial > Soil > Wetlands > Peat | place...
CGCTCGTCGTGATCGAGCCACGGCTCGCCGATCGCCGCGAATTCGCCGCGGAACCAGCCCGACACGATGTTGACGGCGACGCGTCCGTTGGAGAGGTGATTGATGGTCGCGATCTGCTTGGCGACGACAGCCGGCGTCCACGGCCCCGGCAAGATCGCCGCGATCACTTTCAACTTCTCGGTGGCGGCAAGCAGCGCGTGGCTGAATGAAACCGGCTCATGCTGATACTCCGCGCCATAGCCGGCGGTGAAGCGGATTTGGCTCAACGCATAGTCGAAGCCCGCCCGCTCCGCGATCCGCGCGAGCTCGATGTTGTAATTGACGTCCCAGCTTGTGCGCTGCTCGATATTGCTGATGACGAGGCCGCCCGAGACGTTCGGCACCCAGTAGGCGAATTTGATTGGATCGACCGAACGAATTGTCATTACTTTCACTCCGTGGGGTTCAAGCGAATGCCAACGCTGCTTCCGGACGCTGGCGGGCCGCCTTTGCTTCGAGCAGTTCTGCAAATTCGGCTGCTGCCCGCTTTACGCGAGCCGCCAATTCCGCTTTCCCGATCTGATAGTTCTGAAAGTCGCTTTCCAGCGCGAAGATCGTCGTCGGCAGCGTGAAAGCGTTGAAAAATCCGAACAGCGGCCGGAGTTGATGCTCCGTCACCAGCCCGTGAAGAGGAGTTCCCGCCGTCGCGCACAGCAATACCGGCTTGCCGATCAGCGCATCCGGGCGAACAAGATCGAATAGATGTTTTAACGCCCCGCTGTAAGAGCCCTTGTAAACCGGCGTCCCGACAACGAGGGCATCGGCGGTTTCGATCGCTTCAATGGCGGAACGCCCTTCTTGTGGCAGATTGTCCCGCGCGAACGCCTTAAGTCCATCGGCGTTGACGGACGGAAATAGCCGCGAGCCGACATCGACAAGCTCGATAAGCCTGTTGCTGGAGCCGCTGAGCGCCGCCACCTGCGCGGCGATGGCAGACACAAGCGCAGCCGTGCGTGACGGTCGTGCAATGTTGCCGGATACTCCAACAACGGAGAGAGACGTCATCAAATACTCCTCAGTCGCGGCGCATATTGAAACTCGAAATTTTTGCATTCGTCGATAGATTCAATGTATTATTTTTTGCGTCCGGCGATACCTTTCGCCTCGCAAGCCGGCTCATTCGCGAAGATTGCTACTGAACGCTCAAAAATGAGGCGACCTTCGCGTCGCGTTAGAAGATTTTACGATCACCGATGAACGCGCGATCGACAACGTATTCGCCGTTCCAACGAGACGGACGCGAAGCCATCGGGCTTACATCTCGCTATCCGCTCAAGTGAGGCTGCCTTGGCACTGCCTTGGCACTGCCTTGGCACTGCCTTGGCGCTGCTTCGGCGCCGCCTTGGCGGAACAGAAAACGTGGATTTCGAAACGCGCGCGAGCGTGCCGGCGGACGAAAACGTTTTTGTCCGACGGTCGCACCAACGGGGTCAAATTCGCCGAAGTGCGCCGCTGGAAGGGAACGTATTTAGCGGACGCTTGCCGGCGGAGGACGGGTCGCTAAAAGCCTCCGGCGGAGGGAGCGCGACTACACTGCAACTTTTTCTGTCCTCCATGGAAGGACGGCATGCCCTCGGAATTCCCTCCGCCGACAACGGCCGTGACAACATCGAGCGGTCGGTTTCGTGCTCGATTTGAGGTTTTGTCGTATCTTGGATCATAGCGCCGGGAGCCTTGCCGGCACGTCAGATAAAGCGCCCCCCGCAGATTTATCGAGACCTCGCGAAAACGACCTGTTCCAACTCAAATTCTTGAGGTTAGAAGGGCGAGAACCAACGCGTCTCGCAACGAGGGCATGTCCATGAAAAAGATCGGCTTCCTGTCATTTGGCCATTGGACTCCGTCGCCCCAGTCGCAAACGCGATCGGCTTCCGATGCCCTCCTGCAGTCGATCGACTTGGCCGTCGCTGCCGAGGAGCTCGGCGCGGACGGCGCCTACTTCCGCGTGCATCACTTTGCCCGCCAGCTCGGCTCTCCCTTCCCGCTGCTGGCTGCGGTCGGAACCAGGACGCAGCGGATCGAGATTGGCACGGCGGTCATCGACATGCGGTATGAGAACCCTCTCTACATGGCAGAGGATGCCGGTGCGGCCGACATCATCGCCGGCGGACGCCTGCAACTGGGTATCAGCCGCGGTTCACCCGAGCAGGTGATCGACGGATGGCGCTACTTCGGTTTCGCCCCGCCTGAGGGGATGACCGATGCCGACATGGCCAGGCGCCACACCGAGGTCTTGCTCGAGGTGCTGCGCGGCGAGGGCTTCGCGCGTCCAAACCCGCAACCGATGTTTCCGAATCCTCCCGGCCTCCTGCGCGTCGAGCCGCACGCGGAGGGCCTGCGCGATCGAATCTGGTGGGGCGCCGGTTCGAATGCCACCGCAGGCTGGGCGGCCAGACTGGGGATGAACCTGCAGAGTTCAACACTCAAAAATGACGAGAGCGGACGTCCGTTCCACATACAGCAGGCGGAGCAGATTAGGATATTTCGCGAGGCGTGGAAGGCGGCCGGTCATGCGCGCGAGCCGCGGGTGTCGGTCAGCCGCAGCATCTTTGCACTCGTCGACGACCGTGACCGTGCCTATTTCGGGCGCGGGAACGAGGACGACGACACTATCGGTTTCCTCGGCGACAACACACGGGCTATTTTTGGCCGCAGCTACGCTGCCGAGCCGGATATCCTCGTCGAGCAACTTGCCAAAGATGAAGCCATCGCAGACGCCGACACGCTGCTCTTGACCGTCCCCAATCAGCTCGGCGTCGACTATAACGCCCATGTCATCGAGGCGATCCTTAAACATGTCGCCCCTGGCCTCGGTTGGCGCTGATGCTTGCCGGCCTCAAGAACTTCGCGGTGCCCGCCGAGCCAACGCGGCAACAGATTGAGTCACGCGCCCGGGCGCCGCATTCCCCGAAGTCCAGAGGTGAGAAGCTGAAACAAGCCTGCTTTCAAAGCGGTGATTCGACGGCGGAGAGCCGGCCGCGAATTGATCCCGGCGGAGGGAGTGGCCGCTAAAGATTTCCAATTCTTATTTTGATATGAAATAGTTTTAACAGAAACTTCGATCTACCCACAAGTTTATCCGCTCATTGTCCAGATCAGCGGAGCGAGACGCTCTAACGATAAGAGCGCGGGACCGGCTAAATGGCACTTGTTATCGATGTCGTCCGCCGTTTGGGATCGTTCGAACTCGAGGCGCGCTTTACGTCCGAGGGAAAGCTGACCGCTTTTTTCGGCCCGTCAGGGTCCGGTAAAACGTCGCTTCTGAACATCATCGCCGGAATTGTGCGCCCCGATGAGGGCTCGATTGTCCTCAATGGCAGGACATTAGTCGACACCAGCAAGGGCATATTCGTGCCCAAACATCGAAGGCGTTTCGGTTACGTTTTCCAGGAGGCGCGGCTTTTTCCTCATCTCACCGTCCGGCAAAATCTTTTGTACGGGCAATGGTTCACGCCGCGCAAGGAGCGGACCATCGGTGTCGAACAAGTGCTCGATCTCCTCAATATCCGCCACCTTCTGGATCGACGTCCCGGCGCGCTCTCAGGTGGAGAAAAGCAGCGGGTAGCGATCGGCCGCGCATTGCTCACTTCGCCGCATCTTCTGCTCATGGACGAACCGCTTGCCTCGCTGGACGAGCTGCTGAAGGAAGAGATCCTCCCGTTCATCGAGCGACTGCGCGATGAAGCGCAGGTCCCAATCGTTTATGTCTCACACTCTTTATCCGAAGTCGCCCGGCTCGCCACCACAGTCGTCCTGATCAAGGATGGTCATGCGGTGGGAGTGGGCCCGCCGACTGAGGTTCTGGGCCGGCGCGACCTGCAGGCGGTGGAAGCAGTGGCCGAGACCGGTGCGCTGATCGAGGCAACCGTCTCCGGGCATGACGCGGCCTTCGGTTTGACGACCATCCGATGCAAGGCGGGAACTCTGTACGCTCCACAATTGTCGCTTCCGATCGGTGCGCCGATACGACTGCGCATTCGTGCCCGGGATGTGATGATCGCAACATCGCGGCCCGACACGCTCAGCGCTCTGAATGTGCTCGCCGGGCGAGTGATAGGTGTCGAGCAGATCGGGGATGGCTTGGCAGAGATCACGTTGGATTGCAGCGGTATCCACCTCGCGGCGCGCCTGACGCTGAAATCAGTCGACAACCTGTCGCTGGCGCCCGGACGAGACCTCTATGCGGTCATCAAAGCGGTGTCGCTTGACCGGGATGCTCTGACCCGCGCGCCCCGGTCCGCCGAGATGTTAAATGCCGACTCAACGATCGTTTGAGCAGGGCCGGGAAATTTAAATTTCGGCGGGGGCAGAAAAGCGCGAGGCGAAAAAATTGTTCGGTCCGGCGGGCGAGCTGCGCGGATATTTGTTCGCGTGGTGAGGCGACATCAAATGTATGTGTGGCGTCCGTTATTCCCATGACAATATAGCGCTTCCTTTCGTATGGGGTGTCAAGGCGATTTGCCACCGAGCCGAGAGATCATCGTGACATTATTTGTGTTGGCCTATTTGGGCGGTGTACTGACGATCATCAGCCCCTGCATTCTTCCTGTTCTGCCTTTCGTGTTCGCACGCGCCGATCGCTCTTTCGTGCGAAACGGATTGCCGATGCTCGCCGGCATGGCCCTGACGTTCGCCATGGTGGCGACCTTCGCCGCGGTCGCCGGCGGCTGGGTGGTCGAAGCGAACCAATACGGTCGGTGGGCCGCGCTGGCGTTGATGGCCGCGTTCGGGCTCACCCTCGTATTTCCGGAACTGGCGGACCGCCTGATGCGGCCATTGGTCGGCGTCGGCGCGAGACTTTCGGCTTCGGCCGAACGTGATGCCGGGGAGCATAAGGCGGCGATCGTGCCCTCGTTGCTGCTCGGCGTCGCCACCGGCTTTTTGTGGGCGCCGTGCGCGGGCCCGGTGCTCGGCCTCATCCTGACCGGAGCGGCTCTGAAAGGCGCGAACGCCAGCACTTCCCTTCTACTCCTCGCCTATGCATTGGGCGCGGCCACATCGCTGGCGCTGGTCCTTCTGGTCGGCGGGCGGGTATTTGCCGCCATGAAGCGTTCTCTTGGCGCGGCCGAGTGGATCAGGCGCGGTTTGGGTATCGCGGTGTTGATCGCCGTTGCCGCAGTTGCATCCGGCCTCGATACGGGCTTTCTCACCCAAGTCTCGCTCTCCAACACGGCGGCCATCGAACAGAAACTCCTCGATCAATTCCATCCCGCAACGAAGGAAGGCCAAGGTGGCGAACCGCCGTCCATCGTCATGAGCGAAAACCGCGCCGTGATGATGAGCGCGAATCCCGGCGGTCACGCGCCCAACATCGCGGTCGAAGGCGGCTTCCCGCCGCTATCGGGCGCGGTGGAATGGCTCAATTCGCCGCCGCTCACAGCCGAGGGCCTGAGAGGCAAAGTCGTGTTGATCGACTTCTGGACCTATTCCTGCATCAACTGCCTGCGCTCAATTCCCTACGTCAAAGCCTGGGCGGAAAAATACAAGGATCACGGACTGGTCGTGATCGGGGTGCACACGCCGGAATTTGCGTTCGAGCGCAAAGTGAGCAACGTGCGGGCGGCGGTCTCCGATTTGAAGATCGGATATCCGGTCGCCATCGACAGCGACTATGCCATATGGCGAGCCTTCGACAATGAATACTGGCCAGCGCACTACTTCATCGATGCCCAGGGACGCATGCGCTATCATCATTTCGGCGAGGGCCACTACGACGAATCCGAACGCGTCATTCAGCTGCTTCTCGCGGAAGCAGGCGACAAGGACTATTCGCCGGGCTTCGTTTCGGTCCAGGCTTCCGGTGCGGAGGCGCCGAGCATGACCGAAACGCAATCACCCGAGACCTATGTCGGGTATTCACGGGCCGAGAATTTCATTTCGCCCGGCGGCGCCGTCAAGGACGCGAGACACGTTTACGCAACAGAGGCACCGAAGCTCGATCAATGGTCGCTCGGTGGCGACTGGACGGTCGGCGAGGAGAAAGCCACCCTCAATAAAGAGGGCGGCCGCATTCTTTATCGGTTTCGCGCGCGCGATTTGCATCTTGTTCTCGGATCCGCGGACGAGGGGAAACAGATCCGGTTCCGTGTGACCATCGACGGGGCAGCACCAGGCACAGATCACGGCGCCGACACCGACGCGGACGGGCGCGGTGTCGTCAACGAGCATCGGCTTTACCAGCTCATTCGCGAGAGCGGCGGCGTCTCCGATCACACCTTCGAGATTGAGTTTCTTGATCCGGGCGTGCAGGCCTACGCGTTTACCTTTGGCTGACCGGACAGACACGCTGCAGGTTTTGCAAGCCTAAACGGCTGAGAGGCCTGAGGGAACGGAACTCACGCAGTCGCCGTGCGTCTGCCACGTGGAACATCACAACTCAGTTACGCCCTGGGTTAGCCGCACAAAGATCGCTTGGCGGCATTCGTTATATATGTTGAAATATAGCGAGCGGAATGGCTGACGAGCGCGCTTGGATTGAGCGTTTCCAGACCGGCATCGCTCAATAACTGCAAGCCGCTGCTATAGCTGTTGTCGCACGGCCGTCGCCGACGCGGCCGGCGGCGGCGTGTGCCATCCCCAACTGGCAATGCCTTCATAACCAAAAGCCCATGAGGAAACGTCATGAATATCGCTCAGCGAATTTCCATCGACCCCGCCGCCAAAAGCTACGTGTCGAAGCCGCGGAAGCTTCTCATTGACGGCGACTGGGTCAATGCCGCGTCCGGCAAGACATTCCCGGTATACGACCCGTCGACGGGAGAGGTCATGGTGCAGGTGGCCGAAGCCGACGCCGCCGATGTCGACAAGGCGGTGAAGGCGGCGCGCAAGGCATTCGATGAAGGCCCCTGGCCGCGCATGAGCCCGAGCGAGCGCGGACGGCTCCTCTGGAAGCTGGCGGATTTAATCGAAAAGCACGCGGAAGAGTTTGCGACGCTCGAAGCGCTCGATAACGGCAAACCGCTGACGGTCGCGCGGGCGGCGGACGTGCCGCTGACGGTCGATATGTTCCGCTACATGGCCGGCTGGGCGACAAAGATCACCGGAACGACGATACCGATCTCGTTCCCCGGCGAATATCTTTCGTTCACGCTGCGCGAGCCCGTAGGCGTTGTCGGGCAGATCATTCCATGGAATTTTCCGTTGCTGATGGCAGCGTGGAAGCTCGCACCGGCCTTGGCGACGGGATGCACCGTCGTACTCAAGGTAGCGGAGCAAACCCCGCTCTCGGGCCTGCGTCTTGGGGAACTCGTCGCCGAGGCTGGGATTCCCAATGGCGTCGTCAATGTGCTTGCCGGATACGGCGAAACCGCCGGCGCGGCGCTCGCGGCCCATCCGCACGTGGACAAGGTCGCCTTTACCGGCTCGACGGAGGTCGGCAAGCTGATCGTCCAGGCGGCCGCCGGAAATCTGAAAAAGGTATCGCTTGAGCTCGGCGGCAAATCTCCGGTCGTCGTGCTGGATGACGCCGACGTCGACGCCGTTATTCCCGGCGCGGCGAGCGCTATCTTCTTCAATCATGGCCAGTGCTGCTGCGCCGGCTCGCGTCTGATGGTCCATAAGAAGATATTCGACAAGGTCGTCGCCGGGGTTGCCGACGAGGCCAAGAAGATCAAGCTGGGACCCGGCCTCGATCCGAGCACGCAGATGGGACCGCTCGTTTCCGACGAGCAGTTCAAGCGCGTGACCGGCTACATCAACTCCGGCATCGAGGAAGGCGCCGAGATCGTTACCGGCGGCAAGAAGGGCTCGGACGATGGCGGCTATTTCGTGCAGCCGACCCTCATCACCAAGACCAAGCCGGAGATGAAAGTCGTCCGCGAGGAGATCTTTGGACCGGTGGTTTGCGCCTCGCCAATCACGGATGCGGACCTCGAAGCCATCGCCAGGGAGGCCAACAGCACGACCTACGGGCTCGCGGCCAGCGTCTGGACACGCGATATCTCGAAGGCCAACAAGCTTGCCAAGCGCATCCGCGCCGGCACGGTCTGGATCAACTGCCACAACGTGTTCGACGCCTCGCTTCCGTTTGGCGGCTACAAAGAATCGGGTTGGGGACGCGAGATGGGTGAGTTCGTGCTCAACAACTACACCGAAGTGAAGGCCGTAACGACGGCGCTCTAGTCAAACCGTCACCAACGCGGACCCCGGGCTGAAAGCCGCACCCGGGGTCCAGCGGCTTTGACCGGGCGGATTTGAGGCCGTCAGCCGGGAGTATGTCACACGTCAATTGGGGATTGCACGGAAATGGCGGAAACCTTACTCGACGCGTTCGAGGCGTTCTGCGACAACCTGCCCGACACTGTGCGTGACGATGTGCTGTTCATGATGGTGATGCTGTCGGATGAGGATCTCGTTGTCGATGAATTGAATGACATTGACGACCGAGCGCGGACGCTGTTCGGGGCACGAACTTTCATTGGCCGTATCGGTAATCTGATAAGCGCTGTATCTATTTTTGACGTCTACTTCGCGTTGGACCCCAGCGCACGTTTTGGTTCGGATGGGTCGCAGCGTGACTTTGCTGGCCAGCAAAGCGACCCAATCCAATCTCGCGCTCATGATCATTATGCTGATCGAAGGCGGGCCATACTGGCAGCGAAGCAAGCATGGACCGAGCTGCGTCGCACGACCTTGAGTCCCGAAGCGATTGCCGCAGCACTGGTACCTATCGACTCAACATCTCATGGAGAGCATTCTTCGCTGAGATGAGGGTCAAATATAGTGCGGGGTTTCATCCTGTATCAGCGCGAAGACTCCAAGGGCGGCCGCGAGCGCCATCAACGCATCACGCGGGACGATGCACATGCTGCCGACGCTCGGTCAGGCGACCGTCGGCGGCGTTGCATAGCGCGGGTGGATGGAAAGGCAATCAGCCAGGAGGCGAAGCTGCTCTATGCTATCGCCATGAAGGGCGGGAGCCGTTGTTAGACCGGATGTCCCGGCAAGGTTACTTTTGACCACCCGCCAGATTGAAGCGTTGCATCCGCGCCTCGGATCTCGAGGTCTTTTCCGGCATGGAACTTTCGTGCCGCGCGTTCCTCCAGGGAGATATCGTATCCATTATTATCCTGAGGCCGGCGAGCGCGTTGTCGATATCGCGTTGTACGCGTTCAGTCTCCGATTTGAGAAACTCCTGCAGTCCATGGAGCTCGATTGTCAGTCCCTCAAGTTCTTTGATCGACTTCGAAGTGAACAGCGCGACAGACGATACGATTCGTTCGCCGTCGTGTCCGATTTTGGCATCGCGCGAGCCGCACTCTTGTTCCGCCACCACACTGCCGATTTCCGATTCCACGGCCGGCTCTCCTGGAATGGATTTTTCAGAGCGCGATCTCTCAGCGACTTCCGAATACGGCGGAGCGTTCATCTGAACCTCTAATGGTATCTCGATATTGGCTGATTATTTCGAAGGATATTAGGAGTCGAGTTAACAATCTCTTGGCGAAAGTAAATCCGTACGAAATCCTCGAATTGTCGTTTATCAGACCAACGGGCCCGATTCACTTGCATGATTGAAGGCGCCCGGACATCGCCTGCAATTCGGGTGAGCAGGTTCGGTCCTCCGATCACCACGACCGACGCCAACGATTTGATCGGTGATATCCGCTAGCGACGCGGTGCCGCCGGCAAACAATCCGTCCGCTCGCCCAGACCGGACTATCAGACCGCGCAGACCAACAAGCCGGCGTCGCATGGGCAGATAGCTGGCCGCAGCCAACGTCTCCCAAGCATCATTAGAGCACATCCCGATTCAACCGAATCGGAATGTGCTCCAGATTCTTGTTCTGTCGCATGTCCTTTTCGGAAAACCGGCTTCCACTTTTCCGGGACATGCTCTTAGCAGATGTGCGCCGAAATAAAACGTAACGTCCGTTCAACTCCCGGGAACGGACTAATCAACGGACATCGAGCCGCAGTTTTGCGCGCATCGCCGAAATTCGACTATCAAAGATTCGCTGCGAGCTGCGCGCACGCCTGGTCACCTCCTCGTCATTGGACGACGGCCTTGCGCACTTGAGGCGTTGTATTCAATTGGATATAATGTGGGCCTGCCACGCAAAGCCAATAGAGCTGTTGCGGCGTTGAACAAGCCGGGTGTGGCAAAAACCGGGAGGAAATTGTGATGTACCCAGCGATCGCGCGCGTGC
>Ga0187781_10004683_pt1 | contig 10185 bp, 7 predicted proteins | sample 0715_SJ02_MP02_2_FD_132447 | JGI IMG/M metagenome (GOLD analysis project Ga0187781, IMG submission 132447) | Tropical peat soil microbial communities from peatlands in Department of Meta, Colombia - 0715_SJ02_MP02_20_MG | ecosystem: Environmental > Terrestrial > Soil > Wetlands > Peat | place...
AAATGTTCGCCTGCCGGGTAGCGGATCCGTAAACCGCTACCCGGTGTTCACGCAGACTTTTGCTTGCGGCACCTACTTGGCTGGCGTCGTCGAGTACAAACCGAACAGACTTGCGCTGCCGAGGATGTGGTGGAATCTTCCGGCTGCCAGCAGCGCGTGATAGAGATTCTCGGCGTTGGCGGGAAAATTCGCCGAGGCCGAGAGGGTCAGCGTGGTATCAAGCGCATACACTGTGAACTGGTAATGATGTACGTCTGGAGGGTAATTCGGCGGCGGACACGGGCCGTCGTACTCCGCGCCGATGGAGAAATCGTTGAAGATTTGCTTCCCGTACGAGCTACCAGCCACGCCAGCATTCTGAGGCAGCCCGGTTGCAGTACCGGCAATGTTGTACATCCCCCAGTGCGTGAAACCAGCGGTCGTATCGTAGAGAACCACGACAAAGCTTTGGGCGCCGGCGGGAGCGTTCGCCCAGGAAAGTTCCGGCGATTCATTTCCCCCAATACTGCCGTCGATCGAGCAAAGATTCACTCCGTTTTGAACAATATTGTGGATCATGCTGATGGGCAGGGTGCTGCCATTGGTGAATGTCGAACTGGCCAACTGGAACGTGCCGGCACCTTGTCCGCTGGCTGGGCTTGCGAGAGTCGCCACCACAAAGAGAACAAAGCAGGCGCTGGTTAGCTTATATAGGGCAGTCTTCGAAGCAAGCTTCATAGGGTCCTCCTTCGGTTGGATTTACATGATTTTTCCCTGGGTACTGATCGGACTCGGCCAGCACGACGGGGACTTTTGGCGAGTCTGCGGGTGCTGACAACGCCGCATGGTATAGCGTTCCGCGGCTCTGGGCAAGGGTTTTCGGCGGATCGGGGTCCTGGCGAATCGGCAAATGCTAGAATCGCCTCGCATGTCAAAACTTCGCGCCAAGAAGATCAAACTGATTTTGTTCGACGTGGACGGCGTTCTTACGGATGGCAAGATTTGGATTTTTCCCGCACCGACAGGAACCCAGCCGAGCGCGCTCGAGCAATCCGCTGAGCACGCCGAGCAAGGCGGGTTCGGCTTTCGCAGCACCACCCTGATCGAGGCCAAAGGGTTCCACGCTCATGATGGCACGGCGATTTCGCTAGTGAGACTTGGAGGGATCAAGACGGGCATTATTACGAAGCGAATATCAGAAACGGTCGCCTTGCGAGCGCGCGATCTCAAGATCGATCACGTTTATCAGGGCATTCAGAATAAGGCGGCGGTGTTCGCGCAGATCCTTGAAAAAGACGGCATCACTGCGGCCGAAGCCGCTTTCGTTGGCGACGATGTGATCGATCTTCCGGTGATGCGCAAATGTGGACTGGCGATCGCGGTCAAGAATGCGCGTCCGGAGGTGAAAGCGGAAGCGCACTGGATTACGCCGCATGCGGGAGGAGACGGGGCAGCGCGCGACGCTGTTGAGTACATCCTCAAGGCTCAGGGGAAGTGGAAGAAGGCGGTGGCGGACTACACGGAAGAGCGAGGCGGGTGAAGCGAAGGACAAGCCGGATGACCGTAGAGGAAATCGGCTTTCGTCAGCTACACGGCTGATTGCGGGCTTAGGGCTTGCATTTGACGGGATCGGAGTTTAGACGCGCCAGAAGCCGCTTGGCGTTTGTGAAATCGGGATTGAAATCCAGGACACGCTGCGTATAGCGCCGCGCTTCCTCGACTCGGCCCGCGGCACAAAGTACCATTGCCAAATCCATTCCAATGGCGCTGCGATTGGGCACTCGTTCGAAAGCACCGCGCCACAGCTGGACGGCTCGCGGCAAGTTTCCTGACTGAGCTTCCAAGGCTCCCAAGTTAGCGGCGGCGTCGTTGGCCAGCGGATCGAAGTGCAAAGCGCGCTCGTAGAGCCCTCGCGCTTCTTTGCCGTGCCCCCGTTCCTGCTCGGTATAGCCAAGAGCTGTTAGCAGCGCGGGATCGTCTGGCCGTTCCTGTATGGCTTTTTGAAGATACCGTTCCGCCTCGCGCGAAGCGCTGTCGACTTTGCGTCGAGCGAGTGAGTCCCAAGCAAGGCCAAAATCTCTGGAGGTTGCCAGCGAGGCTGCAGTTGCTGGGAAGGGTACTAACCTGGGTTCTCGCGAAACAGCCGGCAATTGAAAACCCGCCGGGTAGCGCAAAATTCGGTGATCCGTGGATTGGGTGTGAGCAACGGCCTGATTCGGCAACAACGGCATATGGCACTGCGTGCAGTACGGCTTGTCCGGGTGATGTTTGCCGGCAAATGCAGCGCCATGGCAGTTTAGGCACTTGGCGCGGTAATAGGCTGGCTTCTCAGCCGCACCCGGCTCCTGGTGCGGGTCATGGCAGGTGGTGCACGACATTTTGTCGCCTGATTTGATTTTGCATGGGCTGAGGGACAAAGCTTCCACCTGGCTGAGTGCCTGCGTGTTTTCCGGGGCATTTTTGCCCGCGGCAGTGCCGACGAGCAGGAAATAGTGAATGTAATCCGACAGCAGTTCACCCGGCTGAAACTGGTAAAGGTGTTTGTCTGGCTGCTGAATGGCAACCGTTCCCTCGAAATGACACTCCATGCAAATCGAGTCGCGCCTTTCCGGAGACAGCTTGGCGGGGTTGACGATGGGACCCTTGCCATCCAAGTGCTCTTTGCCTTGGCCGTGGCAGCGTTCGCAGGTGATGCCGTCATGAAGGAAAGGCTTGCCGGAAAACTGGCTGTCGGTTCCAGGCAACGGGGGTTGCACTCCGCTGGTGTGGCAGTTCAAACAATCTACGACTGCCGGTAAATTCATCGGACTTTCGCGCGCTTCCGTGTAAGCCGGCGTCAAATTCCAGCGCTGTTCCTGCGAATACCAGTTGATAGGAGTTTCAAACAAGAATCCCTGCACCGGGAATATGTAGCTGCGGCCTTTCACGCCGGAGCCGAGAAAATACAGGAGCTCGCGTTGACCATGAAATCCGCTCTCCTTTTCTCGCTCATAGCTCATCCAGGTTCGGCCGTCTTTCTGGTACACGCTGTAGCGTATTCCTGAGGGCTTGTGGCTGAACTCACCCGTGACGAGGCCGTCGGCGGCGGGGCCGCTCGCTTTGGCCATTGCGGTCTTGCTATAGGAGTTGTAAATCTCCTCGTGACAACTGGAGCATGCTTCACTGCCGGCGTCGTGCGAAACGGCGCTCCCTTGCGCCAAGGAGGGGCGGGCTACGAGAACCATCAGAAGTGAGGCTGCGATGGCGGGACTCAGGCGCATGCGGGATCGATTTTAGCCCGAAATCCTTTCAGGCTCGATTAGCGGCAACGTTGAGTAAAGGCCCGATCACGAGATCCGGACGGATGCTCGAAGTCGGCCGTCTCAAGAAAGAGGCGGTATCGAGGAGAGGCAAAGCAATAGGGAATGCCAAGAACCAACACGATGACCCCTGTGAAGACGGGAGGTTGCGGCTCTCAAACAATCCACCGGTTGCTTGCTTGGGGCGTGCTCGGGTTAGCAACCGGTGGCTGTTTCTCCTTACTCACCCTGTTGTTTTCAGGAGGAATATCGGAGAAAACACCCGGTGGCCAACAAAGTTTCGGGCGGCACAAAATTTTCCTAGCCGCGCTAAGTCCCTAATAACAAAAGTCTGTGGGAGGCCACGGAGCCTGCGACGGCAGCTGGACGCGAAACACCGTACCAAAAGTAGAGTCGCCCCCGTTGGTGGCGCCGTAGAGAGCTCCGTCAGGTCCGAGCAGGACACCAGTCGGGTTCAGGTCCGGTCCCTGCTCGTTAAAGTCCCAAATCGTTGAATAACTCCATGACTTCTTCTCGCCAGAGGGAGGTGCGAGCTGAAAAATAGCTCCGAAGTACAGGTCAATGTCTCCGAAAATATCTCCGTAGAGAACGCCGTTCGATCCGATGCTCAGGAACGAAGGTGGGTAGCCGCAATAATTGCTTGGCGTATCGTAGCCACTGAACGTATGAAGCACGCTTGCCGCCCAGGAGCCGTTCTTGAGAGGCGATAGCTTGAACACTTCCTCCCCATACTGACCCCGTAAAGCAAGACCATAAAGATTACCGCTCGAGTCCCGTACCAAAGCATAAGGGTCGCTGTCATGAACGCCGGTGAAGCTGTAGATGACGGAAAAGGTCCACGTTCCTTCCCCCGAAGGTGTGAGCTTGAACACCGTACCGCACCCCGGGCCATAGGAACACTCGCCGGCCATGATGCCGCCAATTCCGGCCACGCCGTAGAGCGTTCGGGTTGCTGGGTCCATCACCAGTGCAGCCGGAAAGCCACCATCAGCGCCGCCGGTAAACGTGTAGAGTACGTTCTCTGTCCAGACGCCATTCTCGCCGGGAACAAACTGCAGAACCTGTCCGCAGTAATATCCCTCGCAGTTCTCAACCCCTCCGGAGGCAATGGCATAAAATGTGCCGGAACTGTCCCTCAAAAATGGAGTGAGCACGTTCAACGGACCGGGGAAAGCGAACAAAACGTTGTACCGCCAGAATCCGGTGGAGGCGCGGGATAACTCGAACACGCCGCCATCGAAGCCATAAAGGTTTCCTTTGGGATCGAGAACCAGGCCGCTCTCCACATAGCCGGTGTCTCCGCCGAATTCATAAATGGTGGAATAGTTCCAGACTCCTCCGCTGCTTGAAGGCGGTGACACCTGAAACGTCACACCGCAACCAACCGGACATTGTTGTTCGTTGCCGCCATATATCGTCGTCCCATAAACATTGCCGTTCGGGCCGACCGCTACCGGCGCGTCGGGTTGGCAGCCGTCTCCCGATAAACAGGTGAACGTGTGCAGCACGGTGAGCTGCGCTCGTGATGGCGCGCTCAATGTCAGAGTGATCGAGGCGAAACAGATGAGAAAGGCAGGCCGTGTGACGATGGCGTAGGAGTGGGGGATTGCTGATCGAAGGGTCGCCATGGGACCTCCTTGGCGAAATGGGCTGAATGGCGGGTTTTGTCGTGCCTGGAGATTTGCCGGACACAGGCTGCTCTTCGCCCGACCGAATTGTGGCAGCGCGGGAGCGCGCGGTCAACCGCTGGAGTGTGAAAAAACGATGAATTGCCGTGTGCAACTGTCTGCGGCAGAATCTTGACACGGATTGTGTGGCCGGTGTTGGCGAAGTGCGAGGCGCTATTCTTGAATTGACACGGGTTTTGACGCCATCAGCTCGGCAAATCGCGGATCGTTGCGGAGCGAGGTGAATTCATTATCTTTATATACGTTCTTTATATCCTTATAACCCTCTTCCATCGCCTTTCTGAGATAGTGCAGCGAACGCTCCGGTGAACCATTTTTCGCGTAAAGCTTCGCCAGCACATAGTCGTAATGGGCACGATCCTGCGGGGAGGGCAGGCGAGCCTGCACGCCCCCGCCGCGCTCGCTGCGCTCGAAGATATCCGGATCAAGGTCGAGAGCCTTGGCATAATCCGAGCTGGCCTTCTCGAACTGCTTCTTTGCGAAGAAGGACGCGGCTCGGTTGTTGTAGAAGACGGCGGTGTCTTTATCCAGCGAGATAGCTTTGTCGTAATAACGGATTGACTTCGTGTAACTTTCTTCTTCGTAATACACGACTCCTAGGTTGGCATAGGCGTTGGCGTAATCCTTGTCGGCTTGGAAGGCACTCTCGAAGCTCTTTTTGGCCGCTTTGTAGCGGCGCAGTTGTAACTGAGAGATGCCGGTTTTGTTCATCAACACGGCATTTTGAGGATCTTTGACGAGAGCCGCCTGGTAGTAATCGATGGCATCTAAGTAGTTCTTGCTCATTTGCAACTCGTCGCCGACGCTTTCCAATTCCTTCGCCGTCGCGTTTGCTGGGGGCGCGGCGTGAGAAATCTGCGGAGGAGCCACAGCCAGTTGTTCCAGGTTCTGAGCGCGCAAAGGAATAGCCGTTACAAAAGTGAGAAGGAAAAGGGTGAAGGCAGGCAGGACCAGAATCGATGTGACAAAACCGCGTATCGTTGAAGGGAATGAGGACCGCATGGCGACCTCCTGGCGGACTTAGCGTCAAACCCGCCGCGGTTTAGGGCGGCGGGGAACTGCTGTTAGCGGGCTTAGACGCGTTGGGTGCGTTTTTGTCATCCTTGTTCCGCCCGCTATCCCCTTTGAAAACGTCAGCAATCTTACCGAAAAAGCTCCTCTTTTTCTTCGGTTCTTCCTCGTTTTCGACACCGCCGGCTGCTTGCAGGTTCCCATTCGCAGAGGGAGGGGGAAGGGCGGCCTCGGACTTGCCTCCGAATATGCGGGAGAAAAATCCCTGCGTGCCACCGGTTTGGTCGCAAGTGTCGTGGGGTTCGGTGCCAGCGACGAATGCAATCGTGTAGGTGTCGGGACAGGCAGGAGTGGCAAGCCGGTTTGTGACCTTGTCAAGTTCGACGTCGACGACGCCTTCGGGTTGTGTGAACGGCTTCACATCGGAGTATTGCGGCAGTGCGACTGCCTTCTTCATGAACTCGGCCCAAACCGGCGCGGCTGTCTGCGCACCGCTCAACCGCAGGTCGCTGTAGTCGTCGTAGCCCACCCAGACGATGCAGAGCAGATTGCTCGTGTAGCCGGCGAACCATCCATCGTGGGAGCTTCCCGTTTTACCGGCAGCTGGGGCGGTAAATCCGCGCGTGCGCACGCCCGCGGCTGTGCCAAAGTTGACGACACCCTCGAGCATATTCGTCATGACAAACGCGACGCGTGGATCGAGCACGTCCTTGCGGTCGGTAGCGAAGTTCACGATCACGTCGCCTTGCGCATTACGGACAGAATTCACCAGCACCGGCGACAAGCGGACACCGCCATTGGCAAATGTTGTATATGCGGCCGTCATGTCGACCGGCGTCGCATCATAAGCGCCAAGCGCCATGGCGGGCGTGGCCTTCACGGATACGATTCCGGCGGACTTTGCCAAATCGGCGACTTTGTCATAGCCGACTTCTTCGGCCACTTTGACCGTGGCGTTGTTCAGCGAGAGCGCCAGGGCGTAACGGAGAGTTACATCGCCGTGATATTCCTCCTTGTAGTTGCGCGGCTCGTAGATCTGGTCGCCATAAGAGAAGGTGGACGGCTGGTCGCTGACCATTGACGCGGGAGTGATGACGGTCGTCGATCCATCGAGCGCGGTATTCATGGCAGCGGCATAAACAAACGGCTTGAAGATCGATCCTGTGGGGCGTTTTGCCAGCGCGTGATTGAGCTGGCTCATTCCATAATTCCGGCCGCCAACCAGCGCTTTGATTTGTCCGGTGTGCGGATCGATGGCCACGAGAGCCACCTGGGCCTGAGGTCCGGGAGCGACGGTGGTCTCAAATTTGTTCTTGCCGACTTTGGTCCGCTTGGTGCGCATCTTGGTGACTTGATCGTCCACCAACTTGATCCCGGTTTCCACGGCTTGCGCCGCCGCCTGCTGCAATTCCGGATCAAGCGTCGTATAGATCCGGAACTGCTGATCGTTGACCTCATGCTCGTTGAGCTTGCTGAGCACGGTATCACGGACCATGTCCACAAAATAAGGAGCGTCGCTCGCCTCCACATTGGGAGGCGCCAGTTTCAGCGGCGAAGCCTTGGCCTTGTCGGCTTCCGCGCGGGTGATGGCCCCGGTATCGACCATCGTCTCAAGCACCGTATTCCGGCGTTCTTGTGCGCGCTCCGGATGGCGGTACGGTGAGAGATAGCTTGGTGCCTGGATCAAACCCGCGAGCAGAGCCGCTTCCGGCAGAGTGATGTCCTTCAGATCTTTGTTGAAGTAGGAGTGCGCACCTTCGGCAAAACCGGATATGGTGAACGAACCGCGCTGGCCCAGATCCACGCGGTTGGCGTAAAACTCGAAAATCTGCTGCTTGGAAAACTTCTGTTCCAATTCGACCGCGATCAGCATTTCGATCATTTTCCGCTTGAAGGTTTTTTCCGGACTCAGAAAAAACGCGCGCGAAAGCTGCATCGTGATGGTTGATCCGCCCTGCTGATGACGCTGATGGGTGAAGTCAATCCATGCCGCTTCCACCAGCCGCATGAAATTCACACCGCTGTGCTGGAAGAAGCGGCGGTCCTCGATCGAGGTGACCGCGTCGACCATTTTTTTAGGAATATCGTCGTACTTCACGAGTTCGCGTTTCGACCTCTGCTCGGCATCGAACAGCGACGTCACTGGCTGGGGCTCGAGTTCGTACGCTTCCAGGTCTCCAGCCGAGCGGCTGGCTATGCCGGTCACAGTTCCGCTGGCTACGGTAATCGTTGCGGGCTCGGGGGAGTGATAGGACTCGGGTCCCGGCAGAATCTCGATAGTGCCGCCATGCGCCCGATAACTTCCGAGACGGGACCCCTGTGGCCCCGGTTTTGGACCGGTGGGCTGGGAGCCGACCTCGCTGTAACCTGCCCGGCGCAACTCGGCGGCAATATCGTTGATGGTGTCTTTGGAGCCGACCCTTACGACCTTAGGAGCGGCATAAATCTTGGCCGAAGTGGCAAACACCTGGCCACGGAAGCGCTGCTCGATGATGCGGTCGTACTTTACATACCAGTAGGCAAAAACTGCGATCACCACGAGCGACAGGCACAGGAACCCGGCAAGAGCAAAGCGGACGACAGGGTCCTTCACTGGCAAACGGTTTCTGGCGCTTCCGCTGGTCTTGCGAAGTCCGGGAATTTTCAGCCTAATGGCCATGAAGATAGTGGTGCGCTGTGGACAAGTGCAATTCGCAGTCCGAAACGATTTGTTCGCAAACTAAGGTATGTAAGCGATTTTAAATCACAAGGCCGCCCACAAGAGATTTGGATGCGTGTCAAAGGATGGACGGGGTGTGGGCAAGGTATGGTGTGGACTTTAAGCCGGGAACGGGCCTTTTAGGATGGTAGGACATAGCCAGTGAAGGTGTCAGATACCACCGCCGGCAGCCTGGACGGTCTCCAGTCTGTCGGCCACGACGACGCGATCCCGGCCTTCTCTCTTGGCCTGATAAAGCGCGGCGTCGGCCGCCGTGATTAATTCCTTAGCCGATGAGCCATGGTCGGGAAAGGCGGCAACGCCAACGGAAACGGTAATCGTTCCGACCGACCGACCTTGATGCATAACGGTGAGGCCTTGCGCCTGGGATCGCAAGCGTTCCGCGCGGGTGCATGCTCCGTCAAGAGCGGCGCCGGGGAGGATCAAAAGGAACTCCTCTCCCCCAAACCGGCAGGGAATGTCCTCAGCGCGGGCGCTCTTGGAAAGGCAAGCTCCCATCTCGCGTAGAACCGCATCGCCAGCGTCGTGACCAAACCTATCGTTGAAGCTCTTGAAATGGTCCAAGTCAAACATGATCAGGCCAACAGGCAGATTCGCCCGCACTGCCCGGCGCAGCTCGCGCTCCAAGCTCTCCTCTAAAAAGCGCCGATTAAAGAGCCCGGTAAGGGCGTCCCTTGTCGATTGCTGCCTCAGCGCTTCCTGCAGTTTAAGAGTTGCAAGGGAGACCCCAACTTGCTCGGCGAAGGAATTGGTGATTAGAAGTTCGGATTCAAAGGGTTCCCGCGTGTCGATGATCGCCTGCAGGTGCAGGACACCGGCCGCTCCACCCTGGGCCATGATGGGAACACAGACGTAGGGGTCCGTGGCCAGGCCGGCATGGGCGCAGGGCGCAGTGAGGTCGCCCACTTCGACGTAGTGTCTTTGGCCGGTTCGCAGCGCCCAACACGAACTAAGGTCAAAGACAGACGTGTCCGGGATTTTGCAGTCTGCCCATGTGCCCTTGACTTCAAGAAGGCTCCTGCCTTCGTCGAGCAGCATGAGCGCTCCTCGAAAGTCGGGAAAAATCTTAGGCGCAAAGCCGAGGATGATGGCAACGGCCTCATCCATGTTGATGGCGCTCTGCAGAAGCTTGCCCATTTTCGACAGCAGAATGGTGCGCTCGGACCGCTTGGTAATTTCGGCGACCATGGCGACGTTCTGCTGATCGAGATCGTTCTGGATCTGCTCGCGCTCCCACATCTCGCGCTTCAGACTTTCGTTAGCGACGGTAAGTTCTTCGGTTCGTTTCCTGATTTCCTGCTCGAGGATTTCCTGGCTGTGCTTCTGATCATCGATGTCGGTACAAGTGCCAAACCATTTGACGATTGTGCCCTCGTGATTCCTTAGCGGAAGAGCCCTGGCCAGATGCCAGCGATAGGCGCCGTCGGAGGCGCGGCGCAGACGGTACTCGACTTCGAGCGGTTGGCTGCTTTGAATGGATTCTTGCCAT
>Ga0187781_10004685_pt1 | contig 10184 bp, 8 predicted proteins | sample 0715_SJ02_MP02_2_FD_132447 | JGI IMG/M metagenome (GOLD analysis project Ga0187781, IMG submission 132447) | Tropical peat soil microbial communities from peatlands in Department of Meta, Colombia - 0715_SJ02_MP02_20_MG | ecosystem: Environmental > Terrestrial > Soil > Wetlands > Peat | place...
ACCAATACCAGGTCGTGCCACGCGTTCCCCAGCTTGCCGTGCTTCTCGTGGATCCCCACTTCCTTCCAACCCGTCACTTGACACAACTTTCGCGCCGGCTGGTTTTCCTCCAGAATGCGCCCGATGAGCTTATAGAAACCCTTCTCGCGCGCCACGTCCTGCATGGCCTTCATCAATTCCTGCGCCACGCCGTGCCCGCGCAGGCTGCGCTCAATATAGATGGCCAGTTCCGCGATCCCGTCATAGCAATGCCGCGGGCTGTAAGGATTGAGCGAAGACCAACCCATCAGGGTGTGCTTGACCTCCGCCAACAGCACCGGATACTTGTCGGGCCGCGCGGCCAGCCAGAGATAACGCTCTTCCGGCGTGACGTAGGTGTTTTCAAAAGTCGCGCAACGGTCTTGGACGCCCTGGTTGTAGATGCGTGCGATTTCTTTCGCGTCGTCGACCCGTGCTGGTCTGATTTTGAGAGGAGCGCTCCACTCTGCCATGGGCAACCGCCAGAAACGAGGATAACTGCCAGGTTGGATTCTACTCTGTGGCTGAAAAGAGAGCAACCGGCAGCATTCACCGGTGCAAGCAAAGGAATTCCGAGATAGGTCGTTCTCCTGGAATGGACGCAGAAGGAGTCAGGTAGAGGCAGGACGGTCTGAGATGACATATTGTCCGATTCTTGAGCGGGTCTCCGGACTTGGCAGCTTGGACGAGGACAGGTGACGACCTACAGTTAACGCTTTTTCTCAACCACACCGAAGCAAACTTCGCCTACCTATGTCTTGTACGACATTCCCCTCGTTGTCAGGTTTTCCATATTAGTCCTTCGTTTTCAATGAGATTTCCGCGTCGTTCGTTCAGTTTTGGGAGACCTAAGTCCGTTTCCCCCTGATGACAGACTTCCTGTCTCTCTCGGGCGGGCCAAAGGGGTCGATCTGCGCTCAAGTAGCTGTGACTGATTTGACCCTGCGTGAGGTGGGACTATAATGGACCGCGGCATAACGCGCTTCGTGGCAAGGGTCTCAAGGCCGAGAGAACCTCGCTGCGTAGGCGCGTTCAAGGAGGTGCTGGCATGAATGAAAGCATAGGATTCAGGCTGAACGGAAGGGCGGTGAGTCTCGAAGTCGACCCCAGCCGCGCGCTTCTATGGGTTCTGCGCTACGACCTGGGTCTGACAGGTACAAAGTACGGATGTGGAGAGGGGCTTTGCGGGGCCTGCACCGTGATTGTGGACGGGAAAGCTGAGCGCTCGTGTCTGCTTGAGATGAAAGCCATAGCGGGGAAGACGATCACGACCATAGAAGGTTTGGCCAAGAACGGCGAGCTTCACCCTTTGCAAAAGGCCTTCGTCGAGCACGATGCCCTGCAGTGCGGGTATTGCACTCCTGGAATGATCATGAATGCTTACAGCCTGCTATTGAGGACTCCTCATCCTTCCCGAAGCCAGATTATCGAGCACATGGACGGCAACCTGTGCCGCTGTGGAGCTCATCAACGGATCGTCCAGGCTATACAGGACGCGGCGAAACATATGCCACACGCGCATTAGCTGGAATTCCGCTTTCGTGGAAATGAGCGGTTAGTTAGTTTTCAGGAGGAATCCCAAGATGAAAAACGAATCCACAGCACAGAATGGCCTCTATGACGACAATCTTCGCCTTGACTTCTCGGAGGTCAAGTCAGCCGACCCGGGCATGACAGTCGACCGCAGACGGTTTTTGCAACTTTTGGGCGGGGGCATCATCGTCTGTTTTTCCATCCCCGATTCGTGGGCGCTGCAAGAGGGTCAAGTACGCCGAGGGATGTTCCAGCAACTGCCCCAGGATTTCAATGCCTTTCTTAGGATCGGCGAAGACGGCCGGGTGAGCGGTTTTACGGGAAAGGTCGAGTATGGACAGGGAATCATAACCGATATGGCCCAAATCTTGGCGGAGGAGCTTGACGTCTCACTCGAGTCCGTGGACATGGTGATGGGCGATACGGACCTTTGCCCATGGGACATGGGCACGTTCGGCACCATGAGCACTCGTTTCTTCGGGCCGGCCCTGCGAGCCGCCGCTGCGGAAGCCAGGTTAGCATTGATCGAACTGGCTGCCGAACAATTGCAGGTCCCGAAAGAACGGCTGAGAACTAAGGCGGGAGCCGTCTATGAGGAAGCAGGATCGAAGAGGCTGAGCTACGCCGAACTTGCCAAGGGACAGAAGATTTTGCGCCATGTGAAGGGCGCGGCGCCCAAACCGCAGTCCGAAGACACCCTCATAGGTAAAAACACTTTGAGAAGGGATGCCCCCGCAAAGGTCACCGGCCAAGCCAAATACGCCGGGGACATCAGAGAGCCGGGCATGTTGTATGCCCGCATTTTGAGGCCTCCGGTTCACGGCGCGAAACTCCTTCACGCTGACACCTCGGGCGCGCGGGAAGTCGAAGGCGTCCATATCGTCGAGGAGGGAGACCTGATTGCGGTTCTGCATCCGTATCCTGACATGGCTGAAAAAGCGCTGGGGAAAATCAAGTCGCAATACGACCGGCCGGCAGCCAGCGTGGATGACAAGACGATCTTTGATCACTTGCTAAAGGTGGCGCCTCCAGGGCAGACGATCGCACAAGGGGGAAATCTTGCCGAGGGAAAAAGCGCAGCCCACCTTGTGCTCGAGCAAACGTATTTGAACAGTTACGTCTCTCACGCCCCTATCGAAACGCACAGCGCTTTGGCGAAGATGGAAGGAAACAAATTGACCCTCTGGGCCTCCACGCAAACCCCCTTTCCCTTGAAGGGCGAGGTTGCCTCTCTTCTCGGTATTCCTGCGCAGAATGTGCGGGTCATCACACCCTTTATTGGAGGAGCTTTCGGCGGGAAGAGTAACAATCAGCAAGCCCTCGAAGCGGCCAGGTTGGCCAAGCTGACCGGAAAACCTGTGCAGGTGGTCTGGACCCGGGCCGAGGAGTTCTTCTATGACACCTTCCGTCCCGCGGCCATCGTCAAGATCGAGGCGGGCGTCACCGCCTCGGGGCTGATTTCGGTTTGGGATTATGGTGTCTACTTTGCCGGAGAAAGAGGCGCGCCGCAGTTCTACAATATCCCCAACCATCGCACGGTCACTTATGGCTCCGGGTGGATGACGGCTCCAGGATCGCACCCATTTGCCACGGGACCTTGGCGCGCTCCAGGAAGCAATACCAATGCCTTTGCCCGAGAATCCCACATTGACATGCTGGCGGAGAAAGTTGGTATGGACCCTGTGGAGTTTCGGCAGAAGAATTTAAACGATGCGAGAATGCAACGCGTCTTGCAGGCCGTGGCTGAGAAATTCGGCTGGTCGCCCGCAAAGCCGCCAAGCAAGCGTGGCTATGGGGTGGCTTGTGGAGTCGATGCCGGGACCTACGTTGCGCATATGGCGGAGGTTGCGGTGGACAAGAACACCGGAAGCGTGCGGGTCAAGCGGGTGGTTTGTGCGCAAGAGATGGGATTGTGCGTCAATCCGGAGGGCGCCCGGCTGCAAATGGAGGGCGGCATCACGATGGGCTTAGGGTACACGTTGAGTGAGGAGGTCCGGTTCAAGGGCGGCGAAATCCTGCATTCGAATTTTGACACCTACACAATCCCGCATTTTTCCGTGGTGCCGCAAATCGAAACGGTAATTCTGGATGCCAAGGACTCACCTTTTCAGGGAGGGGGGGAACCACCCATAATCTGCATGGGTGCGGTGATCGCCAACGCAGTGTTTGACGCCACCGGCGCAAGACTGTTGCAACTGCCCATGACCCCGGAAAGGATCAAGGAGGCGCTTTCCAAACGACAGTCATCCTGAGCTGCTGGTGCCTCCGAACGCCCGTTGTTGGGGCGATTAGGGGACGGTCCGTTGGCTGACGGATCCCCCTACAGATTGCAAGGGTGGGGCGCGCAATATCCTCCAACTAAGAACCAACTTTTGATCATTGCCCATTTGATCATTGCCCGGTGATCATTGCCCGGTTGACTCCCGCTCGACATGCCTTTATAATGGGGTTTTTCAAGGGCAAAAGGGCAGCGTTTTCGTGTTCGATCAGGTTCAGTTCCTGGACCTAATAAAGACTCAAATCCATCGCTCAGACTGCAGGATAGTATCCTTCGAGGTGGATGTACGTGAAGAGCGGCAGCGGTCTGGATAAGAAGAGAGCATCGCGTGCCGGAGATTCGCGGACCCCGGCTATCACTGCCTTTCGGCGTGGCTTGGCCAGCCTGAATCTCTCGGACCAGAAGGCGATATTCGATCGCCTACCCGTCGAAATCAAGGCTGCCCTATGGAGGGACCGGATTCGCGAAGCAGTGAATGAGAGGGCCCTGTCCATAGAACAGAAGAAAGTGCTGAAGCGGATCGGGGAACGGCTGACGCCTGCCGTATACGAGGACCGCTCCAGAGCGCGGCGAAAACAATTCGCGAACTTTTGTCACAGAATTGAACCCCAGGTTCGGGCCGCCTTTGAGACGCAGCCGAAATTGTTCCAGGAGATCTCGACGTTACTCGGGGAACGAAACCAGACTGCCCGAATCGCCCAGGTCGGTGGTTTGCCGACATGCGACTGTTCGCTGGCGGCCCGGCAAACGGATGCCGACGACTGCGATGAAAAGACTAACTGCAAGCGCGTGCCGTGTGTTGCTACGAAATCCGGTTGTGGGAGATGGTGGGCCCAGGCTTGCGACGGAATCTGCAAATAGGAGATATCAACATGAGCATAGTCATTAATGACAAACAGAACGGGAAGACGAAACTGAAGTACGGCAGCTATCCAAAAAAGGATAGCGACGTTCCAACACCTCGTAATGTCGGACCCCTTGATCGGGCTGGGCCCCCATTTAGGCGGGTTCTCTATGGGTTTGAGGTCCTTTATCCTGTCAATTCAGCTTGTCCGACCAAGGCGAAGCAATTTGTCAAGTCTACGGTAAAGTACACCACCGCCGACCCAAACGTCGGCGAGGTCACGTCAACGGTAGACTATCCAGCCGGAGACCCTTCAGCCTCTCCACAAGTTCCAGGAGGATTCGCAGGATCAAGTTACTCTTCGGACGGCCCACCCGGGGGACCGGATGCGGCCGGGCGAGTCACGAGCACGGACGGAACAGATAACGGATACTACGACAGCCCTGGTTTAGCTTTGGGTGACAAAAATTCGCTCCAGCATGCGCCGGCGACCTATGACGCTTCCTTCCTGATCGTGCTGATTGACTGCCATGACAACGTCATCGAGACGCTGGCCTTCGATATTCATATCGCCGTTGACGCGAACGGGAAGGTTGTTAAGTGCGAGCGAGGCAATGAATCGAAACCGGCGTTTAATGCTGATAAGCCCATCGACAAATCCGGACTTCCGATCAAGTAAGGGACGCTCGGTATTGCTTTCAATAGGCCCCTAAGCGCCGCACGATCTGCCGCTGTCGTCATTTGAGGAGTAGGAGCTCGGCCAAGCATGCCAGGAGCGCCCGCTGGTACCCCGCGTAGCCTGACATGATGTCTTCGCGCGTTATAGAGTATCTGACGTCAGGATGTACTCCAATGTTTTCAATATACTGGCCGTTCGTGCGCCGCGCTATCGTCCATGTCAGCGTGTAGGAATAATGCAACACCGGACCGTTGTGGTAAAAGCGCTTGGTGCAACCGCCAGCCCCCGCCGTCCGCTCGCCGAAGAGCGTCGCTCTCTTGTTGTCCTGAAGAATCGCGGCAAGGAATTCACCGGCGGAAAAGGTGAGTTCATTGATTAGGACGACGATCTTCTTCGTGTAGTGGATCTTGGCAGGCAGAACCTCTGCCACGCCCCCCAAGTACACTGGATTAGTGAGATTTTTGCCTGTCCCGCGTCCTGCTGCTTTCTCGGACAGCACAAAGCGCGAGTAAGTGACCAACTCTGGAGATGGGCGCTCGTCAGGGGGCACCTCTTCCCCCGCCTCTGCCGTCGCCACGACGTCAGCGGCTACAGCGGCCTCATCGTCGCCAATCGTGATCTGGTGCGTCGGAAGCGGCAGAGCCCTATCGGTCAGGGTCGAAAGTATTGCATACATGTGAAACATGCTTCCACCGGGATTATCCATCTGATCGAAAACCATTGCCGCAGTCATATCCTCAAAACGAGCGATTAGATCCCCAAACGCATGCGCGGTATGCTCATCGTGCGCGTAGTGGGGCACGCGCACATAGCCGATCTGTCTACCGTCGCCCAGCCGACAGAGATAGGCGCGAAATGGAACGCTGGCGGCGATTGTCTGCGGTAGCTTCCAAACGATCTCACCCAGAGCCGGCATCAACCGCCACTTGTGTCCGATATCCAATGGAATTCCCTCTTGGCCCCGTGTGGGTTGAAATCCACCGGAGGTGTCAAAATGATATTCGGGCGCGTCAGCATCAGACGCCTCGGGCACCGGTCCAGCTTGGGGGCGGACCATCGCCCAACAGTCCCCCACCTTCGCACTGAATTCTGCGCCCAAGGCAAACATTCGGCGAGGAAAGTCGAGCAGATTTGTCGCCGAGTTGTTCACCATATTGCCCCCTATCGAGGCTAGCGACTCGGCCTATCACCGGCCGAGCGAACGCAGCACTCCCCTGCCCCTGTCAACACCACCGTATCGGCTACGCAACGACAATGGCCAGGCGACCCGACCTGGGTGCTCACTCATAGAGCCTGATGTTCGCTAGTGTCACGTCTGGCAGCGTTCCGGGTCCCACGGCCGCAAACCCTCCGGGAGGAAACGCTTCGTTGACCTTTTCTTTGACCTTCTGCACCAGCTTGTGCGCATCTGACGGAATCAGGTCTGGCGATGCAATGGTAGCGAGGCGAAAAGCATTCAGGGCATCCCGCGCCTCTTTTTCTTTGTTCGAATTGATGGCCGATTGAATTGCGTCAGTCCGCTGTTTAAGCTCAGGTATCTCACCGTAGTCTGACTTTTGCAGGGTGCGCCTGAACGAAAACGTCGCGTAACCACAATTGAGGGCCTTTCCGTCTAAAAGAAGCGTTCTGTCCCTGTCGAGAGAAAGATGCTCCGGATTAACCGACCCCTTCGGAAGCGCCATGATTGCCGACACGCAGCCTGTTGTCAAACTCAGGTCTGTATCGACGCCTACCTCAAGCGCGGTGTCTTGCACCTGACCAGCGATCAAGTCCATGCCTTCCGTAATCAGTGGTACGAACGGCTTAATTGCCCCCACATAGCTGATGCCGGCAGCCGCAGAAACCCTTGTGACGTAGTCCAACACTGGGGTCAATAGATTCCCGCTCTTGACCGAAAACAGGCCAAACTCGAGCGATACAGGGCCGCCGCGGAATGCGGTCGGGCCCATCATCTGCTTGGATACGGTGATGACACGGTCTATCGCATTTCTGTCGAGCGCCGCAAGCTTCTCTGGTTTTGACACTGCGGTAAGCTGCGCGCGCTGCTCTCCTTCACGCGCGAGTGTCACGAACGAATACGCAACTCCGTGAAAACGAGTGGCAAAAACACGAGCTCGCGCCAACCGCAGCGACTCGAGGTAAAGTTCGATATAACAAGAATCGGGCTCGATCGGTTCGCCGATCCCTGGTACGTCCTGTGCAGGAATCGATGGAACAAAGGTCAATTGCACTGGCGGAGCGCCGGCCACGGCCCCCGCTAGCTTGTCTAGCTGATTTCCAAGCCAGCCCATAGCGGTCCCTCCTTTTTGCTGCATTATACAACTTTCGTGTCCCGCCAAATCAATTCGAGCATGACAATCTGCCGAAAGGTCAGTTTCGACTGATCGGAGTGCTGTTGTCGCTTTGCGTTTCGGTGCAAGGCCGCATGCAGTACGGAGCAAATGCCAGATTGTCACCGGACGAAGCCGGTAGGAGAAAAGATATCCCCTGCTCGGATGCGATGGCCACGTCCCGAGCGAGTCGTACGCATTCCGGAAGTCGGCCAGGGGCTGGCCCACCCCGAGTGAGTTCGGGATTAATCAGTTGCGAAGTCCCCTACCCACAAGCTACCTCTGGTCCAGGATCATGCCACACTACCTCGGGGTATCGCCAAGGAAGCTGGACACCCAATCCAAGGCGCTCACGTTGATGACGGTTTTTCGCCTAAGCTAGGCAGTCCGTGTCCGATCCTGAGACGGCCTCGGGTGAGATAGCCCCTGCCTGTGGGCTAGCCTATAGTAACCGCCAGGACTCCGCCGCACCAGGCACCTTGACGGTTAACGGCTCGCGCCCGCACGAGAAAGGAGGCAACCGCATGTCGTGGTTAGGCGCACAGGATGAATATCGGATGAAGAAGTCAGATTAACTGCCGTTCTTGTGCTAATTTTGTGCAAGAGTTTCTAACGTGTCCGACAAAGCCGAGATTAACGACGTTCATTATCTGTAACTTACAGAGTTAAAAGGGTGTGGTACGGTTCGAATCCCACCCTCTCCGCCAGAATGCTTTTGAGACGTGCGCGGCGGCGCTCTTGACTTGGGCAATACCCAGGAGAATACTTCTCAGGTGAAAGCCTGGGCGGTTCTGAGTTCGCTCATTCTGGTGGTCGCATCCCTCGGCGCCGTGAGGGCGAGTGTGCAAGAGTCCGCGGCGCCTCCTCAGTCGCCAAAGCCAGAGGCGCAGGTCACGCCCGCGGAAATCGAAATCTACAAACGCGCTCGAACGTTAATCGATTGGACCCCACGCCAGATTCGCGAATTCCCTCTTCTGCACAAGCTCCAACCGGCCGGGAGCCAAGATCAACTGCCGATGGTCCTCGAGCGTGTTGGCCAAACTGTTACCCTCCTGTTTCATGACTTCCCCCAGATCGCCTGCGATGAGGAGGTGTTCTCCGAGGTTTTCCCCGACCAGCGCTATGGGAGGCTTACGAAGCTGGCCAAGTTTCGCTATATCGCCATACCCCGGCCGATGGGCGATTTCCCAGGATTTGAAGAGTATCGCACGGACCCCAAGGGGAACCCCCTCGACGCCGGGCGTCTCAGTGATCCCGTCCTGATCACCTCCAAATACACATCCACCATTCTCTACTTGAGCCCGGCCGACCAGCAGGGCAGCCGCTTCCGGCACTTTGGAACTCAGCCGATGCGAGACCGGAAATGCCATGTCGTGGGGTTTGCGCAAGTACCCGAGAAAGTGCGCAGGGTCGGCACGTTCCGAGTCGAGGACAAGCGCGTCGTCCTGTTGGTCCAAGGGTTGGCGTGGATCGATTACGAAACCTCCCAGGTTTTGCGGATCATGACCTGGCTTCTTGCCCCTCGGACGGATATCGGCCTCGGCGTCCACGACTCCACGGTTGATTTCTACCCCGTCCAGCCGAGTGGGTTCGGGAGAGTGCTCTGGCTACCTCGCGACGTGGAGGTTGTGACCAGTTTTCGCGGCAGGTGGTTTAAAAACACGCACCACTATTCCAATTTCAAGCTCTTCCGTGTGACCAGTACGGTCAAGTCAGCCGAGTGATCGCTTTCGACCAATCACCCCAGTGAGCTGAAAGCCTCTTTGATGCCATATTCTTTCGGACCTTGCTCACCGCCCTACGTCATAGGGGCGGCCCATATGGCCGTCCTCGGCCCGTCGCCGTAGTCCGCAGGGCGGGCAATCACAAGGGTCGCCCCTACGGTCCTTGGACCTAATTCTTCCCCTTGCGCTTCGACAAGGGAAGCTGTATGCTCTCCTGTCGAAGCTTAAGGGGGAAGCATGGCTGACCAACGCATCGACCTTCCGCAAGGCACCCTGGACCTCCTCATTCTGCGCACCCTGGCGCTGGCGCCGCAGCATGGCTGGGCGATTTCCGAGCGTCTCCAGCAAATCTCAGGAAGCGTCCTCCAGGTGCGACAAGGATCATTGTATCCGGCGCTTCACCGGCTGGAGCGCCGCGCTTGGATAAAGGCGCGATGGGGAGCCTCCGAGAACAATCGGCGGGCCAAGTTCTACGAACTCACGGGAACTGGCCGCAAACAACTTGAAGCCGAGGCCGATGCTTGGCGAAAGCTGACGGCGGCCGTGGCGCATGTGTTGGAGACGGGCTAGTGGGGGGGAGTATGCTCAACGATTTTCTCTTCAGGCTGCGGTGCTTATTGCGAAGGAAGCAGGTGGAAGTGGAGCTCGACGAGGAGCTTCGCTCACACCTTGAATACGAAGCGGAGAAGTACGTCAAATCCGGCCTGAGCCCCGAGGAAGCCAGGCGACGGGCGCGGATGGCTCTCGGTGGCGTCGAGCAGGTGAAAGAGGAATGCCG
>Ga0187781_10004687_pt1 | contig 10182 bp, 9 predicted proteins | sample 0715_SJ02_MP02_2_FD_132447 | JGI IMG/M metagenome (GOLD analysis project Ga0187781, IMG submission 132447) | Tropical peat soil microbial communities from peatlands in Department of Meta, Colombia - 0715_SJ02_MP02_20_MG | ecosystem: Environmental > Terrestrial > Soil > Wetlands > Peat | place...
ATCTCCGACTCGCCTTCCGCGACGTCGAAAGGCGCGCGATTGGTCTCGGCCACCCCGGAGATGAAGTAGACGGCAAGCATCGGGAACAGCCACAGCCAGTTCCACGACAGCAGCCCGCCGGATTGCGCACGCACGATATCCCCGAGGTTCATCGAGTTGGAGGCCATCAGCACGCCGACCAGCGCAAAGCCCATGGCGATCTCGTAGGCGACCATCTGCGCCGCCGAGCGCATCGCGCCGAGGAACGCGTACTTGGAGTTGGCCGCCCAGCCGGCGACGATGACACCGTAGACGCCCATCGAGGTGAGCGACAGGAGATAAAGGAGTCCGGCATCCGCCTTCGAGACCACTACCTCCGGCGACAGCGGGATCACCGCCCAGGCGGCGAAGGCCGGAATGAGCGCGATCATCGGCGCGAGGCGGAACAGGATCTTGTTGGCGTTGGCCGGAATCACCACTTCCTTGAGCAGCAGCTTCACCACATCCGCGAACGGCTGCCCGAGGCCCGGCAGGAGGCCGAAGATGCGCACGCGGTTGGGTCCCCGGCGCAGCTGCATCCAGCCGATCACCTTGCGCTCCCAGAGCGTCAGCAGCGCCACGCTGATGATGAGCACCACCGTGATCACGATGATCCAGACGGCGGAGCGTCCGTAGCCGGGCAGCGCGAGCCAGAGGTTGGCGAGGTTCACCACCGGGCGTCCTCAGTAAGTCGCGGGCCCGGTACGGCCTTCGCGCGTCCTCTGCAGCGACGGCGCGCGGCGCACCAGCGCGTCGGTCTGATACATCGGCACGTCGACCACCCGCACCTCGCCCGCGGCCACCGCGGCGCTCGCCGCCCCTGCCGGAGTCACGGCGTGCGCGCCGCGATAGTCGGACGAGAGCGGCGCCGTGCACGCAGCCCGCAACTCCTCACGCACGTCCTCGGAGGACTGGTAATCGAAGCCCGGGAGGTTGAGGAGATTGCCGAGCACGCGCAGCACCTTCCAGCCCGGGCGCGACTCGCCGAGCGGCGCCGCCGCCCCGCTCTGGCTCTGCCACAGTCCCTCGCAGTTCACGTAGGTCCCCGAGGTCTCGGCGAAGGTGCCGATCGGCAGCAGCACGTGGGCGATGCGCCGGAGCTCCTCGCTCACGAACGGTGTGAGCGCAACCGTGAGCTCGGTGCGGGCGAACACGCTGGCACTGTCCGGATCGAGCGCATCGATCGAGGGCTCAACTCCGCCAAAGAGCACGCACGCCTTGAGCGGCTTCTGCAGCATCTCGCGCGCCGTGAGGCCCGGCTGCGCCACCGCCCTGCCGCCCGCCTCGCGATGCGGCACGGCCCCGGCGAGGTAGGCGCCCGCGCCGTTCGCGCCCTCGGCGAGCACGCCGAAAGAGGCCCCGGTGAGCTCGGCGAGCGCGGCGGCGAGCGAGCGCAGGTCGGCGTACTGCGGGTGGCGCGTGGCGAGCGCCCCCATCCATACCGCGCGCTGCTCGCCATTCACGAGCACCTGCGCGACGGCGCGATGCTCCTCGCCCACCTGAACGGCCGCCGTGGCGGCGGCGAGGTGCGCGGGCACCGGCTTAGCTGCCGCTGCGGCGGCCGCGGCGAGAATCGCCGCGAGATCGCCCAGCAGCGCGCGCGGTGCCGAGGCGAGATAAGCCTTGACCGGAAACTGGTAGGCGAAGCGCACCGGGTTCACGAAGGCCAGCTGCGCGCCGCGGCGCGCGGCCTTGCGCACGCGGTGCGCCAGCATCGGCACCTCGCGCCTGAGGTTCGAGCCGATGACGAGCAGCGCATTCAGCGCCTCGACGTCGGCGATTTTCATTCCGAGCCCGGGCGCCGCGGGGTCGGCCGCCTGATCGCGGAAATCGCGCTGCCGCAGGCGGTGATCGATATTGTGCGTGCCGAGGCCGCGGGCGATGCGCCCGGCGAGGTACAGCTCTTCCAGCGTGGCCGAGGGGCTGACGAGGAAGCCGCAGCTCCCGCTCCTGGCCTTGAGGCCCTGCGCGAGCAGCTCGAGGGCCGTCTCCCAGTCGGTCTCGGCCCACTCCGTGCCGCGCCGGACCAGCGGGTGCTCGAGACGGTCCGGGCTGTAGACCCCCTCGTAGCTGAAGCGGTCGCGGTCGGCGATCCAGGTCTCGTTGATCGCCTCGTTCTCGCGCGGCACGACCCGCATCAGCCGCCCGCGCAGCACGTGGCCGTAGAGATTGGTGCCGACGGGATCGTGGGGCGAGATGAGCGGCGTCGCGGCCATCTCCCAGGCGCGCGCGCTGAAGCGGTAGGGCTTGGAGACCAGCGCCCCGACCGGGCACAGATCGATCACGTTGCCCACCAGCTCGTGGTTGACCGCACTCTCTATATAGGTGCGCACCTTCATGTGCTCGCCGCGCCCGATCATGCCGAGCTCCTGGATGCCGGCGATCTCCTCGGTGAAGCGGATGCAGCGCGTGCAGTGAATGCAGCGCGTCATGTCGGTGGCGATGAGCGGACCCAGGTTCTCGTCCGGCACCGAGCGCTTGCGCTCGTTGTACCGCGAGGCGTCGCGGCCGAAGCCGACCGCCAGGTCCTGCAGCTCGCACTCCCCGCCCTGGTCGCAGATCGGGCAGTCGAGCGGGTGGTTGATCAGCAGGAACTCCATGGTGGCGCGCTGCGCGCCGATGGCGCGCGGCGACCTGGTGAAGACCTTCATGCCCTCCATGACCGGCGTGGCGCACGCCGGCATGGGCTTGGGCGCCTTCTCGACCTCCACCAGGCACATGCGGCAGTTGGCGGCGACCGAGAGCTTCTCGTGGTAACAGAAGCGCGGCACGTAGGCGCCATGCGCGTCGGTCGCGCGGATGATCATCTCGCCCTTGCGCGCCTTGACCGGTACGCCGTCGATCTCGATGTTGACCAGGTCGTCGGCCATGGCTCAAGCCGCCCGCGCGCCAAGCGTGTCGGCCACCAGGCTCCGCCCGCCGTGATCGATGATGTACTCGAACTCATGGCGGTAGTGCCTGAGGAAGCTCTGCACCGGCCAGGCGGACGCATCGCCGAAGGCACAGATGGTGTGTCCCTCGATGCGGTTGGCGACATCGAGCAGCAGTCCCAGATCCTCGCGGCGCCCCTCGCCGGCCAGCATCCGCTTCAGCAGCCGGTTCATCCAGCCGGTGCCCTCGCGGCACGGCGTGCACTGGCCGCAGGACTCCGACTTGTAGAAGCGCGAGATGCGCTCCAGCACCCGCACCATGCAGGTGGTCTCATCCATGATGATGGCGGCGCCGGTGCCGAGCGCCGAGCCCGCCGCCTTCACCGAGTCGTAGTCCATGTTGGTCTTCATCATGATTTCCCCCGGCACCACCGGCACCGAGACGCCGCCCGGGATCACGGCCTTGAGCTTGGCTCCGCCCCGCATGCCGCCGTTGAGCTCGAGCAGGTCCGCGAACGGCGTGCCGAGCGGCAGCTCCAGGTTGCGCGGCTTCGCCACGTGCCCCGAGAAGGAAAAGATCATGGTGCCGGCGGAGTTGGCGGGCCCCAGAGCCGCGAACCACGCCGGCCCCTTGCGCAGGATGGCCGGCACGGAGGCGAAGCTCAGCGTGTTGTTGATCGTGGTGGGCGCGCCGTACAGACCGTAGTTGGCCGGGAACGGCGGCTTGAAGCGCGGCTTGCCCGGCTTGCCCTCGAGCGACTCGAGCAGTCCCGTCTCCTCGCCGCAGATGTAGGCGCCGGCGCCGATGAAGGCATGCAGGTCGAAGTCGACGCCCGAGCCCTGGATGTTCTTGCCGAGCAGGCCCGCCTCGTAAGCCTCCGCGAGCGCCGCCTCGAAACGCGGCGCGGGCTCGCCGAGGAACTCGCCGCGGATGTAGTTGTAGGCGACGGTGGAATTGGTGGCGTAGCCGCCGATCGCCAGGCCCTCGATGAGCGCGTGCGGATTGAAGCGCAGGATGTCGCGGTCGTGACAGGTGCCGGGCTCGCTCTCGTCCGAGTTGCACACCAGGTACTTCTGCACCGGCGAATTGCGCGGCATGAAGCTCCTCTTGGTGCCGGTGGGGAAGCCCGCGCCGCCGCGGCCGCGCAGCCCCGAGGCCTTGACCTGGTCGATGATCGAGCCGCGGTCGGGTTTCTCCCTGAGGATCCGCTGCCACACCTCATAGCCGCCGATCGAGCGGTAGGTGGCGAGCGTCCACGAGCGCTCGAGCTTCAGCGGCTCGAACACCAGCAGGTTCAGCTGGTCCGCGTACTTGGCGTGCAGGTCGTTCACTTCAGCTCATCCAGAACCTGATCGAGCTTCTCGGGCGTCAGGTTCTCGTGGAACACGTGATCGACCATCATCATCGGCGCACCGTTGCAGGCGGCGAGACACTCCTCCTCCTGCTTGAGGAAGATGCGTCCGTCGGCCGTGCTCTCGTTCAGCCTGATGCCGAGCTTTTTCTCGGCATGCGCTACCAGCGCCTCGGCGCCGTTCAGCATGCAGGAGATGTTGGTGCAGATCGAGACGTGATGGCGTCCGCAGGGATGAGTCTCGAACATCGAGTAGAAGCTCGCGACCTCATACACCTGGATCGGCGGGAGCTGCAGGTATTCGGCGACCGCGTCCATGAGGTCCGGCGTCAGGTGGCCCCGGTTCTGCTCCTGGGCAGCGCGCAGCGCCGCGATGCACGCCGAGCGCTGCCGCCCGGGCGGGAACTTCGCCACCCAGTGGTCGATCTCGGCGCGCGTCTCCTCGGTGAGCAGCGCGAGCTTGCTGACCAGCGCAGTTCCCGCGATGCCGACGCTGCTGCGGGCATTGCTCACCGGTCGATCTCCCCGAATACGATGTCCTGCGTGCCGATCACCGCCACCACGTCCGCCAGCATGTGCCCCTGGCACATCTCCTCGAGCGCCGCCAGGTGGGCGAAGCCGGGCGCGCGGCACTTCAGGCGATAGGGTTTGTTGGCGCCGTCGGAGATCAGGTAGATGCCGAACTCGCCCTTGGGCGCCTCGACCGCCGCATAGGTCTCGCCCTCGGGCACCTCGTAGCCCTCGGTGAAGAATTTGAAGTGGTGGATCAGGGACTCCATGTCCTCTTTCATGCGCTCGCGCGGCGGCGGGCGCACCTTGCGGTCATCGATCATCACCGGGCCGGGGTGCGCGCGCAGCCACTCGACGCACTGGCGGATGATGCGGTTCGACTGGCGCATTTCCTCGATGCGCACCAGGTAGCGGTCATAGCAGTCGCCGTTGACCCCCACCGGCACGTCGAAATCCACACGGTCGTAGACCGCGTAGGGCTGCTTCTTGCGCAGGTCCCAGGCGATGCCGGAGCCGCGCAGCATGGGGCCGGAGAAGCCGAGCTGCATGGCGCGCTCGGGAGTCACGACGCCGATGTTGACGGTGCGCTGCTTCCAGATGCGGTTGTCGGTGAGCAGCGCCTCGTAGTCGTCGACCGCGGCGGGAAACTGCTCGGTGAACGCCTGGATGAAATCGAGCATCGTGCCGCTGCGCGCCGCATTCATGCGCGCGACGTCCCTGGCGGAGTGCCAGCGCGTCACCTGGTATTTCGGCATCGAGTCCGGCAGGTCGCGGTACACCCCGCCCGGGCGGTAATAGGTGGCGTGCATGCGCGTGCCCGACACCGCTTCGTAGACGTCCATGAGCTCTTCGCGCTGCTTGAAGGCCAGCAGGAACACGGTCATGGCGCCGATGTCGAGCCCGTGCGAGCCGAGCCACAGGTGGTGGTTGAGGATGCGCGTGATCTCATCGAACATGACGCGGATGTACTGCGCGCGCTCCGGCGGCTCGATGCCGAGCAGGCGCTCGATGGCAAGCACGTAGGCATGCTCGCTGCACATCATCGACACGTAGTCGAGGCGATCCATGTAGCCGATCGACTGGTTGAAGGGCTTGAATTCGGCCAGCTTCTCGGTGCCGCGGTGCAGGAGTCCGATGTGCGGATCGGCCTTGCGGATGACCTCGCCGTCCATCTCCAGCACCAGGCGCAGCACGCCGTGGGCGGCCGGGTGCTGCGGCCCGAAGTTCATCGTGTAATTACGGATCTCGTTGAGCGGCGTGGCAGCCATCAGCGCGTCCCCTGCGGGTCACGGAGCGCGGGCTCGTAGCGGTGGTCGTGGCGGATCACCTTCGGCACCAGCACTCGCGGCACGATGCTCACCGGGCGGTACACCACACGCTGCCTGTCGGGGTCGTACTGCACCTCGACGTTGCCGGTGAGCGGGAAGTCCTTGCGGAACGGATGCCCGATGAAGCCGTAGTCGGTGAGGAGGCGGCGCAGATCCGGGTGGCCGCGGAATATGATGCCGAACAGGTCGAAGGCTTCGCGCTCGAACCAGTTGGCGCTCGCCCACACGTCGATCACCGAGTCGACGGCGGGCTCGCCGGTATCCGGGCACTTCACCCTGAGGCGCAGCCGCTGGTTGTTCGCAATCGAGAGCAGCTGGTAGACGACCGCGAAGCGTCCGGGTGCGCCGGGATCCGGTGGAGCTTCCTGCAGGAGGCGCGCGCGGCTGAAGCCCGAGCGGGTGGCACTGTCGGTCTGCCAGTCATCGCGCCCGTAGTGGAGGTAGTCGACCCCGGCCACGTCCATGAGCAGCTGGAAGCGCAGCTCCTGGGCATCGCGCAGGGTGTGGCAGACGCTGAGGAGCGAGGCGGCGTCGGTCTCGTAGGCGAGCTCGCGCGCAAGGGCCGGAATGCGCCGCACGCTCGCCCCGAGCAGTGCGTCGACCTTCCCCGCGAGCGCCTCGACCGGCTCGCTCTTGCCGTCCGTCCCCGTCATTACGCCTTATCTCGCGATCGTGCTGGTGCGCGCGATCTTCTTCTGCAGCTGTACGATGCCGTAGATCAGTGCTTCGGCCGTCGGCGGGCAGCCGGGCACGTACACGTCGACCGGTACGATGCGGTCGCAGCCGCGCACGACCGAGTAGGAATAGTGGTAGTAACCGCCGCCGTTGGCGCACGAGCCCATCGAGATCACCCAGCGCGGCTCGGCCATCTGGTCGTAAACCTTACGCAGTGCCGGCGCCATCTTGTTGACCAGTGTGCCGGCCACGATCATGACGTCCGACTGGCGCGGACTCGGCCGGAATACCACCCCGAAACGATCGAGGTCGTAGCGCGAGGCGCCGGCGTGCATCATCTCGACGGCGCAGCAGGCGAGTCCGAAGGTCATCGGCCAGAGCGAGCCGGTGCGCGCCCAGTTGACCAGCTCATCGAGCCGCGTGGTGATGAAGCCCCGCTGCGCGAACGTCTCCGGGCCCTCGGCGAGCGCTAGTCCCACTCGAGCGCCCCCTTGCGCCACTCGTAAATGAAGCCCACCACGAGGATGGCGAGGAAGATGCCCATGGCGACGAGACCCGCGACCCCGATCCGGCCGAGCGCCACCGCCCATGGAAACAGGAACGCGATCTCGAGATCGAAGACGATGAACAGGATCGCCACCAGGTAGTAGCGCACGTCGAACTTCAGGCGGCTGTCCTCGAAGGCCTCGAAGCCGCACTCGTAGGGCGAGAGCTTGGCGCGGTCGCTGTGGAAGCGCGCGAAGTAGCGGCCCAGGCCGGTGCCGAGCGTCAGCAGCAGCGCCGCGAGCGCGGTGGCGACCACGAGAAAGATCAGGATCGGCAGGTAATTCAGCAGCATGCGCGACGCCCGTAAAAAAGGCAGATCGCGGCGACCTGCCCCCAAAGCCCGCGCATTGTAGCAGCGCGACCGAGCTTTTGGTGCCGACGGGGAGATTCGAACTCCCACACCTTGCGGCGCTAGCCCCTCAAGCTAGTGTGTCTACCAATTCCACCACGTCGGCAACATTCAAAGCTCGCCTGTCGCGCGGCTCGCGCTACTTCGGCGCGGGTGTGGGCACCGGTGTCGACGGTGCCGCGCCGGGCGCGGACGCCGGCGCCTGGGCCGGAGCAGCCGGCGGCGGTGAGGTGCCGCTGGCCGGTGCCGCCTTGCCGCTCTCGGCGGCCTCCTCGAGGATCGTCTTGTGCTGCTCCTTGCTGGCGGTCGTGCCAAGGTAAGCCAGCGCGAGACTGTTGATCATGAAGATCGCGGCAAACACCGCCGTGGCGCGCGACAGTGCCGTGGTCGCGCCACGCGCGCCGAACACGGTTCCGGAGGCGCCCGCGCCGAACCCCGCGCCCGCCTCGGCTCCCTTGCCGCGCTGAAGCAGCACCAGGCCGACGATGGCGAGCGACGAGAACACCTGAACCGCGGTCAGCAACATTCGTAACATCAGTACATCCACTCAGCCCGGCCGCGCCGCGGCCAGGATTGTCAGAAACTCATCGGCCTTGAGCGAGGCGCCACCGATCAGGCCGCCGTCGACGTCCGGCATGCCGAACAGCTCGGCCGCGTTGCCGGCCTTGACGCTGCCGCCGTAGAGAATGCGGGTGGCGGCGGCAATTTTAGCATCCCGGGCGGCGATCCGGCCGCGGATGAAGGCGTGCACCTCCTGGGCCTGGTCGGGCGTGGCATTACGCCCGGTGCCGATCGCCCACACCGGCTCGTAGGCGATCACGCCGCGCTCCAGCGTTCCGGCGCCGCACAGCTCCAGCACCACGTCGAGCTGCCGCGCCACGATCTCGCGCGTGCGGCCGGCCTCGCGGTCGGCGAGCTGCTCACCGACGCACAGGATGGGAACCAGGCCCTTCGCATGCGCCGCGGAGAACTTGCGCGCCACCAGCTGATCCGATTCCCGATAGAGCAGGCGCCGCTCGGAATGGCCCACGATCACGTACTGACAGCCGATGTCCTTGAGCATGGCTGCGGAGACCTCGCCGGTGAACGCCCCCTGCGGGTCGGCGCACACGTCCTGGGCTCCGAGGATGAACAGCGAATCGCGCAGCAGCCGTCCGACCTCCTGCAGGTACACGAGCGGCGGACAGACGATGCAGTCGGCCGCGGCCGAGGCCGGCGCCTGGGCCAGCAGCTCCTCGGCCAGTCGCGCGTTCTCGGCGCGCGAGCCATGCATCTTCCAGTTCCCGGCAACGATCGGACGGCGCGCGGAATTCAAGGCTTTGGACTCGCTCTCAAACGGGGGCTAAGCCCCTAAGGGCGCGGGATGATAGCGACCGAGGGGGGGTGGCGCAACGCTCCCTGGCGCCCCGGCTCAGGGCTGTGCGGAGGCCCTGACGACGTCGGCGAGCTCGGTGGCCGCAGCGCGGGTTGCGCCCTCGTCCCGGCCCTCGACCATGACGCGGATCACCGGCTCGGTGCCCGAGGGACGCAGCACCACGCGCCCCTCGCCCCCCATGGTCCGCTCGATGCGCGCCATCACCTCCTGCACCGCGGGCACGCCCGCCGGGTCGAAGCGCCTGGCCACCTTTACGTTGAGCAGCACCTGCGGATACTTCTGCATCCCGGACGCGAGCTCGGCCAGCGGCCGGCCGGTCTGCTGCATCACCGCCAGCACCTGCAGCGCGCACACCAGCCCGTCGCCGGTTGTGGTCTTGTCGAGGCACAGGATGTGTCCCGAGGTCTCGCCGCCAAGCACTCCCTGCAGCTCGCGCAGCATGGCGAGCACGTAGCGGTCACCGACCGCAGCGCGGCGGAACTCGATGCCGCTCGCCCGCAGCCCCAACTCGAGTCCGAGATTGCTCATCACCGTGCCGACCACGGGTCCGCGCAGCGTCCCCGCCTGCTTGAGCGCGCGCGCGATCACGTACAGCAGCTGATCGCCGTCGACGATGCGCCCGAGATGATCGACCATGACCAGGCGGTCGCCGTCGCCGTCGAGCGCAATGCCGACGTTGGCGCGCACCCCGGGCACGGTGAGTTGCAGCAGATCCGGCACGGTCGAGCCGCAGCCATCGTTGATGTTGCGGCCGTTGGGCGAGCAGCCGATCGGCACGATCTCGGCGCCCAGATCGGCCAGGATCCGCGGCGCCACCTTGTAGGCGGCGCCGTTGGCGCAGTCGACCACGATCTTGAGGCCGGTGAGATCGATCCCGGGCGGCAGGGTCGAGGCACAGAAGTCCTGATAGACGGTGCGCGAGCGGTCGACGCGCGTGGCGCGCCCGAGGCTGCGCGAAGTGCGCGTCAGCGGCGGCTGCGCCAGCTCGCTCTCGATCGCCTCCTCCAGCTCATCGGAGAGCTTGGCGCCCGAGCCGTCGAAGAACTTGATGCCGTTGTCGTCGTAGAGATTGTGCGAGGCGCTGATCACCACGCCGAAGTCGCAGTCGAAGCGGGTCGTCAGGTAGGCGATGCCGGGCGTCGGCAGCGGCCCGATGAGC
>Ga0187781_10004688_pt1 | contig 10182 bp, 8 predicted proteins | sample 0715_SJ02_MP02_2_FD_132447 | JGI IMG/M metagenome (GOLD analysis project Ga0187781, IMG submission 132447) | Tropical peat soil microbial communities from peatlands in Department of Meta, Colombia - 0715_SJ02_MP02_20_MG | ecosystem: Environmental > Terrestrial > Soil > Wetlands > Peat | place...
CCGCTCCCGGCATCAAATCGTCGCGGGTGATCAGCCTCGCCGATGACATAGCGCGCTCGATGAGCGCGCTATCCGCCCGCGTCGCCGTAGTTTCGGGGAGAAACGCAATCGGCATCGAACTGCCCAACCCGACGCGGGAAAAGGTATACCTGCGGGAACTGCTCGCTTCGCGCGACTATGCGGAGACTACGGCCCGCCTGCCGCTCTGCCTCGGCAAGGCGATCGGCGGCGAGGCGGTGCTGGTCGATCTCGCCCGCATGCCGCATCTGCTGATTGCCGGCACGACCGGCTCGGGCAAATCGGTTGCCATCAACACTATGATCCTCAGCCTGGTGTATCGCCTACAGCCCGATCAGTGCCGGCTGATCATGGTCGATCCCAAGATGCTGGAGCTCTCCGTCTATGACGGCATCCCACATTTGCTCACGCCCGTCGTTACCGATCCGAAGAAGGCCGTGGTCGCCCTGAAATGGGCGGTGCGCGAGATGGAGGAGCGCTACAAGAAAATGTCGAAGCTCGGCGTGCGCAATATCGACGGTTACAACGCGCGCGTAGCGGAAGCGAGCGGCAAGGGCGAAAAGCTCACGCGCACCGTTCATACCGGTTACAATCGCGATACCGGCGAAGCGATTTATGAAAAAGAGGAGCTCGACCTCGATCCGCTGCCCTACATCGTCGTCATCGTCGACGAGATGGCCGACCTGATGATGGTCGCCGGCAAGGACATCGAGGGCGCGGTGCAGCGGCTCGCGCAAATGGCGCGCGCCGCCGGACTGCACGTGATTCTGGCGACGCAGCGGCCGTCGGTCGACGTCATCACCGGTACGATCAAGGCGAATTTCCCGACCCGCATCTCCTTCCAGGTGACTTCGAAGATCGACAGCCGCACCATTCTGGGCGAACAAGGCGCCGAACAGCTGCTCGGACAGGGCGACATGCTGTACATGGCTGGCGGCGGCCGCATCAGCCGCGTGCATGGGCCTTTTGTTTCCGACGGCGAGGTTGAGAAGGTCGTCCGCCATCTGAAATCGCAAGGCGTGCCGGAATATCTCGAAGCTGTCACCGCCGAGGAGTCGGAGGACGAAGAGGGCCAAGCCGTGTTCGATGCGACCGCCATGGGTGCTGCCGAAGGCAGCGACCTCTATCAGCAGGCGGTCGAAGTGGTAACACGCGACCGCAAAGCCTCGACGAGTTACATCCAACGCCGCCTGCAAATCGGCTATAACCGCGCCGCTTCGCTGATGGAGCGCATGGAAAAAGAGGGGATCGTCGGACAGCCCAATCACGCCGGCAAGCGCGAGATCCTGGTCGAAGCGGCCGAGGATGATCGCTATTGAGAAGCCAACGGCCGATCTTGAGCAAGTAAGGTCGCGAATCCGCCATATCGCTGCGGTAGCGATGGGTTTCGTCAGGCGGGCATATTGCAATATGGGAGTGGTTATAATGGGATGGGGGACGAAGCCGGCGCGGACGGTCATTTTGGTGGGGGCGTCCATCGCGCTTTTCGCAGCGTCGGCGGTGGCGCAGGATGTGCCGCTACCAACCCCTTCGCCCAGAAATAAGAGCGGGGCAACGCCGCCGACGGCTGCCGTACTCTCCGCGCCGACCGGAGCGGTTCCCGCCGCCGCGACGGCACCCGCGGCGTCCGCCAACAAGGGGTTTTTCCCGTTCTCGCTTTCGCCTGGCAAGAACGCACCATCTAGCCAGGCGACCGCCTTCGACGCCAATCAACGCGCCCTTCTCGACAAGGTATCCGGCTATCTGACCTCCGTGCAGACACTGGTCGGAAATTTCGTGCAAATCGGCCCGGACGGCAGGCGTGTCGACGGCACTTTCTCCATTCAGAAGCCGGGCAAAGTCCGTTTCCAATACAATCCGCCAAGCTCGATCGACGTCATCGCCGACGGCTCCTCGGTGGTGGTGCGCGACCACTCGCTCGAAACCTCGGATTATTACCCGCTATCGCAGACGCCGCTGCGCTACCTGCTGGCCGACCGAATCGACCTTTTGCGCGACACCGACGTGATCAGCGTATCGGCCGACGACACCTTCATCACCGTGGTCATTGAGGAAACCCAGGTCATGGTCGGCACCAACCGGCTGATGATCATGTTCGACGCCAAAACGCTGCAGCTGAAGCAATGGACGGTGACCGATCCGCAGGGGCTCGATACCACCGTCGCCGTATACAATCTCGATACGGTGAAAAAGCCCGATCCGAATCTGTTCGTGATCAATTACACCAGCGATTTGAAGTGACGGACCTCCAAATCGGTCACCGCGGCGCGATGCCGATCAGGCGGGCACCGCGCTGGAACGTCAGATAGCTCCACAGCCAATTGAGCGCGACCACGAAGCGGTTGCGCATGCCGATCAAAAAGTAAATGTGGACCGCGCTCCAAAACAGCCAGCCCAACAGTCCGGTCAGTTGCAGGAAGCCGAGCTTCACCACCGCGGACTTGCGCCCGATGGTCGCGAGATCGCCGAGGTGGCGATAGACGAACGGCGACGGCGGCGGCTCGCCGCGCGCGCGCGCCGCGATGACCTTGGCGACATAGATGCCCATCTGCTTTGCCGCGGGGGCAATTCCCGGCACCGGCCGGCCGTCACGATCGACGACCGCGGCGGTGTCGCCGATGGCAAAAATTTCCTGATGCCCGGGAACGCTCAAATCGGGATTGACCTTTATGCGTCCGGCACGATCGTGCTCGGCGCCGATCCACTGCGCCGCCGGCGAGGCGACGACGCCTGCAGCCCACATCACCGTTGCCGCTTCGATCCGGCCGCCGTCCAGACTCACGCCTTGCGCGTCGCAGCCGGTGACTTTGCAATTGAGCAGGATCTCGACGCCCATGCCGCGCAACGAGCGCTCGGCGTAATCCGATAACGCTTGCGGGAAGGTAGGCAATAGGCGCGGGCCGGCTTCGATCAGGATGATGCGTGAGTTACGCGGATCGATGCGACGGAAATCGTGCTGCAAGGTCCGCTGTGCAACCTCGGCGATTGCGCCGGCCATTTCCACGCCTGTGGCGCCGCCGCCGACAACGACGAAGGTGAGGAGCCGCGCCCGCTCGGCTTCGACCTCCACCACTTCTGCGCGCTCGAAGGCAAGCAGGAAGCGACGCCTGATCTCGGTTGCGTCGGCGATGTGCTTAAGGCCAGGCGCGAATGGCGCCCATTCGTCGTGGCCGAAATAGGAGTGTGTCGAGCCGGTGGCGAGCACGAGATAATCGTACGGCAGGTCGATCTCGTTGGTGTGCACGCGACGCATCTCAAGATCGATGCCGGTCACCCGCGCCATGATCACCCGCACGTTCCTTTGCGCGCGTACGATCGCGCGGATCGGCCAGGCTACATCGGCGGGGGACAATGCGGCGGTCGCCACTTGATAAAGCAGGGGCTGGAAACAATGGTGGTTGTAGGCGTCGACCAGCGCCACATCGACTTCGACTTTGGCAAGCGCCTTGCTTGCCGAAAGCCCGCCGAAGCCGGCTCCGACGATTACCACCCGGGGCCGCTGCGACTGGCCCACCATCCTCGTCTCCTGCAATCGCGATCATAGGACAACAACGCCAAAGTCACGAGTTCGGTCAGCCGGCGTATCGCGCTTCGAGAGCGACCGGACTTGTACCTTTGCCGCGCTTTCGCATATAGACGCGGTCGGCCGATATCATCTTTGGCATGAAAATCGTTGTCACGACCTGGAACATCAATTCGGTGCGCTATCGCATCGAGCTCGTCGCCAAATTCATCAAGGCGGTCCGCCCCGACATATTGTGCTTACAGGAGATCAAATGCCCGGACGACGCCTTTCCTCGCAAACGCTTCCGGCGACTGGGTTACGAGCACCTCGCGATCAACGGCCAGAAGGGCTATCACGGCGTCGTCGTGCTCTCGCGGCTGCCTTTTGAATCGACCGCGATCCGCGACTATTGCGCCAGGGGCGACTGCCGCCATGTTACGGTCGTGCTTGGCGACCGCGCGGGCCTCAGCGACCCGATCACCCTGCACAATTTCTATGTGCCTGCTGGCGGCGACATCGCTGATCCGGCGGTAAATCCGAAATTCGCTCACAAGCTCGCCTTCCTCGATGAGATGCATGCCTGTCCGACACTGCGTCCGGCGGCGGCCGAACGCGCAATCATTGTCGGCGATCTCAACGTGGCGCCCTTGGAATGCGACGTCTGGAGTCACAAGCAGCTCCTGTCGGTTGTCTCGCATACGCCGATTGAGTGTGAAAAGCTTCTCGGCGTGCAACGGGCCGGGGGCTGGATCGACGCTGAACGCAGCTTCGTGCCGGAGCCGACCAAGCTTTTCACCTGGTGGAGCTACCGCTCGCCCGATTGGAAGGTCTCGAATCGCGGCCGCCGGCTCGACCATATCTGGACCTCGAACATGCTGGCCGATCGGATTTCGGCGGTCGACGTTGCCAAGGATTATCGCAGCGTCCGGCGGCCCTCCGATCATGCGCCGGTGACGGCGACCATCGAGGTTTGATCGGCGCGCGGCAAAATCCGCTCCGCTGCCGGCATTATCCTTAACCGCGTATTTGCCACTTTCACCCAAGGTGGGCGGCGTAATTTCGCTTCTTGGCTGTGTGCACCGGACAGGGAACCATTCTGTGCTCGGCGTTTCGACCATAGGCAATGCAACGCTCATCGCCTACGACGACAAACCGGTCCTGGCGACCGATCCGTGGTTTGGCGACGAGGATCCGGCCTATTTCGGCAGCTGGGGGTTGAGCCACCGCATCCCGGCGCGGTGCAAGCGCGACATCCTCGACGCCAAATACATCTGGTTCTCTCACGGCCATCCCGACCATCTCAATCCCGACAGCCTGCGGCAAATCCGCGGCAAGCACATTCTGCTTGCCGATCATGTCGGCGGCCGCATTGCGAACGATCTGCGCGAGCAGGGATTCAAAGTCGCCATCCTGCCGGACCGGCAGTGGGTAGAGCTATCGCCGCATATTCGGGTGTTCTGCATCACCACCATGATCCAGGACAGCGTACTGCTGGTCGAGGTCAATAAGCGGCTGTTTGTCAATCTAAATGATGCCGGCAGCCGGGATTGCACGCTGCTCGTCCGCAAAATCGTCGCCGAATACGAACACACTTATCTGATGTGCCTTTCGGGATACGGCGACGCCGACATGATCAATTTCTACGACGAAAACGGTGTCTTCGTTGTCCCTCCGGCAAGTCAAAAGGCTCCGATCGGACGGCACCTGAGCCTGCGGGCGCTGGCGCTCGGCATCCGCAACGTCATTCCCTTTAGCTCGTTTCACGCCTATCAGCGCACCGATTCCATCTGGGCGCAGAATTACGTTACGCCGCTCGAGGCGTATTCGCAAAGGTTCGACCACCAGAACCATAACTTCATCGCGCCGTTTTCGCATATCGACTGCACGAGCGGTGAAGTCACGCCGCTCAATCCGCAGAGCATGGAGACGGTGCTACGTCGGCCGGAAGACTTCGGTGACAATTGGAGTGACGTACTGGAACACGACGATCTCGACAGGCTGTCGAACTATTTCCGCAGCAGGCAAAGAGTCCGCGACTATCTATCGTTCATCAATTTCCGGGTCGGCGGACGCGACAACTTCATCTCGCTGGACGGCAAGAAGGGCCGCGGCATCACCTTCGAGGTTCCCCGCAACAGCCTGATGACGGCCGTCGATCACGAGATCTTCGACGATCTTCTCATTGGCAACTTCATGAAGACGACGCTGCACAAAATGGGCTCGCTCTATGACGGCGACTTCAATTTCGCCGTCACCAAATTCGGCGACAATGGGCGGGTCAAAACCCACCGCGAGGTCGACGCCTATCTGCGGGAATATCGCCGACGCGCCGGCATCGACTGGTACTATCAGCGGCTTTACGAGAACTTGCTCGATCGCGTCCGCTCGACGGCGGTCGCCTATCTTCCGCGTGAATCGCCGGCTTGGCGCGCGGCCTTTCACGTCTACCGGCTATTGGTCGGGGTTCAGCATTGAACCGGCGGCCAAGCTATTTCGGCTTGTTCCCGATCGCGAGTGAGGCGCGGATGCTCTCAATGTCGCGTGCCCACTCGCCGGCGCGCGCCGCGACGGTGTCGCGGAGCCGCTGGGCGGCGTCCGGATAGCTGTCGAGCATTTTCAGAAACATCGCCCGCGACACGCGCAGCACTGTCGAAGCTTCGCGCGCGGTGGCGGTGGCCGGGCGCCGGGTTTCCGCCATGAGCGCCGATTCGCCCAGCAGCGTCCCCGCGCCGGCGACGACTTCCCCGGCGCCGCTCGTGTCCGGTTGCAAGCTGAAGGAGCCGCTTTGCACGATATAGGCGCCGTCGGCGGGCTCGCCCGCGGTAAAAAGCACCTGGCCCGGTTCGACGCGGTAGCTTTCGGCGGCGATGGCAAGCGTCCGCAGTGCCGGTCCGCCCATGCGGCGGAGGATCGGAATTCGTTCAAGGAAGGCGATATCGTCCTCGATCGTCATGGCCGCGGCGGTTACGGGACCAGCTTGTAGCCGCCGGCCTCGGTCACTAGGAGCGCGGGTGCGGCGGCATCCTTCTCGATCTTCTGTCGTAGCCGATAGATGTGTGTTTCGAGCGTATGCGTCGTTACCCCGGAATTGTAGCCCCACACTTCCTGCAACAGCGTCTCGCGCGAAACCGGGCGCTGGCCGGCACGGAAGAGGTAGCGCAGGATCGAGGTTTCCTTCTCGGTCAGACGGACCTTGTTGCCTTTCGGGTTGAGCAAGAGTTTGGAGCTCGGCCGGAAGGTGTAGGGACCGATGGTAAAAATGGCGTCTTCGCTCGCCTCGTGCTGGCGCAGTTGCGCGCGGATGCGCGCCAGCAGCACGGCGAAGCGAAACGGTTTGGAGACGTAATCGTTGGCGCCGGACTCCAAGCCGAGAATGGTGTCGGAATCGGTGTCATGCCCGGTAAGCATGATGATCGGCGCCTTGAAACCGTTCTTGCGCAGGATGCGCACGGCTTCGCGGCCGTCGATGTCGGGAAGCCCGACATCCATGATAACGAGATCGATCTGGCCGGCCTTCGCCGCCTGCACGCCTTTGGCGCCGTTTTCGACCGCGACGGCTTCAAATTCTTCATGCAGCGAAAGTTGCTCGGTCAGCGCGTCGCGCAGCTCGGCATCGTCGTCCACGATAAGGATCTTGCGTGTGTTCGGCATCAACCGGACCCCTGCGGACCCCCGCGGCGCATTGCAATTTTGCCGCCTTGGCCGGCGCGAAGTAGAACATGCAAGGATACAGGTGCAAGCGGCGGTTGGGAAATCGCGCTTTATGTTGTCCCGAAGGGATGCGACCGATTTCGCTCGGCAGGGTTCATGTCAATGTCAGGCCGGGCCGGCGGTCACAGGGCCTGATGCGGGCCGGCCCTTGGTGCGTGCCGGTCGCACTGGGCCGCGCGAGCGTCAAGGCGAACAAGCGTGAGGGCGATGGCGCTACCCCGCGGGGCAGCTTCCGGCCACTGCGGTTATGGTGGCGCGCCGATCGGCTGCCGCGCCCGCCGACGTCGCTGCCTGCGCGCCGTATCGGTCGTGCCGACGCCTGGTCCGAAGATCCGGCCGACCGCCGCTATAACCGCCCGTTCCGACGGTCGGCCAATGAACCAGGCGACCGGCTTTGGCGCGATGATGGACTCTACGACATCCTCATCGAAGTCGATCACAACACCCGGCCGCGCGTGGCTGGCCGCGGCAGCGCCGTGTTTGTCCATGTTGCCCGCCCGGGACTGACGCCGACGGCCGGCTGCATCGCCCTTAATGCCGGCGATCTGCGCCTCCTCCTCGGCCGGATCGGCCGGAAGACGCGAATCATAATTCATAATTAGCCAGTAAGTCCCTCGCCCCAAATATCGCGGTGCCGACCCGGACATGCGTCGCTCCGAAGGCAATGGCCGTCGCAAAATCGGCACTCATGCCCATGGAAAGCAGCTTCAGACCATTGCGGCGGGCGATCTTGGCGGTCAGGGCAAAATGGGGCGCCGGCGGTTCATCGACCGGAGGGATACACATGAGGCCCGCGACGGCGAGGCCGTAGCGATCGCGGCAGACCGCAAGAAAGGCGTCGGCGTTTTCCGGCAGCACGCCGGCTTTTTGCGGTTCGGCGCCCGTGTTGACCTCGACGAAAAGGAGCGGACGGCGCCCCTGCCGGGCGATCTCCTTGGCCAGGGCCTCAGCAAGGCTTGCCCGATCGAGCGAATGGATGGCATCGAACAACGCCACCGCCTCGCGCGCCTTGTTCGACTGCAACGTCCCGACCAGATGCAGTTCAATGTCGGAATGCCGCGCGATCATTGCCGGCCACTTCGCCTTCGCCTCCTGCACGCGGTTTTCGCCAAATACCCGCTGGCCGGCGGCAATGACCGGCTCAATCGCCTCGGCGCCGAAGGTTTTTGCAATCGCCACGAGCGTCACAGTTGCCGGATCACGCCCCGCGTCGCCGCAGGCGCGGACGACTTCAGCGCGTACCGCCGCAAGTCTGCCGGCTGGGTTCATGTTGGCCATTGCATCAACAATCGACCCGGAAATTCAAATTTTAGCGGCGGCACGAAGGCCGCTTTTACCCATGTCCATTATCTTGCGGTTCCGAGGGTGGGGGAACGCTTATGCCGGACGTTCACGCAAAATTTGCCAAGGCGTCAACGAACGCGGCTGGGCGTCGCAAGCCGCTCCTCAGCATTCGCGCCCGTCTCATCGTCGTCGCTCTTGTGGCCATCGCTCCGCTGATGGTTGAACGCATGCGCAGCCTGGAGCGCGGCCGTGTCGAGCGCGCCGAACTTGCCCGCTCGCAGGCGGTCGACCTGGTGCGCGGTGCCGCTACTACTCAGCGCGAAATCGTATCGTCGATGCGGTCGCTGCTCGAAGTCGTTGCCCGGGCCTATACAAGGATGCCGACGGGCGCAGCCGAATGTAGTCGTGCTCTCAGCGATCTCACGAGCAATATTCCTTGGCTCCGCGGCCTCAACATCGCCGGGATCGACGGCCGCATTAAATGCGCTACCGACCCGCGCGGGATCGGACTGAATGTTGCGGACCGCCAGTACTTCCAATCGGCGGTGCACACGCGCGAGTTTGTCCTCAGCGATTACTTGATCAGCCGGGTTCACCAGCTTCCCGCGCTGATCGCCACCTATCCCGTCCTGAAGGATGACGGTTCCGTCGATGGAGTGGTGCTGGCGTCGATCAATCTGCAGTGGATTGGCGGGCTGACCGCGACCGCCGCGCGCCGCGCCGACACCGCCGTGGATTTGATCGACGGTGAGGGCACGCTGTTGGCGGCATCTGCGGAAGAGACCGGAATGATCGGGACCAACTTCGCCGGACGGACGCTCGTAGATGCCATGCTGGCCAACGACGAAGGTACGCTGACGACAGCCGGTCTCGACGGTGTGCGGCGCATTTTTGCTTATATTCGCCTGCCCTGGACGCAAGCGCGTCTCGCCGTTGGCCTCGATGAAGCGGTGGTCCATCGAGGAATCGACCGCGAAATCAGCCTCGCTTATTTGCAGTTGGCGGTGTTCGGCCTGCTGGTTCTGCTCGCCGCCTGGTTCGGCGGCGAGCGGCTCATCCTGCGGCCGATCCGCTCGCTGGCGCGCATGGCGACGCGGCTGGGCCGCGGCGATTTGCAGGTACGCGCGACCGACGAGTCCTGGCTTGCGGAGTTCGAGCCGCTGGCGGCGGCCTTTGACGACATGGCGCGCAAACTCGCGGCGCGCGAGGAGGAATTGCAGATCGCCAATCAGCATCTTGAGGAGCTGGCAAGCCTCGACGGCCTTACTGGCCTCGCCAACCGGCGCGGCTTCGACCGCCAGCTCGAACACGAGTGGCGGTGCGCGAGCGAAAAACGCCGACCGCTGGCGATGATGATGATCGATATCGATCATTTCAAGCTGTTCAACGACCGGTATGGTCACGTACGCGGCGACGCTTGCCTGCGTGCGGTGGGCGAGACATTGTCGCTTGTTGCGCTTGAAGAAGCGGTCATAGTCGCCCGCTACGGCGGCGAGGAATTTGCGTTGTTGCTGCCGGGGCTTGATGTTGCGCGCACCGCTGCATTGGCGGAAGAGGCGCGTCGGGCCATCGAAGAACTGCTGATTGCGCATGACGAGGCCCCGTGCGGCTTCGTCACCATCAGTATCGGCGTCGATGCGGTGATTCCGACAAAGGATCAGTCG
>Ga0187781_10004689_pt1 | contig 10181 bp, 12 predicted proteins | sample 0715_SJ02_MP02_2_FD_132447 | JGI IMG/M metagenome (GOLD analysis project Ga0187781, IMG submission 132447) | Tropical peat soil microbial communities from peatlands in Department of Meta, Colombia - 0715_SJ02_MP02_20_MG | ecosystem: Environmental > Terrestrial > Soil > Wetlands > Peat | place...
GGCACGATTCTGGAGAAACCGCCTCGATTGTTGTGGTAGGCGAAGGCTGTAGCATAAGTGGGTCCAGCCCAGGAAACTCCACCAAATTGGATGAATTTGGCCACCCACGTCTGGGCGGAATTGGCGATCTCCTAGCGAGAGAGATCGAACGGCGCGTCCACATCGAAACACGGGCTGTCGTTCTAGGGCATATTGTTAGGGGCGGTCCGCCTTCAGCCGCGGACCGCATTTTAGCTACCCGTCTGGGAGTCGCCGCGGTACAGGCAGTCAAGGACGAAGAATACAACGTAATGGTTTGTCTCAGAAAGAACGCCATCTCAAGAGCGCCACTTGCCGATATCCTTGGCAAGATGAAGAACCTCGACAAAGAAACCCTTGCGCTGTTGAAAGACTTTCAAATATGAGTTAGCGATCAGATCAAGGAAATCTTGAAATTTGAAGCTACGACGTAGCATTCCACTCAACAGAAACGGCGGATGCGCAAGGTTTAGGATCAGAGGCGGGGCCTGAAATTTCATGCCAGATCCGATAAAGGTGGAGGATGTTATACCGGAATTGGAACGGCACGCTCCGACTGACGCAGCCCCATTCTTTCACCCTCCGGTAGAGGCAGACAAACTCAAAGTCACGGGGACAGAGGTGAAAGGCCCCTTCGCCTTCGTTACGGTTCAGTCGCCAAGGGGAGTGAGGGTTATCCTTCGCTATGCGTGGCGAACGAAGCAGCTTCTTGGCCCAATGTAATTGAGACTTGACAACGAAACGAAGGCTGCAAAGCGGTCTGGGCTAGTTTTCGAAGCACGAGTCACATCATTTCCCCGGCGTGGGAATCGAAGGCGTACGCTCTTGATTTCGATTTAGAGAAAAGCTCGTTAGAGCCCACTAGGCTATGATCCGGATCAAAACGTAACCTCCGCGATGACTTTAGCAGTATCTGCAAAGCCAGTTTGATTATCGCGGAAAGAGCGCTTATTACCGTTCGCGGAGTTATATGAAATCGGTCGGTTTGATGAGGGACCTGCTTGAAGATACCGCTCAACGCGCGATACGTTACCTTGATGGTCTAAACGAGCGAAGTGTTGGTCCAACTGCAGAAGCCGTATCACGTCTTGATGGGTTGATGGTCGACCTGCCCGAGGACTCCACGGATCCTAAGGGTGTAATCCAGGAGTTGGACAACGTCATCTCTCCGGCAACCATGGCGATGGCGGGGCCGCGGTTCTTCGGTTTCGTGATTGGAGGGTCCCTGCCGGCAGCGTTAGCGGCGAACTGGCTCGCGGGCGCTTGGGACCAGAACTCCTCTATCTATCACGTGACGCCTGGGACGGCCCGACTTGAAGAGTTGACATTGCGTTGGCTCATCAAAATATTCGGGTTGCCGCCAAATTGCGGCGGTGCTTTCGTGACGGGCGACACGCTCGCCAATTTCTCGGCTTTGGCAGCCGCGCGCCATGCCGTGCTGGCGCGTGCAGGTTGGAACGTGGAGTCCGAAGGCCTAATCGGAGCTCCGGAGATACGGATAGTCGTGGGCGCCGAAGCCCACGTGAGTCTCTTCAAATCTCTAGGGATGCTGGGTTTGGGCCGAAACAAAGTCATCAAAGTTCCTGTAGACAAGCAGGGACGGATGCGTGCAGATTCCCTGCCGACGCTTTCTAGTAACACCATCGTTTGTACCCAAGCGGGTAATGTGAACACCGGAGCGTTTGACCCTACCGAAGAGGTTTGCGTGCGCGCGCACGAGGCCGGGGCGTGGGTGCACGTAGATGGAGCGTTTGGTCTCTGGGCAGCCGCGGGTCCGTCACGGTCATATCTGACTAAAGGTGTGGAACAAGCCGATTCGTGGGCTACGGATGCTCACAAGTGGTTGAATGTTCCCTACGATTCTGGGTTCGCCTTCGTGCGAGATAGCGAAGCATTGCGGACCGCGATGGCCGTGTCCGCCGAATACTTGCCCACAGGCACGGGACACCGAAACCCATCTGATTTCACTCCTGAGCTATCTAGACGCGCTCGAGGAGTTGAGGTTTGGGCTGCACTGCGTTCTCTTGGTCGTTTGGGATTGGCTGACCTAATTGAGCGCACCTGTCGGTATGCAAGACGGTTTGCTCAAGGGCTCACGGAAGCCGGTTACGAAGTACTAAACGAAGTCGTCCTCAATCAAGTCCTAGTCTCATTCGGCGATGCGGATACAACAAAGAAAATTATCGCAGAGTTGCAAACTGACGGAACATGTTGGTGCGGAGGAACAGTATGGCAAGGACACACAGCGATGCGAATCAGCGTATCTTCGTGGGCAACAAGAGACGCTGATGTTGAGGAAAGCTTGGCCGCCATGCTGAGAATCGCCGCCAAACATTGCAAACGCTAACCTGCACGCGACCGTCCTTGCTAAGAATGTTGGATCGTGGGATAAGGGCAGAGAACGAAAAAACTTCAATGGATTCTTCGAGTTGATTGAGGAAAATAGGTTTCCGGCTCATGCGCTGGGGCCTCAGGCGGGCTATTAAAGATAGTTCAACTCTCTCACCATCTCGGATATGAGAATGAAGCTCAATGCTGGTTGGGCGCACTAATTAACCCGCACATACTGAAAAACGCCGGAACCGATGGCCCGGCGTAGGAGTATGTCGGTGCGAATCCTGAGATTGACGCCGTTCTGACTAGTTCATAGTGGAATTGTTTCGATAAGATGGCTGGTCGCTGTAAATTTTAGCATCTCTCTGTCTGCGACTTTGCCTTGATGAGTTTAGAGTTCCTTTAGCGAAAGCTCATCGGATTAGGGTGCGTCTGCGAGTGGAACGAAACAATGAGACGAGGAAGGTTAATTCTCGGGGCAGTACTTGTAAGCGCTTTCGTTGTCGTTGCGTTTCAGGCATACCTTCTCACCTCGCTAACGTCAAGAAGCCTATCCTTCTCTCCTTTAAACAACGACTCAAACCCGACCCTGACCTTGACCGGTCCCATTACAGCGACGCCGGTTTCACCGGCCTGCGCTCTTTACGCTAACCCACCTTGCGCAGCGTGGGTCGGTACACTTTACTACATTACGTTCGACGGCGCGAATTACCGCCTAATCTTCCCTGCGTCAATTAAACCTCCAACAAACGGCGCCAACATCATCGTGACTGGGACCTTGGTGATGCCCTCAACCTATCAATCCTACCAATACACGCCTCCGCTGTCTTTCCGCGGCGACATCTACGTCACATCCTACAGCAACGCCACTTCCACCTAACCATCATCCCTTCGACCCAAGAGCTACCCTGAAGTTTTTTCTTAGACCAATCCGCATTACTCTTGTTATCGTTGATCTGCCCCACGAGATTTTCCACGTCTTGGGCCGTGGTTGAGTCGGAATCTGTCCCGAGCCGTTCTGCGAGGATTGGGAGGGTGTAGAGATACTTGACCTGTCGGCCGACGTTTAGGTCGTTCAGTCGTCATTCCTGCTCGAATGCTAGGATGGCCTGTCGGTTATTCTCTGTTATCCGTTTGTTACTCATGAGCCGTGCTAGGATGAGTTGGTAGCGGCGGTCCCAGTTATGGATATTGATGCCGGTTCGCATTTCTGTTGTCGATTGTCAAACTAATTGTCGCTGACAGCGACGTTCTCAAGCGTAGTCTTGTCACACCTTTTGTCACGCAGGGCCCTTGGACTGCCCCTTGTGTCAGACTAAATGTCACCGATCGCATTTGCTTCAAAATCAAGTTTTGACATATTGGGCCCGGGAGGTTGAAACATGCCTCAGACCTTAACCGATCTGGTAGTGGGGCCGGTGGGATTTGAACCCACGAGTTTTCAGAACTGTTCTCAGTCTTATCTTTCTCTTCTGTCATTTCATCTTCACAGCTCTGTATAGGTTACAGTTCTTACCATATTCTCTTGCCAACTCCAAGAACTTTTCGGCCAATTCCTCATCATCGGTAAAATAACAGCTCTGACTGGAAAATTCCATCTTCTCTGCTTTCACCTTACCATAATGCTCCCTGAATAATCTGTGAACGTGCCTGTAGAAATCCACCCTACGAGTCGGATTAGTTGTCGGAATATCGTAATCTACTACATACACCACGTTCGCTAACACCGATGATACACCTGTAGCACTTCATAGTTAAGCGTTTTCTATAAATGTTTGCTACAACTGTAGCGCATGGGGCACCTTGACAATCTTAATTATAGAACGCATTCTCTTGCTCATGTGGGGCCTGAGATGCAGAAAGCTTCGCGTGCTCCTACCGGCGTATATGGATTAGACGAGGTTCTAGGAGGCGGCTTCCCTCAAGGACGAACAATATTGATAATCGGGGAACCGGGAGCAGGTAAGACAATTCTGAGCTCACAATTTCTCATTAATGGAATTGACAAATTCGGCGAGAATGGCCTACTTGTGAGCTTGAAAGAGAACAGTAGAGTTCGATACGAATCGGACATGAACCAATTCGGTTGGGACTTTGCAAATGCAGAGAAGCTAGGGAAGTTTTCATTCATTGATGCGTCACCATTCAGACCGCTTCCAGGTGAAGTGAAGGATGGAAAACTAACGCTGGGCAGCCAAGACTTCTCACTACTCAGCATGCTGGAACTCATTCGGAATAATGCGAAAACGATAAACGCGAAGAGAATTGTTCTGGACTCACTTTCCATGCTGGAATTGCAATATCCGAACGCTACTCAACGACGGAAAGCCGTGTTAGATATTGTAGAGTTCCTATCTGAGACTGGTGCTACCTGCGTTGCTACAACGGATTTTTCGAGCATAGGTTTAGAGCCATTCACAGCACTAGAGGAGTTTCTGCGCTTCAGCACCATACAATTCGAGAAGCAATTCTTCCATGGTGTAATAACGATGCAGACAATCCTAGCCGAAAGAACTATGGAACGCACTATCACAGTCGAGAAAATGTATGCAAGCCAAATCGATCGGCAACCCCGCCCATACAGAATAACTGAGAAAGGGATTGAGGTCTATCCGCGAGAAAGTGTCGTCTAGAAACTGTGTCTACGAAGTGCCTCCTCGCGTTCGTCTCTTGGAACTTTTCAATGCAAGCTGGCTTGCTACACCTGTAGCCGCACAATTGACATCTGTAGCATATAGCTTACTGCAATCTCTCCCTAGCGATTATCGAAAATGAGAAGACCACTCTATCGGAGTCCCTATCGTAAGAGTGTACGTAGTGGTGGTTCCGTTAGGGTGACTGGAGTGCCCTAGCCGGCAGTCCACACTTAGGGCAGATAATGCGCTCTCTAGGCATTTCGGCGTTACAATGGCTACATTTAATCACTTGAATTTCTGCGATGCTTTCTGCCTGGGGAGAGGATTTCGAATCTGAACTTGGTTCAGGCTGAGTTAACGTCGCCTGTTCGAGTCTAGACGTCCTTACTGATTTCAAAGCAATCCATGCTGTCAAAATAACTAGAATACTAATCACCACAGCAGCGAGTGTCCTAAAGTCGCTGTCAGTAAACCCAACAAGAGTAGAAACAGGAACGAGGTTAGTTGAACTTTCAGTAATTGAGTGCGTCGCTGTGTAGCTGTAAGGAACCACAACTGTGTACTGCTCCGCGTAGCTAGAGGCCGCCATGAAGAACTCCAGAGTAGTGTTAGTGATTGTAACGGTGGGTCCATATGGAATGTACTCAAGTGTAACGGGCTGGTTATATTGATTATACAGGAATTCCCAATTGCCAATCATTACGAAGGTTTCAGTCGTTGGTACGTACCTTGACGTGATATATTGAGTGATTTCAATCGCCGTGCGAGATTCGTTCAGTGTTCTTGGAGGCATAATAGGATATGTTGCAGTCAAAGATGAGAACAAGGAAATGGCGAACAAACTGCTAATCATTGGGGCTGTAATGCTCATTGTGTGTTCATTGTTCTTGTTGTTGTTATTGTAGCATGGAGAGACTATAGCATCAAGTGAATGGTCAGTGACAGTCGAAGCAATAGGCAGATGTTACTAAGGTAGGGAATGGATAGTACCAGACTGCGTATTTCTAGCGCGGAAATGTTTGTAACACCGGGCGGAAGACTTGGCGCAAGTAGAGAGCAAGGCAGAGAGGTGTGATGACTGCGTAGGGGCTGGCAGAATCGAATGTGAAGAATGCGATGGCACAGGGACGGTTGAAGAGGATTGCGAAGAATGTGACGGTGAAGGTCACTCAGAAAGGCAATGTCTGGAATGTGATGGCGAAGGGTTGGTTGATGCGAGCTGCGCAGAATGCGACGGTCAGGGCGAGATAGAATGTGAAACATGTCAAGGAACAGGAGAACGATGGTCCTCAACGGAAAAGAAAACAGTTAGGTAAGCAGATTAAGGAAGCAACCAAAATCAAATCCGATAACAGCATTCAGAAAGAAAAAAGGCCGTTAACGAGAAAATGATTTGGAGTTTCAGCTTAACATTAAGATTAGCAACGGGAGTTAATGCAAAAACACGCCTAGAGCATGGTGCTTTGGCTTCGGATGGGCATTTTCCCACTTCTGCTTAATTTGCCATAATTGCGCATCTAGGTGCTCCTGCCCCTTTCATAGAATTCGATGGTAAGCGCATATCGTGGCATCTCGCTCTTGGCCCTACAACGAATCATTTTATGGTTGAAAAGATAAGTCGCCCAGAATCCTATCCGCTCCTTGGTTCCCACCGACTTGAATTCGACTATAGGTTCGGAGTGAACATTACTAATCTCTATTACGACATCGAAGACTCCATTCAAAGCTACCTTAAACTTCTAGCTGAGTCGTCCGATCTCCAAGACAACTTCACAACTGCGCTGGCTGAGATATTTCGTATTTGTTAGCAACCGTGAAGGTAACGTTACCCGCAAGAATCCTACTTATGTAGCCATATTACACCGCGTAAACACCTGGGTACGCAGAGTACCAATTTATGCAACCCAAAAACAAAGGATGATGAGAAGTTTGACTGGAAATATTGCTTCGGAGAGAGAAATGTAACTAGGAATTTTTTGACTAATGCTATCTAACTATTGAGGCAACATGGGCAGTTCAGGACGGAAACAACAGATAACAAAGAGTAGCCTTACAGGGGTTATGCCACTAGCACGTATGAAAAATCTGAACCGAAGTAATGGAATGTATAATCAGCAGGGGGGTGTCAAATGGATAACAAAGATAGAGAAGAGATAAAGAAAATCATAGATGAACAGATGCAGACAGTTAAAGCCGATATCAAGAAGCTGCGAAGTGATTTGGACGGACACTTCGAGCGACATCTACATGCTCTGGAAAGGAGAAAGGGTAGTGATACTAGAGAGAAACGTAAGTGAAGAGAGAACAAGTGGCTAACGCTGATTCAAAACGCGAGCCGTAACCGTGTGTAGAAAGGTATCACATGACTGGTTTCCCGCGTTCTCTGACTATTTTAGTGATTCGTATGCAGGTTTTGCAACGCCCGTGTTAATCAGGCTGTTCCAAAATAGTCGAATTGACACCTATGACGTACGGAATGGTTATCATCCATTTTTGGTATCTCGCAATTTTGATTGAAAGGTGGTGGAATCAAATTGAGAAGCCTTGTGAAAGAATACATTCTCGTCAAAGGAAATGGTGAGGCCGAGGAAATCCTACAGGACTACGCTAGGTACGTCCACAAAATGGGCTATGTGGTTCATCGTCGGCCACCGCTAAAACGCAGACACAATGACTAAACATGACCCTAGTTCGTTGAATTTTCACACTCCGTATCGGTACCCAAAACGAGCGATAACCCGGAACAAACAAACACCAAACGATTTGCCGCGCCTCTACCCACCAAACGACAACGACGCGTTACCTTCGATTGGGTTGATTATATAGGTCTGTTACGCGGCATAACCAAAAATCATCGAGAAAACACGAGAGCTGTGGAAAAATACGCTATGGGGAGAGAAAACAAACACCGGACTTTTGCTTAAGTTAACTTGGTGACATTGCCTTTCGAGTCCACACCTAGCAGAACAAGTCCATTCTTGAACACATTTGGCTTGATGCGCTTAGCATGGCGAACTGAAGTAACTAATGCAGCAGTGCTATAACCACAAGCTAAAGCTTCAGATAACTGTCCTATGCCGCGAATAACATCATCATGGCCACTCTTTATCTCAAGTGCAATTCTATCTCTGCCATTTTCTGCTTCGCCATCAATTACACTATTACCTACTCTGACGCCTTTCATGTTCACTCTGTACCCTTGAGTTCTGAAATGGCGTTGGATGGCCCATCTTAGCCAGCGTTCATTGGTCATCTTACTTCCTCTTGCGGAAAAGCATGTAGCCTTCCGGTGTTGTAACGACGAATTGGAAGCCGGTTTCAATTAGGGGTGTGGCTTCAGCTTCGGTTCTAGCAGCTTTGACAATGTATTCGTCTTCAGCATCAAAGTTGACCATTCTTGTATAGCGAATAGTGTTTGAGAGGCTGCGATGCCCAATTTGTCTTTGAACAAAGAGGATGTCTTTTGTGGATTCGTAGAGTCGGCATGCGTAGTAATGCCTGAGGCTTTTGAAGCTGATTAGGTTGAGCCGGGGTTGGTTGAGTTTTGTTGAGGCTCTGCGTCTTTGGAACATGTATTCGTTTCTGAAGCGTCTGGATGACCTGTATAGGTCAATCTTAGGGTTTCTGAAGATGTAGTTAGGCCATTTTTTGCGTAGGCCATTAAGCAGCCCCATTAGTTTGAGGGTTATCTTGAGTTGTCTGGCGTTGGAGCCTTTTAGTGGTGTTATGGTGACTGTGTTGTTTTCTGTGTTGAGGTCTTGCCATCTGAGGTTATAGCCCTCACCAAACCGGCAACCCGTCTCTTTCAGGAGCAGGGTGAAGACAGACATTCTCGGTCCTAAGCAGGAGATTAGGTCATTAACTTCAGAGGTGGTAGGAACGAAGGGTAGAACATCCACTCTTTGATAGTTGGGTTTCTGCCAAGGTATTTGCTTGTACTTGTAGAAGCGGTCTAGGTCTTCGACTATCTTGCCTTTGCGATTGATTGAGGTAGGGGATTTGGCTAGATATGCTTTGACTGATTCAGGGTGTAAGAGGTTGACATGATGTGAGATGGCTTTTAGGGTGTGGACGGTGCCGCTGATGGTGGAGTCTTTGTAAGCATTTTTGTTGAGGTAGAAGGCGAAGATGGCTATTTCACTTACTGGTGTGGGTGTGGGCTGTGGTGGGGCCGGTGGGATTTGAACCCACGACCTCTGGCCCCGAGACTTTCGATTCTTGGGGACGCCAGCGCCCCAGGTTCACCGCGCGCGTTTGCGCTCTGGTATCCTGTTGGCGGAATCGTGTTCCCAGACCAAGTTGTCCAGAGAGGGTTCAGTTTACGTCTCTTCTAGACGACGGCCCCGCCGTGCGGAGACACGTTGGCACGTTCATAATAATGTTTCAGCCTCAAGGTTTCTAGGAGACTCTGGTAGCTCTCAACCGAACCCTCATGCTTGTATCGGGAGAGGGCGCGAATAACGTTCCTTCTACGGGGCAATAGATTAGGAACATTAAGCGTTCTTGAGATGCTTCCGAAGAGGAAGTATTGTAGGATCGAGGTCACATTCGCCACCCTCCTAACCATACTCGCACTCTCAAAGTCTACTACGCACACGCGGGCGTTTGGGCCAACGAGAACATTCTTGGGAGCATGACTAAGCTCACCATGGTCAAGACCAATGGAGTCAAGTCTGAAACACGCATCCAGAAGCCCCGACAGAACAGCCTTGACAGACCTCCCGGACTTTGGACCCGCCGTCGCCCATCTAAACAATGGTAGCCCCGAAAACATTTCCATCACGAGAAAATTCTTGGTGGCAGCGATGAGTCGTGGTCCAACGTTGACTGAGTTGGCGACACGTAACAGCCGCGCCTCTTCTTGCATTGAAGAGCGATCGGCGTCGGAGCGTCGTATCTTCAACGCGGCGGGCCTCCCTTCGAACACGGCTTGAGTCACGAGTCCGACGCAGCCTTTTCCTAGAATCCTAACGCCTTCGACCATGGACGGGCCAACGAATCGAATTCCGCTAACCCCTATCGCGCCCAGCTCACTGAGCTTCAGGTTCAGTTCCGCGTCATCCGAGGAGGGGTAATTGAGAATTTTCGCGTAACGTGTCCCCACGATGGCGTCGAGATGAATTGTGGGAGGGCTATTCAAGCCAGGAGGGTCTCCCAGAAAGAAAAACCTTCAGAGCCCTAGCGAATTCCGGA
>Ga0187781_10004690_pt1 | contig 10181 bp, 9 predicted proteins | sample 0715_SJ02_MP02_2_FD_132447 | JGI IMG/M metagenome (GOLD analysis project Ga0187781, IMG submission 132447) | Tropical peat soil microbial communities from peatlands in Department of Meta, Colombia - 0715_SJ02_MP02_20_MG | ecosystem: Environmental > Terrestrial > Soil > Wetlands > Peat | place...
CACTTTTACTTCCGCAGGAATCTTCGCCAACTGCTCGTCTGCCGTGCGAAAGGGGCAATCAATGGGGTTCATAAAGATTCGCCCTTGAAGATTCAAGACGGCGTAACCGAATCCCGATTGCGTCTTGCCCAAATACAGGCCGTGGCCGGGAGCGCTGTTGGGGTAGTTGGCAGGCCGCAGCAGGCGGCCGTCGGAATGCTCATTCAAATAGGCATAGATTTCTTTCTTATCCCAGACGTGATTTCCGGAGGTCAAAACGGCAATCCCCATGTCGAGTAATTCTTCGACCAAGGGAGGCGTGATGCCAAAACCCGCGGCGGCGTTTTCGCCGTTGGCGAGCACCAGGTCAGGGTCGTATTCCCCAAGCAGCGCGGGAAGCAACTCCTTCACAATGCGCCGCCCGGGTTGGCCGAAGATATCACCGATGAAGAGTATTCTCATGACTCGGTTCAAACCGTTTCCTTCAGGAAGCGATCGAGAAGCCGCGAACACTCCTCCACCTTCTCGTCCACACGTTTGGTTTTTTCCTCGTACCGCGCCTTGATCTGGTGGTACTCGTCAGCAATGTTGAGCGCCGCCAGTACCGCGATGCGTTGCGTATCCACCGTTCGAGTGCGCCCGGCGATAGCGCGCATTTTTCCATCCAAGAATTCACCTAGCTTTTGGATGTATGCCTCGTCCAATTCGCCCCGAACATAATATTCCTGGTCGAAGATGACCACCCGAATTCCTTCGGCGTCTTTGGCCACTTTGGCAACCGGCCTCCTTCGCTAGTATGGTGTCACCGCCGCTTGTCATTCCGAGCGAAGCGAGGAATCTCGCCCTGTTTGTCGGGTCCTATGCGGCCGAACCAGCGCGAGATTCCTCGCCTCGCTCAGAATGACACCGCCCGTTGATTATCTCAAACGACCTTTGAGGAGGAGCCAGGGGGTAGTGAGCACTCATCCGCCGGATTCCGAGGATGTCAACGCATCAATCCCTTGGAGAAGCTTCTCGATGCGGATGCGCACCTCTTCCCGTTCGCGACGCAGTGCGACGAGTTCGCGTTCGTGTGCCTCAATCACCTTGGCCCGTTCCCTAGATTCTACCCTGAGCTTTTCAAGATCCTGCTGTAAAGCAAGCTTCTCTGCCTGGGTTTGCTTGATCAGCTCAAAGGTCTTCACAACTCTCTCTTCAAGTTTTCGCAGTGGATCGTCAGTGTCGCTCAAGCATTTTCCTCGTGTAGGGGCACCGCTTGCCGTCCCCTCCATTTTGCCCTTCACTCATCGACAGGGTCGGGAAACCCCTACCCCTGCATCATCCTCAGCCTCGCAAAGAAACGCCCAGCGGCGCGAGCGCCGCCACAACCCTTTGAGTAGCCGCTGAAATCTCCTCACTCGTCAGCGTGCGGACCCGGCTTTGGAAAGTCACCCGCAGAAGAAGGCTGTAATGACCAGCCGGTATGGAACCACCCTGAAAAAGGTCGACGGGATGGAAGCTCTGGATTTCCTCCAATGCCAGGTTTCGGAGAGCGGCTTGGAGATCCGCAAATGCCACCTCTTCAGGTACCACCAACGAGAAATCGCGCTCCACAGCAGGAAACTTCGAAAACGGGCGGAAGATGCGGGAGCGCAGGGGAAACATCAGAAGGCGTTCGAAGTCCACTTCGGCGAGCCAGAGGGGCTGACGCGATTTGCAGTCACGTTCGATTTCGCGGCTGAGCCTTCCAAACATCACGAGTGTCTCGCCTTGCGCTGTGAATCGGCCGCTCTGGCTGGGTTCGTAGTAGCGGCATCCCGCCGTTCCAAATTCGATTCCAGGGATCTCAAATAGTCCCAGCAGGGCTTCCAGATTGCCCTTAAGGTCGAAGAGGTCGAGGGCCCTTTCGCTGTCGTGGACGGAGGCTGGACGCCGGGAGCCGGAAAGACCCAAACTCAGAACACGGCGCTCCTGGGGTGCTCCGCTCGACGTGAGCGAGTACGTCTTCCCCAGCTCGAACAGGCGCACGTCGCTTTGATCCCGATCGAGATTCCAGCGCAGGGCGTGGACCATGCTTGGAACCGCTGAGGAGCGCAAGGCGGAGGCCTCCTGGCTCAGCGGATTGGCTAGGACCACCGGAGGCTGGTCAGCGAAGCGGCAATTCTCCTCGGGGTCCACTAGAGAAGACTGGATGGTCTCGTAGTATCCCAGGCTGCAAAGAAGATTTGAAACCGCCAGTTCTTTTTCCCGAGTGGCATCGCGCTCCACCCGCGGGGGGGCAGGACGCAGCCGCGCCGGAAGGCGGTCGTAGCCGAAATGCCGTGCCACTTCTTCAATCAGGTCGACCTCACGGGTGACGTCCAGGCGAAACGAAGGTGGGGTCACCCGCCAGCCTTCCGTTCCTTGCCGTTCGGTCATGAACCCCAGAGAGCGGAGGGTTCGCTCGACCTCTTCCCAGGGGATTTCTGCACCCAAAATGCGCCGGATTTCGCTGCGGCGCAGGACAAGGGCTTCGCGAAGCCTTGGCCTGGGGTAAACGTCCACGAGGCCACGAAGGACTTCGCCGCCGGCCAAGTCGGCAATCAGGCTGCCGGCGCGATCGATGGCCACAGGGGCCATTTCGATATCCGCACCGCGCTCAAAGCGGTGTGAAGCCTCCGTGTGCATTCCGTGGGCCTTGGCGGTACGCCGGATGGACAGCGGGTCAAACCAAGCGCTCTCCAGCAGAACGGAACGCGTGGAGGAGAAAATCTGTGAATCCTCACCGCCCATGACGCCGGCCAGCGCCACCGGCCGCTGGGCATCGGCGATGACCAGGTTTTCGGAGGTGAGCGGGCGGTCCGTGCCGTCCAAGGTGCGCAGCAGTTCGCCCGGAAGCGCCCGACGCACAATGATCTTCCGCTCGCGCAGGCGCAGCAAGTCAAAGGCGTGCAGAGGATGTCCGAGCTCCATGAGCACGTAATTCGTGATGTCCGCCACATTATTGATGGGCCGCTGGCCCACGGCCTCCAAACGTTTGACCAGCCAATCCGGTGAGGGCCTCACCTGCACATTCTCTATCACGCGCCCGCAGTAACGCGCGCAAAGGTCGGGATCGGCGATTTGGATGGAAACTTCCTCGGACGTTCGAGCGTCAGATTCCTTGACGTTAATTTCCAACCGCTTCAATGGCTTTCGGTAGAGAGTCGCCACTTCTCGCGCCACACCGTAGTGGCTGAGGCAGTCCGGGCGGTTGGTGGTGACTTCCACTTCCAACACCCAATCGTCGCCCACTGCCGCCGCGGATTCCACGTTCAGACCGACCATTGTCAAGCCGGCCTTGAGCTGATCGGGTCCAGTGGGGATCTCCACGAATTCTTTGAGCCAGTTGAGCGAGACCTTCATTGAGGTAAGTTAACCGTCTACAGTTTACAGTCCACAGACTTTCACCAGTTGTCATTCCGAGCGCAGCGAGGAATCTCGCTCTGATCGCCGCGCAACTGACCCCTCACCCGGCCCGCGACGGCTGGTGAAGGCGCCGTCGCGGTCCACCCTCTCCCCAGGGGAGAGGGCAAAACCCGCCCAGCACGGCGCTCTGAATCCCGAATCCTGAATCCTCCTTCAAAACTGCTCCAGGAACCGCACGTCCCCCTGGAAGAAGAGCTGAATGTCATTGATGTCGTGCTTCACCATGGCGAAGCGATCCACGCCCAGTCCGAAGGCCCATCCGGAATACTTGTCCGGGTCGATGCCCCCGTAGCGCAAAACCTGCGGGTGAACCATGCCGCAGCCCATCAACTCGATCCATCCACTCTCCTTGCACACCCGGCAGCCCTGCCCGTCACAAACGAAGCAACTCACAGCCACTTCACCGCTGGGCTCGGTGAAGGGGAAGAAACTCGGTTGGAAGCGTGTGCGTACCTTCTCACCAAAGAGCATCTTGGCGAAGAAATCGAGTGTGCCCTTCAAGTCCGCAAAGGTAATGTCCTTGTCAATGGCCAGCCCCTCGACCTGGTGAAACATAGGGTAGTGGGTGGCATCTGGGTTGTCGTGCCGGTAGCACTTGCCGGGGATAATGATATGAAGCGGCGCTCCGTACTTCTCCATGGCGCGGATTTGCACTGGCGAGGTGTGAGTCCTCAAAACAGTCTTCGCGTCTATATAGAAGGTGTCCCAATCGTCCCGCGACGGATGGCTTTCCGGGATGTTGAGCGCGTCGAAGTTATAATAGGTACTCTCAATCTCCGGGCCGCTCTCAATCCAAAAACCCAGGCGTAGGAAGATGTCCTCGATTTCGCGCTGCATGCGGGTTACGGGATGGACGGATCCGAGTGGGCGACGGAGTCCGGGAAGCGTGAGATCGCGCGGCACAGCACGGCCCGCACCGGTGGTGAGGGGTAGTTCCACCTGCTTGGCAGGTCCTTCCTGCAGCGGCAGTGCCTCGGCCAGCTTTTCGAATTCCAAGCTGGCAGTCCATCGACGCAGATCGTTGAAATGCCTTCCCACCACCGGCTTCAATTCCTTGCCCGCCGGCTTTAACCAGTTCTCATCCACCCGCGAGAGGACTCCCCCTTTGCGCGCCAGCCACCTGTCGCGAAGCGCCTTGCAAAGCCTATCACGCTGCGGTTGATCGGGTGCGCTGCGGGAGACTAATTCCGCCCGTTCCTGTTCGGCGGTCTTCTGTAATTCAGCGAAAAGCGACTCGACACCCCGCGCGTCCGAGACGCCCAGTTGTTGCAGGGTCCTTTCGATTTTGTCGTAAATGGTCATGGGCAAGCCGTGTCAAGTGCCAGCCCTCTGCCACCCGGCCCACCCTGCGCCGGACGGCGCCGGGCCCCGGCTGAAGGAAACGCCGGTTGCGGGTAACCCTCCCCGCCAAAAGGGGAGAGGGGGAAGTTATCCGGACTGCGTGGTTATGGACCGACTGTTGATGGTTGACCGCCTGCGGCCTGCTTTACTCGAGCCGCCAGCTCAGCAAAACCGGCCTGATCGTTCACGGCCAATTCCGCCAGCATCTTGCGATCCAGCTCAACGCTTAGCTCTTTCAACCCGTGGATGAACTGGCTGTAGGTAAGGCCATGGGCGCGCGATGCAGCGCCGATGCGGATAATCCAAAGCCGGCGGAAATCGCGCTTCCGCTGCCGCCGTCCGCGGTAGGCGTAGCGACCCGCCTTGTCGGCAGCTTCCTTCATGAACCTGTAAAGCTTGCTCTTGTTGAGAAAATAGCCCTTGGTGAGCTTGGCGAGCTTCTTCCGATTGGCGCGGCGCACCGTGCCGCGTTTGACTCGAGGCATGGGGTTTGCTCCTTTCGATGTTATTCAGGGCGGCTTAGTCCCGCGCCGCGGGATGAAGGCACCCAGCCCTTGGCCTTCCCGCTCCTGAGGGCACCGGGAATAGGGAACAGGTTCGACGGAATAGAACCCACTATTCCACGTCACCTGGTCCCCGTTTCTTCCCCGATCCCTGTTATCTGTTCCCTGTTCCCTATCCCCTGTTCCCTATGCCTGCCCGTAAGGCAACATGGCCCGAATAGCGCGAGCATTTGCAGGGGAAACGATGACCGATTGACCCAGTCTCCGCTTGCGCTTGCTAGCTTTCGAAGTTAGGATGTGGCGCGCAAAGGCATGCCGGCGCTCCAACTTGCCGGTGGCCGTCAGTTTGAAGCGCTTCTGGGCACCCTTATGGGTCTTCAACTTCAGCTTGATTTTCTTGGGCTTTGGCAACTCTATCCTCCAGATTCTCCCTCTGACGGTTGGGGAATCGGTGCTGCGGGTGCGGCAGCCACAGGCACCGGCGCCTGCTTAGGGTGAGGCCTCCTGACTGTCGCCGGGGATATTCCCGCCGCCGTCCGCGATGCCTGGGGCTGCGAACCCTTGCCCGGCGCTTTACGCGCGGCAATTATGGTCGAGAGATTCGGCCCCTCAATCTTCGGCCGAGTTTCCACCATGCCTACCTCGCTCACCTCCTCGGCTAGCTTTTCCATCATTTTGAATCCCAAATCCCTGTGCGCCATTTCCCGGCCACGGAACATAATCGTGACCTTTACCTTGGCCCCCTCGCGCAGGAATTCGATAATCTTGTTCCGCTTGGTCTCAAAATCATGTGTAGAAGTCCGGGGCCGCATCTTCACTTCCATGAGCTCAATGGACTTCTGATGCTTGCGAGCCTCGTGCTGCCGCTTGCTGAGCTGGTAAAGGTACTTACCATAATTAATGATGCGGCAGACGGGCGGGTTTGCCGTGGGGGCAACTTCCACGAGGTCGAGACCCTGACCTCGCGCGATCCTCAGAGCCTCGTAGGGTGGCATGATTCCGAGCTGTCCGCCCTCTTCGTTGATCACCCGGATTTCCCGGGCTCGAATCCTCTCATTTATTCGAACAAATCGGTCGGCGATAGGCATTCCCTCCTGGCCCCTTGGGGCCTCCCGCGCTCCCTAAATCTTCCGAATTGGCCACTTAGGGGCATGACTACGCGCCCCTACATCTCGTTGGACGAGGACACAGCTTACCATGTCGTGGCCCTAGTGTCGATTAGCTGTCGAATCCAAGCGATAAAATCGGGTAAGGCTCGAAAACCGGCATCCCCGGTGTCCCTGCGCCTGACAGCGACGCCGCGGCTCTGGGTTTCGCGGTCGCCGACCACCAGCATGAAAGGCACCTTCTGAAGCTGCGCGTCCCGGATGCGCGCGTTCAATTTCTCATTGCGGTCGTCCAGGCTGGCGCGCAGGTTGGCCCGGCGCAATTCCTCGCAAACCTCGCGAGCGTAAGCCAAGTGCTTGTCGCTAACGGGGAGCACGACGGCCTGCACCGGGGCCAGCCAGACCGGAAAAGCCCCCGCGTAATGCTCAATCAGCACGCCAAAGAAACGCTCGAGTGCCCCCAGCAGAGCCCGATGCACCATGACCGGCTGGTGAGCGCGCCCGTCGGCGCCTGTATATTCCAAGCCGAAACGCTGGGGCAAGAAGAAATCGAACTGCACCGTGGTGAGCTGCCAAGGCCGGTTCATGGCATCGAGGAGTTTGATGTCGATCTTGGGCCCATAAAAGGCCGCTTCGCCCGGCATGCGCCGGAAGGTTATGTCGCGCTTGCGCAGCGCTGACTCGAGCGACTTCTCGGCCATTTCCCACTGCGCCGGTTCCCCGGAGTACTTCTGGCGGTCCGCCGGGTCCCAAGTGGATAGGTCCACCTCGTATTGGCTGAACCCAAAAGTCTTCATCAGCATCAAGGCGAAGTCCACGCAGGCACCCGCTTCGGACTCCACTGACTCAGGCGTCGCGAAGATGTGCGCATCGTCCTGTGTGAAGCCCCGAACCCGCATCAGGCCGTGCATCACCCCGGAGCGCTCGTAGCGGTAAACCGTCCCGAACTCCGCCAGGCGCATGGGCAACTCGCGGTAACTCCGTCTTTGGTCCTTGTAAATAAGGATGTGGAACGGGCAGTTCATCGGCTTCAACTGGTATTCCGCGTCCTCCAGTGGCATGGGCGTAAACATGTTTTCACGGTAGTATCCCCAGTGTCCGCTGGTCTTCCACAAATCCACCCGCGCCACGTGCGGCGTGAACACCAGGTCGTACCCCTGCCGGAGGAGTTCCGCCCGCATGAAGTCTTCGATTTCTTTGCGAATGATGCCGCCCTTGGGGTGCCAGAAAACGAGCCCCGGACCTGCATCGTCCTGGATGCTGAAGAGATCGAGTTCTTTGCCTAGCCGCCGGTGGTCGCGCTTCTTCGCCTCTTCGAGCTGTGCCAGGAAAGCGTCCAACTCCTTCTGGGTGAAGAAGGCAGTCCCATAGATGCGCTGCATGGGATGCGAGCTCGCATCACCTTTCCAGTGGGCCCCGGCAATGCTCAACAACATAAAGGCCTTGATCCGCCCCGTGGAGGGGATGTGCGGCCCGCGGCAGAAATCCAGGAACTTGCCGGTGCGATAGGCTGTAAAAACGGGGTCGGCCTTTTCTTCGATGAGCTCGCACTTCAAAAACTCGCCCATCTCCGCAAAGAGTTTCTTTCCTTGTTCTTTGGGAAATTGGACTCTCTCGTTCGGGTAGTCCGCCTTGATGATCTCGCGCATGCGTTCTTCAATCCTTTTGAGATCATCTTCCATGAAAGGTTTCACCCGATAGAAGTCGTAATAGAAGCCGGTCTCCGTGGCAGGGCCGACTCCCGGATGCGCGTCCGGGAATAGTTCTGTTACCGCGGCGGCCAGAACGTGAGCCGTCGAATGGCGATAGATTTCCAGACCCTCGGGCGAAGATGGAGTGATGAACTGGATCGGCGCGCTTTGCTCGATGGGAGTCGAAAGATCCACCAGGCGCCCGTCCAGCTTGGCGGCCAGTGCCTCCGCTGCCAGCCGTGGCCCGATTGACTTGGCCACCTCCAGCGCCGTGATCCCTTGGGGGAATTCCTTCGCTGTCTTGTCAGGGAATTCGATGAGAACGTTTGCCATTCCTCACTTGCTTCCGACTCGCACTAATATCTCATGTCAATATAACAACTCTGGTGGCCTCTGGTCAAACAACTTGCAGCCCCTGTCGCCCACCGGGACGGCGAAACGGGAAAGCGGTAGATGGAAATCACACAGGGCGACGCGAATTGTTGCGGCGCTCTACGAGCGCCGGCGGGCGGTCATTGACCGCCGCCAGACAGCATTCAGGACTCAACGGAACCGGGTATACCCTCGCCGCGTATAACCAAGTATTATGAGAAATCTAATCGTTCTGATTTGCGCAGTCTCCGCGATAATTCCTGCCTCGGGCCAGACTAGGATTGCCATCGAGAATGTTACAGTTATCGACGGGACGGATCATGCACCCAGGCGCAATGCTACGGTGGTGGTCCAAGGGCAGCACATCCTGGCGGTTTCTGGCAATCACACCCGACAATCAAAGGGCACGAGGGTCATCGACGGGTCGGGAAAATTCGTGATCCCTGGACTTTGGAACAATGACCTCCATGCCGGCGACTACGAGAAAGGCAAAGCAGCCTTCCCATCGCTGATTTCCTACGGGATCACCACTGTCCGGGATATGGGGGCGCCTCTGGACGACGCTGTGAGGCTGCGAGCTGATACTGCCTCCGGAAGGCTGATCGGCCCCCGCCTGTACATCGCGGGCCCATTGATGGAAGGACCAGTTCCCGTTCAAATGCCGCTGATCGTTGACCTTTTCGATGAGGAGCAAGCGCGCGGTGAGGTCCGAATTCTCAAACATCGCGCTGTCGATTATGTTGAAGTAGACACTTCTCTGACACCCCAATTGTATTCGGTAATTGCAGACGAGGCAAGGAGACAAGGGCTCCGTCTGGTAGGGCACATTCCGCTGAAGATCGATGCGGCCACCATCGTGCAAGCCTATCAGAAAAATGTGGAACATTTGGGCGGGCGATATCTCAATGTTCTCGTTGCATGCTCTAGCGACCAGGGGCACTTCATGGACGCATTGGCGAAGATTTATGACGATCTCCTAACGTCTGTGAATGAATCACGTCCTCCTAATGAACCACAGTTTAGGGCCGATTTCGTCGCAAAGCTTCTCGATACTTTTGACGAGAGCAGGGCCCAGCAGCTTTTCCGCCTTTATGCGAAAGACGGCGTAGCGCAGACACCAACTCTCTTTGTGCTCAAGACCCTCTGGGAAACCAACAAAGAAAGCCAGCAGTTGAGTGATCGGGACATGCAGTTTGGAGCGAGGATCTTCGCAAAAGACTTGGAAGTGGTGGGTGAAATGAAGCGAGTTGGCGTTCCTATCCTTGCTGGGACCGATGGGCTGTATTCTCAAGGCGGAGAATCCTTGCACAGCGAGCTGGAGCTCCTGGTGCAGGCCGGATTGACTCCCCTCCAAGCTCTTCAGTCAGCAACCCGAGATGCTGCTGAATTCATGGGGTTGTCAAAAAGTGTAGGCACGGTTGAGCCGGGTAAAGTCGCCGATCTTGTGCTTCTCGATGCGAATCCACTGGATGATATTTCCAACACCCGTCACATCAACGCAGTTCTGCTCCACGGCACACTTTTCTCAAAAGACGAACTCGCTGCCATGAGAAGCCGCTGAGAGCGGCTGGAGCGCAGGGTTCGAGCTGGCTCTTGATCTCTAAGATGAGTGCAAGAGTGGGCCGCCAAGGCTAACGGGTGAGCGCGATCAGGCGGTGATGCCGGAGAAAGGCGCGGAGACGGTTTATTCCCAACTTTGGCGTTCCTTTTGAAGGTAATCGCGGGAATAGAGGGCAGGAGCCAGGCCGCGGATCGCGGCATGG
>Ga0187781_10004692_pt1 | contig 10180 bp, 4 predicted proteins | sample 0715_SJ02_MP02_2_FD_132447 | JGI IMG/M metagenome (GOLD analysis project Ga0187781, IMG submission 132447) | Tropical peat soil microbial communities from peatlands in Department of Meta, Colombia - 0715_SJ02_MP02_20_MG | ecosystem: Environmental > Terrestrial > Soil > Wetlands > Peat | place...
CGCCGCGAATCGGAAGGAACAGCCTTCGAAAGCGGACGGTGCTGTTGTTCTGAGAGTACTCTTATTTTCCGGGTAATAAGTGTTTGGGGTGAAAAGGTGACCAGTCGGAAATCCGGACTTGCCGTACGTGGAAGGGCTCAAGCGTTTCGGAAGGAATAGCCTTCGAAAGCGGACGATGGTATTCTGTTTGGGGGTTGTCCTGTCTTGCAAGCGTACAAGTCTTCCTGATGAGAAGAGGCGTGCGGTCGGACCCGCGAAAGGGGTTGGTTTTTCTTACGCCGGGGCGGAGTTACCCTCGATGACCGCGTCGAGGACCGCGCACAACTCCTCGACCCTGTATGGTTTTGCTACAACGCCCAGAAAGCCGTGCTTTCTGAAATCGGAAAGGACTGGGTCATTCGAATATCCGCTCGAAATGATGGCCCTCACCTGCGGATCCATGCCGTGGAGCTGCTCGATAAGCTCTTTGCCGCCCATGCCGTCGCGAACCGTCAGGTCCGCGATCACCACGTCGAAAGGCTTACCCTTCTGTGCTGCCTCTTCATACTGGCGTATTGCCTCGAGGCCGTCCTTTGCGAACCGTACCTCGTACCCGAGGTGGAGGAGTATTTCGACCATCACTTCGCGGACGCCCTCGTCGTCATCCATGAACAGGAGCTTGCCCTTCCCGGCAATGGCCCGCGTCTGCGGCGGGACCTCGCTCTCTATGGCAATCTCCTCCCCTGCCACCGCAGGCAGGTATATGTGGAAAAGGCTCCCCTCCCCGGGCTGAGAATCCACCGTGATCAGGCCGCCGTGGTCCTTGATGATGGAGTAGCAGATGCTCAGGCCTAGACCCGTGCCTTTCTCGTGGCCCATCTGCTTCTTCGTGAAGTAGGGGTCGAAAACCCGCGGAAGGTCCTCCTCGGCAATACCGGGGCCCTCATCCTGAATCGATATGCGCACATATCTTCCCTCTTTCAGGGTCAGGCTGGTCTCAGGACCAACCACCACATTCTCGGCCCCTATCCGGATTTCCCCCCCTTTCTCCATGGCCTCCTGGGCGTTGCTCACCATTTTCTCTATGACCTGGCCGATCTGCTTTTCATCGACCCCCAGGGGAAACAGGTCATCGGGAAAGGAGAATGAGAGGCTTATGTTCCCAGCGGTCACTGAGGCGCGAGCCCACTTTTCTACGAGCCCGGCAAGGTCGATCGCTTTTCTCAACTGGCTTGCGCCCCTGGCAAAAGCGAGCAGCTGGTAGGTGAGGTCCTTGCCGCGCATGCACGCGTTTTCCGCCTCGGCGAGTCGATTGACCACTCTGTCCGTCGGATCGAGGAACATCTTCGCAAAGGATATGTTGCCCAGGACCACGGCGAGGAGATTGTTGAAATCGTGGGCGATGCCGCCTGCCAGAACGCCTATGGACTCTAGCTTTCGCGCCTTCAGAACCTCTTCCTCCATCCTCTTCTGGTCCGTGATATCGCGAAAAACGATGACGGTCCCGAGGAAGGAGCCGTCCTTGTCGCGGATGGACGAACGGGTCTGGGCGATGATCCTCTGCGTCCCATCCTTGGCCTGGAGAACACCCTCGTTGAGGGGGCTTCGCAGGTCCCGCCAGGCTGCCTCAGGCAATCCGTCGCCATTGCCCGATCGATCGTACGAGGGCTCGCCGAGAGTGCAAAAGACCTCGGGGAGGGCCAGCCCTGTTGCCTCCTCCTGTTTCCAGCCGGTCAGCCGCTCTGCCGCATGGTTGATGAGCACTATCCTGTCCGACCTGTCCGCAGTGATAACACCGTCACCGATTGACCTGAGGGTGACGTTGAGAAGCTCTTTTTCCTCTGCCAAAGCGCCTTCAGTGCGTTCGCGCTCCGAGATCTCCTTTCGCAACTCGGCGTTCGCAGTCTTCAATCTGGCTTCGCTTGCCTCGAGCAGCTGCTTCGATACGGTCGTCGAGCTGAGCTGGCCTACCATCCTGTTGAAATCCCTCACGAGGGTGGCCACTTCTCCCGAACCGGAGACTACAACGGGAGTTGAATAGTCCCCCTCGTTGATTCTCGCCATGGCAGCTCTGAGCCGGGCCACTGCCCTCGAGGAGAAGACCCCCATGAAGAAGGCGAGGAGGGAGACGGTGACGATCCCGATGCCCATGAAGACGAGGCCCTGCCTGCGGAACGTTTGGATGGCCCGCGTCGAGGCGTCGGCGAGGTAGCTCCTTGTCGCCGCGTGGATGGCCTCGGTCTCCTTGATCGGCGCCGAGAAGTCTTCGACATTTACCGTGGCTGCCACCATGAGGAGGGCGTGCTCGGATGTGCGGTGTTGGAGAGGGACGATGCAGATGAATCTCTTCATGATGCTGCCATCCCCGGCTTTCAGGCGGTAGTATCCGTGGGCCATTTTAGGACCCTTCAGGCTTGCTTCCAATACGGCCTGGAAGTCGGGAAAACCTTTGAGAATGAGGCGCAGATCTTTGCCTTCGAGGCGCCTGTCCCTGTGAAAGCGGACAATGGCAGTTTCCGCGTCGAACAGGTACGTATAACCCGTCTGGCCTATGGATTGAACGGCCAGGTCCCTGAACCTCTCGTCCCGCTGGAGGTCGGATACGCTCATCCACGGTACGGTCTTTATGATGATGTCGAGCTGCTGCGCCAGCTCGTATGTGCTGCTGCGGATGGACGCCTCGCCCATATCCTTCAGCATCACCTCATGGCGGGACATATCCTGGCGGTATCCCAGCTCGATGATCCGATTGAACTCGCTCTCGATTCTCTTGCCGTAGGTATCGATGAGGACAGCAAAGACGACGATCGGGATGAGACCCGCGATGAACGCCATGAGGAACAGCCGGGAGCTGAACTTCTTGGGGAGGACTTTGTCGAGCACCGTAGCCCTTTTGTTGACTCTTGATGTATCCTGCTACATCCGCCCGCGTGCGGAAACGAGCAGTGCGAGTGCGGAAGAGCTTCCTTCTGCCGCACCCCTTCGGGCCTCCCAGCCATGAGGGTAAAAGCTGAGGGTTGCCCATATACATACCACATTCGGACGCTCCTGTCATCTCGAACAAGGCATGCATTATGTTCTTGACCTCACGCCGAAATAGGTCTAATAAGAATAAAAGCGGCGCACAGAAGGGCAAAGACATGAAATAACGGCGGTTTCTTCAGCCTCGGCCGGATGGGGAGACGGGAAGCGAGCCGCTTTAGCGGGAATTGGGACGGAACATGGAAGATCACGGAGAGGCAAGGGGTGGGCTTGTGGCCGAGCTGGTCCGGGCGCGCCAAAGGATCAAGGAGCTAGGGCTGAAGGCCGGCCGGCGCGGCGCAGGGGAGAGAGAGCCGACGCGGCCTGCTCCCTTTTTTGCTGAAACGGCACGGCCCCGCGAGCCTGGCATAGGGGGTTCCAACGACGGGGTCGCCATTGTCAAGGAGGAGACCCTCCTTTACGTGAATAACAGGTTCCTGGAGATATTCGGCTACGATCCCACGGACGAGGTCATAGGAAAGCCCATCGCCATCTTCGCTCACCGGGACGACGAGAAAAGGGTCAGGGAATTCGTCGGCGCCGGTCAGCGCGGGGAGATCGTTCCGGCGAGGCACGAGTTCAAAGGCATGCGGAAAGATGGGACGACAATGGATGTTGAGGCCTACGTGACCCACACGGCTTTCGGCGGCGAATCCGTCTCCCTCACCTATTTCAGGGACATCACCCAACGGAAGCAGACCCTCGATGCCCTCGAGACCTGGCTCAGGATGGAGGAGCTGGTCTCCTCCATTTCGACGTGTTTCTTGGATGCAGGTCCCGGAGACTTGGGCGATTCCATGCGGGACGCCTTGAAGATCATGGGGGACTTTGCGGGAATAGAAGAGGACCGCCTGATGCTTTTTTCTGTTGACCCCGGGGGAGAGGCAGAGGAGTATGCCTGGCGTCGCAGCGGGACAGATCCGCGGGCTGAAGGGTTGTCCTCCCTCCTTCCCCTTGAGTGGACGGAAAAGAGGCTCGCAGCCTCCGGTGTGCTGTACCTGTCGGGAAGGGAAGACCTGCCTGTCGAGGCCGGATCCGAGCGGAAGACATGGGAGACCCTCGGCATCGCGTCGGTCCTTGTCATTCCCGCGAGCCTATCGGGCAGGCAGGTCGGTCTCGTCGCTTTTCCCACCCGCGGGAAGGATCGGTCATGGTCGGAAGAGGAGATCGTGGCATTGAGGCTCGCCTGCGGGATCCTCGCCGCCATGGTGATCCGGAGCCGGACCGGGGCGAGCCTGGGCCGATCCTTGAGGGAATCGGAAGACAGGCTGAGGAGCCTTGCAGAGCAGCCCATGGTCGGCATCTATCTGGTCCAGGACAATCTCTTCAAATACGTGAATCAGCAGCTTGCGGGGATGTTCGGCTATGGGATCGATGAGCTTGTCGGCAAGATCGGCCCGATAGATCTGGTCTGCCCGGAGGATCGTCCCATGGTGGCGGAGCGTATCGGGAGGAGCGCAAAGGGGGAAGCTCCCTCCGTCCCCTACCAGTTTGCGGGGCTCAGGAAGGACGGTGAGACCGTTTACGTGGAGGCATATAGCTCAGCCACCGTCTATGAAGGGAAGCCCGCAGTCATCGGAACCCTCCTCGACGAGAGCGAGAGGAAGAAACTCGAGGCCCAGCTGATTCAATCGGAAAAAATGAAGGCAATCGGGACCCTTTCGGGAGGGATCGCCCACGATTTCAACAATATTCTCATGGCCATCCAAGGTTATACGTCCCTCATGCTCCACCACCTGGACCCCAACCACCTCCACTACAGCAAATTGAAGGGCATCGAGGAGCTGGTCGAAAGCGGCTCCGATCTGACAAGGCAGCTTCTCAGTTTTGCGAGCGGAGGCAGATACGAGATCAGGGCGGCCGACTTAAACGAGATCGTGAGGAAGACGTCGACCATGTTTGCCCGGACTAGGAAAGAGATTACCATACAGTCGCGGTACGAGGATGAGCCGTGCGTGGTTGACGTGGACAGCGGGCAGATCGAGCAGATGCTCCTCAACCTGTACGTGAATGCCTGGCAGGCCATGCCCGGGGGAGGAACGCTCGTCGTGGAGACGGAAAACGTGCTCCTGGATAGGAAGTTCGTCCGGCCCTACGGCGCCAAACCGGGCAGGTACGCAAAGATATCGGTTATGGATACGGGCGTGGGCATGGACGAAAAGACAAAGGAGCGCATTTTCGAGCCGTTCTTCACCACGAAGAAGAGGTCCAGGGGCACGGGCCTCGGCCTCTCGTCTGTCTACAATATCGTCAAGGGGCACGGGGGGATCATCAGCGTATACAGCGAAAAAGGGCGCGGCACGACATTCAGCATCTATCTGCCTCTATCGAAAAAGAGCGTCGAGCGGGTCGAGCCCGTGTCCCAGGATGTGCTGAAGGGTAAAGAGACCATACTCCTGGTGGACGACGAGGAGACAGTGATCACCGTGAGCAAGGACATGCTGGAGGCCCTGGAGTACTCCGTGCTCACTGCGAGGAGCGGCCAGGAAGCCGTTGAGGTCTTCGAGAAGAACCGGGAGACCATAGACCTCGTCATTCTCGACGTGATCATGCCGGATATGGGGGGAGAAGAGACGTACACCCAGTTGCGAAAGATCGACCCTGCAGTCTGCGTCATCCTGTCGAGCGGCTACAGCCTGGATGGCCTTGCGATGAAGATCATGGACAAGGGATGCAAGGCATTCATCCAGAAACCCTTCACCATAAACGTGCTCTCCCAGAAGCTGCGGGACGTGCTCGGACGGAAATAGCGCGCGGGAAGCCCGCCTCATCGCACGCGTCAGTGTACGGCACAACTCTTAAGGTTTCCCCATGCCCTCACGCCCTGCTTTGATGGCAAATTTACCCATAATCCATTAAACTTGATCATCCGACACCTAAACGGAGGTTCCTCTCATGAGCCAGGACGTGGCTTACATCGTCTTCTTCCTCGCAATCCTCGCGATCATCTCGCCCTTTTTGGGCAGGTACATGGCAGCGGTCTTCCAGGGGAGGAGAAACCTGCTTACCCCTCTGGCAAGGCCCCTGGAGCGACGGATCTACCGGATATGCGGCATAGACGAGAAGGAGGAGATGACATGGAAGGCGTATGCCCGTGACTTCCTCTATTTCAGCGGTATAAGCCTCGTCGTGCTCTTCCTCATCCAGGTGTTCCAGGGCAGCCTGCCCCTCAACCCCCAGGGCCTCGGGCCGGTGAGGTGGGACACGGCGATCAACACGGCCATATCGTTCATGACGAACACGAACTGGCAGGCTTACGCCGGCGAGACCACCATGACCTACCTCACCCAGATGGTGGGATTGACCGTACAGAACTTTGTCTCCGCAGCAGCGGGCATGGCCGTGGCCCTGCCCCTTATGCGCGCCTTTACCTCAAAGCTTAAAGCGACCGTCGGCAACTTCTGGGTCGATATGACGCGCGCAGTCCTCTACGTGCTCCTTCCGCTGAGCCTCATCCTCTCAGTCGCGCTCGCGTCCCAGGGGGTCGTGCAGACCTTCGGCGCCTATACGCACGCCCATACGCTCGAAGGGGCTAGTCAGGTGATCGCCACGGGCCCGGCGGCGAGCCAAGTGGCAATTAAGCAGCTCGGCTCGAACGGCGGCGGTTTCTTCAATGGCAATTCAGCCCATCCTTTCGAAAACCCCACCCCCCTCTCGAACGCGCTGGAGATGCTCTCCATCCTACTCATCCCCATGGCCCTCTGCTTCACCTTCGGCGCCATGATCCAGAACGACCGCCAGGGACGGGCCATATTTGCCGCCATGATGGTGCTCTTTCTCCTGGGCCTCTCCATTGCCATGGCTGCCGAATGGCAGACGAACCCTGGCTTGCGCCGGCTTGGGGTGGTCGGCGGCAACATGGAGGGGAAAGAAGCGCGCTTCGGCATCGGTCCGTCCGTGCTGTGGGGGCAGGCCACGACCGTCACGTCCAACGGCTCGGTAAACAGCATGCACGACAGCATGATGCCCATCACCGGCCTCGTCTACATGTTCAATATGGCGGTGGGGGAGGTTGTCTTCGGGGGCGTGGGCGTCGGCCTCCTCGGCATGCTCATGTACGCCATCCTTGCCCTGTTCCTGGCCGGGCTCATGATAGGCCGCACCCCTGAATTCCTGGGGAAAAAGCTCGAATCGAAGGAGATGATCATGGCGGTCATCGTCGTCATAGCCCCGGCCATCGCATCGCTCATCTTCGCCGCCCTGGCAGCGGCAACGAAGACCGGTCTCGCGAGCCTCAATAATCCCGGTCCCCACGGCCTCTCGGAGATACTCTACGCCTTCTTCTCCGCTGCGGGCAACAACGGGTCAGCCTTTGGGGGGCTCAATGCGAACACCCCTTTTTATAACCTCGCCACGGGATTCGTGATGCTCGTCGGGAGGTTCCTCACCATTGTGCCCGCCCTCGTCATCGCCGGTTCCCTGGCCGGCAAGAAGACCATTCCCTCCGGCTCCGCCACGTTCCCGACAACGAGCGCCCTCTTCGTGGGCATGCTCGTGGGGGTCGTTATTATCGTCGGGGCCCTCACGTTTTTCCCGGCTCTCGTGCTGGGACCCGTGCTCGAGCAGCTCCTGCTCTCATCCGGCCGGCTCTTCTAGGGAGGACATATCATGGAGGAAAAACATATCAGCATCTGGCAGTCGGGACTGATGAGAGCGGCGGTGGCGGGCTCTTTCCGGCGCCTCGACCCGCGCCTCCTGTGGCGCAATCCTGTCATGTTCGTCGTCGAGATCGTCTCCGTGGTCACTACCGTCATCTCAATAGACTATCTCTTGTCCGGCAGGCCTTTCGGTTTTGACGCCCAGATAACTATCTGGCTCTGGTTTACCGTGCTCTTTGCCAACTTCGCAGAGGCCCTCGCCGAAGGCAGGGGGAAGGCGCAGGCAGAGTCTCTACGGAAGGCGCAGAGTGAGGCGTATGCGCGAAGGCTCACACCGGACGGACAGGAAGAAAAGGTCCCTGCCCTGAACCTTCGAAGGAACGACATCGTCGTCATGGAGGACGGCGACCCGGTCCCCGGCGACGGGGAGATCATTGAGGGGGTCGCTCTCGTCGATGAATCCGCTGTCACCGGAGAATCCGCCCCGGTGATCAGGGAGGCAAAAGGCGACCGCAGCGCCGTAACCGGTGGGACCCGCATCCTGTCCGGCCGCGTAAGGGTCATGATCACGGCAGATCCCGGGGAGACGTTCCTCGACCACATGATCTCCATGGTGGAGAGCGCTAGTAGGCAGAAGACACCGAACGAGGTGGCCCTGGAGATCCTCCTCGTGGGGCTGACAATCCTCTTCATTGTGGTGGTGGCCACGCTCCTTCCCTTTGCCGCGTACGGAGGTGTGGATGTGGCCGTGACCGTCCTCATTGCCCTTCTCGTCTGCCTCATCCCAACGACCATCGGGGGCCTTCTCCCTGCTATCGGCATCGCTGGCATGGACCGGCTTATCCAGCACAACGTCATCGCCCTCTCCGGCAGGGCAGTTGAGGCCTCAGGCGACGTGGACGTGGTCCTCCTCGACAAGACGGGGACCATTACCCTGGGGAACCGGATGGCCACGGATTTCATACCGGCAGAGGGCGTGGGAGGCGAAGAGCTGGCCGAGGCCGCGCTGCTCTCTTCGCTCGCAGACGAGACGCCTGAAGGGAGGAGCATCGTGGCCCTGGCCAAGCACCGGCTCGATGTGCGCGGTCGCGACATCAAGACGCCCGATCCCCGGTGCTTCGTTCCCTTTACCCCGGAGCTGCGCATGAGCGGTGTCTCCCTTGAGGGACGGGAGATCCGCAAAGGGGCGACCGATGCGGTGGCCCTTTTCGTGCAAGGGTCGGGCGGCTCGGTGCCGCAAGGGGTCGAGGAGGCTGCGGCCCGCGTGGGACGGGAGGGAGGCACACCGCTCGTCGTGGCGGACTCGACGAAGGTCCTCGGCGTCATCCGGCTGAAAGACGTGCTCAAGGAAGGGATAAAGGAACGCCTCCACCAGCTGCGGCTCATGGGCATAAGCTCGACCATGATCACGGGTGACAACCCCCTCACCGCGGCGGCCATTGCCGCGGAGGCAGGCATCGACGATTTCGTGGCCCAGGCCCGGCCGGAAGAGAAGCTGCGGCTCATCCGGAAATACCAGGGGGAGGGCCACCTCGTCGCCATGATCGGCGACGGCACGAACGATGCCCCGGCCCTTGCCCAGGCGGACGTTGCGGTGGCAATGAACGCGGGCACCCAGGCTTCGAGGGAGGCTGCCAACATGGTGGACCTCGATTCCAATCCCACGAAGCTCCTCGATATCGTGGAGATCGGCAAACAGATCCTCATGACCCGCGGGGCCCTCACCACCTTCAGCGTGGCCAATGACGTCTCCAAGTACTTTGCCATCATCCCCGCTATCTTCGTCCAGGTGTTTCCCGTGCTCGCCATACTCAACATCATGCATCTGGCCACGCCGAAAAGCGCCATCCTTTCGGCCATCATCTTCAATGCCATCATCATACCGCTGCTCATCCCCCTTGCCCTTAAGGGGATCAGGTACCGGCCGATAGCGGCCCAGGCCCTCCTCTGGCGGAACCTCGTCATATACGGCTTCGGAGGTCTGGCCCTGCCTTTTCTCGGCATCAAGCTCATCGACATGATCGTCGTCTTTCTCCATCTCGCGTAGATCAAGGAGGCGCATAATGAAACCATTCCTAAGGGCCCTCTTCGCATTTATCCTTTTCTCGATCCTCACAGGCCTTGCCTACCCCTTTGCGATCGCCGGCCTTGCCCGGCTCCTTTTTCCGGAAAAGGCAGCGGGAAGTCTGATCATTGCCGGCGACCGGGTCGTCGGCTCCTCCCTCATAGGGCAGAAATTCACCGCCCCCCGGTATTTCCACGGCAGGCCGTCGGCGAGTGACTATGATGCCACGAATTCAGGGGGGACCAACTTCGCACCCTCCAACGGAAAGTTCATCGGCGAAGTGGGCAAGCGGATAGGGTCAATCCGGCAGGAAAACGGGCTCTCCGAGGCGGCCGCTGTCCCGGCGGACCTCGTCCTTGCCTCGGCGAGCGGCCTCGACCCCGATATCACCCTCGAGGCGGCCCTCATCCAGGCCGCGCGGGTGGCAAAGGCCCGCGGCCTCTCCGAAGAGAGGGTATCGGCGCTCGTCCGCGCCTGCGCCGGCCGGGTGTATGGATTCACCGGCGACGAGATAGCC
>Ga0187781_10004693_pt1 | contig 10178 bp, 5 predicted proteins | sample 0715_SJ02_MP02_2_FD_132447 | JGI IMG/M metagenome (GOLD analysis project Ga0187781, IMG submission 132447) | Tropical peat soil microbial communities from peatlands in Department of Meta, Colombia - 0715_SJ02_MP02_20_MG | ecosystem: Environmental > Terrestrial > Soil > Wetlands > Peat | place...
ATCTCGGCCCCCAAAAGTGCGTCGATCAACGAGAATGGCTCGCTCCCCTTTGCGTCGGCCAACGGCAACGGCATCTCGGTCACCGACGCCAATCCCGGCACCGATTCGCTTTCACTTTCGGTCTCCCACGGCACAATCAACCTGGCAACGAGCTCCGGGTTGAGCTTCACCTCGGGGAGCAGCGGCTCGTCTTCCCTCACCGTGAGCGGCACGATCAGCGGTCTGAATGCCGCGCTTAATGGCGTGACCTACCAGCCGACAATGGGCTACACCGGTTCCGACTCGCTGGCGATCCTGCTTTCGGATCCGGGGGACGGCGGCTCGGCGTCGACTGCCGTATCGCTTTCCATCGTGGGGCTGGCGGCCCCGACGATCACGGCGCCTTCGACCGCCTCCACGACCCAGAACGTGGCGATCGTCTTTTCATCGACCAACGACAACGGGATCGCCGTTGCGGACGCCGGCGCGGGGTCCATCCCCGACTCGCTGACGCTCTCCGTCAGTCACGGCACGCTGACGTTATCGACGACGTCCGGTCTCACGTTCACGTCCGGGTCCAACGACTCCCCGTCGTTCACCGTGACCGGAACACTGGCCAGCATGAACGCGGCCTTGGCCGGCCTGACCTATCAGCCGACGTCGAGCTATACGGGCACCGATTCGCTGGCGATTTCGATCTCGAATCCGGAAGACAACGAGTCTGCCTCAACCAACGTGTCCTTGACCGTCAACGCGTACAGCCCGCCTTCTGTCACGGCGCCCACCGGAGCCGTGGTGAGCGAGAACGCCACGTTCGTCTTCTCGTCGGCCGGCAACGCAATCACGGTCGCCGACGCGGGCCCGGGGAGCAATTCTGACTCGCTGACCCTCTCGGTCACGCACGGAGCGCTGACTCTGTCGACGACCTCGGGGTTGACCTTTACGAGCGGCTCCAACGGCGCGGCCAGCCTCACCGTGACCGGTTCGGTCGCTAACTTGAATGCGGCCCTCAGCGGTCTGACGTACAAACCGGCCTCGGGCTACACCGGCTCGGATCAGCTTGTTGTCTCGATCAAGGACACTGTGGACAGCCTGTCGGACTCCAGCGACGTGACACTGACGGTCAGTGGCGCCACGGCGCCGGCGATCACGGCCCCGGGCAGCGTCGTGACCAAGTCGGAGACCGTCGACTTCACTAATCCCGGTACCGATGCGATCAGCATTTTCGACTCAAACGCGGGCAGCAACGTCGAGGAACTCTTGATCAGGGCCTCCTCTGGGACGCTCAAACTGTCGACGACCAGTGGGATCACGTTCGTCTCCGGCTCCAATAACTCGTCACAGATGATCATCGAGGGGACTCTGGCCAGCCTGAATGCGGCCCTCAACGGCCTCTCGTACACGCTTGCTGCCAAGAGCGCCACGATTGTGATGCAGTACACCGACCTCGTCACCGGCCTGCAGGCCTCGGCCGACATCAATGTGGAATTGACGTCGGGAGGCATCTCGACCGGCCCCAGCACCGCCTCAATCTCCGGTGGCGCCGCTTCGCCCGGCGGCACCAGCCCCGACGTTGAGACTTCATCGACGTCGGCTGACACCGAAACTCAATGGCAAGGCATCACCGCAGCGGTGGAAGTGCTGGCTGGCTGAGCCGATTTCTTTCCCAGCACGCGCGCCTAGCCTGATGCAATCTTCGGGCTTTCGGGCAGGAGAAAAGTTGGTCGCGCGGGACACAATCGAAGCGCACTCGAAGAATTCTTGATTGTCGGGACCAGATCCTGGACTGATGAGCTAAAGGTCTTTCGCGGAGGGGCAGTAGCCCATTTACGATGCATCTCAAGTCGCTGACTGGACTTTGGGCAGTTGCTAGGGGACTTCGCTCTTATCGGCACATGAATTGCCCGTTGGGGCAACCGCGCTACTGCCGTTTGTCGCTGCGGTCGCTAGAAGCCACGAAGTGCCATGCCCTCAGATGTAGGACGCACGACGATTTTGATCGTCGAAGACGACCCCATTCTTTGCCAAATTCTGGGTCGCGTCGTGATTGGCGAAGGTCACAGCATTCTGCAGGTGCGGAGTGGATCCGAAGCACTACATCTGCTCGGAGGCTGTTCGGTGCAGGTTGTTCTTCTCGACCTCGGGCTTCGTGAGGGGACGGGGCTCCAGTTGGCGGAAACGTTGCGAGCGCAGTATCCCGAGCTCTCTGTCATTTTGCTCTCAAATCACCGTCTCGAATCCTCGGTTCTCAGCGGTTGGGCCGCGCGCAAACTGACGAAATCTGTCAATCTGCCCGACCTGCGAGGGGCTGTGTCGGCGGCACTTGCCGAAGCCAAGCCGCAACATTCGTCCGGGCACAGTCCGTCAAACGATCTCGGTCGGCTCGTTTCGAAAGCCCCTCTCGCACCGCCGCGCGAACTCGCCCTATCCACGAACCCGTAAGGACGTTTCATGCGCCTCTTCCAATCGAATTCATCAAAGATTCTCGGCGCGTTGTTCTTTGGCCTCGTCTTGGTCGTTGGGCTCGTCGCCGCAAATGGCACAATGCGGCCTTCGGCCGCCGCAGACGACGACAAGCCGGCAGCCAGTAACGCCTCTGGGGATGAAAACTCGGCGTCGACCGATATCGTCCAGCTAGTAGCCGACAAGCCGCACACCCTCTTTGTGCCGGCAGAGGTGCGGTCGGCGCTTGGAATCCGCAAGGACAACGTCGACATGTTCGCAGTCGCGAAGGTGCCGAAACGGACGCGGCCGCTCGAAATGCCCGGCACGACGGCCCTCGATCCGACGCGGCTGTTTCGCATTCGCGCGAGGTTCGCGCCTTCGCCGTCGTCCGCCGAGTGCGTGCAGATCGGCCAGATCGCAGAAGATCCCCGCAGAAGCGGTAAGACGCAAACGGTTTATCGCGAGCTTCACTCCGGCGACAAAGTCGTCAAAGGGGACTTGCTGGCCGTCTTTTACAGCGTCGATGTCGGCAACAAGAAGAATGACCTGATCGATGCCATCTACCAGCTGAAGCTCGACGACATCATTTTGAAACGCTGGGAGGAAAAACAGGCAATCATGCCCGAAGTCCAGCTCTGGACCCAGCGACGGCAGGTGGTCGGCGACATCAACGCGATCGAGCGCGCCGTCAGCATGCTCCGCGCGTGGGGAATCCCGGAAGAAGATATTCAGAGCGTCCGCAAGGACGCAGAGGCGGTCAAACCGGAAGAGGCAGAACGTCGGCTGCGGCTACACGACCGATCGGAGTTCGACCGCTGGGCGCGCGTGGAAATCAAGGCGCCCGCCGAGGGAGTCTTGATCGAGAGGAACCTGACCCTGAATGAAATCGTCGTGGACAACACGACCATCCTCTTCCAAATCTCCGACTTGGGCAAGCTGTTCATCACCGCCAACTGCCCCGAAGACGACCTGCCGCTCCTCCAGGCGCTCCAGGAATCGTCGCACGGACTCATTCCCTGGACGGTCAGAACAGTTGGCAGCCCGCCGCTATCGGGATTTATCGATGACGTCAGCTACCTGATCGATCCCATGCAGCATACGGCGGTGGTGAAAGGCTACATCCAAAACGAGCAGGCCAAGCTTCGGGGCGGCCAGTTCATTAAGGCCACTGTCGAACTGCCGGCCCCTGATGACGTGGTCGAGATACCCGCCAACGCGATGATCGAAGACGGCCAGGAGACGGTGGTCTTTGTCGTCACCGACGAGGCAAAGCAGCAATACACGATGCGTCGTGTCGAATTGACCAACCGTTTCCCGAACCTGGTTTTCGTCCGCAGCAAGCCCTTCACCAAGGAGGAACAGCTCACCCCCGAGGAAGTCGAGTTTGGCTTGCTCCCGCGAGAGCCTTTGCGGCCCGGCGAACGAATCCTGGCCAGTGGAGTCAACGAACTGAAGACCGCGCTGACCGATCGGGAATCGCGAGCGCGGGTTAAGAACCCCGAGGGGAAATGAGGCGTGGCAGGATCGAGCAAGCCGCCTCAAAGGGCCTCAAACAAGTTGCCCTCAGCCTGGGATTTGAATCGCCTCTGCTCGCTGTTAAAGACGAACCTCGAGGAAATCGAGAGGACGCATCCCCCTTTCTTTGGAACCCTCGCAATTGAAATCAATTTCCGCGAAGGAGAGATCGAGACTGTCGCGCTGAGTCGCCGGCAAACCTTGAAGTGAGTCCGGCGCGGACGGCGCGTCGAAATCGAAGCAGCACGCGGCGGTCAAATTGCCTTTGCGGCTACGGAACAACCGAGCCGTAGATCCTTGAGGGATCTGCGGCTTCGCTTTTTTGGGAGCCGTGGGGCACGCGGGCCGTGGTCCGCGACGACCCAGGAGAATCGTTCATGCTACGCAGGCTGATTGAATGGGCGCTCGACAACCCGGTGGTGGTGATTGCGCTGGCGATCACGCTTGCCGGGGTCGGCCTTTACTCGTTCCTCCACGTCAATGTCGAGTGCTATCCCGACCCCGCGCCGGCCATCGTCGAGGTCTTTGCGCAGATGCCCGGAGCCTCGGCCGAGGAAATCGAGCGGCAGGTCACGATCCCGCTCGAAGTCACCTTCGCCGGTATGCCCGGAATCAACGCGGTCCACAGCAAGTCGCTCTTCGGCTTGAGCGACCTGAAGATGAACTGGCACTACGGAGACAAGTGGACATACGAGGCCGGACGTCAGGAAGTGATCAACCGCATCGCGACCATCTCGCAGCCCTTGCCGCCGAACGTGTCGCCGCAAATCTCGCCGGAATCCCCCTGCGGAGAGATCTACCGGTACGTGCTCACGAGTCCCCGTGATGCGCGCGGCAAAGAGTATTACACGCTCAACGACCTGAAAGCCCAAGAGGACTGGGTGATGGAGCGCGAGTTCCGCACCGTGCAGCGAATCGTCGACGTGGGCAGTTTCGGCGGCACTGTGCGCCGCTATGAGGTGCAGCCGGATCCCGATCGGCTACGTCGCTACGGCGTCACGCTGCTGCAATTGCAGGCCGCCCTGACAAACAGCAACGTCACGGTCGGCGGCGACTACATCAACGAAGGACAGGTCGGAATGACCGTGCGGAGCGTAGGCCTGTTCGGGGCGGGCAACGATCCGGTGACCAAGGTGCTTGGACTAAAGAGCCCGGCTGTCGCCTCCAACATTCTCCGCGCGGAGGAAGAGCGGCGGATCCGCGAAATCCGCGCGCTCGTGATCACGTCAGTCAACAACCAACCCGTCCGAGTCGAGGATGTGGTTGAGGGTGGGCGAGCTGATACTCCGGGCGAAACACCCAACCAGGGCGTCGTCGTGAGCCATAAGACGCGGCTGGGACGCGTCGCGTATTGGAAGCATGATCAGGACCGCCCGTCCGGGTCGAAGCACAGTATCGCCGAAAAAGGATACGGCCACGACGATCCGGACGTTGTCGAATGTATCGTGTTGTTGCGGAAGAACGAAGAGACGCTGCCGGCCCTGGCGGACGTCGAGGCCAAGGTCGACTATCTCAACGATGACAAGACCGGGCGAATGCTCCCCGGCGTCAAGGTCGAGTGCTACTACGACCGACGCGATCTGTTGAACCTCACGACCGATACCGTGACCGAAAACCTCTGCATGGGGGTCGGCCTTGTCGTCGTGATTCTGTTCATGTTTGTCAACAACGTCCGCACCGCGCTCATCGTGTCGATCAACATTCCGCTCGCGCTGTTGTTTGCCTTCACGGTACTTTACGTGCGCGGAAAGTCGGCAAACCTCTTGTCCATCGGGGCCGTGGACTTCGGCATCATTGTCGACTCTTCGGTGATCATGGTCGAAAACATCTATCGCAACCTGGCCGCCGGGAACTATCCCGAGCTGGCGATCAAGGACCGGATCAAGCGGTTCGTTCGGGAGATCGACCGCGCGCTCCTGTTCTCGACGATGATCATGATTTGCGCCTTCATCCCGCTGTTTACGATGCGAGGGGCCGAGGGCGAGTTGTTCCGTCCGATGGCTGAGACTTACGGCTTCGCCTTGGCCGGCGCCCTCTTGCTGGCGCTCACGCTGACTCCCGTGCTGTCGATGCTGATGTTCAAGAACTTCCAGCCGACGCCGGAAAACTTCCTGGTCCGGTTCCTCAAGCGGCGGTACATCTGGCAACTCAACGTCTGCTTGGACCATCCCTACCTCACCGTGCTGTTGATGACTGCGCTGATCGGCTTTACGGCCTCGCTGATCCCCAAAATTGGACGCGAGTTCATGCCGCAGCTCGAAGAGGGGAACTTGTGGATTCGTGGAACGGCGCCTTTAAACGTTTCGCTGGGGCGACATGAAGAGGTTTCGCAGAAGGCACGGGCCATCATGGCCACATACCCTGAAGTGGAATCGATCGTCAATCAGCTCGGACGGCCCGACGACGCGACCGACACGGCCGGCTGGGAGAACAGCGAATATTTCGTGCCGCTGCGGCCCGAGAAAGACTGGCCGAAGAGTGTCAAGGAAACCGGCTGGCGGCGATGGATCTTCGGACCGATGCGCGCCCGCACGAAAGAAGAGATCGTGGCGGCCATGGACGCGGAGCTGGAGCGAAAGATTCCCGGCGTCTTCTGGAACTTTTCGCAAAACATCCGCGACAACGTGATGGAAGCCCTCTCGGGCATCAAAGGAGACAACTCGGTCAAGATCTTCGGGCCCGACCTGAAGCAGTTGGAACTCCTGGCCGACAAGGTCCGGGACATTTTGCAATCGACGCGCGGGATCGTGGACGTCGGCGTGTTCCACACGATGGGGCAATCGCACCTGCAATTCCGCGTCGACCCGGTCAAGTGCCAGCGGTGGGGCGTCAGCACGGCCGACGTCAGCAACGTCGTGCAGAGCGCCCTGGGAGCCACAGCGCTCTCTGAAATGGTCGAAGGCGAAAAACTGTTCGACATCTCAGTGCGGTGGCCCAAGCGGCTGCGCTCCAGCGAAAGCGACATTCTCGACGTCCCCGTCGACATCATCAACAACACGGTCGTGCAGGCGCAAGGGCCGAATGTCGTCCCGACGGCTCAGGGAACGGGAACTGTGCTCCCGACTGTGCAAGGCGGAACAGCCTACACCGGCAATCCGATCAGCTCGCAGGCTCCACGCCTGCGGCTGCGCGACCTGGTGACGCCGTTGGGCGACGACGGCACCACCAATCCTAAAGGCAGCTTTGAGGAACTGGGGGCGTCGACCATCTATCGCGAGCACAATCAGCGGCTGATCGCCATCAAGTTCGCCGTTCGCGATCGCGACCTGGGCGGCGCCGTGGACGAAGCCCGGGAAAAGGTCAACGCAATCATGGCGGCTCCCTACCACACGGAATGGAGCGGCGAGTTCGAGCAAATGGAAGACGCCGAGGCGCGGCTGAAATTCATTGTCCCGATTTCGCTCGCGCTCATCGTGATTTTGCACTACGCCTGCTTCAACTCGTTCATGGACGCGATCGTCGTCTTGAGCAACGTCTTCGACGTGGCGGTCGGCGGAATCTGGGCCCTTTATCTGACCGGCACCAACTTCAGTGTGTCGGCGGCAGTCGGATTCATCTCCCTCTTCGGAATCGCGGTGATGGAGGGGCTCTTGATGATCTCCTACTTCAACGCCCTTCGCGCCGAGGGGCTGCCCCTGAGAGAGGCGATTGTGCAAGGGGCGTCCAAACGTGTGCGGCCCGTGATGATCACGGCCATGACCGCAATTTTGGGTCTGTTGCCCGCGGCCCTTTCCACCAAGATCGGTTCGCAGACGCAGAAGCCCCTCGCCATTGTCGTCGTAGGCGGCATGGCGCTCACGCTGTTTGTCGACCGTTACTTGATGCCCGTGCTTTACAGCTTCTACGGCAATCGCAAGCCGCCGGAGCGCAGTGGCGGCATGGCCCACTGATAGTCGCGTTGCGGATCCGCGCAGCAAGTGGTCGAGGAGTCGAGGTCTTCCCTGATGTCAGCTCAGTTCGAAGAAGTTCGTTCGGTCCGCATCTTTTGCGATCCCGTTCTCAAAGAAGGCGTCCTCAAGAAGCTTGTTGAGCTCGGCGTCGCGGGGTTTACGTGGTGGGAAGCCCACGGCAAGGGGCATCCAGAAACCGTCCTGGACGTGCAGACGACGGCGGGTTGGCACCGAGGCCTTGGAAGTGAAGAACGGGTCTGTATCGAGGCCTGGTGCAATTCCTCCCTGGCGGAAGCGATTGTCGACTATTGCCAGGGGAGGCAGTTTCGCGGAATCGGCATGATCGCGGGGATGGCACCGCTTTGGATCCACGCAGATGAAGCCGCCAAGTTTGCGGCGAAATAGCCCCGCGACGCCAATTCTGGGCGACTTTCCCGAGAGCGGACGGATGGCCAGACTGCTCGTTGTTGATGACGAACCGAACGTCCTGTATTCGCTGGAGAAGAGCCTGCGCTCGGACGCGCTCGAGGTGATCGCCGCGTCAACGGCCCGTCAAGGTATCGACGCCGTTCAAAAGCAGCAACCGGACGTTGTCATTCTCGATGTCCGCTTGCCCGATATGTCCGGGCTCGACGCCTTCGACGAGATCCGGAAGATCGATCCGCGACTGCCCGTCGTCATCCTGACAGCCTTTGGCACAACCGAGACGGCCATCGAAGCCATGAAGCGGGGCGCCTTTGACTATCTGATCAAGCCAATCGATCTGCACCGACTTCGGGAATTGGTCGACAAAGCGATCGAACTCAGCCGGCTCCGTCATGTTCCGGCTGTCTTTGCGGACGACGAGATCGGCGATGAAAGAGCGGACTGCATCATCGGCCAGACTCGCCTTATGCAGGAGGTTTACAAAGCCATAGGCCGGGCCGCTCCGTTAGATGTGCCGGTGCTGATCCTGGGCGAAAGCGGCACAGGAAAGGAGTTAGTGGCTCGAGCAATCTATCAGCATAGCGCGCGCAGCCGGGGGCCTTTCCTGGCCATCAACTGCGCCGCGATTCCTGAAAACCTGCTGGAAAGTGAACTCTTCGGCCACGAGAAAGGCGCGTTCACCGGCGCAGACCGCCGCCGCATTGGCAAGTTCGAGCAGGCCGACCAGGGAACACTTTTCCTGGACGAGATCGGTGATATGACTTTAGCGACTCAGCCGAAGATCTTGCGACTGCTGCAAGAACAGCAGTTTGAACGCGTCGGCGGAGAAGAGACGATCAAAACCAACGTGCGCGTTCTCGCAGCCACCCACCAAAACCTTGACGAAAAGGTGGCACTGGGAGAATTCCGCAGCGATTTACTCTATCGGCTCAAGGTGTTCACAATCTGGATTCCGCCCCTTCGCGAGCGGCGCGACGATCTTCCGATTCTGATCGCCCATTTCCTGAAGGTCCTGAATCGCCAGTTCGGCAAACGGGTCAACTCGGTGGCTCCCGACGCCCTGCAAGTGTTGGAAAAATATCCTTGGCCTGGAAATGTCCGCGAACTCCAGAGTGCCATCCGCCACGCTTACGTCCAGTCCGCCGGCGAGATCATCACGATCGACTGTCTGCCCGACAATCTGCGCAGCGAAAGCCCGGCGGTGCAGCCATTGCAGCCGCAGGCTCGTCAACGGCCCGAACCAAAACTTGTCGACCTCACCGAGATGGTGATCAACCTGATCGATGCCGGCGAAACCAACATCTACGATAAAGTGTGTGGCGAAGTCGATCGTGTCGTACTCGCAACCGTGTTCCGTTACGCCAAGGGGAGCCAGGTTCAGGCAAGCGAACTGCTGGGGATTTCGCGGACAACACTTCGCTCCAAGATGCGGGCTTTGGGGCTGGCCATCGAAAAGCAAGCGGTCTCTGACTCGGACCCGCTTGGATTGCTTTCCTGATAGAGTTCTCAAGCAAGCAGCCGTTTGCAGGAGTACGCCAAGAACTTACCGTGTTCTCGGAGACCGCGGGGCACACGGGCCTCGACTATCGGCCTCTACTTCGTCACTTCCTCGCGATACGGCTTGTGAGCTTTGAAGACGTCGAGGTGCGATCGTAGTTCGCCCTTCATTTCTTTAGGGGCAAGCTCAACGGCCTTTTCCGCCCATTTCACGGCGTTCGGGAAGTCCTCCGCTTCGGCGCAGGCGGCGGCAAGGGTGTCGAGCATCGCACCGTCTTTCCAGGCGGTCAATTCGCACGCTCTCGTAGCATGCTCAACCGCGTTTTTCCCGTTCCGGTACCTCGCATCAGGACAAGTTGCAGCAAACCATGCGCTGGCGTTCCAGGTATTTGCGTCCTTGGGATCGATCCGGCTCGCTTCGCTGTA
>Ga0187781_10004695_pt1 | contig 10174 bp, 8 predicted proteins | sample 0715_SJ02_MP02_2_FD_132447 | JGI IMG/M metagenome (GOLD analysis project Ga0187781, IMG submission 132447) | Tropical peat soil microbial communities from peatlands in Department of Meta, Colombia - 0715_SJ02_MP02_20_MG | ecosystem: Environmental > Terrestrial > Soil > Wetlands > Peat | place...
CTGTCCGGTGTATTCCTGCGTGATCTGCAGCTCGATAGCCTCGCTGGTCCGCGCAAGTCCGCCGAGCAAGGGCGAAACCGGCTCGCGAACCTGGAAATCAATTGGACCATTCTTGATCTGCACAACCACGTTCGGGTCAAACCGGCCGTCGAGCGGATGGAAAATGTCGTAAGCGGCGCGTGCGCGATCCGCTTTGGGATCGCGCCAGTCAAGGTGATGGTTGTAAACGAAGGCGCGATAAAACACGAGACCGCCGTGCGGCGCGAGAGCGCGTGCGATCAAGTTGGCGGCGTCGGCCGGGGTCCGTCCGTAAGAGGATGGTCCGAGCCGGCCTTCAGAGTCGGCCTTGAGCACCACGCCCGCGAGGTCAGGCACGGCCTGATAGATGGCGTCGAACTTGTCCTTCCACCACGCGGCCACTTGCGGATCGAGCGGATCGAAGGTACCGAGCCCCCCGAGCGTCTGCGGGCTGCTGAAATCAACCGCTATCGCCATCCGTACACCCCAAGGCCGGAACGCCTGCGCCACCCGCGCGAGCTGCGGCAGAAAGTCCGGGGCGATCAGCCGCCGGTCGGTATTGACATTGTTCACGGCGCAGCCGTTGATGCCTACCGACGCCAGCAAACGCGCGTAGTCGCTGGCGCGCGTCAGATCGGCGGCGGCGTGGCCGTTCTCAAAGAGGATCGATTTGCCACCGTAGCCGCGCTCGATCGTGCCGTCGAGGTTGTCCCACTCGTCCACCCAGCGGATCGGTGCGTAAGGCGCCTGCCGCTCGTCGAGAGCCTCTATCGGCTGCCCGGTGGCGATCTTCCGCAGCAGCGCGAAGACGCCGTACAGCGCCCCACGATCGTTCGACCCAGCGATCACAAGCAGACGCGCGCCGTTAATCTGCGTGCTTTTCAGGTAGTAACCGTCTTCCGGCAGGTCGTGCAATCCGCGGACCCCAGCGAGGTAGGGCCGCAAGGTCCCGGCCGTGCCGAGGACAATCAAACCGTTCCTGGGCAGCGGATCTGGCCAACGAGTCTCTATTGAGAGCTTTCGTCCGAGCATTCCATCGACGCCTCGCACAAGCTCCTGCTGCGCCGTCCGAAGCACTTCGGAATCGCCCGGCGTCGCCACCCTTTCTGGCAGTGCGTCGTAGCGGCGGCGTGCAGACGGATTCTCAACCGGCGCGTAGCGCAGCCACGCGGCCTCCCCGGTCTCAGCCAGACCCTGCCTGTGGCAAAAAGTGAGCCACAGCGGGGCCCAGACCAGTGACCACGCGGCGACCTTAGCCGGCAACAGGCCAAAAGCCGCGGCGCGGCCCCGTCGGAGCCGGTCAGACGTGCTCGTTGTGCTGTTCACTTGAGCCATTATGCATCCCGGATCACCGGGCGGTGGGACATTATGCAGTGAATGCCTCACGAGCTCACCTCCGCCCGCGCTTTGGCCGATGAAACATAGCAGAAAGCCGAGCGCCGGCCAGGAGGAATCGTTTCCGCTTCGCATAGCTATTCAGATAAGGACCCACTCATGGCGCGTTTGCTGGTGATTGACGACGAAGAGTCACTTTGCGAGCTTCTGGAGATTGCCTTCCGGAGGGCTGGCCACCAGGTGGAAACTGTCTCGAACGTGGACGGGGCGCGCCGCAAGATCGACGGGCGCGTCTACGATGTGATCATCTGCGATATCCGGATGCCGGAAGCCACCGGCATCGAACTCGTGGAGTACGCTCGCTCCACGCGTAACCCGGCGGCCTTCGTGCTGATGACCGCCGTGCCGACGGTGTCTACCGCCGTGGACGCGCTCAACCTCGGCGCTTATCGCTATGTGGTAAAGACCGACCGCCTGATTGACGAGTTGAAGCTGGTGATCGAGCGCGCGGTCGAGGAGCAGGCGCTGCGCGAGGAAAACACGCGCCTGCGCAGCGAACTGCTGCGCGCCTTTTCGCGCGACAACATCGTGCTGCGCAGCCCGAAGATGGAGCGTGTACTAGAGAGGGTGCGCAACGTCGCGCCGACGCCGAGCACGGTACTGATCCTGGGGGAGAGCGGCGTGGGAAAGGAACTGGTGGCGCGCGCCATTCACGAAGCCAGCCCGCGCCGCGACAAGCCGTTTATCTCCATCAACTGCGGTGCTTTTCCCGAGACCTTGCTGGAAAGCGAACTCTTCGGGTACTGCAAAGGCGCCTTCACCGGGGCTGACAGCAACAAGAAAGGGATCATCGAGGCCGCAAACGGCGGCACGCTGCTGCTGGACGAGATCGGCGAAACCAGCCTGAACATGCAGGTGAAGCTGTTGCGCGCGCTGCAGGAGCGCCGGGTGAGGCCGCTCGGCGGCACCAGCGATCAGGCCGTGGACGTGCGCCTGATCGCCACTACCAACCGCGATTTAAAGAAGATGGTGGAGGAGGGGGAGTTTCGCCAGGACTTCTTCTTCCGGGTGAGCGTGGTCGCCATCGATGTCCCGCCGCTGCGCGAGCGACGCGAGGAGATCGAGCCGCTGGCGCGCCATTTCCTGCAGCGCTTCGCCCCCGGCATCGGCAAGCCGCTACACGACTTCGATCCGGAAGCGCTCGCCACGCTCACCGCCTACTCCTGGCCGGGAAATGTCCGGCAACTCGAACACGCCGTCGAGCACGCAGTGGCGGTGAGTGCGCCTGAAGATCGCGTGATCCGCGTCGAGCATCTGCCTGCGGAAGTCGCTGCCGCACCCGGGGCCGTCGAACCGTCCATCGGAATCGGCGCCAAAGGGATCGACTTCGAGCAGGAGATCGCCGCGGCGGAGAAACGCTACCTTGCCGAAGCTCTTCACGTGGCGGGCGGAGTCCGGACGCACGCCGCCGAGTTGCTGCACATGTCCTATCGCTCGTTCAGGCATTATGCCGATAAGTACGGGCTCTGAGCTGAATTCCTACCCGCCGACAGGGCACTACCACTTGACAAAATCCGTCAGCGAGGACCGACAAAAAACGTCAGGCGCTGGTGCTGGTGACTGCTCACGCCACACCCACAGGTCTGTCAGATGCTTCAGGAAGAAGGAGTTAGCTTCGATTCCCGCAGGCTGGCTGGTGTGGCAGGTGCCATGCTTTCAAGTCTCTCGCAAGCCGCCCGGGGGCGGAGAAAAACGAGGTTAAGGAAAGCATGAAGAAGAGAGATGGGGGATTTTCATTGATCGAGTTGCTGATCGTGGTGGCGATCATTCTGATCATCGCGGCGATTGCGATTCCAAATCTGCTAAAATCGAAGATGGCAGCGAACCAGGCGTCCGCGGTGGCGTCCTTGAGGACGATGAATACGTCCGAGGTGACATACAGTTCCACCTATAACGAGGGATTTACATCGACTCTGCTGCAGCTCGGGCCGCCTTCAGGTGGAGCGGCGACATCAGCGGCTGCGGGGCTCATCGACAGCGTGCTCGCAGCGGGTACCAAGAGCGGCTATAGTTTTACTTACGCTCCCGGAAACGCGGATCCGAGCGGAAATTATGCTACCTATACCATCAACGCCAATCCGACGGTAGTGGGCAGCACGGGTCAGAACTACTACTTCACGGACGACTCGGCCGTGATCCGGCAGAATACGACCCAACAGGCTTCCGCCGCCGATTCGCCCATTGGTGGATAAGGGGTATTCTTCGCGGACGGCTTGATTTTTTGGCGGCGCTCGTCGCGGTCAACGCGCGGGCGCCGCGTCATTTTTACTAACGGACGGCTTCGGGGGCCGTCTGACAGTGATGGACGGTTGAGGACGCACTCAAGGGAGGAAGTAATGAAGAAGAACCCGAAAGGGTTTTCACTGATCGAACTTTTGATTGTGGTGGCGATCATTCTGATCATCGCGGCCATCGCCATCCCAAATCTGCTTAAATCGAAAGCGGCCGCTAATCAAGCGTCAGCAGTGGCGTCGCTGCGAACCCTCAACACGGTTGAGATCACTTTCAGCAGCACCTACAATCAGGGTTTCACAACCACTTTGGCGCAGTTGGGACCGCCGTCATCTGGAAACGCGACTTCGAGCGCGGCCGGTCTGATCGACAGCGTGCTGGCAGCCGGCACCAAAGCCGGTTACAGTTTTGTTTATGCTGCCTCGGCGGCGGTAAATGGCCAGGTTGAGAACTACACCATCAATGCCAATCCGCTACAGGTGGGGGTCTCAGGGGCGATCTATTACTATACAGATCCCACCAACACCATCCGGCAGAACGCCACGCAAGCGGCCAGTGCTTCGGATTCCCCGATTGGCGGCTAAGAGGAGTGGCTGGTGGTTAGTGGCTAGTAGCCAGAGGGCCGTCAGCTGTCAGCCATCAGCCGTCAGTAATCGCTGCCGTTGCTGAAGGCTGAGAGCTGAAAGCTAACCACTAGCCCCTAGCCACTGCTTACATCATGTGGGCGGTCGAAATAACCGGACTCACTAAAGATTACCGGCTGGGATTCTGGTCCAGAAAACGCAAGCGTGCTCTCGATCACCTCAGCCTCGCCGTTGAGCGAGGCGAGGTCTTCGGGCTGCTCGGACCGAACGGCGCCGGCAAGACCACGCTGCTCAAGCTTCTGCTACGCCTCATCTTCCCCACTGCAGGTTCCGCAACTATGCTCGGCCGCCCGCTGAACGATGTGCGCGTCCATGCCCGCATCGGGTATCTCCCGGAAAATCCCCACTTGTACGATCATCTGACTGCTGCCGAGTTCCTCAACTACGCGGGATGGCTGTGCGGGCTGAATACGGTCACGCGCCGCGATCGCGGCCATCAGTTGCTGGAGCAGGTCGGCCTCGCGGAATCCGCGGGCGTGCCGTTGCGACGCTTCTCGAAGGGAATGGTGCAGCGCCTCGGCATCGCGCAGGCACTGGTGAACGACCCCGAACTGATTTTCCTGGATGAGCCGATGTCCGGCCTCGATCCGCTTGGGCGGCGCCAGGTGAGAGATCTCATTCTGAATCTGCGCCGCCGGGGCAAGACCGTCTTTTTCTCGACCCATATCCTGCCGGATGCCGAGATGCTGTGTGACCGTGTCGCCATTCTCCACCGTGGGCGCTTGCAAGGCATGGGAAAGCTGCGGGAGATTCTGGACTCGAGCGTCGAGTCGATTGAGCTGGTTCTGCAGGACCCCGCAGCGCAGGCGTTGGAGGCGCTGGCTCCCTTTGCGCTCGCGAGCGTCCGCACCGGTGATCGGGTGCGCCTGGAGTTGGCCCCGAACTCTGACTTGGACGCCGTGCTGGCCGCGGCCATCCGCGCCGGAGCTCACATCGCTTCGTTGAACCCCGTCAAGGTGTCGCTTGAAGATTATTTCCTGGCACGCATCGAGGGATCCGGGAGTCCGGCAACGCATGGCCAGGCTGATCGTCGCGGGGCGGAGCGGGAATGAATCAAATAGCCGCCATCGCCGTTCACGCCTTCAAAGAGTCTGTGCGCGAGAAGGTTCTCTACAATCTCGTGATTTTCGCTTTCTTGATGATCGGGGCCGGCCTGGTTCTCGGCAGCGTTTCGGTGGGAATCAACGACGTGGCGTTGGTGAATCTCGGGCTGAGCGCGATTTCGGTTTTCGGCCTGTTCATCGCCATCTTCATCGGCATCAGCCTGGTCTGGAAGGAAATGGAGCGACGGACGCTTTACAACGTGCTCTCCAAGCCCGTAGCCCGCGCAGAGTTTATCCTGGGCAAGTTTTTGGGGCTCGTGCTGACGCTGGTAGTCAATACCGCCATCATGACCGTCGGGTTCTACGCGGTGCTCTGGTTTGAAAAGGGGCGGCTGGGCGCAGCCGACCTGGCGCCGCTCGAAGCCGTTTACTTCATTCTTCTGCAATTGACGCTAGTGGTTGGCGTGGCCCTGCTGTTCTCCGCGATCTCGAGCCCCGCGCTTTCCGCAGTCTTCACCCTGAGTCTTTACGTGATCGGGAATCTGCTGGGCGATCTGCGCGCTCTCGGCGAGCAATCGGGCGCAGCTCTGCGCGCACTGCTGCGGGGCTTGACCCTGGTCTTGCCGGACTTCGCCGCCTTGAGCGACATCGCTCCGGCGGCGCGCGGCGAACTCGTGCCCGGCTCGCAGATCGTGAGTCACTCTTTGTACGCCGCACTTTACATAGCGGCGCTGCTGTCGGCCACGATCGTGATCTTCGAGCGGAAGGACCTGCGGTGAGCGCTCGGGCCATTCAAGGTTCGTCGCGGAGCATGGCAGAAGCGATGCTCGTCCTCGCCCTCGCCGGTTCGGTTGCGCTGCGCATTCGCCTGGAGCGCGAGTCGACGCGAGCGGAGGTCACACCGGTGATGTATGTGACCTCCGGCGCGACGCTGCGGCGATTGAGCCTGGGTCACCAGGGGCTGCTGGCGGACCTCTACTGGACGCGCGCGGTGCAATATTTCGGCCGGCAGAAGCTTTCCGGCACGGGCGATTACCGCGACCTCGGGCGGCTACTCCGCATCAGCACCGAGCTCGACCCGCACTTGCTCATCGCCTATCGCTTCGGCGCGATTTTCCTGGCCGAGAATCCGCCGGCCGGCGCCGGGCGCCCTGACGAGGCACTGGCGCTGCTCCGCCGCGGGATTGCCGCGAATCCTTCTTACTGGCGCCTCTGGCAGGACCTCGGATTTATCTACTATTGGGACTTGAAGAATTACCCACAGGCTGCGAGCGCGTTAGAAGCCGGCAGCCGCCAGCCGGGCGCCGATCTGTGGATGAAGACCCTTGCAGCCTCGGTCGCGGCGCAGGGCGGTGAACTCGCAACCTCGCGGCTGCTGTGGTTTCAGGTGTATTCTCAAGCTGGAAACGAAAGCATCCGCCAGAGTGCACGGGAACATCTGGCGGCCATCAAAACAGCCGAGGATATGGCGCAGCTGAATAAGCTGCTGGTTGAATTCGGCCAGCGCGAAGGACGGCCGGCAAGTTCGATCGACGATCTGGTGCGAGCCGGCATGCTGCCGGGCCGCCCGGCCGATCCATCCGGCGTCCCCTATGAAGTGGGAAACGACGGCAAGGCGGCGCTCGGCCCGGGCAGCCGCGTCGATTTACAGATGGCGCGTTGATCACAACTGATAGGTCCGCGAAGTGGTGCAGTCCTTCGAATTTATCTTTTGGGAAACGTTGAAGGCGCTGGCGCTGGTTGTAGCTGCCTTGCTGGCCGTGAAGGCGGCGCGGCCTCTCGCGGCCGGCACTCGCCGCGGGCTGCTGCTCTACACCATCATCCTGGTGCTGACGGCTCTGGGCGCGGAAACCGTCGGCAAGGATATCGCCGCCGAAGTCTACGGCGAGTCGGTTCCCAGGAACCTCGACCGGCATGATTACGCCCTCGCGTACAGCAATGCTCTGCGCGGCGTTCAGTTGCGGCCCGGCAACCTATATTACTGGGAGATGCTGGCGCGCGCCAAGTTCGCGATGCGCCAGTTCGATTCGCTGCTCGCAGACGAGCCCGCCGTCCAGAGGCTCAGTCCCAAGGGACTGGGCGAGGAGGACGTCCTGAGATTCACATACGCCCGGTACTTCCTGGGCCAGTACGCCCAAGTGATCTCGATTACGGGCCAGATCATGAGGCAGAATCCGGACTATCCCAAATCGTACGTGCTGGCGGGAATGGCAGAGACCGGGCTGCGTCATTACGCGGACGCCGAGCGCGACTTTCTGCAGGCGCTCAAGATCCTGCCGACACAGCAGGATGCGGTGGAGGGTCTGGCGCACGTGTATTTCCTCGAAGGTGACACGAAGCGCGCCGCCGCCGTGCTGGGCGTGACGTCGCAGTACGATTTTTCGCCGGAGCAGCGCCGGCGGTTTGAGGAATTGAAAGAGCTCTATGAGCAGTGAGCGCGGAATCCGCTTCGGCCTGCGCCTCGAAGACGCGGTGGCGCTCGTCTTCTTCGCGGTCAATCTTGTCCTGCAGGTCGTCTTCAGCGAGCTGCGCGGTGAAAATCTCAGTCCGGCCGACGTGCTGGTGATCATTCCGGCGATGGCGGCGCTCCTGGCCAAGGAACTGGTGCACTACTTCGTCGCCGGCGGCGCGCACGGTCACCCGGAGACCGATGTCCGCGAATTCGCGCGCCCCTATTGGGGAATCGTGCGCGATTGGACGCCGTTTCTCGTCATTCTGCTCATGTACTATTCGCTTTGGGGCGACGCCACTCACCTGCTGGTCACCCAAGATCGCGACGCGGCGTTGATCGCGATCGACCAGCGTCTCTTCGGATTTCAGGCGAGCCTGGCTCTGCAGCGCATCGTAAATCCCGCGCTCACTTCCTGGATGCAATTCGCCTATATCTTCCACCTCTTCAACATTCCGATCGTGGCTTGCTTCATCTACCTGCGGCGCCCGCGTGCTCGTTTTCGCGAGATGATGTGCGGTCTGCTGGTGGTGAGCTTTCTCGGACTCCTGGGCTACATTCTGGTGCCCGCGATCGGGCCCATGTACACGCTCCGCAGCCAATACACCGTGGCGCTGAGCACACCGCTGGCAGCGCTCAATCGGCAGATGGAATTCATGGACTTCGCCCGCATCCGTCGCGACGTTTTCCCCAGCATGCACGTGGCGATTTCGTTCGTGGTCTGGCTTTACGCCTGGCGAAACTCGAAGCGTCTGTTCTGGATTCTGTCGCCGATCATCTTGAGCCTGTGGGTCTCGGCGGTGTACCTGCGCTATCACTATGTGATCGACTGCGTGGCCGGCCTCGCGCTCGCGCCCATCAGCTACGCGCTCGCCAACTGGCTGTTTGCGCGCTTTGGAACGCTGCAGGTTTGGTTGCCGCTGCCTCGCAGCTGGGCGGATCGGCTGCGGAGGCTGGGCGCGCCGGCAGGGTAGGCATTTTATGGAACGGGGGGCCTTGCCAATCGATGCCGGGACGCTGTCACGGGTCCAAACCGAGCGCAGCCCGGGCGCCTCGGCCGTCGTTCGGTCGCGCTCCCTGGTAATCGCCGGGCTCATTGTGCTCGCCACGGCGCCGTATCTCAACATCCTGTTGAACGGCTTCGTCTACGACGACCACACCCAGATCACGAACAATCCCTACCTGCTCAACTTCCAACATCTTCACGAGATTTTCACCACCACGGTGTGGTCATACATGGGGGCCGAGGGCGTGACGAATTACTATCGGCCGCTGATGACGCTCGATTATGCCGCTTGTTACCGGCTCTTCGGTCCCATGGCCTATGGGTTCCACCTCGTCAGCCTGCTGTTGCACCTGGTCGCGGTGCTGCTGGTCTTCGCGATCGCGGAGCGCGTCACTCGCGACCGAATCTGGGCGCTGGCGGCCGGCGCACTGTTCGCCGTCCATCCGATACACACCGAGTCCGTGGCCTGGATCGCGGCCGTCACCGACGTTGAACTGACAGTCTTCGCGCTGCTCACGTTCTACCTTTTCGTGCGCCTGGACGGTTCCTCGACGAAAAGGCTGAACTCGGTTGCCAATATGGCGGGCATGCTGGCGGCCTTCGTCCTGGCGCTGCTCTCCAAGGAGCAGGCGCTGATGCTGCCCTTGCTCGCGACGCTCTACGAATACCTGTGCCGGGAGGACCGGCTGCGGACCGGGGCGCCCCAGAAATTGGCGCGCTACGGCCCGCTCTGGGCGGCAGCCACGGCCTACTTAGTCTGGCGCGTCCATTTCATCGGCGCCTTCGCGCCCATGCACCAGATGCGCTCGCTCACGCCGAAGCAGATTGTCCTCTCGGCGCTCGCGCTGGTTGGGGCATACGCCGGCAAGCTGCTTTGGCCGGCGCGGCTGTGCGCTTTCTACATATTCCACCCGCACACTCGTCTGGCAGACCCGCAGGTTCTGGCGGGCGCGGCCGCTCTCGGCGCACTGGTCGTCATCTTTGTGGCACTGACGCGCAGCCACGAGCCGAGTCTGCGGTTCGCCGCGTTTGGAATTGCCTGGTTCCTGGTGACGCTGGCTCCGGTACTCAACGCCCACTGGATGGCCGCCAACGTCTTTGCCGAGCGATACCTTTACCTGCCCTCGGTCGGATTCTGCTGGGCGATAGCCGGCGTGTTCTCCTGGCTCTGGCGCCGCACGACAGCGCAAGCCACCTGGCATCGCGCGCTGCTGGCCGCAGGGCTGGCGGTCGTGGCTCTGGCGACACTGCGCATCGTGGCGCGGAATCGCGACTGGCGCGACGACGTCACACTTTACACCCGCACCCTGAAACAATCCCCCGGGGCTTACCCCATTCTCAATAATCTCGGGACGGTCTACTGGCAGGACGGCAGGATCGACGAGGC
>Ga0187781_10004697_pt1 | contig 10172 bp, 10 predicted proteins | sample 0715_SJ02_MP02_2_FD_132447 | JGI IMG/M metagenome (GOLD analysis project Ga0187781, IMG submission 132447) | Tropical peat soil microbial communities from peatlands in Department of Meta, Colombia - 0715_SJ02_MP02_20_MG | ecosystem: Environmental > Terrestrial > Soil > Wetlands > Peat | place...
ACGAGGACCGCGGCGAGGAACACCGCGAGCAGGCTGAGGGGGATCATCCGGTTCCACCCGACCCGGAGGAGCTGATCCGTCCGCACCCGGGGAAGCGACGCGCGGACCCAGACGAAGATGCCGAAGACGATGTACGTTTTGGCCATGAACCAGAAGATCCCCGCGAGCGGGAACGACGTCGCCGCGCTCGGGACCCAGGACGGCATCGTCCACCCGCCGAGGAAGAGGAGGACGACCAGGATGCTGCCGACGAGCGCCCGGAGGTAGTCGGCGAGCATGAAGAACGCGAAGAGCATGCCGCCGTACTCGGTATTCCACCCCTCGACGAGCTCCGCCTCCGCCTCCGGAAGATCGAAGGGGATTCGCTCCATCTCGGCGAGCATCGCCGCGACGAAGACGATGAGCGCGACGATGAGCGGTCCCCAGAACCAGTAGTTCTGCTGCTCGTAGACGATCGTCGCGAGGTTGAAGCTCCCCGAGACGATCACGACCGCGACGACCGCGAGGAGGAGAGGGACCTCATAGGCGATCATCTGGGCGGCCGATCGCATCCCGCCCATGAGCGAGTACTTGTTGTTGCTCGACCACGCGCTGACGAAGATGAACAGCGGGGCGAACGAGAAGATGGCGAGCGCCAGGAGCAGGCTCAGGGGAAGGGATCCGGAGTTCCACCCTGTGGAGATCGGCAGGATCCCGAAGATGACGAACGAGGTGACCAGGTAGGCGGTCGGGCCGGTAAGGAATCCGAGCGTGTCCGCGTCGCGAGGCCGAACGGTGTCCTTGCGGAACAGCTTGAAGCCGTCGGCGAAGTTCTGGAGGAGACCTGCGTACCCGACGTGCATCGCGCCCCGTCGGTCCATGAACCGCCCGAGGAGCTTCCGCTCGTACCAGATCAGGAAGATCGTGTTCAGCATGCTCCCGGCGAGCAGGATCACGGCGAAGATCAGGACCGCAAGGCCGGTGACGACGTCCGGGCTCGTGATGGCGGCGCGGGCGCCAATCGGCAGGACCGATCCGATTCCGGTCAGGATCGCGTTCCCGATGTCGTACGAGACCGAATAGAGCGTGACGCTCGACATCCTCTGCCTCCTCCGTTACCGGTCCACCTCGCCCACGCAGACGTCCACGCTTCCCATGATGGGAGGGATGTCTGCGACTCGGTAGCCCACGAGGTACTGCCGGGCCGCGCTGACGTTCGCAAAGACTGGGGACCGGAACTTCACCCGGTACGGGTGCTCGCCCCCGTCGTTGACGACGTACGCCTGCGCCTCGCCGTGGGGTTCCTCCACGGCGGAGAAGCCGACCCCCTTCGGGTAGTTCCGCTTCAGAAGATAGCCCTCCCGGCCCACCGGCGCGTAGGGGGCGCCGAGCCATCGGGGGAGCCGCTCGGCCATGACCGGCCCGGGGTGGCGGTCCAGCCAGTCCATGACCTGACGGAGGATCCGGACCGACTGGCGCATTTCCTCCATCCGGACCAAGTACCGCCCGGTCACGTCGGCGGAATCGGCGAGGGCCACGTCGAACTCCAGTTGATCGTACACCGCGTACGGCCGGTCCTTCCGGAGGTCCCGCTTCATTCCGGCCGAACGGAGCATGGGGCCGGTGACTCCATGGCGAACGCAGTCGGCCGCCTTCAGGGTTCCCAGGTTATCGCAGCGTTTGTGGAAGATGTCCGATCCCATGCAAAGCTGGTCGTAGTCGTTGAACCGCGCCTCGAGCCAATCGAGCACCTTGCGGGTGTGGTCGGTGAACCCTGGAGGGAGATCGTTCCGGACGCCACCGACCCGCATGTACTCGTAGGTCATCCGGGCCCCGGTGTAGCTCTGGAACAGGTCGAGGATCAGGTCCCGGTCGCGCATTCCGTAGAGGAATGGGCTCATCAGCCCGATGTCCTGAACGAACGCGGCGTACCACATGATGTGAGAACCGATCCGCTGGAATTCGTCGCACATCACGCGCAGGTAGAGCGCTCGTTCGGGGGGCTCGACATGCAACGCGCCCTCGGACGCGATCATGTAGAGGTGCTCCCAGCTCAGCCCTGCGACGTAGCAGCACCGGTCCATCAGCGTGATCACCTCGTTGTAGTGGCGGTCCTCGCTGATCTTCTCGATCCCTCGGTGGAGGTAGCCCATCTCGGGGTCGACGTCCCGGACCAACTCCCCGTCGATGAGCACCCGGAGGTTCCAGAGGCCGTGGGTCATGGGGTGCTGCGGCCCCATGTTGATCCACATCTCAGACATGGCGCGTCTTCACCTCGAGCTCCTCGGGCTCGTGGAGCTTGAACGATCGCAGAAGCGGATGGAACTCGTACCCGTCCGGGGTGAGCAGATGGCGCATGTCGGGGTGGTGGTCGAAGACGATGCCGACCAGCTCCCAGGCCTCGCGTTCGTGCCAGTTCGCGCTCGGCCACACGCCGCTCGCCGTTTCAACGCGCGGATCGTCCGCCGGCACATCGGTCGAGAGGAAGAGGTACTGCTTCTCGACGTCCGACCAGACTACGTAGAAGACCTCGCGGTGGTCCACCCAGTCGATCCCCCCGACCATCGAGAGGTGCTGGAAGCCGAGGTCGTCGTGCACGCTTCGGAAAAGATCCAGCGCTGCACCGCGATCGAACCGGACCCGGCCCGCGGTGCCGGCGAACGCGTCGATCCCTTTCAGACGGTCGCCGAGCCTCGGGGCGAGAACTTTCCTGAGGTTGTCCGGCTCCATGCCCCTTCTCCCCCGGTCGCGCTCCGGCCACCGGAGGTTCTACTCCTTCCGTTCGCGGATCAGCTTCTCGAGTTGGAGGATGCCGTCCAGCATCGCCTCCGGTCGCGGAGGACAGCCGGCGATGTAGACGTCAACGGGGACGAGCTTGTCGACCCCCGGGACCACCGAGTACGCCGTGCGGAACGGCCCCCCACCCGTCGCGCAGTTCCCCATCGCGATGACCCACTTCGGCTCCGGCATCTGCTCGTAGAGCGTGATCAGTTTGTGGGCGACCTTCCACGTCACGGTCCCGTTGACGATCATCACATCGCACTGCCGGGGGGACGAGCGGGGAACGACCCCGAATCGCTCCGCGTCCCAGCGGGCGCCGAACGCCGCGGCGAATTCGATCGCGCAGCACGCGAGCCCCCAGTGGAGGGGGAACAACGAGTTGCGCCCGGCCCAGTTGAATACCGGGCGCACCACCTTGGCCTGACCTTGTTCCGCGATCAGCGAACCCAACGCCTCCTTGGCCGCTGGGAGGAACTCTTTCGCACGGAGGGTCTCGATTTCGAGGAACGGGACCGCCGGCTGGTCGACCATGGGAAGCTCCTTCCCGAGGTCGAGTCCCCCTTCCGCCCGGGGGCGGACCACCGGAGTCGGCGCTGCGGTCACACGACCCACCTCTTCTCACCGCTCAAGGCGTAGTAGATTCCGGTAATCGCAAGGCCCGTGAACGCGACGGCGATGAAGACCGGGTACCACCCCGAGTTCACACCGCGGAATGTCAACCCCCAGAGCGCGAGCACGAATCCGAGAACGTCGACCGCGACGAATATGATGGCAAATGTGTAGTGCTGGGTCGGGAAGTCGATCTGCGCCTCTCCCTCCGCTTCCTCCCCGCACTCGTAGGTCGTGAGCTGAAGATACGACTGTCGGCGCTTCGCGCCGAGCATGCGGTTTGCGACCAGGGATCCGACGCCGAAGGCCGTCGCAAGGAACGCGAAAACCAGGAACGTCGTCACCCCCGCTTCCATCGATTTTACTCTCCGCTCGCCGGTATATACGTCGGACTCCCGTCCGTTATTTAACGTGAGCCGGCAGGTTCACCGACGGTAGAAAACGCAACTCCTCTAAACGGAGGATTTCGACCGCGCCCCGGACGGTTAAGCGGGTCCAATGGATGCGGCGGACCGAATGCGCACCGACAGCTTCCGTACCCCGATCACGCTCGCCGGGCGTCATGTGCGGCTGGTGCCGCTCGACGCGTCGCACGGTGGTCCGCTCGGTCCGATCTGGTCGAATCCCGAGGTTCATCGCTATCTCATCGGTCTGGTACCGCGTTCGGAAGGTTCCGATCTGCGCCGGCTCATCGACCTCCTCCTCTCGCGCCAACGCTCGGGAACGGACCTCGCGTTCACCACGGTACTGGCCTCGGGTGGCCGGCCGATCGGCATGACCCGGTACCTCAACATCGACCGGAAGAACGATGCCGTCGAGATCGGTGGGACCTGGCTTGACCCGCTGTACTGGAGGAGCGCCGTCAACACCGAGTCGAAGCTTCTCCTCCTCACGCATGCGTTCGAGCGCGAGGGCGCCCACCGGGTCTGCCTCCAGACCGACCTCCGGAACGAGCGGTCCCAACGCGCCATCGCCCGCCTCGGAGCCGAGCGGGAAGCCGTCCTGCGAGACGACCGGCGGCTTACGGACGACGGCTACCGCTCGTCCGTGTTCTTCAGCATCCTGAGTCCTGAGTGGTCCGGGGTGAAGCGCTCTCTCGAACGGATGCTCGATCGCCCTTGGGCGCCGCCGCAGGCGCAGCTCCCCGTCTCTCCGGGGACCGCGAGCGGTTCCCCACCCGCGGTGCGGCCGACGGAGGAGGTCGGGGTGCTGCCGCCGACGAGTTTTCGGCCCCCGGTGACGCTGCGCGGCCGGTACGTAGAACTTGTCCCGCTCGAGCGAGGCCACATCCCGTCTCTTGTGCGGGCGGGCGGAGATCCCGAAATCTGGCAGCTCCTGCGGATCGGCCCCGGTCGGACCGTGTCCGAAATGACGGCCTTGGTGGACTGGATCCTCTCCGACCAGGAGCTGGGCACGGTGCTCGCGTTCGTGGTTCTCGCACTGCCGAGCCGAACACCGGTGGGCATGTTCCGGTTCCTCGATATCGACCGGTGGAACCGCAAGGTGGAAGGAGGGACCTGGCTCAATCCCGCCGTCTGGCGCAGCCCGGTGAACACCGAACTGAAGTTCCTCGCCCTCTCGTACGCCTTCGAGCGAGAAGGGGTGCACCGCGTTCAGTTCCGGACGGACTCACGGAACGCCCGCTCCCAAGCGGCGATCGAACGCCTCGGGGCGGTCCCCGAGGGGATCCATCGGGAGCACCTTCTTCTGGCGGACGGGTACCACCGGACGTCGCTCGTCTACAGCATTCTCGAGTCGGGGTGGCCGTCGGTGAGGCAGGGCCTTGAGGAAAAGCTCGCACGGCCGTGGACCGGCCGAGAGCTTTCCGAGACCCCGGCGGTCCAGGCGTAGCGGACCGGACCGATCCGCTCGGTCAGGATGGCGGGAATTTCGGCTTCCGTTTTTCCCGGAAGGCCCGGATCCCCTCGGGGAGTTCTCCGCGCCGTGCCGCCTCGACGGCCGCGCGGCGCTCGATCATCATCTGGGATTCCGCGCTCTCCCGGTACGCGGCATGAAGAAGCCGCTTCGTCCACCCGTAGGCGAACGTCGGTCCTTGGGCGAGCTCCGTCGCCCGCTCCCACGCGCGTCGTTCGAGATCCGCTGCGGGTACGACCTCGTGGAGAAGGCCGAGATCTCGACCGCGGGCCGCTGGGATTCGTGCCTCCGTGAACAGGACCTCCTGAGCGAGACCGATTCCGAGGTAGTGCGGGAGGAAATACGTGAGGCCTCCGTCCGGCACGGCGCCGAGCGAGGGGAAGGCAGGTACGAGGACGGCATCGTCGCTGGCGATCCGCCAATCGCAGGCGAGCGCGAGGGAGAGCCCCCCTCCCGCTGCAACCCCTGGGAGCGCGGCTACGACCGGTTTGGACATCCCCATCAGCTCGCGGATCGCGCCCTCCATCTCCCCGGTAAGGGCATGGAAGAGGGCCGGCAGCTCCCCCCGGGCCCGGTATTCGTCCATGACCGCGATGTCGCCCCCGGCGCAGAACGCCTTTCCCGTGCCGGTGAGAAGTACCGCGCGGGCATCCCGGTCCGTCGCAGCCGATTGCAGGGCCTGACGGAGGGCCAGCATCGACGGCACGTCGAGCGCGTTCAGTTTCTCGGGCCGCTGAATCGTGATGGCAAACACGCCGCCTTTACGCTCGGTTCGAATCGGCTCCATGGCGTCCCGGGACCGGAGCTTCCGGTTCTTAAAGTTCGCCGGCAAGGTCGTCGGGGAGGAGACTGGACTCGGTTCTGGGACCCCCGAGATGCGACGCCGCGTGGGGGCCCGTATCCGTCAGAATAGCCTTGAGCCAACCTCTCCGAGGGGGGAAGGCCTCTCGAAAGCAGGCAGGGGCTCAACCCGTAGAGGGAGGGGGACGTCGGCGTCGGTCGGGGGGTCCACCCTCCGTCGTGGAGGGGGGGCCACCTGTCGAGGGGGGTGCCGACGGCGACGGTGCCTGCGAGGGCGGGGGAGGAGCAAACTCGTCCGGGGGCGGAAGTGAAGGGACCCCGGAGGCCTTCGTACCTTTCCCGTACGACGTGACCATCGACGTCGATTCGTCCGACTCGGCCTTGATCTCGTCTTCGATCGACTTGATCTCCGTGAGGAGCTCTTCCTGCCTCGGGATTGGGCCGAGGATGTTGTCCATCGAACCGATCCGGCGCTCGAGATCGTCGAGAGTGTTCAGGCTCCGGTCCGGCACTTGCCGGCTGGTTCCCATGTACTCGCTTGCGCCCTCCATGAGGCGTGAAAACTCGAACGGGAACAGGATCTTCGTCGCCTGGCCATCGCCGACCTTCGTCACCGTGTCGAGGGAGAGCACGGTGAGGGCCTTCGCATCGAGAACTCCCGCACCGAGCGAGAGAATCCGGAGGCGTTGCGACTCCCCCTGGGCCTCGAGGATCGTCGCCACCCGGGCCCCCTCGGCCTCCAGGATCTGGGACTGTCGCACGCCTTCCGCCTGAAGGATCCGGGACCGCTTCTGGCCCTCCGCGACGAGGATCGCGCTCCGCTTCTCCCCATCCGCCCGCAGGACCGCGGCACGCCGCTGGCGCTCGGCCGCCGTCTGCTCTTCCATCGCGGTCTTGACCGGTCCGACGGGGTCGACCTCCTTGATCTCGACCGCGTCGACACGCACTCCCCACTTGTCGGTCGCCTCGTCGAGGATATCGCGGAGCCGCGTGTTGATCCGCTCGCGGTTGTAGAGGATCTCGTCGAGCTCCATGTCCCCGATGATCGACCGCAGGGTCGTCTGGGCAAGGGCGACGGTCGCGACGTGGTAATCCTGGACCTGGAAGATCGCCTTCGGCGCGTCGACCACCTTGATGTAGATGATCGCGTCGACATTCGTCGGCGAGTTGTCCTTCGTGATCACTTCCTGCCGGGGCACTTCGAGCACCTGCGTCCGGAGGTCGATCTTCAGGACGACCGCCAGTGGGCTCACGAGGTTGAATCCCGGGTTGATCATCCGCTTGTACGAGCCGAGGAGCGTGACGATCCCCTGCTGGTACGGCTGGATCGTGTAGATCATCCGTGTCATCAGGACGAGGATGACGATGAACGCGAGGACAATCCCAATGATCAGGAATGTGTAATCCGCCATGTTCTACGCTCCGTTCCCCTCTCCGGTCTCCCGGACCGGCCGTACCCGCACATCCGTAGGAGATGTTACCCTTTCTCCGAGCTCCGGAGCGGGCGTCATGGGTTCTTCGGAGGCTCGATCGGCTCGACGGAGACCGAGACTCCCTCCCCATGGACGATTCGCACCCGGGTGCCGGCAGGGATCGCCACGTTCGAGCGGGCCGACCAGACCTCCGAGCGGACCCGGACCTTTCCTTTGAGGGTGTTCGGCACGACGTCCGCCACGACCATTGCCTCGTCCCCCACGAGACCCCCGCTCGTCGTCGCTAACGGTCGATGCGTCGGCGCCACCCACCGATAGTACGGAATCTCGATCATCGCCCCGACGATCGCGGCCACGATGATCAACACGGGTCCAATGGCGCTGTCGAGAAGGATGTCAGGAAGGAAGAGGTAGAGGAACCCGGCGACCAAGAGGATTGAGCCCGGGATGATCAGGAGGGCGCCCGGATGGATGAGCTCCACGGCCAGGAGGATGATTCCCGCGATGACCAGAGTGACCCCGATGGCCGGGTCGATGGGCGACATGCCTCGGACTGCTCAAAGGGCCACCGGGCGGATAAGTATGACCCGGACGCCCGCATCCCTAGCGAATATAGCGTTCCGTGGTCGCAAGGTCGAACCGGGGGACGACCTTCAGCCGGCGACCGTCCCCGCGCGGGGCGAACGCGAGGAACGGAAACATCTGCCACAGGTCGCCCTCCGCCATCCGAGTGGCGACGTGATCGGGGCCGAAGGAGGACCGAGTCACATGGGCGGTGACCTGCCGGACGGCCCGCTCGTCGAGGTACCCCAGCGAGTGGAGGTACTCGTGGGCGAGGATGACGTACACGAACGAGTTCAGCTCGAGAGTCGAGCGGGCGTGGGCCCGCATGGTCTCGACCAGTCCCTCGTTCATGACGATCAGGTTCCCGGTCACTTGCCAGTACGCCCCCAGCTGAGGCGGCAGGTTGGAGAGACCGAGGCCGAGACCCGGTCGCTCGAGTCCCAGAGCGTACCGCACCGCCCCCCGGACGACCCGGAACACTGCATCGTAGTCCGCCGGGCCGTCGAGCAGATGGGCGAGGGGGAACGGAGGCGTCGAAGTCCCCGGCGAGGTGGGCCGGGACGATGGAGTGCCCACCGAACGGGCGGGGGCCGTGAGGAAGACGGGCCTCATGGGTGGACCCAGCGACCTCGGCTGGATATAGGGTCGGTAACCCGGGCACCACGTGCCTACCCACTGGCCGAGGTCGATGTGAGAACGGTCGAGGGGCCCGGTGCACAATCCTATGAACGCGCTCCGGCTCGTCGACCTCTCATGCCCCGTCCGGAGGACGTCGTCTTCCCGCGCCAGCGCGAACGGTTCGAGGACCGTCGCAAGGAGACCCACCAGCACAAGCTCCTCGACGAGTTCTTCGATCACGGGACACTTCTCTCCGTCTCCCGGATGGTCAGCCACGGTCTCATCGACTCGATCGACTTTCCGATCTCGACCGGGAAGGAAGGCGGCGTCTTCCGCGCGAGCAAAGGCCCCGAGTTTCGCGCCGTCAAGATCTACCGGATCAGCAACACGACGTTCCGCCATCTCCCACCTCATGCCCTTGAGGAGCTCCGGCGGGAGGCGAGTGTTCGGAACTTTGGGGGCCTGATCTATGCGTGGACGCGACGCGAGCACACGATCCTCGGACGGCTGAAGGCGGCCGGCGTCCGGGCCCCGGAGCCCATCGGGCACTACCGGAACGTCCTGGTGATGGAGTTTATCGGGGACGCGGAGGGGGCCGCGCCACGCCTTCAGACTGCTGTCGTCACCGATCCCGACGCACTCTACGAGGACCTCGTCCTGCAGATTGGACGGATGGTCCGGGACGCCCGTCTCGTCCACGGCGACCTCTCCCCATACAACGTGCTCTGGTTCCAGGACCGGGTCGTGATCATCGACGTCGCTCAGGCCGTCGCCCGGGAGCATCCGGCGGCCCCGTCGCTCCTGCGGCGCGACATCGGCCACTTCTCGAAGTTCCTTCGCCGGCTCGGCGTAGAGGTCGACCCCGAGGAGTTTCTGCGTCGCGTCGGAATCGATGAGGTCGGGCCACCGAAGGAGGAGTACTAGCGATGCCGGTGCTCTACGCGCGGGTTCCCGAGGACCGGATCGGCGCGGTGATCGGTCCGGGTGGTCGCACGAAGCGCGAGATCGCGACGCGGACCGGGACAGAGGTCGACGTCGATACCGATGACGGCGAGGTACGTTTCGCGGGGCCCGATTCCGACCCAATGGGCGTCCTCAAGGCCCGCGACATCGTCCTCGCCATCGGGCGCGGCTTCTCCCCTGAACGCGCGTTTCGGCTCCTTAAGGAAAACACGTTCCTCGGCGTGCTCGACATCAAGTTCACGACCGGCCACCGGGAGAAGTCGTCGCTGCGTCGGATCCGTGCGCGGGCCATCGGCACCCGCGGCAAAGCCCGGAGCCGGATCGAGGAGCTCTCAGGGTGCTCGATGAGCGTCTACGGGTCGACCGTCGCGCTGATCGGAGAAGAGGAGCAGCTCGAGCGAGCGACCCGCGCGGTCGAATTGCTTTTGCGCGGAAGCGAGCATTCCACGGTATTCCAGTACCTCGCCCGAGCGAGGCGCGAGGCGGCGCTCGACGATGCCACACGAGGATCCCGCGCCCCGGACTCCGAGGCGTAGCTTTGGCGAAGAC